>Ga0302326_10024467_pt1 | contig 12274 bp, 21 predicted proteins | sample Palsa_T0_3_FD_202264 | JGI IMG/M metagenome (GOLD analysis project Ga0302326, IMG submission 202264) | Peat permafrost microbial communities from Stordalen Mire near Abisko, Sweden - Palsa_T0_3 | ecosystem: Environmental > Terrestrial > Soil > Palsa > Peat permafrost | place: Sweden: Abisko...
AACGCCCCGTCCTCGAACCCAAGATCGGATGGCTTCCGGGCGGCCCGCGCCCACGACGCCATCCACCGCCAGAACTGATCCTCAGCGTGACCCTTAAACCGCCACTGCTCACCAGCGGAAGCCCGCCACTTGCCGCCCATCGCCTTGACGGTCTTCTCCTTGTTGGTGAAGAACCGGCCCAGCATGTCCGTGTACCCGAGATACCCGAGCGCTTCCGATGAGGTGCCTACTTCGGTGAAGTCGTTCGGCGCGGCCGTGGCCGTGGCCAGCAGCCGGTACCGCATCTTGCGGAGGAAGTCGGTTACCATCGCCCGGCGAACCCCGTCAAAAGACTTGATCGCCGAACTTTCGTCGCAGACAACACCAGCGAACTTGTCCCGGTCGAAGCGCTCAAGCCGCTCATAGTTGGTGACGGTGACGCCGGCGGGGATCTTCCCGTCACGCGAGATCTCCGCGTCGACCCCGAACTTGGCGCCCTCGGTCTCCATCTGCTCAGTGACACCGAGCCGGGTCAGCAGCAGCACCGGCTTGCCGGTGCGCTTGTAGACGTTCTGCGCCCACACCAGCGCCATCGGCCCCTTCCCGAGCCCACAGTCGGCAAACAGTGCACCGCGGCCCTGACGGATGGCCCAAGCGGTCATGGCCTGCTGGAACGGGAACAGGAAGTCCGGCATCCAAAGCGGCTCAAACCCGGCAATCCCGTCCAGTTGCGCTTTGCGTTCAAGAAACTCCGCGTAGGTGCCCATCACACGCCCCCCGTTTCGCTACCGCGACGTTCAGCCTCGTATCGTTGCCCGCTGCGTTCGGCTATCCCGGTCCGTTCGGCCGCCTCGCGGATGGTGAGGCCGTGGGCCCGGTGCCGGGCGTAGTCCGCTTTCCGGTCCGCCTTCGTGTACCCGTACTGGGCGAGCGTGCCGTTCCTGCTGCATGTGGTGCGGCATCCGCCACACAGGCCACGGCCCAGCAGGACACGCACCCGCCCGCAGCGGGCACACCCGGCGATGGGGAGACGCCGCCCGTAGGCCGTGACGACGGCCAGGACCCCGGCCCGGGTCACGCGCCGCCCCCGTGAACCGCGCAATCACAGGCCGGTGTTGTGTCGGTGCCGGGAACCTCGTGGCCCAGGTAGCAGGTGCAGTCCCCGGACCCTTCGAGCATCGCAATGGCCACTGCGGCAACCTGGATGAGCTCGGTTCGCATCCGGTCCGGCTTGCCGTCGAGGGCGGCACGGGCCACCTCCCCGAACTCCTCCCCGAGCACAGCGACCTTGACCATCAGGGGGACGTCCGGGCTGGAGCAGTCCCCCTGGCCGTGGGCGTGCGGCGCGGCCCACAGGGCCGCCTGACGGCCCCGTTCGGCGGTGATGGCGGCGAGCGCTTCAGCGCGGGTCATCTGGGGCCACCTCCTGGTGCACCGCGCGGGAAGCGTCGCAGAGGACTTGCATGCGGCGCGCGGACACGCCCAGTGCCTGCGCGAGAGCGACGACGGTATTCGGCCGGGCCTTCTCGGCGCCGTTGCAGATCCGGCTGATGGTGGAGACGGAGACACCGGCGAGGGTGGCGGCGGCGTCCATGCGGATGTTTCGTTCGGTGAGCAAGTCTCGCAACGTTTGCGGTTGCTTTTGTTCCATGGGCCGACTGTAGCGCATCACTGCCTGTTGCGCTCGGGTGTCGCGCGGCGTGTCGCTCACGTCAGCCGCCCCGCGCGGCGCAGGGCCGTGTCGTACTTCTCGGCCGTGTGCCAGCTCACCCCGACACGTATCGCGGCCATCTCCGGCGTCTCGCCCTGCATCCGCAGCTCGAGGTAACTCTCCATGCGCCCCTCACGTGACCCAGGTGCCGCATGCCGTGGCGCCGGGGGACCGCCAGCCGGCCGGCCGTGATACGTCCAGCGCTCGTTACAGGACCGGCAGTACGGGCCACGCCAGTGCTTCGCCCATGCGTCCGCGGGGCGGGGAGCCCCGCAGCCGTGGCATGTGGGCTCGTCATGCCAGCGGCTCACCCGGCCCCTCATGCGGCCCACCGCTCCGTCGGCCAGGACGCGGCCCGCGCATCCCAGCCGGTAAACCAGCGCCGGTCGCACACCGGGCAGCGGTAGAACGCGGTCAGAGTCCCATCCCCCACGTGCAGGACCGTGTGCGGGTGAACGGCGGGAAGGTCGCCGGGGAAGTGGTTGTCACAGGCATCTGCGAGGCTTGAGCGGCTCATGCCGCGCCGCCAATCACCGCTGAGGCCGTCCATGTCTTGGTCAGGTCGACGAACCGGGCGTGATGTCCCTGGAAGCCGACCGTGACTGTCCCGCGGCGGCCGTTCCGGTTCTTGTCGACGATCAGATCCGCCTCGCCGGCCCGCGGCGACTCGTGGTCATGGAAGTCCGGGCGGTGGATCAGGATCGCAACGTCGGAGTCGTTCTCGACAGCCCCCGACTCGCGGGCGTCCGACAGATACGGGCGCCGGTCGGACCGGCCCTCAGCGAGACGGTTCAGCTGGCACAGCATCACGACCGGGATCCTGAACTCCCGCGCAATCGCCTTGAGCCCGGATACCAGCGCGGACACTTCCTGCTGCCGGTTCTCCGACCCGCCCGGGGAAGCCATCAGCTGGAGATAGTCGACGATCGCCAGCTGAACGGGCTCGCGCCTGGACGCGCCGCGCAAGCGTGCCCGGATATGCGCGAGAGTCGCCTTCGGCACGTCGTCGATGATCAGCCGTGACTCGTGGAACCGCTCGCGGGTAGCGGCCAGACGCGCCCACGCGTTGTCATCGAGATCCTTCTCGACGATCCGGCTGAGCAGGACACCGGACTCAGCGGCGAGCAGCCGGTCCATCACCTCGTCCCTGCTCATCTCCATCGTGAACAGCACCGACGGGATGCGTACGTGCAGGCTGACGTGGCGGGCCAGGTCGTGGGCGAGCAGCGACTTGCCCAGTGACGGCCGGGCGGCGATCGTGCAGAGCTGGCCCGGCCGCAGGTACGGCACCAGTTCCCGCAGATCCGCCCACGGGAACTGGATCACACCGGGCGGGTCCGGCGACTCAAGCCGGTCCATCGCGGTGTCGAACAGGTCCGCGGCGGTCGACCCCGCGTCGGTGTCCTGCGGGCCGGTGAGCGCGTCGTCGATGAGCTTGCGGATCAGGTCGCCGCTCTCCGCCGCGTCGAAACCGGGCGCTGAGGCGATCCCCCGGGCCGACTCGACGGCCTCGAGGGTGTGCTGCCGGCGGGCCGCCCGCAGCACCGTCTGCGCGTGGACGGCATAGGCGGGGCTGGCATGGTGGATCAGGTCGCCGAGGATCACCCCCGCCTGTCCGCTGTGCCAGACGCCGTGCTCTGCGGCGACCAGCCGCGTGAGGACCGTCGCGGGCTCGAGCGGTGTGCCCTCCTCGACGATGTAGCGGATTGCGGCGTACACGGCCCGGTGACCGGGGTCACCGAAGCATTCCTCCCGGTCGAGGACATCGAGCATGTTCTCCGCAGCACGCTGTGAGGTGATCATCGTGCCGAGGACGGACTTCTCGGCGAACTCGATGTCCGGGGTCCGGGTGGGTTCAATGATCGTGGTCACGGCTTCCTCCGGCGGTCCGGCCCGGTCATCTCGACCGTGACGGCGTTGTGGGCGAGGCGGCTTGAGATGCGCGGCCCGAGCAGGGTGCGCAGGTCGGTGACGTTTGAGGTGACGACGGTCGGGCGCTGGTCGGCCCATCGCGCGTCGACGAGCTCGCCGAGGTGATCCATGTCCCATTCGGACAGCCGGGCGGCGGCGAGGTCGTCGATTGCCAGCAGCCCGGCGTCGGTGTACCGGCTGAACTCGGCCGGGTCGGCGGTGGATGGGGCGACGACGCGGCGGAACCGGGCGGCGGTGGTGATGGCGACCCGGCCTTCGTAGCCATGGCGGACGGCCCGTTCGGCGGCATGCCATACGGCCCATGTTTTGCCGGTGCCGACCGGGCCGGTGAGGATCAGGTTCCGGCCGCGGGTGAGCGTGAGGTCCCTCGCCCATGCGACGAGGCGCTGGTCCAGCTGGCCGGGTGCGGCGAACTCCGCCGGCCGTCCGGCGAGGAGATTCGCGGCGAGGCGCTCACGGCGCTCGGCGTGCCACGTCTCCAGCGCTTCCCGTTCGGGATCGGTCATGGTCATATCTGGGTGCTCCCTTCGCCGTAGACCTGATCGGTGAGGGGATCGGATGCCCCGCCGCGCTGCGGCCGCTGGCCGTTGCTGCGCTGCCGCGGCATGGCGCGGTCCTCGGCGGTGCGCATCCAGTTACGCCAGGTGGCAGGCCAGTCGAGCTTCCGGCCGTCCTTGCCGGGCTTAGCGCGCCAGTAGTCGCGGAACTTCTCGGTCTCGCTTTTGCCGTCAACGTGGGGGCAGTGCTCGCGGAACCACGCGACCATCTCGGGCGTGACTTCAAAGTCGTCTGGCAGCCGAGTGCCTTGACGCCGCTCTTGCGGCGTAGTGGTTTTAGGAGCTTTGGAGATAGGAGCTTGGAGGATCCCCTCTACAGGTACGTAACCCTCTCCAAGCTCCCGCGCGCACGCATGGTCATTGGCCGAAGGGTCGCCCGTACTGTCATCGGAAGGGTTCAGAGGGGGGTAAGCCGAAGGGTAAGCCGTACCCTGTTCGAGGTCTGTGATGAAATCGGCGACCAGGGTTTTGACCTGCACCGATGGCGACTCATCGACGGGAAGGCGGCAAAGTTCGGCGACGAGCGCGGCGCGGATTTTCGGTGACTCGATCTGGTCGGCAGACTCGCGTGCCTGCTTCAGCAGGTTCGGCTGCTTCCATGCGCTGTCGCGGCGGATCATCGACCGGATAAGCAGTTCCCCGGTGTTCTCGTCGGTGATGACAAACGGGGTTCTCGGGGATTCCGGGGCAGGGTAAGCCGAAGGGTAAGCCGTACCCTCTAGCGCCTTGAGATCCTGCTCGATGTCATGGAGGGTCAGCCCGGCCGCTTTCGACGCCCATCGGCGCTCACGCAACGGCATGACGCCGCAGTAGGTGAGGTCATCCTGCGACAGCAGGAACATGTAAAGCCGCTGGGCACCCGGCGGCAGCGCCAGGAAGTCCTCGTCCTTCCAGATCGAGGTAAAGATCCGCGCCTCACTGCGTGCCATTAGACGCGTGCCCCCTTGCGGCTGTTGCAGGACCGGCAGAGCGCACGCAGGTTGTCTTCCGTGTGCGCGCCGCCGAGGATCTGCGGATAGATGTGGTCGAGCGTCAGGTCGTCGGTGCTGCCGCATTCCTGGCAGCGGTAGCCGTCGCGCCTGAAAACGAAAAACCGGAGCCCGTCCGGGACGGGTATGCGAACAGTCGGCTCTGGGATCGGCGGCCGGATCATGTGAGGCATAAGCACCCTGTAGCGGTTACCGGCCCCGGAGTATTCGACTGCCAGTTCACCCAGTGCGACCAGATCCCGGACGGCTATCTGGACGGCACGCTCGCTTATGAGCGTCTTCTGCACTAGCTCGGCCACGGTTATCGTCGCGACCTCGCCGCAGTCAGCGATGGCCAGCAGTACGAGCCGCGCGCTATGCCGGGACCATGAGTACTCCCAGACCCACGCCGTGACACCGATGGCCACCTGTGGCCGCCCTCCCCGAAACCTAGTCGTTCCATCGAAACAACGAACTCAGTTTACACTATCAGACGACGTAGCCGTCAGGTAGTATGGTTTCGTGACCGCGATAATGGAGCATGAGACGCCATCTCAGATGGACGCCGACGAGACCCGCCGCGCCCTTGCCGCCGCGGCCGACGCTTACGAGAACGCGCCGGATCGCCTCAAGGCGACGATCCTTGACGCCGCCCGGCAGGGCATGAAGCCCGCGCAGATCGCCCGCGCGATCGGCTACGCCTACACCTACGAGTACGTCGCCAAGCTCATCCGCGAGGACAAGGCCCAACGGGCCCGCCCCTGACATCAGGCTGCCCCTCGTCGCTGCTCGTCCTCGCCGACAACCACCCGCCGTGCCCCGTCCCGGTCAAGCACCAGCCACGACCTCGTGCACCCGTTGACGACCATCACCGTCAAGCCTGCGAACGTCTCCCCCGGCTCCATGAGGTCGTAGAGGCGGGCCAGTTCCCGGGCGGTCACGCGGCGCTCGCAAGCCTGCTGATGGCCGTCAGTTCCCTGGCGATCACCCCGAGCAGCAAATCGTCCGGCCGCCATATCCCCGCATCGGCGTCCGCCTCGTTGAGGGCATGTATCCACCGCCGCTGCTCCCCGGTGGCACGCCCCCTGAGTGTCTTGAGTTCGCGGTAGATGACCCGGCGCCCGCAGATCACGAAGTCGGGGAAGCCTTTGACGCTTCGCCGGGAGTCCCTGGTGTGGTACGCGAGGAGCCCGAGTCCGCCGCAGAGACTGCGGACGTGTTCCTCGAGCTCCGCTTCGGTCATTGCCGCGGCGAGTGCGTACCGTCCGCCTTCGCCGACTTTGCCCGCAGGGCCCGGTTCCCTTCCCCGAGTCCCAGGCCCTGCGAGTGAGCCAGCGCCGCTAGCCTCTGAGGCTTGCGGCGCGTACCCGGCACTCGTCGCCGGGGGTTCTTGGGTCACGGCGCGCGCCTCGCTGCCCGGGCCCGCCGGAGCTCAGCGTCGATGGCGAGAGCCTCGTCCAGGTCCGCGAGGGCGTCCTGGGCGAGGATGGTGGCGCCCACATGAGTGGTGTCCGGGACCAGGATTTTGGCGACGCGTTCGCGGGCGCTGGTGACGAGTTCCTGGCGGCGGGCAACGGTTGCGCCGATGTCGGTCATGCTGTCACCGGCTCAGCGACGCGCGGAAACTCACGGATTCGCAAGTCCTCTGGCAGTGCGTCCCAGTCGCTGCCGTGACTGCCTGCGCCGAGCTTCCGGCCGAGCACGGCGCCGAGTTGCTTAATGAACACGGGAATTCCGGCATCGGTACATTGATCCCGCAGCGAGCGAAGCCAGTCGATCTCGCAGGGCCGCGCACCCGGGCCGCTCTCTCCGCCCGCAATGACCCAGCCGATGCCGTCCGGGGGGTCCAGGGCGCGGCCGACGAGCAGCGAGGCGCGCATGTGGATCGGGCCAAGCAGCGGTTCGGCGCTAATGAACCGCACGGCGGCAGGCGTGTCCAGTAGTGCCGGGATGCGGATGTCCGCCCACTTCTCATCCTCGGCCGAGATGCCGAGCCAGACGTTCGGCAGCGGCCACTCCCGGTAGTACCGGGTCACGTACCTGTCGTCCGGCGGTGCGCATGGGATGCGGCGCTGCACCGATTGCCGGAACTTGTCGCTGCCGACGAGTGACCGCATCCGCCCGTGCCGCTTCGTCAGCAGCTGGAATGTGTGCTTTGGTGTGCTGGCCATCGCCGCGAACACCTTGGCGATGAACTCGTCGGGCACCTCATCGTGGAACAGGTCGGACATCGAATTTACGAAGATCCGCTTCGGCTTGCGCCAGCCGGACGGGATGCTCAGCGTGTCCGGGTGAACCGTCAGCCCGAACCCGGGACCGGATGTGCGCGGGTCGCCGTCACGCTGATATTTGGCCTGCCCCATGCCCTTGAGGCGCTTAGCCATCGTCATCGCATAGCAGTGGTCGCATCCGGCGCTTACGCGGTCGCAGCCGGTCGTTGGATTCCAGACCTCGTCGCACCATTGAATGCCGGTCATGCTGCTGATCCCCCGTTGTCGTCGCCGTCTGGCGGGTAGTCCTGGTACGTCCCAGCGTCGTTTAGCCACACCTGGGCGCCTGAGCCGTACTCGCTGAAAATCATCACCGAGACGAGGGCCGGGTCATCGCCGGAGCGGACCGTGAAGCCTTTCTCCTCGTCGGCCGGGTCGTCGCGCCGGTCGATGCGCCCATGGTGTCCCTCGCCGCCCCAGCCGAGGAAGACGAGCAGGTTCGACGGCACCGGCCGCCCGCCCTGGCTGGCGCGCAGGCGGTGACCGAGGCTGTATCGCTGGCCGAGGATGGACCGGCCGCAGCAGACGCAGGCATAGCGGTCGCGCTCGAGGACGAGCCGGCGGACTTCGGCTGTGGGGTGGCTGTTGCCTGAGCGTTTGCGCGGTGCCCGTTTCGGCGGGTCACTGTCCCGCTTGTCCTCGAGGATCGCGTTGACGAGGCGCAGGGCTGGCGGGATGGTGCCGGCTGGCCGCTTCGGCCTGGCCAGCGGCAGGACCTGCCCGCCGCCGGTGAGGACGGTGACGGTGGCGAGGGGTTCCCCCCGGCGGAGCGGGGTCACCCGGGCCAGCGGTGTGCGGCGGTTCAGCATCACGACACCTCCGCAGAGTTGACAAGGGGACGCTCAACCCAGCCGCGGATGTGCCCCTGCCGTTCCAGGGGCAGTGCTTCGGCGGCACGGGTGAGTGTCCGTGCGGCGACCGTCACAGCGTCCTGCGCCTGGTTGACGGGCACCACGGAGGCGTTCAGGTCGGCGAGGCTCAGGTCGGCTACACGCAGCCGGGCGACCGCGAGTTCCATGTCGTGGAAGGCGTCCACGTAGTCCGCGAGTTCCTGGCTCATGCGGCCTCCTTGCGCTTGATGCGAGTGACGTTCAGGCGGGGCGCATTGCCCGGCTTGATCACTTCAGGCACGGCCAGGCCGCGCTCCTCGTAGTCGGCGCGGACCAATTCCTCGTCGAGTACGGGCTTGTCCTCACCGGGCTTGCCGAGGGAGATCCACCAGTCCCCGGCCTGGCCGCGCAGCCCCCGGATATTCGTGGCGAGCGCCTTCTTCTCCTTGTCCAGCGGCCCGGTGATCGTGTTGATCTCCCCGTACCGGGTGACCGCGCCCACCATCTCCGGGTCGGTGATCACCTCGTCAGCGCCCCGCTCGGTGGCGGGGTCACGGCAGAGGGAGAAGTAGGGGCAGAACGACTCGCAGAAGAAGAAGGGTTTGTCTTTCGGCAGCGGTTCCCCGGCTGCCATGAGTGCGCGCACCTCGTCCAGCCGGTCGGCGCCTTCGTCGGCGAGGGTCCGGTCGAACGGCTCCTCGTAGCACCACCAGTCCGCGAACGTGCCGTCCACCGGGATGATGAGCAGGCGGACCGTGCAGTCCGGCGGCAGTTCGCCCGCGTCGACGAGGCCGGCGGCGTACCCGTGGGCCTGGATGCGGGCTTGCCTCATCGTGGACGGGTCGTTCTGCCAGATCTTCGCGTTGGCGAGAGTCTTCGTCTTGATGTCCGTGACGGACGTGGCGTCCACGAGGTCGGCGTGACCCGGGACACCTCTGTATGAAGTCGTCACCTCGGTGCGCATGCCGGGCTGCGCAAGGATGGGCTCAAGGTGGGCATGGATTGCGGTGCCCCTGATGGCGGCCCACTTGTCGGTGTCGTCGGTCGCCCATGCGCCGTCCAGGCGGAAGGCGAGCGCCGAGCGGCATCCGCCGAGTTCGGACCAGCCAATGGCGACTTGAGTGGAACGCGGTCGCCCGGCGTCGTCATCGCGGACGCGCTTGATTGCCTCGTCCAGCCATGCGCTTGCAGTGTCCATTAGGCTGCCGTCTTTCCGCTGAGCCGCTCCCATGAGGTGACCTCGAAACGGCCGAAGCCCTGGGAGCGCGAGGCGCCGATACCCTGCTGCTCCGCGGTGAGCCAGATCATGGCCCACTGCTCGGCGGTGAACTCATGGTCGGTGACGACGGTGAAGCTGACCTTGGCGTCCTCGACGTACTCCTCGTACTGGATGCCGGTGCCACGCCAGGTGTGAACGAACCGCTGCAAGATGCCAGTCGGCTCAGTGACGCCGAGCGGCAGGCGGTCCTCAAGTACGAAGACGTGCTCGGGGAAATAGCCGGTGATGAACTTCTTGGTCTCGCCCCAGCCTTTGAGCTTGAGCTTCCCGGACGCCACCGCGACCGACACGGCTTCCTTGAGCATGGCCTTGGCCTGGCGGCCTTCGATATACAGGCCGTGCTCTGTGTTGCGCTTGAAGCCGTTCAGGTGCTTGAGGGAGTCGACCTCCTTGGTGGCTTCCTCGACGGTGATCTCGCGTTCGACCATGGTCTTGGCGACGGCTTCACGGATGATCTCGTCCTTGTCGGCGAGCTTGGTTTTGAGCCACGCCTGGGCAACCTTCTCGTCGGTGGGGATTCCGCCGGCGATGGTCCCGACGTTGAGGGTCACGGCGAAGCGGTGCGGCCACGCCTTGCTCTGGTAGCCGGCGAAGACGCTAGTCATTGCTGTGCTCCTTGGTCAGTCGGGCGAGAGGAGGCGGGGGTGGTGGTGTGCAGGGCCGGGAAGTCGGGTGGGGTGGGGCGGGGCGGCGTTGATTAGGGGAGTCGTCACCATCAGGCAGCCTCGCCTTCAGGTGAGCGGACGATGCTCCGGTACATCTGCGCGTACTGCACCTCAGTGAGCACGTCCGCTGTGCGTCGGACGCCGACCTTGCCGGCGACCGCACGGTGAAAGGCACCGAGCATCAGCGCCCTGTTGGCGGTCCGCTGATAGGTGTTCTCGGCGACGAAAAGGTGCTCAGGGCCAGTCATGTCTGCGGCGCGCTTCTGAGTCCCGTCCGCGTCAATGACGTGAGGCTCGCCGAACATGCCGATCAGGCGGACGGCGGCTTCCTGGCGGCCGTCTTCACTAGCGGCCATCTCGAAGTCCGCAGCAGCGTCGGCGAACGAGCGAGCGCCCGCACGGCGCCTTGCGACCGTGCGCTCCTGATGGGTTCGCAGGCCAATGACGCGGCGAAGCATCTGGGTAGCTATGGCATGGAGCCACCCCTCAAGCAGGTCGGGGTCGCTTTCCAGGAGTTGGCCGTACATCTTCTGTGCTACGACCGCAGCCACCCAGCCGCTACCGGCCGTCGCTTCCGTGATTCGTGCGTCCATCTCGGCGATGAAGTCGCGGCTGTCCATCAGGCTGCCGCCTCGTCCATCCCGGCGATGAACTCGCGGATCTGCGCGGCGGACGCGGCTTCCATGTCCACACCCGTCTTGATCTTGAACTCGTCCTCAAGCTTGGCGATGTTCGTCCGGTGCTTTCCGGCCGCGTCGTTCAGTTCCTTCCAGGCCGCCTCGATGTCCTTGAGCTGCCCGCGCTTCCAGTTGATGTAGACGGCGAGCTTGCCGACCTTGCCGGTGGACGGGGACCGGATGAACGCGCCGATCTTCCCGGCGGTGCGGGCTCGCTCGTGGATGCCTTCCATGTCGGCGAGACTGAGCGCCCCGTGCGCTTCGTCCGCGTACTGCTGGGCGTCCTGGTCCGGCTCGGTGTCCTCGGGGGCCGCAGCGACGGCCTGAGCGGCGGGACGGGCAACCTGGCCGCGTGGCGCTGGCCGGGAGTTCTCGAACACATCCCCGGCGGACTGGCCGCCCCGGCGTGCATGACCCGCTGAGGCGGTCGCATTCTCCGCAGATGGGTCCGCGCGGTCACCCTTGGCCCATAGGTCCAGAGCGACACCGAAGCGCATTGCGCCATTCCTGAGAGCGTCGCCGATCAGCACCTTCACGGCGTCCGGCTGGCCAGACGGAACCGAGCCATAACCGAGCCGGGTCACCCCGCCGACCGTGAGCTTGATCCACAAGCCGACCGGGTTGCCCTGGCCGTCCATGTCGAACACGGGCATGCCGTGCTCGTCCTCGGCCTTCGGCTCCCAGTTCCACTCCGGGTCCGCGGCGAGCAGCCGGCTCGTCACGTCCGCGTGGCCCACGTAGTCGATGTGGATGTGCTTCTCGGAAACGTAGGCACCGCAGACGTTGCACTTGGACTTGCTGTGCTTAGTGCATTCCTTGCGCCGGTCGCTGCAGTCGCCGCAGGTGACGCGCGGCAACTTGCCGATCTCCTCGGCCGTGAACGGCTTCCGCAGGTCGGCCCAGATGCTGTCGCTCATGCCGCTGCCGCCGTTCCGGTCACGGCCATGGCCAGTGACGGCAGGCCGGCCACAATGGCGCGGGCCTCGTCGTCCGTGCTGGCCGACAGCAGCCGGTCCAGGATGGGCTGCACCTCTTCGGCGCGGACCCGGGCCTCGTTGCAGTCGTCGCACCAGGACAGGCTCCGGGCGCAGTCGACACAGGGACTGCCGAGGGCGTCCCACGCCTCCTCGATGATCCCTTCGGCGATGCTGATGTACTGAGTGAGGAGCGGCGTCCTCTGGATGGCGGTCATGAGTGATTCCCCCCGGAAATCGTGGATGGTGCCCGCATTGCGAGCTGATGGAGCTGGTACTTGTCCGCGACCCCCGCGCGGAACAGTGGCAGGTTCCGGTAGTCCCACTGCAGGGACACGAGCTCGTTGCGGTTGAGCCAGACCTCGGTGATCACGGGCGCCGGGGCCACGACCGGCGGCCCGGCGGCGGGCTTCTGTGTGCGCGGCGCCCCGG
>Ga0302326_10024470_pt1 | contig 12273 bp, 10 predicted proteins | sample Palsa_T0_3_FD_202264 | JGI IMG/M metagenome (GOLD analysis project Ga0302326, IMG submission 202264) | Peat permafrost microbial communities from Stordalen Mire near Abisko, Sweden - Palsa_T0_3 | ecosystem: Environmental > Terrestrial > Soil > Palsa > Peat permafrost | place: Sweden: Abisko...
GATCCTGAGGAGCTGGTCGTCCGATGTCAGCTCCGCTATCTCGCGGATAACCTCGCGGAATTTCGGCACCAGGCGGGTTGTGGTTTCATAGGCACCGCCGGTCCGCTGGAGTAGGTCTGCAAGAACAACCCCCGGTTCAGCGCGCGTGTCCCGCTCAAGCTCGGCAGGCCGGTATCTGCTGGGGCGCCACGTGAGGCTGGCCAGGTAGATCTTCATCATCGGATGGTCAGGTCCAAGAACCTCCGCGTACGTTGTGAAGGTCGCAATCGGGAATCACCCGGCTTCCTTTCCTTCCGTCGAGTGGCAGCGCCGCGGGACTGTGGAGCTGCATTTTGCGGCCACGCCCAGTCTGTCACGGCCGGAGCTGAACGTGACCTTCTCAATGTCCTTCTTCTTCCCTCGCGTGCTTGGGCAGCAGGAATACGAAGATGAAGGCGGCGGCTAGGGGGATGAGGCACACCCACGAGGTGATCCGGAGAGCGTCGGTCGCGGGGTGGTGCTTGAACATCGCGAAGAAGATGGTGCCGAGAACCGCGACGCCGAGCGAGGTCGACAACTGCTGCGAAGCTTCCATGACGCCGGACGCCGATCCGACCTCGTTCATCCTGACCGCGGCCAGGATGAACTGGATGAGCTGACCAAGCACGATGCCGACTCCCGCACCGACCAGCAGCAGACCAGGAACGAGGTCCCAGGTCGAGGCGCTATGCACGTCAGTCAGCATCAGGGCGAGCGCGGTGGTGCCAGCGGCGATGAACAGGATGCCGATATGGAGCAAGTGGCGTCCGAGCTTCTTGACGAGCATGCCCGACACGAGCATGCCCCCGATCATGCCGATGACCATCGGGGTCAGGGTCAGGCCTGCGTGGATCGGCGACCACCCTTCGCCGAGCTGGCCGTACAGCGAGACGCAGAGCAAGAGCCCGCCGAAGGCGCCGAATAGGGACAGCATGACCGCGATGCCGCTGAGGTACATGCGGTTAGCGAAGAGGGATGGCTCGATCAGGGCGTCGTGGCTGCGGCGTCGCTCGTAGCGCACGAAGACGTAGAGCAGGACCGCGCCGGCCGCGAGGAGCGCGAACGTCCAGGCTGGCCAGCCGTCGGTCTGGCCCTGGATGAGCGGGTAGATGATCGCCACGAGCGCCAGGCCGACGAGCCAGACGCCGCCGACGTCGAGTTTGAGGTCGGGGTGACTGACCCCGCGCGGCAGCGATCGGATCGCGAACGGAAGCGCGATGAGGCCGATCGGCACGTTGATGAGAAAGACCAGCCGCCAGCCGATGTTCCAGAGGTTGGCGTCGATGAGTGCACCCGCGAGGATCGGTGCGCCGAGCATGGCCAGACCCGTTGACGGGCCGAACAGGCGGGTGGCCCGACCCAGTTCCTCGTCGTCGAAGACTTCCTTCAGCATGCCGAAGCCCTGCGGGATCATCAGAGCGCCGAAGCCTCCTTGCAGGGCGCGGAAGGCGATGAGCATGCCGACGTCCTGCGCTACGGCACAGGCGGCTGAGAAGCCGATGAATCCGAGCAAGCCGATCAGGAACATCCGGCGGCGGCCGAAGATGTCTCCCAGCCGTGCCCCCGCGATCAGCAGGACGGCAAAGGCCAGGGTGTAGGCGGCGCTCAGCCACTGGATGGTGCTGGCACCTCCGCCGAGCTGACGGTGGATAGAGGGACCGGCGACGTTCACGATCGTGGCGTCGAGCAGGTCCATGGTGTTGGCGGCCAGCACCACGGCCGCCACGATCCAGCGCATGCCGTAGATCTGCGCTCCGGCGGAAGTGCTAGTGGTGGTGGCAGCGGTGTCCATGATGGCTTTCTGGTTGATGGAAACGATCCGTTCCGAAAAGTCTCGCATACGGTGTTTGTCGCGAACACTGTTCGTTACGTACACTGTACGTGAGGCATAGCGTTAAGGGCAAGCGTGATCGCTGCCCTGCTGTGCAGAACCTGGAGGTCCACCGCACATGAAGACATCGGGCCGCCCCCGCTCGACTCGTGATCGCCCGGCAAAGGCGCCGCTGAGCGAAGAGGCGATCGTCGACGCCGCCCTCGCGATCCTCAGGGCGGAGGGCCTGGAAGCTGTATCGATGCGCCGGGTCGCGGCCGCCTTGGATACCGGGCCCGGCTCGCTGTACGTCTATGTCGAAGGTCGCGACGGCCTGCTGGAGGCGATGTTTGATCGCATCATCGCGGAGGTCAGGCTGGAAACGCCCGATCCATCGCGGTGGCGTGCCCAATTGCACAGCCTCCTGGAGCGATTGCGCGCGGAACTCGTCACGCATCCCGGAATGGCCGCAGCGACCATGGTCGACCCGCCGCGGACCGAAGTGTCTATGCGGCTGCTGGAGAACCTCCTGGGGATCTTGCTTGCTGGCGGCCTCGACGCTCAGGACGCCGCGTGGGCGGCCGACATCTTTGCGGCCCAGGTGACCTACGCCGCGATCGAGGCCGGGCTGCGGCGCACCGACCCCAGCGCCCTGGCTGCCGAAATAGCGGCCAACTTCGCCCGCCTGCCGGCCGACGACTTTCCGCTCATAACTGCCCACGCCGCTCAGCTGGTCGCCGGAGATGTCGACGAGCGGTTCCGATTCGCCGTTGACGTAGTGATCGACGGCGTGCTGCGCAGGGCATCTCGCCAATAGCTGGCTCATCCAGGGGGCCGTAGAGTTTGCGCATGCTGGACTCGCTGGTGCTATCGCCGCTGCCGACGTTGCACGGCGAGCGGGTCATCTTGCGTGGCCCGCGGGATTCCGATGTTGATGACCGGCTGCGCCATCCCATCGACCCCGAGGAAGAAGACGGCTACGGCTCGTCGTGGCGGCGTGAGTGGGATGGCCGCCGCTACCACACCCGGGAGTATCTGACCGCCACCAGCTCCCCGCCAGATCCCCGCGCCTACAGCTGGATGGTCGAATACAACGGCCACAGCATCGGCAGCGCCGGTATTGAAGTGAATCCCGAACAACACTGCGCCGAATACACCGTGGGCTTGTTCGTCGCCGCCCTGCGCGGCCGGGGGCTGGGCCGTGAGGTTACCCGGCTGGTGCTCGCCTGGGCGTTTGACGTGCTAGGTGTGCACCGCGTCGAGTTGCAGGCGCTGGCCAGCAATAGCCGTGCCATCAACTGCTACCTGGCCTGCGGCTTCCGCCGGGAAGGGGTGCGTCGCGAAGCCGAACTCTACCCCGACGGCTGGAAAGACTTCATCTTGATGGGCATCCTGCGCTCCGAGCACGGCTGACCTGAAGCGGGCATGTGCCGGGCCTCAGGTTGTCTTGATCAGGCCGCCGTCGATCACGTAGTTGACACCGGTGACGTTAGCGGTCCGGTCGGAGGCCAGGAACGTGATCAGCGTCGCGACCTCCTCTGGAGTGGTGAAGCGGCCAGTGGCGAACCCGCCGATCCCGGCGACGATCGTCTTGCGGGCGGTGTCGGCGTCGACGCCGGTGGCCTTGGCGACTGTCTCGGCCACGCCGTGCTCGCCGAGCCACAGGTCGGTGGACACCGGGCCTGGGGAGACCGCGTTGACGCGGATTCCCCGCGGCCCGAACTCCTGGGCGAGGGTCTTGGTGAGGTTGACCAGCGCGGCCTTGGCGGCGCCGTAGTCGATCGTCGCGGCGTCGGGCTGGAAGAAGGCGTTGACGGACGCGACGTTGACGATCACTCCGGTGCCCTTCTCCACCATCGCGGTCAGGGCGGCCCGGCTGGCCCGCAGCGCGATGAAGAAATTCATCTGCATCGCCCAGGCGAACTCCTCGTCACTGGTACCGAAGAATCCCTCCAGCCGCATCCGGACGGCACCGACATTGTTGACCAGCACGTCGAGCCGGCCGTGCTCTTCGATCGCGCGGCCGATCAGCTGCGCCGGCCCGTCGGCCGCGGATAGGTCCACGGCCATAGGAGTGACGCCTTTGAGGCCGACGAGGCTGCCCGTCGTCAGTGAGCCCGCGACGACATGCGCGCCCTCGTCGGCCAGGGCCTTTGTTACCGCCAGCCCGATACCCTTGCCTGCCCCGGTGACCGCCGCGACTTTGCCGGCGAGGTTAAGGTTCATGGGATTTTCCTTTCGTACAGATATCTCGCTCGGCAGGGTCGTTTAGGTCCCGTCGACCGTTCGACGGCGCCGGAGTCGGCCCGTTCTGCCGCCAGGGCCTGGCGGATCATGCCCCGGTCGGCTGGGGCAGGGCGAAGCGCTGCACGAAGGCGAGGGCGGTGTCTGCGACCTCGCGCCAGCCGCCGTCGATGGTCAGCGCGTGGCCGCGGCCGGGCATCTCGACGATCTCGGTCACGTTCTTGTTGTTCTGCTGGTGCTTGTAGGAGGCATTGGTGATCGCCCACGGGACGGTGTGGTCCTTCTCGCCGGAGATGAGCAGCAGCGGCCCGCGGCCGGGATTTTCTGTGTCGACCTTCGCTTCGGTCCACGGGTTGAGGTTGGCGGCCGCGGCCTGGAAGAGCGGCAGGCCGGAGGCGGGCACGGCGAAGGTCTCATAGAGCTGTTTCGCCTCGTCCTCGGAGACGGCGTTGGCGAACGCGTAGCGGAACTGGTCGTAGGTGAGCGGGACCGCGCGGTGCCGGTTGGCCGGGTTGCCCAGCGCCGCTGATGCTGACCGCAGCGCCGAGATCGGCAGCGGCAGCACGCCGCGGAACGGCGCCGGGTCTATCGCCACCGACACGGCGGCCAGGCCGCGTCCGGCGAGGATCTGCGCGAGCAGGCCGCCGAAGGAGTGGCCGATGATGGCCGGCTTGCGGGCCAGGGCGCCGGCGATCGCGGCGAAATGGTCGGCGACCTGGCCGATCGATTTGGACGCGAATACCTCGGGGTGCTCGCGGGCCTGCGCAGTGGTCTCGGGATCGTCGGGCCAGCCGGGCGTCACCGCCACGTAGCCGGCGGCCTCGAACAGTTCTGCCCAGCGGTCCCAGCTGCTGGGCAGCAGCCACAGGCCGTGGACAAACATGACCGGCGTGAGGCCGGAGGCGTTCGCGCGCTCTACCTGCCCGGCTTCATGCTCGGTGATCGTCGTCTCATTCTTAACCGGGGCCATGCAGGTTCCTCCTTCAGCAGGGATGCGTTAGCGCATCCCGTGGCATGCGGTACCGGACTAGGTGTTCAGGAATTCGGGCAGGCCGTGGCAGAGCGGGTGTTCGCGTGTTTCGGTGGTCCCGTACGGTGCGCGGTCGTGATCATCGTGCTTCCTCCTTCGTGACCGGGCCCTGGCTGTCAGCTGCGCCTGGGGTGCGGGTGGACGCGGCGGCGGCCGCGGCGATCAGCTCGGCGACCGCGGCGGGCTGAGCCAGGGTGATGGCGTGCGAGGCGCGGATCTCGATGGTGTGGGCGCCAGCGCGCTGGGCCATGAACTGCTGGGCCGCGGGCGGGATCACCCGGTCGGCGGTCGCGATCGTGTACCAGCTGGGCGTGGTCTTCCAGGCCGCGGCGGGTGATTTCTCGGCAAAAGCCGCGGCTGCGATGGGGCGCTGCACGGCCGCCGCGGCCGCGGCCGTCCGGTGGGGCAGATCGGCGGCGAACAACTGCGGGAAGGCGTCGCGGTCGATGTACAGCTCGACACCCGAGTCGCCGTTGACGTCGGGGAAGGTGGCCGGCCGCAGGGCGGGCACCAGCTGGCTGCCGGGGAAGCGGCCGCTGATGTCGAGGGCGCTCTCACCCGCCTCCAGGGCGTACGCCGTGACGTACACCAGGCCCACCACGTTGCCCGCCGCAGATCCGGCGGCCGTGATGACCGCGCCGCCATAGGAGTGACCCGCCAGCACGACCGGGCCGTCGATCGCCGCCGCGACCCTGGCGGCATAGTCAGCGTCGGACGCGAGGCTCCGCAGCGGATTGGCCAGCGCAATGACTCCGATGCCGGCGGCCTGCAGCTCGGCGATGACACCAGCCCATATCGACCCGTCGGCAAACGCGCCATGCACGAGCAAAACCGTCGGAATGCTCCCGTTCCGGTATGGGCCGGACGGGCTCATCAAAGGCTCCCGCAGCGCGAATAAGGCACTTCACGACCGTAAGGCAGCGGCACAGGGGCTCGCTTGGGTCAGGTGACTGCTTTCCGCGTCATCCGCGGCTCAGGGAGTGCCGGTGAGCAGCCCGGCTGTTCGCCTGGACCAGGGGCGCGCGAGCGTGTGACGATGGCCGTGGAGTCTTATCGAATGGGTCAGGCGATGCCGGCAGTCACCTCGTTGTTCGGGCGTGAGTCCGAGACGCAGGTGCTTGCTGAGCTGATTGATCACCTGCGGGACCATGGTGGCTCGCTGGTGGTGAGCGGCGAACCCGGCGTGGGCAAGTCAGCACTGCTGCGGGAGGCCAGCACACGCGCGCGAGATCGCGGGATGACGGTCCTGACGGCCACCGGTGTGCAGTGCGAGGCGCAGCTGCCATTCGCCGGGCTGCACCAGCTTCTGCAGCCAGTTCTCGGCCAGATAGACGGGCTGGCCGCACCGCAGCGCGGCGCGATGCTGGCGGCGTTCGGCCTGACTGGTGCCGTCGCTCCGGATCTTTTCCTGACGGCGCTCGCCGTGCTCGACCTGCTGGCAGAAACCGCGGCGCGAGCCCCGGTCGTCGTTGTCCTTGAGGATGCTCACTGGCTCGACCGTTCCACCTGCGAGGTGCTGGCGTTCGTAGGACGGAGGCTGGAATTCGAGCCGGTCCTGCTGTTCGCCGTCATCCGCGATGGCTACGACAGCCCTGTCATCGACGCCGGGCTCCCGGTCCTGCATCTGGAGCCGCTGCCAGCGGCGGCGGCCGCGGCGCTGCTCGACAGCCGCGCCCCCGGTCTCCCGGACGCGGTGCGCGACCGGCTGCTCGACGAAACAGCCGGCAATCCTCTTGCGCTGGTGGAATTGCCGATTGCCTTCCGGCATCTCGAAACCGGAGCGCGGCTGCCCGCGTGGCTGCCGCTCACGACGCGGCTGGAACGGGCATTTGCGGCGCGAGTGTCTGATCTTCCCGCCGTGACGCGCACCGCGCTGCTGCTAGCCGCCCTCAACGACAAACCACGGATCACCGAGGTGCTGGGAGCGACGGCCCTGCTGACGGGCGCAGAAGTGACAGTCGATGCGCTCGTCCCCGCCGTCGCCGCGCGGCTAGTGGAACTCGACGATCCGGAGTACCGGTTGCGCCACCCGCTGATGCGCACAGCGATCCATCAGGATGCCAGCGTGTCGCAGCGGCACGCGGCGCACGCCGCGCTGGCGGACGTCCTGGCCGGCGAACCAGAGCGGGGCTTGTGGCACCGGGCGGCGTCGATGATCGGGCCTGACGAGAGGGTGGCCCGCGAGCTCGAAACGGCTGCAGCGAAAGCGCAGCGGCGCGGCGCGACCGTCATGGCCGTCTCGGCGCTCCAGCGCGCGGCCGCGCTCAGCGATGCCCCGCTTCGCGCTGCACGGCTGCTGCGCGCGGCAGAGCTGGCGTTCGAGCTGGGCCGGCAAGACCTTGTCCTCGGCCTGCTGGGGCAAGTCCAGCCGCTCGATCTGGGGCAGCGGGAGCAGGCGCGGGTGGCGTGGATCAAGGAGAGCTTCGCCGACGGCATTCCGGGAGATGCCTCGAGAGTGCGCTCGCTGGCCGCGATCGCCGACCGGGCGGGCGCTGACGGCGACAGCGATCTCGCGCTCAACCTCCTTTACGGCGCGGCGCTGCGCTGCTGGTGGGCCGAACCCGGTCAGGCCGCGCGCGGTCACGTTGTCACGGCCGCCGAGCGGCTGGACGTCGGCGAGCAGGATCCGCGACTACTGGTGATCCTCGCGTTCGCAGCTCCGATCGGGCGGGGCGCGACGGTCATCGACCGCCTGTCCCAGCTTAAGCCGGACACGGCAGGCGACCCGGGGGCCACCCGCCTGATCGGCAACGCCGCGATGGCAGTCGGAGTGTTCGACAGAGCCGCGGGGTCGCTCGCGGCCTCGGCCGCCGCGCTGCGCGCCCAGGGCCGGCTCGGCCTGCTGGCACGAGCGCTTGCGCTGCAGGCGTGGAGCGCCGCGCAGCTCGCCGACCTGGGCACGGCGATCCCAGCCGCCGAGGAGGCACGCCGGCTCGCACAGGAGACGAACCAGCCGCTGGTCATGGCAACGGCTCAGGCGGTCCAGGCGTTGCTGGCCGCGCTGCGCGGCGACCAGGAGGCTGCCGCGGCGCTCGCCGCCCAGGCCGAGCAGGTGTCGGTGCCCATCGGCGCCAGCGCCGTACTGGCGGCGGCGCAGCTCGCGCGAGGCATCGCGGCTCTGGGCGGCGGCCGCCCCGCGGACGCTCTCGGGCACCTGCGGCGTATCCATGACCCCTCCGATCCGGCCTACCACGCCGCGATCAGGTGCTTCACCATCGGAGACCTTGCCGACGCCGCCCGCCGCAGCGGCGACCCGGACGGCATCAGCGTCTTGGTGGACGAGATGGAGACAGCAGCCGGGCAGACCCCCTCGCCGCTGCTGCACGCTGGCCTGCGCTACGCCCGTGCGCTGCTGGCCAAGGAGGCCGAGGCCGGCGCGCTGTTCGAGACCGCGCTGCGGTCAGATCTGAGCACGTGGCCGTTCTTGCGGGCCAGGGTGGAGCTTGCCTACGGGGAGTGGCTCCACCAGCAGCGGCATGACGCCGCGTCCCGGGCACCCCTGCGCGCCGCCCGGGAGACATTCGATGCCCTCGGCACCATCCCGTGGTCCGAGCGGGCCCGCCAGCAGCTCCGCGCGACAGGGGAGAAAAGCCGCCCGCGGACCCCAGAGGCACGGGACCAGCTCACCCCGCAGGAACTGCAGATCGCGCAGATGGCCGCCGAAGGGCTGAGCAACCGCGAGATCGCGCAGATGATTTACCTCTCCCACCGCACCGTCAGCTCGCACCTCTACCGCGCCTTCCCCAAGCTCGGAATTACGTCCCGGGCCCAGCTGCGACGCGTGCTGGACCCAAGACCGCCCGGCCGCGCATAACCTCCCGGCCGCCGGATTAGGCGTGATCCTCTCGCTGAATTCCGCCGTGACACGCTGAGGCAGGCACCATGATGTCCTGCGGGCCGCCGCGCCGCCCGCGGCGATGACGTCGCGCGGGCTGACCGGGCTTTCTGCCTCTTTGAGCCGCTGGAGCTAGCCGAGCCGCCGGCCGATCGCGAGCTCGCTCGCCGGCGTTGAACCGCCGAGCCTGCCGGTCCGTAATAAATACGTAAGGTCTGTCCGCACGTCTCCTGTTAGCCCTGGCCTGGAGGGACCGGCATGATTCGGAAGCAAATCGCGGCCGCGCTGACCATCGGCGTTGTATCACTCGTTTCGGTCGCAGTGGCGCGGCCCGCCTACGCGCAGGCGGCCGGCAGTCTTGATCCCACGTTCGGCACCGGCGGGAAGGTGCTGACCAATCTCGGCGACAATTCAGCCGGCGCACAGATCCAGGCGGTGGTGTCCGACGCCGCCCTGCAGTCCAACGGCGACATCGTGGTCAGCGGGAACTTCGGACTGGTCCGCTATCTGCCCGGCGGGAAGCTGGACACCAGCTTCGGTACCAGGGGCCTGGCCACGACCACGGGGAGCGCGGCCGGCCTGGCCATCGAGCCGAACGGTGACTACCTGGCCGTCGGCGCGGGCACCACATCCAGCGGGGTCAGTACCTTTGAGGTCACCAGGTTCACCTCCGTCGGCAAGCTCGATCCGACGTTCGGCAACAACGGCGTGGTCACGACGACGTTCCCCGGCGCCTCCGACGGTGCTGCGGCGGATGCGGTGCTCGTCGAGCCCGACGGCAACATCCTGGTCGGCGGCCAGGCTTCGGTGCCCGGCACCACTCGCAATGAGCCGGTCATCACCGAAGGCGCGCTCGCGCTTTACAGCTCCGCCGGCGCGCTGGAGGAGTCCTTCGGGTCAGGCGGCATAGTCCAATCCACTTCAAGCATCGGCAACATCGCCAACCTCGGGATCGACGCCTCTGGGGACATCTTCGTGCTCCCCGCCCACGCCGAGTTCAGCCCCACTGGCCAGCTCGACTCCAGCGTCACGGCCGAGACGATCGTCACCAGCTCCCAGGGCGGGGACAACGCGTTCTTGCCCAACGGCCAGTCCGTCTCGGCCACCAGCGTCAGCGTCGCCAAGCACAACACCGACGTGCAGGCCACGCTGTTCAACGCGAACGGCACCGTCGACTCGGCCTTCGACAACCCGCCCTTCACCTACACCGGAGCGGAACTGGCCGGCTTCGAGAGCCCGGGTGCGGTCGCCGTGCAGCCCAACGGACAGATCGTGATCGCCGGATCAAGCTTCAAGGACACCTCGGTGTTCGGGCTTGCGCGCCTGGACACCAACGGCAGCCTGGACAGCACCTTCGGTAGCACGGGGGTCTTGACCACCAGCTTCCAGGGAGACGATGGCGCCACGGCCGTCCTCATCCAGCCGAACGGCGATATCGTCGCCATCGGCTTCTCCGAGAACAACACCACGGGTGTCACCGACATCGCCCTCGCCCGCTACATCGGGTAATCCCAGGACCGCCACCTGCACGTTACCCAGCCGAATCCGGCCGGCGCTGACGAACCGGGCCAGCCCGTTGCCTCTAGGCGTGAACGATAGCATAATGTAAGCATGCCAAATTTGCTGGTAAGAGACGTGCCGGCTGACGTTCACGCCGCCCTGCAGCGCCGCGCTGAGCGGCGCGGCCAGTCTCTGCAGCAGTTCCTCAGCAGCGAACTGCGCCGGCTTGCCGAGCGGCCAAGCGTCGATGAGGTGCTGGACCGCATCGAGCAACGCGACGGAGGGCAGGTTGGCCTGCGTCAGGCCGCCGAGGACCTCGGCGAGGAGCGGTCCCAGCGGTGATCGTCATCGATGCGTCTGTCCTTGCCAATGTCGTCGGCGATGACGGGAGCGACGGACAGCGAGCCCGCCTGGAGTTCCGCAACGCCGGCGACGTCGCTGCACCCGATCTTGCGGACGTTGAGACTGTGGCGGTGCTGCGGAAGCGATGGATCGCGGGCACGGTCTCCGATCAGAGGTTCGCCGCAGCGGTCGATGACCTCGAGCATCTCGATATAGACCGGTACCCCACCCTGCGGTTCATGCGCCGCGCCTATGAGCTACGCGCCAACGTGACTGTGTACGACTCCGCCTACGTCGCCCTCGCCGAAACTCTGGGATGTGAGCTGGTGACCGCCGATCAGCGTCTGGCCAGGGCTTCAGGACCCCGATGCGCCATCCGGGTGCTGGAATAACGGGCCAGCCCGAGCTGCTGGCGCGACGGCTCATCCATCGATGGCGCCGGAATGTTGCCCGTTTAGGGCTGCCGAAGGCGGGTGCCCCTGAACGCCGGGAGCTCGGCGGTTTCCGGCATCACCGGATTCAGTTCCGTAAGGATTTAATAACATTTTTAACCCCCGCCCCAGCGTTAACCGCTGCTTCAATGAGTGGCGTCGGGAATCCATGTTCCCGGATGAATCAGCAGGCCTTGTCCGCACACCCGCGCCTTACCCGCCAGCTCACCTGTCCGGCGACCAAGGAGATGACGTCAGCATGCAGCGCTTGCCCAGGGGCCGACACGCTGCAATCCGCGAGCCTCGACCCCCCGCCGAGGCGGGCTCGCGGAGGAACCGGACAGCTCCGCGATTCAACTTCCCGCGATTCAACTTCCCGCGATTCAACTTCCCGCGATTCAAGTTCATGACCGTCGCTGCGGTGGTCTTCGCCGTGGCGGCAGCGAGCCTCGCTCTCGGGCTTGGCCTCAAGCCGGCCGCCCTTCATGCCCGGGAAACTGCCGACGCGCCGTCGGCTGGCTCCGCCGCCTCGGGCCCGGCAGAGGCAGTGAAATACACGTCCCGCTCTTCTCCGGCCATTAGCAGTCCGTCCGCCTTCCCCTGGCACCACGCCGCAAAACGCCGGCACCACGCCGCGGTGACGGCCACGCCGAGCCCGTCGGTTAGCCCGAGCGTGGCCGTTACCCCGACCCCGTCGGCCACCCCGAGCGGGGCCGCCAGCACCGGGAGTGACGGCAGCTCGTGGCCCACCAGCGTGCCCGGCTGGCAGCTCACCTACAGCACCGACTTCCCGGGCAACAGCCTGCCGTCCGGGTGGGACGCCTACAACGGCGAACCCGGCGGCGACCCGGACGGCAACTGGCAGTCCTCCAACGTGACGGTCAGCGGCGGCGCGCTGCACCTGCTGGCGACACCCTCGGCCCAGGGCGGGGTGCAGTTCTACGGGAACCCGCAGACCTACGGCATGTACCTGGTCCGGATGAAGGGCGACTACGAGCCGGACCTGGACATCAACAACCTGGCCATCTTGTGGCCGGCCCAGCAGGGCGTCTGGCCGCCCGAG
>Ga0302326_10024471_pt1 | contig 12273 bp, 10 predicted proteins | sample Palsa_T0_3_FD_202264 | JGI IMG/M metagenome (GOLD analysis project Ga0302326, IMG submission 202264) | Peat permafrost microbial communities from Stordalen Mire near Abisko, Sweden - Palsa_T0_3 | ecosystem: Environmental > Terrestrial > Soil > Palsa > Peat permafrost | place: Sweden: Abisko...
CCTGTTCTCCAAAACCGTGGCTCCTTCCGGGCGCGAACGCCCAAAACAAGATACATGGTTTCTGATTTATACAGGTGGGGCCAAATCAGAGTATCAAAAGGGCCCAATTCAGAGTAGCGAAATCAGGCGGCGTACTCGGCCCAACGTGGTCGCCCGACGGAAACTCCTTGATGTTCAGCGACGCGCCGTTCTTTCAAGCGAATCCGGGTAGCGTGGCGATTCACATTCTGGATTGGAAAACCGGGAAACTGGAGACAGTTCCCGGGTCGGCGGGGCTGTTTTCGCCCGCTTGGTCGCCCGACGGCCGCTACATTGCCGCCAAGCCTCTCAAGGGCCAGAGAACCATGCTGTTCGATTCGCATACGCAGACGTGGTCGGAACTGACGGACGGCTGGGGTTTCACAAGATGGTCGAGTGACGGCCAATATCTCTACTACATGCGCTACGGTGAAAGACCAGCCATCTTGCGCATCCATCTCAGCAATCGAAAAGTAGAAGAAGTAGCCGGTCTGAGCCTGTTTAGGCAGGGTGGACGGCTTGCGGGCCTGCAGTTCGCGCTAGCTCCGGATGGCTGTCCCACGCTGCTGCGGGATACTGGAACGCAGGAAATCTATTCGGTCGATTGGTCCGGCCGCTAGGCTGAACCAAGGAAAAGGGTTCTTGCGGTGGGCGGCACACTACGCATCGACGCGAACGTGCTGGAGAACGCCGCATCGCGTCAAACACACCCTGAAGGAATGTTCTGCGGCAGAACGAGAAGCAGTCGATCGAGACGGCCCTCGCCGAGACGAAGGGCCGCATCGCCGGACCGCGCGGCGCAGCCGCGCATCCCGGCCTCCACGCTCGAATCCTAGATCCGCACATCGCGAACGCGGCTGACAAAGCGCGGGGAGTTTCGATGCCGCGTCGTTGTCAGCGCAAAATGATAATGTCCTATTTGCGCAAAGTAGAAATGTCCGGTTGACCCCGGTGATCTCCAATCCGGGCCGGGTAGTCTGGCGTTATCCTGCGTTATTTCTGGCGTCAATGCGGGCGTCGGCTCGCGTTATTTTCTGGCGTTTACCGCGGCGCCGGGAGACCTGCGCCAGTTTCTCCTGCAACCGCCGCGTCAGCTCCTCTTGCCGCCGCAACTGCACCACCGTGTACTCTCCGGTCGTCTTGCTGTTCGCATGGCCGGCGATCTGGCTGGCTTCAATGCTGCTCCCGCCCACCTCTTGCCGCCAAGTGATGTTCGCCCGCCGCAGCGTGTGCAGACCCAGGCCGGCAAAGTCGCACCCCTCCAACGCTGCCGCCTGCTTCAGCGCTTTGCGCACCCCAGAGTCCCACATCGGCAGTTTCCCATCCTGCTGCTGCGGAAATACCCAGCCTCCCCCGCTGCGGTCCTTCAGCCCCCCAATCCATCGCCTGTAGTGCCCGCGCAGTGTCCCCAGCGCCAGCGTTCGCCGACTCCGCGCCGTCTTGGGCTCATCGATATCGCCCCGCCAGTGACGTTGCTCGATCCGCACGCAGCCCAACTTCAGATCCACGTGCTGGATGCGCAATCCGGAGACCTCCGAGATCCGTGCTCCGGTCTCCAGACAGGTCTGGCTGATCAACAATACCGGATCGCGCAAGCGCGCCAGCACCCGCATGGTTTGTTCCGGACTCAGGATGCGCTTCTGCCGCACCTCCCACTTGCGCAGCAGCCGCTGCCGGCAGCGTGCACGTGATGAGGATAGCCCCTCACAAGAATGCAATCAGTGCCTTCATGGTCTCCTCGGGGCGCTCTTCCATGAGCCAATGCCCCGTATCTTTCAAGTCGACCGCGGTGACATTGGTCGCCACGAGCCTCATCTGCGGGACTAGGATTGCGGCGCTGGCTTTTTCGCCGGCGATGGACAGAACGGGCATGGTCACCTTCGTTTTGGCCATCTCTGCAAAATCCTTTGCCGTCTCCGGCCATGCGGCAAAGTAGGCCCAGCCGGCACGCATGCGGCCCGGACGTGAATATGCCCTGGCGTATGCATTACGATCGGCAGGCTTAAGCGAGCGCTTTTTGTCAGCCGCCAGGTCGTTCCAGAAGTATGCGAAATAGAGCTTTTCGCGTCCCTTGACGAGAGCTTCCGGCGTCGGACCGTGAAATCGAAAGTGCCACAGATTGTCGTTATTATACGCGAGCTGCCATCCGGCAACGCCGGGAAGGAAAGCGTCCATAACGACGAGCTTTTCGACTTCCGCGGGGAACTGCGCGGCATAGGCGTATGCAACCATCAGGCCGATGTCGTGGCCGACAACACGGGCCTTCGTGACGCCGAGCGATTTCGCCAGCGCATGAATCCGAATCGCGGCTGTCTTCATGTCGGAGCCGCCCCGGGGGATGTCGGAATCACCGATTCCTGGAAGGTCTGGCGCGATTATTGTGAATTTGTCGTTCAGCTTTTCAAACAGAGGCCGCCACATTCGCGAGGTCTGCGTGTAGCCGTGCAGAAGAATTAGGGCAGAGCCCTGTCCCGCTGTGAGGTAGTGGATCTTTTTTCCATCGACCTTGAGGGTGCTCGACTTGATAGCTGGACTCGTTTTCATTTTCATTCTCCGGAAAAGATGCGGACCCAAGGCGACTCTAAGCCCGCCCGATGCCCGGCTACAAGTGCAATATGGACGCGGACGCGCGTGCCATCGCCGATTATATCTGGTTGCGAAGCCTGCTCCCGCTGGGACTTCGGCCGGGCCGATGCCCTTGTGACGCCCGCCGCGTCGTCGGGCGCTGCTTCTCCCCGGCTTTTCCGGCCAACCCTCATTCCGATGATCATTGGAAATTTGTCGTGCAGCGATTAAGCCGCCGCGGGGGGGCTCTTCAGCGGCCAGGGTCCGGGGTCAAGGGCGCATGCGCCGCTCGCTGGTTTCCGTCATCTGCCGGATTTGGGTTAGCGCGCCCGTTGGCGGACCGGTTGACCATGTCCATGGTTTTGAAGAATAGAATCGTCGGGGCTTCGATGAGCCGATCCGGAACCACTGCATGCGACTCGTAGAGTCCGCTCCGAGGTATCGAGCGTCAATCGGACACGCTGGGCGAATCCTGGCGAATTCAGCGCCAGCCCCAGGCCGAACAAGACCAGTAAGCGCTTCATGATAAATCTGTCCCGGACACTTTAGACAGTCCGGCAAATCGGGCGGTTGGGGCACGGTCTGTCATCGCCCCAAATGCGAACACGAGGCGACGACCTGGCGCGAACTAGCGTTCCGCCGCGGAGTCAGTATCGCCGGCAGTATCCGCCAAAACCGCGCACTCCCGCGCGATGCTTATTTCTTGGGTGGCCCTTGGTCTCCTGCCTTAAAGCGTGCATGGCATAAGCCGCATGCCTGGTTCACCTCATCGAGTTGTTTTGTGAAACCTTCCGTGTCGTTGGCCGTGGCCAGGGCGGCTAGCCGGGCTGTCGCGGCCGCATAATTGGCCGCGGCCGTATCGAAGTTGGCTCGGTCTCGCCAGATTAAAGGGAGTGCTTGCGAAAACGTAGACGTCTCACCCTGGCCAGTGCCAGCCGGAAACATTCGGGGAAGAGCCTTCGCCCATTTACCAAGCACCATCGCCGGATAGCCTTGACTCTTTGCCTCGCGTCCCGCTTTCATGGCATCGCCCATCGAACGGAACGTGATGGCGGACATATCCAGACTCGCCTGCCGCGCGGCGATCGCGTCAGCTGCTGAAACGCCCGGGGTGACCTCCTGGGCTAGGCCGGGCGCCGTCACGCCAATTAACGCGCCAGATAACACAATTAACCGCTTCAACATCTAACACCTCCCATTGTGCGACCATGCTGTCCCAATGAAATTGACAGAACAGCTTCTTGATGATACCTTGTTATCCAAGGCTTGTAAAGTAAGGTAGTGGAGGCGCGCGGTGGATATCGATACGCAGTTCTTAAAGGGAAGCATTGGTTTGCTGCTGCTTAATCTGCTGTCACGAGGCGAATTGTACGGCTATGAAATTCTGCAGGAAGCCTCGCGCCGCAGTTCAAACGCTTTCGAGTTCAAGGAGGGCACCCTTTACCCCGCGCTGCATCAACTTGAGAAAAAGGGGCAGATCAAGTCCGAATGGCGGACGGCCGAAAACGGTAGGGAACGTAAGTATTACTCGCTGACCGCCAAAGGCAGGAAAGCCGCCGCCCAGTACGAAAAGCAGTGGCATCATCTGACGGGTGCGATTGCCGCAATTCTGGAGAGCAAATAAGTGCGGGCGGAGGAGGAACTGATCGACCGCATTGTGAACTCCTCGCGGGTTCCGCCGGGAAAACGGCGGCGCGAGATTCAACGCGAGCTTCTCGCCCACATCGAGGATTTCGTTGTCGCGGCGCGCAAGGCCGGGCGCGACCAGGATGAGATCGAGCAACTTGTGCTGGCTAACTTTGGCGATCCCGGCCAGATCGCCCGAGGCTTTAGTTGGGTTTACCGGCACGAACGGCGAAGGCTCCGGGTCTTCGCATATACGCTTTCGACCGTGCTGCTGACGAGTTCCCTTCTAGCGGCGATTTTGGCAACCCAGGCCGGTCTGGCGTTCGGCTTTGGCATACCGGTCATGAAAGTGCTCGTGAGCAGGCACACGGTGATCGAAGCGCTCGATATCCTGGCGTCCGTGGCCGTCTATCTGGGCCTGACCTCGCTGGAAGGTCTTTTCCAAAGGCACCGGTTTCAAAAGGCCGCAGTTCTGCTGGTGGCGATCCTCATTATCCTCATCGTGTCGTGTGCCGCAGCGGGTTTGCACACAACCTTTCTCATATTTGGACTCGTCAACGGATTTTTCTTTCGGGCAGTTCAACTATTGGCCGCTCCGAAGGTCACGCGTGTTGGCATCGTCTTGGTTTGTTTTCTGCTGGCCGGACTCGTTTTGGCTCTGCTTCGGTCGCCGGTTTCACAGGTTGCCCTCGGGACAACTTGCATCAGTTGGCTGGTCATGGGGGTTGGCTACCAACTGATGACCGATCTCGCGGCGCGTGTCGATGCGGCCCTTCTGAACGGCCTCCAGCGGATTCAAGCCCGTTAATGGAGGGAGAGATCAAATGAGAACCTTTACCATTCTGCTTGGCGGTTGCCTGCTGTTCGCGCTGGCGCCGCTGGGCGTCGCGCATTTCAGACTGCTGGAGCCCGCATCCTGGCTTGTGGAAGGGGAGTTCGGCGATCCTCAGTGGTCGGCTCCGTGCGGCGGAACGTTGACGGACCCCGGCAAACCCACCGGCGCCCTTACGAAAATCCAGGGTGGTGAGAAGTTGTACATCCGAATCCGGGAAATGGCTTTCCATCCTGGCTTTTACCGCGTAGCCCTCGCCGTGAATTCGCGCGCCGAACTCCCGCCGGATTCCGAAGCCATCAGCGAGGAGGGGCCGAACGGCCGTCAGCGGTCTGTTTCGGGAAGCATTCACTATCCGCCGTCACCGCCGGTTCTTGCCGACGGTTTGTTCATGCACGCCGCGCCTTTCGATAAGGAACAGGAAGCCGATGTCGAGATTCCGAACATCAACTGCACGAAATGTACCTTGCAGGTGGTCGAGTTCATGGCGGCCCATGGCTGGAATCCGGACGGTGGCTACACCTACCATCACTGTGCCGACCTCCAGATCCATGCCAACCCGAATAAGCCGATCGATACAAGGTTTCCAGTCGAAAATAAACCGCGCTGAGCTGCGGCCGAGGCGCAAACTATGCCTCGATCCGGCGCGAGGCATAGAAATCAAGAGTTCGAGAGGGGCACGGCTATGTCCTCACCGTTCCGCGCCGGCGCGCGTGAGAAGCATCTTCGTCCAACCCCTGAATCACGCGCCATCCGGAATTTCGTTGGAGATTCCCGTTTTCAATCCTTTTGAGATACACGAAAGTGGCCAAGAAGATGGCGCGTGATCGAGAAATTAGACCTGGAATGGTCAGCGAGCGGATCTATGCCGGCCATGAGGCCGATTGGAGCACTGAGATTCCCAGCCGATCCCGGCGCCGCAGGCGTTGGGCCTCCGGGTTCCCATGCATCGACTGTAGTGGTTTTGTAGTGGTTCTTAGGTAAGTGCGCCTTATCCTGGCGTTACATCGCAGGCCGTAAGGTGTAGAGAGGGTAAGGTAACTTGCCCTCCATTACCCTTCATTTTGGTTTTTGAGTCCCGTGCGTCTGCCAGTTCCGCCACTCCGGCCGGTTGCGCAAAGCTTTTCCCAGTATAACGCGGTTGCCGTACGCAGCCGAAAGCTACCCGATGGCATTATTCAAGACCCGCAGCGCCGCCGTCTATGGCATCGACGCACACCTCATCGACGTCGAAGTCGACATGTACGCGTCCGGCTCGGCGCGCGACTTCGTCATGGTCGGCATGCCGGATACCGCCGTGCGCGAAAGCCGCGAGCGCATCAAATCCGCGCTCATCAATTCCGGCTTCGGCTATCCGAATAAGGCCGTCACCATCAACCTTGCGCCGGCCAACGTGCGCAAAGAAGGCGCCGGATTCGATCTGCCGATGGCCATGGGGATTCTGGGCGCAATGGGCACGGTTCCGGCGCTGGACAATCACATTCTGCTCGGCGAGCTGTCGCTCGATGGCGGCATACGACCCGTGCGCGGCGCTTTGTCGGTGGCCGTCTGCGCGCGCAAACACGGCATCGCCAACCTGGTGCTGCCGCTCGCCAATGCCGCCGAAGCTGCGGTCGTGGAAGGCGTGCGCGTGTTCGGCGTACGCCATCTGGCCGAGGTCGTGAAACTCGTCTTGCACCCGGAGGAGTTCCCGCCCACGATTCCCGTGCTGCAATCGTCCGCCCCCGAATCCGGCGCCCCGGACTTCCGCGACGTGCGCGGACAGGCCAGCGCCAAGCGTGCGCTTGAAGTCGCCGCATGCGGGGGCCACAATGTACTGATGATTGGGCCGCCCGGCTCCGGCAAGACCATGTTGGCCAAACGCCTGGCGGGCATCCTGCCGCCGCTGACCTTTGCCGAATCCATCGAGACCACCAAGGTGCACAGCGTCGCCGGCTTGCTTCCGAGCGGCGCCGGCCTGTTGCGCGAACGCCCTTTCCGCACGCCGCACCACACAATCTCGGATGCCGGCCTGATCGGCGGCGGCAGCGGTATGGCGCGTCCGGGCGAAGTCAGCTTGGCCCACAATGGGCTGTTGTTTTTGGATGAATTCCCGGAATTCCCGCGCGACGTGTTGGAGATTCTCCGGCAGCCGCTCGAAGACGGTTCGGTCACTATCGCCCGCTCCAATATGACTCTGTGCTTCCCCGCCAGCTTCATGCTGGTGGCGGCCATGAATCCGTGCCCGTGCAGACATTAACTGCACACGAGTTCAAACTTGAGGGACGGCCGGCTGGAACCAGCTTGGGCTCAACAGATTAGCGCCTACGGTAACCTCGGCCATCCTCTTGGAGTACGCTGCTGATCGTGCGATGCACTAGAATGAGCTTCTGCCCCGCAACCGCGCGGTGTTTTTGGCCCATGAAGATCTCATGCAGAACGGAGCCAACAAAGACGACGCCGAACAGCAAGCACCCAGCATAAGCGCTGACTTCCTGACAGGAAGCACAGAGATCGGCCTCGACCGCATTCGAACACGCCTGCTCGACCTGACCAACCGCAACAAGCTCCTCAATTTCCGGCACTCCAACGCGTCCTCCCTGCGGGTCGTCGATGTCCCGATAAATTCTGTGTTCCGGAGATTGCGTGACAACGACAAGCTGTCCTTTCTGCCTGTTCCCGAACCGGAGTATGCCGGCCAGGTGCCGCTGGCGAAAGACTACGCGGATGAGATCGGCTGGAACACGTCGTTCGACCTCGATGAGGCCGCCGATGAAGACAGCGCGAAGGCCTTACCAGTCCTCCACTATCAGGAAAAACTGGACACCGTCTGCCGCAAGATTGCTACGGCGGCCAAGACCGCCATCGAAGAATCCGGCACGAACATGCTGTATCTCGTCTTCGGGTTCCTGGAGTGGTACGAGTCCGATGACTCGAAACAACCGCATCTTGCCCCGCTGGTCATTCTGCCCGTCACCATTGAACGAGGCGGCGGGAGAGGCAGGGTTGTCGAGACCGTGCTCGAATACTCCGGCGAAGATCTGGAGTCCAACCTGTCGCTCATTGAAAAAATGCGCCGCGACTTCGGGCTTGAGATACCTTCCCTGGAGGACGACGACACACCGGAAACCTATTTCGCGAGATTTGCCGACATATTGAAGCTCAAGAAACACTGGTCGGTACGGAAGCAGATCACCCTGGCCCTGCTTAGTTTCGGCAAGCTGCTCATGTTCCGCGATCTCGATCCGAAGACCTGGCCCGCCGGTCAGAGTATCGCCAAGCATCCGCTGGTGCGGGAACTGTTCGAGGGCACGAAAAATCCCAACATTACTCTCGCCGAGGAATATCCCATTGATGCTCCCGAACTGAAGAAGGACGTACCGTACCTCATCCGGGATGCCGATAGTTCGCAGCACAGCGCCCTCGTACACGCCCTCCGCGGTCAGAACCTCGTCATTGAAGGCCCACCGGGCACCGGCAAATCACAAACCATAACCAACCTCATCGCCGCCGCGCTTGCCAGGGGAAAAACGGTTCTTTTCGTTTCCGAAAAGCTCGCCGCGCTTGAAGTTGTTCGCCGCCGCCTGGACGACGCCGGTCTCGGCGTCTTCTGCCTGGAGGTTCACAGCCACAAGACCAAGAAAGGCGCCCTGATCAATGATCTGTCGCAGCGTCACCAGATGCGCGGGTCCTTCAAAGATCCTCGCGATCTCGACCGCCATCTCTCGATTGTCGAAGAGAAAAAGGCGCTCCTGACGCAATACGTATCGCTTGTCAACAAGACCCTCGAACCCTTCAAGGCGACGATCTTCGAAATCCTGTGGGCAAGAGATCGGTGCGGGCAGGCCATTGGCCTCCATCGGGACTGTCTCGATCAAATCATCTTGCCCGTCGTCGTGAAATACAACCGGACACAATTCACGCAGGCGGAACAGTTCCTCTCTATATTCGCGCAGCATCTGACCGCGGTCCTGGCCGTCTGCAATTCAATCGACGAGCATCCTTGGGCATGGCTCACCCTCCCGCTTGACTTTGTGGCCGAGGAGCGCGTGCAGGACCTCCTCAAGGGACTTCTCGGGGCTGTCCGCAATGCAGAGAAACTCTGTGATGAGTTGGAACAGTCGGCCGGAATCACCCTGTCCAGAACGTTGCACGGCCTCGAATGCGGCGAGCAGACGCTGGCGTTACTGCCGGACTCCGGAACGGGGCTGATGGAGAATCTGCTGGCACCCTGCCAGGCTGCGGAGAATCGCCAGGTCCTGATGGAGTTTGTTGCGCATGTCGAATCGTATCGGCGCGGTGTTGAACGTCTATCGGCATACGCGGGCAACATCTCTTCTCTTCTTGATGCGAAAATGGCGGAAGAGCTTGCCCGCGCGCTTGAGTGCCTTCGGCAATGGGGACTCGAACGTCATTCCATTGCAGAAATCAAAGCAGTATTGAATGAAAGCGAAGCCACAGCCAGACTGCTGGAGAAGGCGCACTCGTCGTTTCGCGTGCTCCTGAACGTGATGGGCTGCGACGCTCCGGCGACCCTGTCCTGTGCCGGCTTTCTGTTGGAAACCGTCCGGATCGTAGAAGGCGCGCCCATCGAACAGCTTCACCTCCGCCGTCCGTCCTTTGAAAGTGAAAGCATCAGGCCGTTGTTGCAAGCGGCGCGCCAGCAGGCTGCGGCGCTCAAGAGTGACGAAGGCACGCTCGGAAGGGAATTCAATCTGTCATTGGCCGCGCAGTTACAGACGCCGACTCAACTCCTTGCCTGCGCTGCTGTGCTGGAGAACGCCTCCTTATTGAACCGTTTCTTCGGACGCGACTACCGAGATGCGGCAAACGCCTATCGTTGCATTGTTCTCGGCGGCAAGAAGGTTCCGCGTGCCGATATGGTCCGTGCGCTCAGGGCGGTCGCGGACTATACGCAAAGGCGCGCGCAGTTCGACAGCCATGCCGGCTACCGCGAGCTGTTCGGCGATCATTTCCGCGGCGTTGATAGCTCCTGGGAAGAACTGGAACAAGTCCGGGTCTGGTGCGAACAGGTTTTCGTAATGTTGCCTGAGCATCAGCCTTGCGCGGAGCCGTTCCACCGGCTGGTCTTCACAGCGCGGGGCGAGCGCCTCAAGGCTATTAAAACGGGTTTGATCTCGACCGACGAGCACCGCTCGGCGCTCGATCAGGTTGTGTCGCGCGTGGCGGAGTTCATCCGCTCGGTGCCAAGCCAGCACGCCCTCATGGTATCCGGGTCATTCGAGGAGATTCTTAGCCGTCTGCATAAAATCACCCAAGACCTAAGCGACGTGTTGCAGGCGACCGCTCGCGTCGGCATCAATGAAGATGTGCCGTTACGGGATATTCCGAATATGCTGGCAGCAGCCGGCCAGTGCCGCGATGCCAAGGCCGCCGCCGAGGCCGGAGAGGGTGCGGCGGAGCTGATCGGGCAGGCCTACCACGGTATAAATACCCAGATTGAACCGATCAGGCGTACGGTTTGTTTCGCCGAAACCGTCGCCTCCGGCGGTCTGCCGGAAAAAGCGGTTCAGTGGCTCCTTTGCAGGGACTGCGAAAGCCGCCTCGCGGAGATCCGCGCGCGGCTCGGCGATGCCCATGCGTGCGGGATGACTTTCCACAGGCTCGGTGAAGAGCTGACAGCGCTCTCAGGATCACAATTCTGGAAGGAAAATACCAACAGTTCCTGGGGCTCCTCGCAGGCACGCGCGGAACATGCGCTTGCGAACGTAGAAGACCTCACTCGATGGAACCATTTCCTTCGCGTCCGAATCAAGGGCAAGGAACGCGAGCTCGACAGGCTCACCGCATTGGCGGAATACCGCACGCTTGAGGCGCGCGAGCTTGGCCCAGCCTTTAAGTACGTCTTCAACAACACGCTCGCCCGCAGCGTCTTTGCGGAGCATGCCGAGCTTTCGCAGGTCACGGGGATCACTCAGGAAGAGATACGCAGCCATTTTGCGGCCGCTGACACGGAATCCATCCGGCTCTACAGCCAGCGCGTGGTGGCGCTGATCGACCAGCGTCCGGTTCCGTACGGCAACCAGAGCGGACCTGTGCGCACATGGACCGAAATGGCGCTGATTATGAACGAGATCAACAAGCAAAAGCGCCATATCCCGATTCGCCAGCTTATGCTGCGCTCCGCGAATGCCCTGGTAGCCCTGAAACCCTGCTTCATGATGGGGCCTCTCTCGGTCGCTCAGTATCTGGCACCTGGCCAACTGAAATTCGATCTGGTCGTCATGGACGAGGCATCCCAGCTGAAGCCCGAAGACGCGATCGGCGCGATTGCGAGGGGCGGGCAAATTGTCGTCGTGGGTGATCCGAAACAGCTTCCGCCCACCACGTTTTTTCAGCGCGTATCTCTCGACGACGAAGACGACAAAGCCGGCGACGACCGCGCCGCCGTGGAAGAGGGGGAGAGCATCCTCGACGTGGCGAGCACCTTGTTCCAGCCTGTGCGGCGGTTGCGATGGCACTATCGGTCCCGTCACCACAGCCTGATTGCGTTCTCGAACAACGAGTTTTACCAAGGCAATCTGGTCATCTTTCCGTCCGCTTATCACGACGATCCCTCTCTCGGCGTGAAGCATCATTTTGTCCCGGACGGCGTGTTTGAAAACAGCCGCAATCCACGGGAGGCCGCAATCGTCGTCGAGGCCGTCCATGGCAGCTTTGATCCAGGCGGCTTGGATGACTTGAGCCCCGGGGATAGGTTTCGGCTTTGCCGGTGTCCTTGCTACAAGCGAACCGAGCTGGCCGCCTAAACGCTCTTCGCCGGAGCCGCTAGCGCTCTGTGCACATAAGGAATCCTACTCGTACGAGGCCTTAAACATACGTTCCCTGGAGTAATGCAAAAACCCTGGGTCGAAGCGTTCAGTTAGTGTAAAATGAACTGACCTGGAGCCATGACCCGGGGAAGACTCCAGGTGACGTTGCGTCACAGGTTCGGAGGGTGCGTGCATGTCGGGATTCAGACTGGGGTCGTCATCGGTGTGCTTGTTGGCGCTTGTGGGGATGCTGTCGGCTCAAACTCCCGCCAGAGTCGATTTCGCAAAAGAGGTAATGCCGATCCTGCGGCAGAACTGCGTGCCATGCCATGGACCGGCGCAACAGAGCAGCGGTATGCGCCTCGATCGCCGAAGCGTGGTCCTCGGCCGCCGTGGTGTGGTTCCCGGTAGCAGCGAAAACAGCTTTCTGTATCACCGGATATCCGGGAACGATGTTGGCCTGCAAATGCCTCCCACCGG
>Ga0302326_10024472_pt1 | contig 12272 bp, 12 predicted proteins | sample Palsa_T0_3_FD_202264 | JGI IMG/M metagenome (GOLD analysis project Ga0302326, IMG submission 202264) | Peat permafrost microbial communities from Stordalen Mire near Abisko, Sweden - Palsa_T0_3 | ecosystem: Environmental > Terrestrial > Soil > Palsa > Peat permafrost | place: Sweden: Abisko...
AACAAGGCGCAGATCTACGCCTGGCGCAAGGGCATCAAGACGCTCTACTACATCCGGTTGCGGCAGATGGCGCTGGAAGGCACCGAGGTCGAGGGCTGCGTCTCCTGCATGCTGTGACGGCCCATGTCAGGGAACGTCTGCGTTGCCTGATTCTCAGTCTGCCCAGGTCAGCGAGTGCACCGAGGTATGGTGCTTGACGTGGTCAGAATTCCCCGGCCCGCTCTGCCGCACCCCAGCGCCAAGCCGGCGGTGAAGGTCGACGCGCGCAGCGAACGCTGGCGCGAACACCGCAAGAAGGTGCGCAGTGAGATCGTCGACGCCGCGTTTCGGGCGATCGATCGACTGGGCCCCGATCTGAGTGTTCGCGAGGTCGCCGAAGAAGCCGGCACCGCCAAACCCAAGATCTACCGCCATTTCACCGACAAATCCGATTTGTTCCAGGCGATCGGCGAGCGGCTTCGCGACATGCTGTGGGCGGCGATCTTCCCCTCCCTCGACTTGGCGACCGACTCGGCCCGCGAGGTCATTCGGCGCAGCGTCGACGAGTACGTCACCCTCATTGACAAACACCCCAACGTGCTGCGGGTCTTCATCCAGGACCGCTCAGCGGCCACCGCGCAATCGACTGCGCTAACCCTCAACGAGGGCCGCGAGATCACCTTGGCCATGGCCGACATGTTCGACAATGAGCTTCGGGATATGGAGTTGGACCATGCGGCGGTCGAGTTGGCCGCCCACGCCGCTTTCGGATCGGCTGCTTCGGCCACCGAATGGTGGTTGGGATCTGATGTCGACAGTCCCCGGCGGATGCCGCGCGACAAATTCGTCGAGCACCTGACCACGATCATGATGGGTGTCATTAGCGGCACCGCCGAGCTGCTCGGCATCAAGTTGGACCCGGATCAGCCCATTCACAATGCGGTTCCGCACGACTCCGCCGCGGGCTAGCGCCGGGCGGCGTTGATACCCTCGGTCCCGGCTATTCGCACGGAGGAGATATGACGACTGCTGAGTCGACCGAACAGCCCGCAGCCCAGGCTCCGCCGGCGCACACCCGCGCGGTCATCATCGGGACGGGATTCGCCGGGCTCGGGATGGCTATCGCGCTGCAACGGCGAGGCGACGACTTCGTCATCCTGGAGAAGGCCGACGACATCGGCGGCACCTGGCGGGACAACAGCTACCCCGGTTGCGCGTGCGACGTGCCGTCGCACCTGTATTCGTTCTCGTTCGAACCCAAGGCCACCTGGACCAAGCTGTTCTCTCCGCAGCCGGAGATCCTGGATTACCTCCAGGGCGTCACCGACAAGTACGGCCTGCGCCGCTACATCCAATTCGGATCGAAGGTGAGCCGGGCGCACTGGGACGACAGCGAATATCGCTGGCACGTCTTCACCGATTCCGGCGACGAATACATCGCCCAGTTTCTGATCTCGGGCGCCGGGGCCCTGCACATCCCGCGGGTACCCGAGCTCGAGGGTATGGACGAATTTCGCGGGCCCGCTTTCCATTCCGCGCAGTGGGACCACAGCGTCGACCTGACCGGCAAACGCGTTGCGATCATCGGCACTGGGGCCAGCGCGATTCAGATCGTGCCGGAACTGGTGCGCCGGGACCGTGGTGTCGCCGAGGTGCAGCTGTATCAGCGCACTCCGCCGTGGGTGGTGCCACGGCCGAACAGTCTGCTCCCGGACGTGGTGCGTAATGCCTTCGCCTATGTGCCCGGTCTGCGATTTGCGGTGCGATCGGGAATCTACTGGGGGCTCGAGGGTTTGGGCTACGCCATGACGCAACGGCCCGCTCTGTTGCGCGCCGTCGAGTTGGTCAGCAGGTGGAACATCCGGCGCAGTGTTCGCGACAAGAGCCTGCGCCGCAGGCTCACCCCGAACTATCGGGCAGGCTGCAAGCGAATCCTCTACTCCGGCAACTACTACCAGGCGGTGGCCAATCCGAAGTCGACGTTGATCACCGACCGGATCAGCCGGATCACCGCCGACGGCATCGTCACCGACGACGGCGTCAAGCACCAGGCCGACGTCATCGTCTACGCGACCGGTTTCCACACCACCGACTCCTACACCTACGTCGACGTCAAGGGTCCGCGCGGCGAGGACCTGGTGGACCGGTGGAACCGGGAAGGTGTTGTGGCACATCGCGGGATCGCCGTAGCCGACATGCCTAACCTGTTCTTCCTGCTGGGGCCGAACACGGGGCTGGGCCACACGTCGGTGGTCTTCATGATCGAGTCGCAGATCCACTACGTCACCGAGGCCATCGCCGCGGTCGACAAGGCGGGCGCGCAGGCGCTGGCGCCCAGTCGATCCGCCCAGGACCGGAACAACGCCGAACTTCAGACCAAGCTGGCCGGCTCGGTGTGGAACACCGGCGGCTGCAGCAGTTGGTACCTCGACGAGCACGGCGTCAACCGGACGCTGTGGAGCGGAATGACCTGGCAGTACTGGCGGGACACCCGCTCCCTCAAACTCGCCGAATACAAGTTCTTCGGAGTGGGCACGGGATCACGCGCGGTGGCGCGCGCCTAACCGCTGCGCACTGTGTTCCGCTGACTTTCGCTGGGCACGAATCGCTTGAGGTTCAGCCGCACGATGCGATCCAACAGGCGGTCGGACACGAATCGGCTGACCTGCAGGAGGATCGCCGAGTCGCGGCCGATGGTGTAGCGGGTCCGGGGACGAGACGCGGTCGCGGCCTTCGCGATCACCACGGCGGCGGCTTCGGCGGAGACGCCGGTCTCGTTGAACGATCGAGCTTGTGCCATAACGGCATCCATGACTTCGCTGTAGCGGGTGAGTTGAACAACGGTCATATTCGCCTTCAGCCCCTCGGAGGTAGCGATCCCGCGCTCGGCGATCTCGGTCTTGACCGCGCCGGGCTCGATGACGACGACCTTGACTTTTGCAGCGCCGACCTCGCGGCGTAACGCGTCGCTGACCGCCTCCAGCGCGAACTTCGAACCGGCGTAGGCGCCGTACGTCGGCAAGGCCACCTTGCCGCCGACGGAACTGATATTCACCACGGTGCCCGAACTGTTCAGCAGGGCGGGTAACAGCGCTTGAGTGATCGCGATGTGGCCGAAGAGATTGACCTCGAACTGTTGACGCCACTGCGAGATCGGCAACGTTTCGACCGGGGCGTTGATCGCGATCCCGGCATTGTTGACCAGGGCACGAAGGGGCCGACGCTGCGGGTCGCGGGCGACCCGGTCGGCGATCGCAGTGATGTCCGATTCCACGGTGATGTCCAGGATGCACGGCTCGATACCCTCGATGCCCAGGCCTCGCAGCGCGTCGGCGTCGGCCTCGCGACGAACGCCGGCCAGTACGTGAAAGCCCCTGCGCGCCAGTTCTTTCACGGTGGCCGCGCCGATCCCGGTCGATGCACCGGTGACGACGATCAGCTCATTACGGTCCATACGGTTGCTGGCATTCATCGCGGTCTCCATCGAGTGATGAGCATTTCAGTTGACGTTGTCCACTCAAGCTATCAGTTGAGTTGACGTTGTCAACTAAACCGCGGGCTTATGCTCTGCGGGTGACGACGCGATCGGAGCGTGCTGCGGCCACCCGCCATTCGCTGATCGACGCGGCGGGGGTTCTGCTCGATCTCGGTGGCGTCGAGGCGGTGACGCTGCGTGAGGTCGGAGCACGCAGTGGCGTGTCACGCTCGGCGGCGTATCGCCACTTCGCCGACAAGGAATCTCTGCTCACAGTCCTGGCCACCAATGCGATGATCGAACTCGGTGATGCGCTGGAAGTGCTTGCCGCCGGTGGTGATTCGGCGAAGTCGTGCTTACGGTCGGCCCTGCTTGCCCTCATCACCGTCGGCCGCACCCGACCGCATCTGTATCGGCTGATGTTCACCACGCGGACGGACGATCTCGCGGCGGTCGGGTCAGCCGAACGCGCACAGCGCCTGTTCCTCGACATCGTGGGTCGCGTGACCGGTCCGCGGCACGCGCAACGTTACGGTGCGCTGCTACTGACCACTGCCCACGGCATCACAGGCTTGGATTTGAGCAGTCACATGGATCTTGACAAGTGGCACACCAACGCCGAAGAACTCGTCGATACCGTCATCTCGATGTTGCCGAAGTCCAAGTAGCGCAACCACTGCCGTCAGCGGCGCAGCATGCTGACGAACACATCCGCCGCCGCTTGCACGCCGGCGTCGTCGCCGGTGGCGACGAGATCCAGCAGCAGGCCGCGCACGACGGCCATCCCCAGCCGTGCGAAGGCCCGGTCGACCGGTACATCCGCGACGGCGTCGACTTCATCGAGCCAGCCGTTCACCGCGCCAGGGACCATGCGGTCGAACGGCTTCTCGCCCTGCGAAGCGCGGGCATAGCACTCGAAGAAGAGCCGCTCGGCCTGTCGCAATTCGGGGCGACTGACGTCGGACCACATGGCCGCGAAATTGTCGGCCGGCTCAGTCGGCAGATCCGGGAGAACGGTCATCTGGCGTCGCTCGACCTCTTCGACGATAGCGACGAGCAGATCTTCCTTCGATCCAAAGTGATGCAACAACATTCGATGACTGGTGCCGACGGCCTCGGCCACCTCGCGCAAAGAACGGTGGCCGACGCCGCCGGTCGCGAATTCGTCGACGAGCGCGTCGAGCAGTTGCCGGCGTCGTCGCGGGTCAGGCGTGCGGGCCACTGGTGCGGCCGAGTTGTTCGGACCGGGCCTTGAGTCCGTGAGCTTCCTGCTCGAGAAAGCGCTTGGTTTTCTTGGCCATCAGCCACCCGACGAGCGCGCCGAGCACGCCACGCTGGTCGAGTTGCTGACTCACCAGGGTGCGGCCGCCGGGCTGCGGGATGACCCAGTGGCTGGCGCTGACGTGTACGCCGGGCGATCGCTGCACCCAGGTCCACGACGAGCCGGGGTCGATCTCGGTGACCTTCCAGACCAGCTTCGACATGCCAGGTTGCTTGATGGCGAACCGTTTACCGACTGCCAGGCCGGTGCCGTCCCGCGCGACCAGGGACGTCACCGACGGCGTCCACTCGGGCCAGCGCTCGACGTCGCTGAAGACCTGCCACACCAGGTGCGCGGGTGCGTCGATCTCGACGCTGTCCTTGGTAATCATGTACCAAATGGTACGTCCAAACTTTTGTGTGGTCCAGCGATCGCGACACGCAAACACAACTTCTGGTGTTACCGCGGCAGGTCACACCCCAGGGGTAGTGTCGGGGACCTAAGCATGCTCGACTATTCGTCCTGGTGAAACGGGGTTCTGGTGACCGAAAACGTGAAGCTGATCGACCGGGCCTCCGCGATCAACTGGAACCGACTGCAAGACGACAAGGACGCCGAGGTCTGGGAGCGGCTGACCGGAAACTTCTGGCTGCCCGAGAAGGTGCCGGTGTCCAACGACATCCCGTCGTGGGGGACGCTGACCGCCAACGAGAAGCAACTGACGATGCGGGTGTTCACCGGACTGACCCTGCTGGACACCATCCAGGGCACCGTGGGCGCCGTGAGCCTGATCCCCGACGCGCTGACCCCACACGAGCAAGCCGTCTACACCAACATCGCGTTCATGGAGTCGGTGCACGCCAAGAGCTACAGCTCGATCTTCTCCACGTTGTGTTCGACAGCTGACATCGACGATGCGTTTCGCTGGTCGGAGGAAAACCCCAACCTGCAGCGCAAAGCCGAAATAGTGATGGAGTACTACCGAGGCGACAACCCGCTGAAGCGCAAGGTCGCCTCCACACTGCTGGAAAGCTTCCTGTTCTACTCCGGCTTTTACCTGCCGATGTACTGGTCGAGCCGGGCCAAGCTCACCAACACCGCCGACATGATCCGGCTGATCATTCGCGACGAGGCAGTGCACGGCTACTACATCGGTTACAAATACCAGCGCGGGCTGGCGCTTCACGACGCCGCCACACAGGCCGAGCTCAAGGACTACACCTACGAGCTGCTGTTCGAGCTCTACGACAACGAGGTCGAGTACACCCAGGACCTCTATGACGAGGTTGGGCTGACCGAAGACGTCAAAAAGTTCTTGCGCTACAACGCAAACAAGGCGCTGATGAACCTCGGGTACGAGGCCTTGTTCCCGCGGGACGAGACCGACGTCAACCCGGCGATCCTGTCGGCGTTGTCGCCCAACGCCGACGAGAACCACGACTTCTTCTCCGGCTCGGGCTCGTCGTACGTCATCGGCAAGGCAGTCAACACCGAAGACGAGGACTGGGACTTCTAGCGCCGCATGGCTTTTATGCTTCTCCGCTTCATCCTGCAACCGGCGTGGGTGCGATTCACGGTCTGGGCAGTGTTCCTCGCCGCGTGGTGGGTTCTGTTCACCAGCCTGCAGTCGGGTTACGAGCTGGAAAGCGCCGTGCTGTCGGCGATCGTCTTCGGTGCTGCCGTGGGCGGCTATCTCACGGTGACGACTCAAAGCATCCATCGGGCAGCGCTGATCGCGGTGTCCGGCCTGAATCAGTCGGAGCGGTCCGAGGCGATCAACGCCGTGCTGCGGGGACCCGCTCCTGCCGATCCCGACGTGCGGGCATCAGCGGCGCGACTCGGCAGGGCCTACCTACGCAATAAGTCGGCAGATCAGTTGCGGCGCACGCAGATCTGGTCCTGGATCACGGTCGGTGCCCTCGTCGCGGCCGGCGTCACCGGGGCGGTGGTGTTCCGCGAAGACCAGCTGTCTTTCGTGGTGCTCGTCGTGTTGGCCGCAGTTCTGCTCCCGCTCTCGGTGATCAACGCGCGGCGTATTCAACGCAATGTCGCACGGTTGGCCGCTGCGCCGGTCTGACCCGGCCGGGCCGCTCGCCCTTGCGGCCGCCATAGCCGCAGTTCAACGGCGGCCAAAGGCGCACAGCGGGAGTATGTTTCGTGAACGACGGGTGAATTGTGCTCATGACGGCGGTGCGAAAGTGGCGCGGCCGACCCCCCAGCCACGACACTGAGCGGGTGGCAATCACCCCAGCTTCGGCGGCCTCCTCGGCTGCCAACTTCTTCCGCTCGGTCATCCAGTGGCTGCAGGTCGGCTACCCCGAGGGTGTTCCCGGACCCGACCGGGTCGCGCTGCTGGAGCTACTGCGCAGCACGCCGCTGAGCGAGCACGAGATCACCGAAGTCGTGGACGCGATCGACGAAGAAGAGTTGTCGAACGGCAACGTCGACCGTGACGTCATCGCCGACTTCATCTCCGACATGACGCACTACGACGCCGGCCCGGAAAACATCTCCCGGGTGGCCGCGAGACTGGCCGCTGCCGGATGGCCGTTGTCAGGTATCAACCCGGCAGACATCGAGGCGGCCTCGAACTCGTCAAATAGTTGAGATGTCGATCACGAAGCGGTAGCGCACGTCGCTGGCCAGCACCCGCTCGTAGGCCTCGTTGACGTAAGACGCGTCGATCACCTCGATTTCGGGCGTCACGTCGTGCTCAGCGCAGAAATTCAGCATTTCCTGGGTCTCGGCTATACCGCCGATGTTGGATCCCGACAGGCTGCGCCGCGCCAGCGCCAGCGGAAATGCCGGCACCTCCATCGGGTGCTCGGGGATGCCCAGTTCGACGAGCGTGCCGTCGACGTCGAGCAGTTGCAGGTAGTCGCCGAGATTCAGGTTCGCCGACACGGTGTTCAGAATGAGGTCGAAGTTGTTGCGCAGCTTCTTGAAGGTGGCGCGGTCGGAGGTCGCGTAGTAGTGCTTTGCGCCCAGGCGTAGACCGTCTTCCATCTTCTTCAGCGACTGCGATAGCACCGTCACGTCGGCGCCCAACGCCGCACCGAGCTTCACGCCCACGTGCCCGAGGCCGCCCAGACCGATGATCGCCAGCCGGGTGTCCTTGCCGGCCTTCCAGTGCCGCAGCGGCGAAAACAGCGTGATCCCGGCGCACAGCAGCGGTGCCGCGAGGTCCAGCGGGATCGATTCGGGGATGTGCACGACGAAGTTCTCGTTGACGACGACGGCTTGGCTGTAACCGCCCTGCGTCGGTGTGCCGTCTTTGTCGATGGCGTTGTAGGTGAACGTCGCGCCGTTCTTGCAGTACTGCTCCAGCCCGGCCATACAGCTGCTGCAGTGGCCGCAGGAGTTCACCATGCAGCCCACGCCGACGTGATCGCCGACTTTGTGCTTGCTCACCTCGGAGCCGACGGCGGTCACCACGCCGGCGATTTCGTGTCCGGGCACGACAGGGTATTTGGGCTTGCCCCACTCGGCTTTCACGGTGTGGATGTCGGAGTGGCAGATCCCGGCGAACTTGATGTCGATGGCGACATCGTGCGGGCCGGGGTCGCGGCGTTCGATCGTGGTCTTGGTCAGATGCCCCGTCGAGTCGGAGGCGGCGTAAGCGGAAACAGTGCTCATTTAGCTAATCCTCTTGAGTGCGCTTCGTTGACTATCGAGTTCTATTGAACGCAACCAACATTAGCATAGATAGGCTATGTAATTCGCTGGTGCGTTCGACGTCACACAGCCGGTCAGTTGATCGGGGCGTTGATCCAGCGCAGGTCGTCGATGACACCGCGGGCAGCGATCAGGCCGAGGCCGTTCTGCCATATCTCATTGTTGACCACAAGTACCCGGTTGTCGCGGACTGCCGACAGCCTGCGCCAGGAATCGCTGTCGAACAGCGAGGGGGCGCGATCTTTGGCGCCCGGCGAATCGAATGACACGTACACCAGGTCGGCGTCGGCCGCGGAGAAGTCGGGGTTGTTCGCCAGGTCGGCCTCGGTGCTGCCGATCTCGATGTAGGGCTTGTCGGTGAATCGTTGCGCCGCAGGGCGATCGAGGCCGACCGTGGTCAACACGCTGGCCGGGAAGTTGTCCGACCCGTACACCCGGACACTGTTCTCGGTGAACTGGACGATCGAGGCCTGAAAGTGGGCAGCGTCGTGCGCCGCGCCGTCGTCGTGGGCTTTGGCGGTGAAGCCGTCGACCAAGCCGCCTGCGGCGTCGGCACGCGCCGTCGCCTCGCCCACGCCACGCAGGTTGTCCTGCCAGGCCGCACCGGGCGCCCCGGTGAACACCGTCGGCGCGATGTCGGCCAGCGACGAATACAACTTCGGCGTTAGGGTCTGCGAGCCGAGAATCAAGTCGGGCTTGGCCGCCTTGATCGCCGCCAGGTCCGGGCTGCTGCGGGTGCCGAGACCCGGCAGCTTGTGTACAACCGTGCCCAGATACGACGGCTGGTCCGGGGAACCGTCCGGAAGTGCGGCTCCGACAATGTGGGACTGCAGGCCCAGTGCACACAGCGCGTCGAGTTGGTCACCGGACAGCACGACGATGCGCTGCGGATTTTCGGCCACCTCGACGGTGTCCGGCCGCGCGCCCGCCGCGTTGTGGGCGGTCCGAGTCGGCGGGCCGGCGTCGGGCCCGGCCGGTTCCGGCGCACACGATTCGTCCGGCCGACGCTGGTTGCCCAGGACACCCGCCCCGGCGATCTGAGTGGTGCTGGTGATCACCGATGTCGCCGCGCCGCGTGGGGCCGATCCCGAGGTGCAACCGCTGCACAGCGCGGCCGAAATCACTGCCGCTGTGGCGGCGGCCATGGCAGATCGCGCACCCCTGAGCAGCACGAGTCCGACGTTAACATCGACCAGCTGGCGGGTACGTCGGTGACGCAGCAAAGTGTTCACCGGTCTATTACGACAGTTTGTAGGACCTGTCCGTCATGGCGCGCGCTCGGCGGTTAGACTCAAGGCTCACTGTTCCCGGTTGCCCCGCCCGACATTTGGAGGAGCTCTTGACCGCCGAAGCGCCCCCGCTGGGAGAACTCGAGGCCAGCCGTCCGTATCCGCCGCGGACCGGGCCGAAGGGCAACCTGATCTACCGGCTGATCACCACCACCGATCACAAGCTGATCGGGATCATGTACGTGGTCACCTGCTTCATCTTCTTCTTCGTCGGCGGTTTGCTGGCCCTACTGATGCGTGCCGAGTTAGCCGCACCCGGACTGCAGTTCTTGTCCAACGAGCAGTACAACCAGCTCTTTACAATGCACGGCACGATCATGCTGCTGTTCTATGCCACGCCGATCGTGTTCGGTTTCGCCAACCTGGTGCTGCCACTGCAGATCGGCGCCCCTGACGTGGCGTTCCCGCGGCTCAATGCCTTCTCGTTCTGGTTGTTCCTGTTCGGCGCGCTGATCGGTATGGCCGGCTTCATCACGCCCGGTGGTGCCGCCGACTTCGGGTGGACCGCGTACACGCCCTTGACCGACGCCATTCACTCACCCGGCGCCGGCGGTGACCTGTGGATCATGGGTCTGATCGTCGCCGGTTTGGGCACCATCCTGGGTGCGGTCAACATGATCACCACGGTCGTATGTATGCGTGCGCCGGGCATGACGATGTTCCGGATGCCGATCTTCACCTGGAACATCCTGGTGACGTCCATCTTGGTGCTGCTGGCCTTCCCGCTGCTGACCGCGGCGTTGTTCGGGCTTGCCGCCGACCGGCACCTCGGCGCTCACATCTACGACTCGGCCAACGGCGGAGTTCTGTTGTGGCAGCACCTGTTCTGGTTCTTCGGCCACCCCGAGGTCTACATCGTGGCGCTGCCGTTCTTCGGCATCGTGACCGAGATCTTCCCGGTGTTCTCCCGTAAGCCGATCTTCGGATACACCACGCTGGTGTACGCGACGCTGTCGATCGCGGCCCTGTCGGTCGCGGTGTGGGCGCACCACATGTTCGCCACGGGCGCCGTGCTGCTGCCGTTCTTCTCCTTCATGACCTATCTGATCGCGGTGCCGACCGGGATCAAGTTCTTCAACTGGGTCGGCACGATGTGGAAGGGGCAGTTGACCTTCGAAACGCCGATGCTGTTCTCCATCGGCTTCATGATCACCTTCCTGTTGGGTGGTCTGACCGGTGTGCTGCTGGCCAGCCCGCCGCTGGACTTCCACGTCACCGACAGCTATTTCGTGGTCGCGCACTTCCACTACGTGCTGTTCGGCACCATCGTGTTCGCCACCTTCGCCGGCACCTACTTCTGGTTCCCGAAGATGACCGGTCGGCTCCTCGACGAGCGGCTCGGCAAGCTGCACTTCTGGTTGACGTTCATCGGCTTCCACACGACGTTCCTCATCCAGCACTGGCTGGGCGACATCGGCATGCCACGTCGTTACGCCGACTATCTGCCCACTGACGGCTTCCAGCCCTACAACGTCATCTCGACGGTCGGCGCGTTCATCCTTGGTGTGTCGATGATTCCATTCGTCTGGAACGTGTTCAAGAGCTGGCGCTACGGCGAGGTGGTCACTGTCGACGACCCGTGGGGCTACGGGAACTCGCTGGAGTGGGCGACCAGTTGCCCGCCGCCGCGGCACAACTTCACGGAGCTGCCGCGCATCCGCTCCGAGCGCCCGGCGTTCGAGTTGCACTACCCGCACATGGTCGAACGGATACGCGCCGAGGCCCACGTGGGCCGGTCACACGGCCCGTCGGACGGCGACGTCACCCGAGCCGACGACGTCAACGTTCGTTCGTGATCGCCTCTCGCGGCGGCTATCTGGGGTGAGTACGCCCCGCAAGGTGTCGGCGCTGATCACCGTCACCGGTCACGACAAACCCGGTGTGACGTCGGCGCTCTTCCAAGTCCTCTCGGGGCACACCGTCGAGCTGCTCAATGTCGAGCAAGTGGTGATCCGCGGCCGCTTGACTCTGGGTGTGCTGGTGTCAGCGCCCGCGGAGGTCGCTGACGGCAAGGCATTTCGCGCTGAAATCGAGGCGACCGTCCACGCGCTGGGCCTCGACGTCGAGATCGAAGGCAGCGACGACCTGCCGGTCATCCGTGATCCCTCGACGCACACCATCATGGTGCTCGGCCTGCCGATCACCGCCGAGGCGTTCGGCGCCGTCGCCCGCGAAGTGGCCACACTCGGCGTCAACATCGACCTCATCCGCGGCATCTCCGATTACCCCGTCACCGGCTTGGAGTTGCGGGTATCCGTGCCACCCGGAGTCGGGGGACAGCTGCAGGCGGTGCTGACGCGGGTCGCCGCCGACGCGGGCGTCGACGTCGCGTTGGAGGACTACAGCATCGCGCGGCGGGCCAAGCGACTCATCGTGTTCGACGTCGACTCGACGCTGATCCAGCAGGAAGTCATCGAAATGCTGGCCGCCCGGGCGGGCGCCGAGAAGGCCGTCGCCGCGATCACTGAGGCAGCGATGCGCGGCGAGCTGGACTTCGCCGAGTCGCTGCATCAGCGGGTCGAAACCCTCGCCGGTCTGCCCGCAGCCGTGCTCGACGAGGTCGCCGAAGAGGTGACGCTGACCCGTGGCGCGC
>Ga0302326_10024474_pt1 | contig 12271 bp, 3 predicted proteins | sample Palsa_T0_3_FD_202264 | JGI IMG/M metagenome (GOLD analysis project Ga0302326, IMG submission 202264) | Peat permafrost microbial communities from Stordalen Mire near Abisko, Sweden - Palsa_T0_3 | ecosystem: Environmental > Terrestrial > Soil > Palsa > Peat permafrost | place: Sweden: Abisko...
CCCTCCTCCGATTCAGCCTCATGCCCAACTTGACATGGCCAGGCTCCGCCAGGATGCAGACCAACTGGCCAAACTTGCCCAAACCATCCCTTCGGATGTTTTGAGAATCCAGGGCGGCGTGCTTCCCAAAGACATGAGCGAAAAACTGAAGCAGATCGAAAAACTATCCAAGCATCTGCGAACTCAGATAATGCCGTAGTGGCTGACGTGTGGTCGCCAGCAATCGTTTGAGCGATTCAACTAAAGCACAATCGTTAAGACCAAGAAAAACACCAGCCCGTGGCGGCGCTGGTGTTTAGCTACTCTTGAGTGAAGTGCGGCTAGAAAATAATCTTCAGGCTGAACTCCGTTTCACGCGGCGAGCCCAGCGTATAGACGCCGGTGCCTACGCCAACCCGGTTTACGAGTTGTCCAGCATAGTTGGTGCCGTTGATGCTGCCCGTTGAACCGGTCAGCAGCCCTGACATCATGCTCGTCGGAAGATCGAAGTTGGCGAAGTTCGGAAGGTTATAGAAGCCTACCGAAGGTTTAATCGTTAATTTACCATCGAAGAAGCTATGGCCCCAAGCGATGGTTGCGTCGAAGGCCTTCAGCCAGGGATAGTTGACTTGGTCGGAAGGAGCCAAAGCCAGCGGAACCCCGCCGCTATAGGTACCACCCAGAGCCGCCAAATCTGCCTGCGCCATCAGGCCGTTCTGAACCAGCACGTTGCCCGCAGGCGTTGGGGTTCCCGCGAGAACTTTATTGTTGTAGTCAGTGATGGCTGAGTTGATGTTGCTGGCGTTGATGCCTCGATCAAAGTTGCCGACGTGGGTTCCTGGGAGGGGATCCTGCGTGACGCCGCTGCCGGTAAAGTCGGTGCGGAAGATTTCCCCCGCGCCAAGCCCTGTATTGGGGACGGTAGCTGTGATGGAAAGCGGGCTGTAGAAGTGAGACATCACGCCAACCTGGAAGCCGCCTCGCAAATCTACGTAGCCACCGAAAGATACCTGGTGGGTGCGATCCAGCGTGGAAGGCCCGAAATAGCGATTCACGTTGGCATTGTCCAGCGCCGGAACGATGAAGTCCTGATCCGCGGCTGCCGCAGTCACAACGGAACCGCCTGCAACGCCTCCGCCCGAATTATCAAACTTGGAGAGGGAGTAAGAGACTTGGAAATTCAAGTCTTTGGCGCCCCGGAATGGGCCTTTTACATTCTCGATCCACTTCATCTGCAATCCGTCGTATTCGGAACGACCGACCGGCGAAAGGAAAGTGAGGGGCGGCGCGATCGGGTTGATCCCGCCAAAGGCACAGGGGTGACCAACTGCAGCAAGGCAACTGTTGCCGCCCATGTCAGCGGAAGAGCCCAGGCCTAGCCCGGCGTAGTCGGCCATGTTGGCAGGCCGTGGCACGTACGTTCCGCCATCGTTTGTCCCGTTTGCCGGATCCGTTGCGCAGTTACCTTGATAAGTCCCAGCAACCGTTGTCACTCCGCCTCCGCAGTTGGCAATCGCCGACGCGATTGCAGCGTTGGCCCCAGCTATGTTGAAAAAGCGGGTGTCGCCGGCGTGATTCTGGTCCACCCCCAGTAGGAAATGGGTTTGGACGTTGCGGATAAAGTCCACACTCAACACCATGCCGGGACGAAGTTCGCGTTGGATGCCAATGTTCATCACGACTGAGCGTGGCGATCGGTAGTTGGGGTCGAACATGTTGGTGCCGGGGGCGAAGAAGCAGTTGGTACCGCCCGTGCAATCAGTGAGGTATTGCCCCGCATAGGACGGATTGGTCTGCTTCAGGTCAAAGGGCGAAGCCGCCTGATATTGCTGCGAAAGCGCGACAACCGCAGGCACAGCGTTCCCAATCAACGGGTAGCCCGCCGACGTGCCGCAAACCGCGGCACTCGGAGTGATGGGGCCAGTCGAAGTTTGTAGGACGGCGGGTGAACCTGCCGCGGCACAGGGTGTGGGGAACTGGGCGAAGGCGCCTGTGGCCTCCCGGAATGGACCGTCAAAGAGCACGTTGTTCCAGATGGCGTTCTCCCAGAACAAGCCGATTCCGCCACGGATTGAAGTCTTGCCGTTCTTCATCGGATCCCAGGCAAAACCCAGGTTCGGGCCGAAGTTCTTATTCGGCTGGTTCACTGGATTGCCTAGCCCAGGAAGCAGGGCATTGAGTCCAGCGATCGCGGGGTATTGGCTGTCCGTGCGGCCTGTGTCACGCTCGTACCGCAGTCCGTAAGTTAGGGTGAAGTTCCTCTTGACCTTCCAGGAGTCCCCAAGATACAGAAGGACGCGGTTGTCAGGCCCCAAGCCGCCGGCAGGGAACCCAAGCGCCGCCTTAGACGTGGAGAACCCCAAGCCGTTGCCCAGGGTGTAGCCGCCGTCGGCTGGGTAATTCAACGGATTCGACGAACCGCCCGGGAAAGGCCCGGTCGCAGCCGCTGTGATGTCCGCAGTTGTGACCTCGGAAATGACCTGTGGTCCATTCTTAAAAAATGAGGCGAAGCCGCCGCCCTGAAGGTGATTGAACGTAGCTCCGTAGCGAATGACGTGCTTGCCCAGGAACCGGCTGCCATCGTACTTGAACTCATGATCGCTCTGCGGAGTGCTCTGCGGGGCCAATAGATTCGGCCCGGCGACTAGGCCGGTGGCTCCCATGAAAATCTCCGCGCCCAGATTGTCGAAGGGCAGAGCGCCGTTACCCGTGGTTGCATCCACGATCTGATTCTGGAACTTTAGGAACGAGAACCGGATCGAATGGGTAAAGGGCCCAGTGTTGAAATCCAATCCAACCACATCATTGCGAGTGATGTCTTTGTTGTCATAGACAGAGTAGCCGAAGCCGAAGGTCGCACCCAGCAAATTCTTGAAATAAGAGAAGCGGTAAAACAGACGCGCGCTCTTGGTGATCTGATAGTCCAACCGGCCAAGCAAGTTATCCTCGCGGAAAGGATCGGAGAAATTTCCCGAATACTGCTGGAACGGAGCGGAGATAGGCACTGAAGCCTGCGTATTTTGCGCGGTCCGCTCGCCGTCGAGGAAAAAGAACGCCTTGTTCTTGATGATCGGTCCGCCCAAGTCGCCACCGTACTGACTGCGTTGGGAGTACGGATTGGTCCCTCCAGGCAGTTCCGCGGCCCCGACGCGATAGTCGCGAAATTGCCCAAAGGCTTCGCCATGGATCGCATTGCTTCCTGACTTTGTGGTCACATTCACAGATCCCGAAGAAGTCAGCTCGGTCGACATATCCAAACTCGCCTGACCAATCTGGAATTCCTGAATGCCACTGGCTGGAATATCAGTCGTGGTGGTACCAACGGTTTCGTCTGAGACGTCAACACCGTCCACTTCGATGCGGGCGGTCCGGCCGTAACGACCGCCGAACGAGATTGAGGAGTAACCCGCCTTGGTGGGATCGAAATTTTGTCCGTCCTGAATCTGAACTCCAGGCTCTAGCTGCGCTAGGTCTAGGAAGTTCCGCCCGTTTACCGGCAAGTTTTCGATCTGGGCGGCCGTCAAAACACCTTGCACGGTCGCCTGCTCGGTATTGACCTGAACCTCGCTCGCTGTCACTTCGACCACCGTGCTCTCTTGGCCGATTTCGAGCTTCATGTTCCCGCTAGCTGCATTGTCTACCTTGACGTCCAGAGACAACTGAGCCGTCTTAAAGCCCTTAACCTCGACACGCACCTCATACACACCGGGGATCAGTGCTCCGATGGAATACCCTCCCGTGGCGCTAGTGGTCGCGTGGAGCGTCTGCCCAGTAGGTCCTGTAATCGTGACTTTGGCATTTGGCAAAACCGCCCCCGACGCGTCGGTCACGATCCCCGAGATGCTGCCGGTCGAAACCGAGGTTTGGGCGAATGCCACAGAGGACATAAGCAGTGCTGATAGAGCAACCAACGCCAGCAGGACAATTCGAGTTCCAGGGCGGGAGTTTAAGTTCGACATGTATACCTTCCTTCGTTTCGGAAATGTGCTCATCGGAGTTTCTTCACAATTGGGTCGTCTACGCGGTTCTGTCATGTGTCGTTGTTACTCCTCAGGAGCCTAAGGACGATTGTCGAACCTGAGCGCCTCGACCGCACAAACAAGACGGGTGTGACCCACAAGCAACTGACTATCGTGGCGCAATTGACTGTCCAAAGTATTCGACACTTAACACTCTTTGTTTTCAATCAATTGTAACGCCAATAGCTTCGCAGTCTCTCTGAATTGGAAGATGGCCAGTCGATCTCTATGGATTTACGTAGAAGTGCCTCGAGCCAACGCCTAGAAGATCCGAAACCGGACTGGACGACTTGATATGCGACTTTCTCGCACACTCTCCAGTCGGTTCTGTAAGCTGCACCCGGTTGCAGGTCATCCTGTGTTTTCGGGCGCATTCCCGTGCGCCACAGACGCTGTTCGACATCGGGTACAAAACTTGGGGTGTTTCGATTCTGGCTGCAGTGGACCTGCACAACGGGCGCGTGACCGCCCGGGTCGAGCGTCGGCATCGCAGCCGGGAGTTCGTCGCCCCTCGGCGTCGTCTATGCAGTGGTAGCCTGGGCCAAGGCCATGGCCCGCCAGGTCTTCCTGGCCAGCCGAGCCAACGCGTTCCTGTCGTTGGTAATGCTGTTCTTCATGGGCGCCGCCAGCCACTACCCCATATTTGGCAAGTAAGGTTTGGGAGGTAGGATTCCCATCCCAATAAAAAAGGAAGCCGGAATTCCGGCTCCCGGTGATCCAAGCAGCCCAAACCTAGAAGCTGAACTGAGCCCCGAAACGCATGCTGCGTCCGTACTGGTACAAGAAATTCTTGCCGTACCACGAACTCGGGGTGACCGCCCCAGCTGTACCGTAGGTTCCAACTCCTCCATTGATCCACTGCTGCGGCGAATACCCGGTTTCGAGTGCGTTGTAAATATTCGCACCCCCGCCAAAGTTGATTCCATTCGGCTGCAATGGGGTATTGTCATAATAAATGGAGTTAAACCCGCCGTAGTACGCAGTGACGGCTCTCTCGTTTAAGACGTTGGGTATGGTCGCAGTAAACGAAAGAATCTGGTGTTCATTGTTCTTGTTGACCTTAATTTCATGGCTAAGGTTGACATCGCTCTGGAAATACCATGGCGTCCGGCGGAAATACGAGTTGCCGATCGTGAGGTCCCCCGTGCCGCCAGTTATATTAGCCCATTGACCGCGGCCAAAGATATACGTGGACTCCAAAGGTTCGCCGTAGGATGCTAGACCCAGGTCAACGTACGAACTGACCGGTGATCCCTGATAGGCATACGAGAAGAGACCGAACGTTGTTGCCTGATTATTGCCCTTCCAAGGCAGGCGATAATACGCATTGCCTTTGAAGGTGTTCGGGCGATCAGTCGGCAATGGCCCGCTGTTAGACTTGCCATTCGCCCCGAAGTAGAAGAACGGCTCGTCGAACGAACGGGTAGTGTCGGGCGAGTTCCGTCCGGTGGTGCCGCCGTCGATCTGGTCGGTGGTGGTCAGGCCGGTGTAGTTGCCCCACAGTTTGCTGTAGGTGTAGCTGAACATTCCGGCCCAACCCCTACTCGTACTCTTGGTCAACCGGAATTCCGCACCGTCGTAGTTACGCACCGCCTTGGGGTTGTTTGGGCACGCCGGGCAGGTACCAAAAGTGCCGCTGGAGTTGAATGAGTAGCCCGGGATGCCAAAAGCCGACCCGAGGGATTGCAGGTAGTTCGCGTAGCCGTCAACAGTCTTGTTCATGCCCTCGCCGGGATTGACGACGGTGTAGACTTCAAACACGTTCGGATCCGCCAAAGATGCGTCCTCAATGACGTGATCGAGACGACGGCGGTCATAGCGGGCTTCGAACGCCAAAGTCTTGGAGACCTGATAGTCCCATCCGCCCACGTACTCATGCTGGCGATAAGGCTTCACGCCCGGGGCGATTGGCTCCCAAGGCCGCAAGTTCACGTTTTCGACGATCGAAGTGCCAGTCCCGGCGTCCGTAAGAGCCGGCGGGACGCCTCCGGCAAAGTTAGCCTCCGTACTGGGTATACCATTCGGGCAGGCGCGTCCGCTCACGAAGACTGAGTTTATATCGGAGACGCTGAACCCGGCAGCTGTCCCATCCGGACCGAGCGGGTAGGTGCACTGCTCGAATGCCTGTGCGCCCCACGAGGTTTGGGCCAGCAGTAGCTTCATGACGTCGTTGGTAACGCCATAGCTGCCGAAGATTTTCATCTTGCCGTCCCGCGATCCCCAGGCTGCTCCCAGGCGAGGCTCAATCTTGTCGCTCCAGGAGAAGTTGATGGATGTGGGCGGCGTAACGCCTGCGGGAACAACTCCCGGAGGAACAGGCAGGCTTTCCTTTTCAACGCGGATCCCGAGGTTCAAGGTTAACCCGTGGCCAATCGTCCACGCGTCTTGGATGAAGAGCGCATGGTTCCAATCGCCAGCGATCTGGGGCAGAACGGTAGCAAAGTCTTGAACGACTGCATAGCCATATTCACCGGCGCAAGACCCCCACTCCCCCGTCAGAGCAGTGCAATTGGTTGAGCCAAACGACGTGGAACCCACCCCATGACTCTGTGTGCTGCCAGGATAGAGGAAAACTTGGGGCACATTGCCGTTCTGGGAAATCGTGTTGCTCAGGCGGTTGAGTTGGTAGCCGCCCTTGATGTTATGGGTACCCCACCAGCCGCTCTTGAAGAATGCGATGTCTTCGTCGAACTGGTAATGCTTGCTGGCGTCGCGTTGAGTGAACGGGGTTATAAACGGAGCGGTGGCTGTGCTCGAGGGTGCCTGCAAGGCCGCCGGCAGCGGAACGCTCGGAGTACATGGCTGAGGAGTGCAATTAGCGAGCGCCCCTGTGCTGGTAGCGGCCCACACTAGATCCGGCGTCGAAGTCTGCCATCCGAAATCGTGATAGTTGGTGAAGAAGTAGCCGAAGCGGGTAGTGGCGACGATCTTCGGAGTCAGAGTAATGTCCGCGCCAACGTTGTAGGTTGAATTGGGGGCGGACCAGCCAAGGCCGTGACTGTAATCCGCTATTGGGGCCAAGATCCCGCCGAGGTAGCTGTTGAGGTAGCCCGCATTCTGTTGCCACCTGACTGGATCGGCGGTCGGCAGGCTGTCACCCGTTTCCCGCGCGTATTGGTCAAGCCACGAACCGAAGACGCGAATCTTCTGAGTCAGAGTGGCATCAACGCGGAAACTGCCAAAGTAGGTTTGCCTGTCCTGCGTAAAGTACTGGTCGCCAAGACTATAGTTCGGACAGATATTTCCGCTAGGCTGAAGGCAAGCTGATGAACCGAAGTTAACGTTTCTTGCCCTGGTATTAATCTGGGGTGCAAAGCCCAGGAAGAACCATACGCGGTCTTTAAGGATCGGGCCGCCAACGGTGAAACCTGGCTGCACAGTCTTGAAGTGATCTTGCTGCGGCTGATAATTCTGCGGGTCTGGGTCAACCCCTGCCGCTGGTGTCACTGTCGGATCATAACGCAGAATAGCATTGGTCTGGTTCGCATCCGCGCCATTCGATTCGTAGGTGGCAAAAAGCGAACCGTGGTAGGCGTTGCTGCCCTTCTTCATGACCACGTTGACTACGCCGCCCAAGGCACCGCCATGTTCAGCCTCGATACCCGAAGTCTTGACTTGGACTTCCTGAATAAACTGGAAGGGAACGTTGGCATTGGAAGCGCCGCCGGAGATGTTTTCCGTGTCTTGGCCTTCCACGAGGTAGGTGCTCTCCGAATCGGCAGCGCCGCCAATCGAGAAACCGTAGCCCAATCCGTTACCGGCGCTGCCGGGCAGGGAGCCGCCGGCGTTGCCAGTCATGCCGGACGACCCACCGGCAAGAGGCTCGTTGCGGGCCATGGGCGCGAACTGAATCACCGACTGGAAGCTGTACCCATGGGGTTGTTCACTAAGCTCCTCACTGGTGATGTTGGTTTGATTCGTATTTGTGGTGACGTCAATCACCGGAGCTGCGCCGCTCACTTCGACCACGGTGCCCGCGGCACCCACCGCCATAGTCAGGTCGAGAGTTGGAAGGTGGCCTACCTCAATATTAATGCCTTCACGCTTCAACTCGGAAAATCCTGCGGCCTTCACGGTCACGACGTAGGTGCCGGGCGGCAGGTTCGCGAAGCGATAGTAGCCGGTGCTGTCGGTTGCCAGGCTCTTTTTGCCTGCCAGCGAGGAGCCGGACAGTTCCACAGCCGCCTTGGAAATCACGGCGCCGCTAGGGTCTTTCACGGTTCCTTGCAGTCCGCCGGTCGTCTCTTGCGCGAAAACATTGGCAACCAGCAGCAGCATAGAGAACAAACAAACGGTAAACATCCCAAACTTAGCTGAAATACGACTCATAGTGTTGTCTCCGATAAATGAACTATTTCTTCTCGGTCGTTCTGTCGTGTCTTGTTTCTTCATTCAGAGGCCAGGACAGTCTGCAAAGCCTGGGAGTCCCGACCGAACTCAATTCCCGAACGTAGGTACTTAGCAACTGACACTCCAAAACAGTCAACACTAACAGCTATTATTTTCAACAAGTTGTGAACTGTTATCATCCTGCGGCTCTTTGAATTGGAAGATTGACGGGACGATTCATATGGATTTGCGTAGAAGTAGCTGCGCTCAAAGCGGCTAATCACCCATCTCTGTTGGGTGCGGAACTACCCCGAACCGGGGGCTCAGCGAACGAGGCGGTGCGCGGCGAGGCGTCGAAACGCCAGCGCTCAAGAACCGGTCGGGGACCAAACCGTCCTCAGAACGTGAAATTGGCCCTACGCTGGATCTGCCGTGCGCCTGTCGTGCTGTCGTCCTCTCCCACCTGCAACAACGAGTAGCCAAAGTTAGCGTCGGCCGTGTTGTTGTCAGGCTTCGCAAACTGCACACGGTTGAAGTCGAGGAAGGTATTGAAGAAAGTATTATGGTTGGCGGCGGCGGAATGCACGTGCCATGAGGCGTTCTCTTTAGAAAACCACAGTCAATCTCCCAAGACAGTCAATCTCCTGGGTGGAACTCTGCGAACCAGGCAACTGAGCTTCCAAAACTTTAGAAGATGAACTTCAGGCCAAAATACAGTCGCCGCTGCCCAATGCCGTCGGTGACGATGTTGCCGGCAAACGTGCCGCCACCATTGGGGTTGTAGTCGGTGTTCTGGAACCTGCCAGTGGCCACGTCGTCCAGAACCGGATCCGGAACACCACGGAACTGGGTATTCATGATGTTATACGCCTGTGCCTGAAATTGAGCCGTAACCCCCTCGGTGATCTTGATGTTCTTGAACACGGCAAAATTGGCGGTGCTGATGGGCGTCCCACGCAGCGTGTTGCGGCCCACGCCCCCGAATGGGGTACCGTAATAGAGTGCCGCATTCGGATCATTGTGAACCCAATGGACCGAACTCAGAGTTGTCGGCGCTCCAGTCACAAAATCCGAGAGAGTGCAGGTCGAAGCGGTTGTTCCTGAGCATGTAAACTGTCCCACCGAGGCAATTTGGGCCGAGGGGTTCGCCAGGACCGGACGGCACGCATCGTAGGTTCCGCCCCAAAGACCCCCCGGGTCGCAAAGACTGCCACTCACGTATCGCTGGATGGTTGTGTAGGGCTGTCCAGTTGTGTAACGGTAGGTTGTGTTCAACTCCCAGCCGCCCAGCAGGCGCCCGGTGAGGCCGTGCTGCCCTTTATAGAACGGCAGATCGTAGACGACCGCCACACCCAGTACATGCGGGAAATCCGTGCCCGAGTTAGCCCGCTCCGGTCCGCCAGGCTGGAACGGATTCTGGGACTCCGCGAGAGTATTGCCGCCGGACAACGTGCTGAAAATCTCGCTGGCGTTGTCGATTGCATGGCTCCAGGTGTAGGACGCGGTCGCGCTCACGCCGTGCCAGCCGCCAATTCGCAGTTCGCTCTGCAGACCGTTGTAGTTTGCGTTTGCCGTGTTGGCATCCTCGATTACATTGGTAAAGTTGCAGTTAACATTTCCGGCTGCAAAGCCCGGCGCACTTGAGTTAGCGCAGGGCGTTAAACCCGCCGGAATCACGTTTGAGAACCCCGCGGCAATCAGCGGCCCCAACTCCGGATTTCCGTTCAGCGCCTGGAAGAGCTTGACCCCGTGGTTGCCCACGTAGCGCACTTCGCCCACAATCTTGCTGGTGAAAGAGCGCTGCAGTCCGAAGTTCCACTGTTCCGAATAGGGGTTCCGGAAGTTGGGGCTCACCTGCACCTGGGATGCGAGGCCAGGGTTCCCTACCGGTGCCAGCGGCTGCAGGTACGGAATCACCTGGGTTCCGAAGAAACCCGCCGTGGGGAGGCCTGTGCCGAATAACGTGGCAGAATTCACGGAAGGAGCGGACGTGGCCACATTCAGAAACATGTTATAGAACGCGGGATCATAGGCGATGCGGAAGCCGCCGCGGACGACCGTCTTCTCATCGCCGGCAATATTCGGGGTCCAGGCAAAGCCCACAACTGGCGCAAAGTTGTGCAGCGCCTGGGGGACGGATGGCACCGTGGTCTGGCTCAGGGGAAGGCTCGTAGACCAGAACGGGAGCGATCCTGTCTCCTGTGCCGCCGATCGCTGATGTAAGAGATTAATGGCCTGTTGATACCAGTCCCAACGCATGCCTAGGTTCAGCGTAAGGTTGCTCTTAACTCTCCAGTCGTCCTGCACATAAAAGCCCAGATCCCACTCCGAGAACGGAAGAATGGGACTGCCCAGCGCGATCAGGGTCTCCAGGGGATTGTTCGCAACCACGTCGCTGAAGGAGGTGAAAACGAATAACCCGTTGTTATACGGCAGAAAAACGTTGGGCGAACGTTGCTGGTCGACCTCAGCGCCGAACTTAATTGTGTGACGGCCCTTCAGCATCGAGGCATTGTCCTGCAACTGGTACACGTTGATGATGCGCCCTTGGGGAAAGCCAGCCGCCACGCCAAAATTCACGCTATCTTGTGACGCTCTACCGATTAGAATCATGTCGGTCGGGCACTCGGTGGGGCTGAGGGAATTGCAAGTCGAAAAGGATTGCTCCTGGAAGAATACGCTGGCGCGCGAGAAACTGAAACGGACCTGGTTCACGAAGGCGTTGCTGAAGTTGCGCGCCCAGTCCAAGCCGATTTGCTGGCTTAGGGAGGGGACATCTTGATAGTCGCCAACGTCGAGGCCGTTGCCGAAGTTGAGGCCGCCGGTGAACTCCTTCTGATAGACGTAACGGGCAAAAAAGTTATCTTTCTGGGACAACTTGAAGTCGACCCGTCCGGTGGCCTCTTCGTCGTTAATCGGGCCTGGCACGAAGCGGGAAATCGAACCGAATTGAATCGGCGTGCAGCCAGGCGGCGTGGGCGCTACAGTACAATCGTAGGCAAAACCCGTGCCCGGGTTGATCTGGTTCGTTACCAACACGTTCTGTACGTTTGTGAAGGTCGGATTACCCGCCGCGATCACATTGGGCCCAATGGTGGTCTCAATCAGTCCGATCGGGCTGGTCGGAAAAGCGGCTTGCAACTGCGTGACTCCAGTCGGCGTGGGCACAAGGCCGGGTGCCGAGGAACTTGGGAACCCCGCAAAGCGCTGGCGATCTACATTGGTGGAACCGAAAAACCAAATCTTATCCCTCTTGATCGGCCCTCCAACGACGCCGCCAAAGCGGTTTTCCACGAACCGGGAGACCGTAGTCGCAGTGCAGCCGGTAGACGGGGACACTCCAGATGGACAAAACCCAAACACCGGACTCTTCTCCTGGTTGGTCAACGAATCGAATGTTGAACCATCCCAAATCTCGTACGCTGTCCCGTGGAATTTGTTCGTGCCGGACTTGGTGACATAGTTCACCACCGCGCCAGTATTGCGGCCAAACTCGGCATCATAGTTGGTAACCACCTGAATCTCGGCGATGGCGTCCTGGTTGCCGAAAAATATGTCGGGGCCGCCGACGGAGTTGTCGTTGTTGCTCTGCCCGTCAATCTGAAAATTATTGGATCGAGCGCGCTGACCGTTTACGGAAAGCTCGGCCCCGTTGTTGTTGCTGAAGCTGGCATCGCCCGCGGTCGCGACCCCTGGAACGAATAGCGCCAGCGAGTCGAATGTATTCCCCATCGGCAGGTCGGCTACTTTTTGCGCGCTGAAGCTATCCGAAATTTGGTCCGTCGAGGACTCGATCAGCGGCGCAGTACTCTCCACCGTAACCGTCTCGGAAGAGGAGCCCAACTCCAGCTTGACGGTGCCCAGCGAAGTATCCTGACCCACGTTTACTGAAACACCATTGGCCTGATACGCGCGAAAGTTGCTCGCTTCAATGCGCAGATCGT
>Ga0302326_10024475_pt1 | contig 12271 bp, 12 predicted proteins | sample Palsa_T0_3_FD_202264 | JGI IMG/M metagenome (GOLD analysis project Ga0302326, IMG submission 202264) | Peat permafrost microbial communities from Stordalen Mire near Abisko, Sweden - Palsa_T0_3 | ecosystem: Environmental > Terrestrial > Soil > Palsa > Peat permafrost | place: Sweden: Abisko...
GGCGCTCTAGGCTTCTGCGGGTCGCCGGATCCGCGTGGACGCTCGTGAGCAACGGCACCGCGTTGCCGAGCGCGGTCGAAATCGCCTCGTACGGGAGGCGCTCCGGCGCCGACGTGTGCCCGGCCAGCACGCGCCCGCCCTGCCGTTCGGCGACGAGCGCGAGTTCTTCCACGAGGCGCGATTTCCCAATTCCCGCTTCGCCGCTAACGAACAGCGTCGTGCCGACGCCGCGCATCGCCCGGTGCCACAGACCGACGGCCGTTTGCAGTTCCTTGCTGCGACCGACGAACGCCGGCGTAAAACCGGCCATGCGCTGCTCGCGCTCGCCGGATCCGCCGGCGGGTTCGTTCTCGGAGCCGCTCGGCTCGCCGCGCGATATCGAAAAGCGCAGCGCCTCCGTTTCCGGCATCAACCCGACGCCGAGTTCCTCGCGATAGAGCTTCGCGTATCGTTCCGCTTCGTGCAGCGCCCCGGCCCGATCGCCGCTTTCATAACGTAGCGAGATCAGCGTACGGACGACGTCTTCGCGGAAAGGATCCTCAGTCAAGATCCGGCCGGCATAGCCGATCGCCGTTTCGTACTCGTGGGTGCTGCGCGCACCGGCGAGCAGCCGTCCGAGGGCAGCCGCGTTGGCGGCGCGCAGCCGCTCGCGGTCCGCAAAGATCCATTCGTCCTCGAGCCCGTCGAGCAGATCACCGCGGTACAATGTGACGGCTGAGCGGACGCCCACCGGGTTACCTTCGGCCACCAATCGCTCGAAATCGTCGATATCGAGCCAGACGCCGGCCGCCTCGTTCCAGCAGAGTTCCGTTTGATCGGCCAGGATCCACGGCTCGGGGCCCGCCTCGGGCAGCGCCTTGACGGCTCGATGGAGCTCCCGCCGCAGCGCGGCCCGCGCAGTCGCATCATCATCGTCAGGCCAAATCGCGAGCGTCACCGCCCCGCGCGAGACGGGGGCTCGCCGCTTGAGGATCAGGTAGCAGGTAAGGGCGAGAGCGCGCCGGCTCGCCGCAAAGCGAAACGGCCGCCCGAAATGAAAGAACTGTGGCTGACCGAGAAGACAAACTGCGAGCGGCTTATCATCCCTGAGCGTCACCATAGGGCCTTTCGGCACGAGTCTGCTGGTTCTTCGCGCCGGGCCGCGCTTGCAACACTCTGGAGACGCCGGCGCGCTATCATGCAATCATGCCCGAAAAAGACGGCGGCCGTTCCGAACTCGTCTATCTCGTGCGCCTCTGGAGCGAGCGTCCGGGCCTGTGGCGTGCGAGCGTGGAGGACATCGCCACGCACGAGCGCGTCTACGTGCGCGGGCCGCAGGAGGTCGGCGACGTGCTCGCTCTGCGCTGCGGTTTCGACCCGGCGCCCGAGCCCGGAACGTAAAAGGGACCGGCGCTTGCCGATCCCCCTTTTGTCCTTACGGAAGCGGAACTCGCTTTAGTTGTTGCTGACGCCCGCGACGGCGGTCTTCTGCATTTCTTCCATGCGCTTGCTGATGTCTTCGAATTGCTGCGTCGCGGTGTCCTTGACGTAGTTGAGGTTCGAAAGACCGGTGTCGACGGCGCCCTTGAACGAGGCCGTGTAGGACTCCTGGAATTTGGCCGACTGCGCGGCGAACTTCTCGGCGAACTCGGCGGCCTTCTGGCCGTTGTTCTGCATCTCGGCGACCGTCAACGACACGAGCTTGCTGATGCGGTCGAAGTTATCTTGAACCGCTGCTTCGAGCGCGGCGGTCGAGTACGGACGGGACGCGATCTCCCAGACCGACTTCGAATAGTCGAGGGCGCGCTTGTTGGCAGCGGCGTACGCCTCAACGAACAGGCTGTAGGTGTGGCTCGAGAGCTCCACGTAACCGGCGGTCGTGCTCTTGGGGGCGGTCGTTTCTTTGGATGCCATTATGGTTTCTTCTCCTCGTCGTGCTTGGAAGGCGGGTCAAGTTTTCCCCACGTTCCGGTGTAGAGGCTGAAGAACGCATCGAGATTGGTCCGGTACTGCTGTAAGGCTGAGCTCCACAGCGCGAGGGCGTCTTTGCCGCCGTCGGTGAGCGTGTAGATGCGCCGTGCCGGACCTTGCTCTTTCGGATCCCACCAGGACGTGATGTAGCCATCGCGCTCCAATTGACGGAGCGCCCGATACACGGTCCCAGGATCCGATACGACCGCGAAGTTCTCTTTGAGTGCCTTCATGATCTCGTACCCGTGCAGGTTGAGATCCTTGAGCATCACGAGCAGCCACGCCATCAGATAATTCTTCGGAGTACCGCGCGGGGGTAAACCCGCGTCGGCCTTGCCATGTGGCGATTCGAGATGGTCTTCGTGACCGTTTTCGTCCGGGGAGAGCCCCCGGCTGCCAATAGCGTTCTTCATGCCGATAGATGCATTCTACACATAGATGGACCCTTTGTCAAGAATAACCTCCTCGGGTAGGAGGCAAGCATCCCGAGAAAAACAAACCGCGCCGGGCGTATGGGGCGCTCCGGGCGCAAAAATTTCGAAAATCTCCCCATATCTGGGTATCTTCTTTAGAGGCCTCCGGACCCCCGCACGAATCCGTGCGGTTCCCGCAAAAAAAGTGCCGCCGCGGAAACCTACACGAGAATCGGCATCGTCGGGAACGTTCCCGCGATCACGTCCTTCGTCGGGCGGCCGAACCATTTCTCGATCACGGTCGCATAGACGCTGCGAAAATCGACGTTGAAGGTCGCGTCGCCGTTATCCAGGGTATCGAGCGAGGGGTGCTCGCCGTACAGCCCCCCGCGTAGACCGCCGCCGATCAGGAACATCGGTGCCGCTTCGCCGTGATCGGTGCCGCGGCTCGCGTTCTCGGCCACCCGCCGTCCGAATTCCGAAAAGGTCATCGTCAAGACGCGCTTGTCGTTGCCGTGTGCGGCCAGGTCGTCGTAAAACGCCTTCACACCGTCGGAGAATTCGCCGAGCAATCGATCTTGCGTGCCTTTTTGGGCGGCGTGCGTATCGAACGATCCGTGCTGCACGTAGATGACGCGCGTCCCTAGCCGGCTGCCGATGATCTGCGCCGCGAGTGCGAGGCTGCGTCCCAGCGGCGTGGCCGGGTATGACGCACTCGTCGTGTAGCCGGCGATCAATTTCGGCAACTCTTCGGAACCGCGCTGCGCGTGATCTTCGATCGTCGCGACCGTCGAAAGGTAGGGCGAGCTGAACGGCACGCCCGCGTTTCGATCGATCGCCGCGAACGCGCCGCGCTGGCTCGCGTTGCGATCGCTCGATAAGCCGAACCCGGCGAGCGCGGCGACCGCGGGCACGTCGACGCGGCGTGCGATCATCAGCTCGGGCAACACGGGCGCGAGCGCGACCGCATTGAAGAGATTGTTCTCGGGAAGCTCCGCGTTATCGAGATAGCGTCCGACCCATCCCGTCGTCTCGTAATGTTCGGGCTCGGCCGTCTGCCAAATTTCGGTGGAGCGGAAATGCGAGTGGTCGGGCGAGGGATAGCCGGCGCCTTGTACCACGGCCACGTTGCCCGCATCGTACATGCTCTTGAAGGATTTCATCACCGGGTTGAACCCGACGTTGCGATCGATCTGCAGCACGTCGCCCGGAGCGATCCCGAGCGTCGGACGATACTTGTAGTACTCCGGCATGCCATGCGGCACGACCGTGTTGAGCCCGTCGTTACCGCCCTGCATGTTAATGACAACGAGCACGCGATCGTCGGCACCGCCGGGAAGCCCGGGCAACGGCGCCTGCGCCAGCGCCGCGCCGAAAAGATTTTGCGCGTTCGCCGCCACGCTGAGTCCGGCCAGCGAACCGATGAGAAAACGTCTACGTTGCATCGAACATTCCTAACTGAGCTGGTAGGCGGGCATCGCCATCGTAAGGTAGGCGGCGCCGTGCATCCGCTCTTCAAAGTTTTCGCCCGAGAGCGCCCCGCCGGCCGAGGTGCCTTGGCCGTCGAGATACTCCGCAACGCCCGCGAGTGAAGACGAACTCGCGTCGCCCTGAAGAATGGTTCTGGCGAGCCGGAACGTCGCATCGTTCGCGCTCGTTGGACCACCTTGCGTCAGCCAGCTGTCGGATTGTTTCATTTCCGGCGCGGCCATCAGCGAGCTTGCGAAATTCTCGCGCGCGATCACCGTCTGCGTGTTGAGCCACTGCGAACCGCCGTCCCAACCCTTGACGCTCGGCGGGTGAAACGGCAGTTGCCCCATCCGGTTGAGCGCTCCGACGACCGGCGGCTTCGTTTGCGTGATGCCGAAGAGCTGGTAGGTGCCGATCACGAATTCGACGGGACTCTTCACGAGCGCTCGATAGGCGCGCTCCGAGTAAAAGACGTTCGAACGCAAGAGCGTCGACATCACCGGCAACATGACGAAAGCGTTCTTGCGAATCAACGCGGCTACCGCATCGACCAGTTCCGGTTCCGGATCGCTGTAGACGAAGAAAGCGAGCAGCTTGGACGCGAAGAGTTTTGGCGCGGCGGTTTGCCGGAAGATGATCTCGATGATATCGTCGCCGTTGAAATTTCCGGTTTGGCCGAGGAACGTCTTCGGGCCGTCGTCGTGCTGACGGTCGTTGAAGTAAAACTGCCCGCTTTGCCGGTCGAACGTGAAGCCCGTAAACGCGCGGGCGCTCTCGCGCACGTCGGTTTCGGTGTAGTTGCCGATACCTAGTGTGAAGAGCTCCATCAATTCGCGCGCGAAGTTCTCGTTCGGATGGGCTTTGACGCTGTGCGCGTTATCGAGCCACTTGAGCATCGCCCGATCGCGCGCGACGTAGTGCGTGAGCTCGCGCCAATTGCCGAGCGCGTACCGGCGCAGCAGTTCGTTCTGCACGACGATATCGAGTCCGTAAATGTCCTTCGTGCTCTGAGCGGTCGCGAAATGACCGTGCAGGAACAACGTCATCTTCTCTTGCAGCGGTGCCGGCGTGGCGAGCATGCGGTCGAGCCACCACGACACGTTGGCGAGCTGCTGTTGTTTGCGCAGTTCGCGCCGCTGGTCCTTATCCACCATCGCGGCCATGCCCGGCGTTTCGTCGTCGATCAGCTGCGGCTCGGGATAGCCGTCGGTCGGCGGAAAGTGGACGAGTGCCGCGACCGCATCCGCACACGAAAGGCCGGCGTAGCGCTGCACGTCGCTCGGCGACCCGCCGAAGCCGGCGCGGCGCAAAAGATGCGCGGCGAGCCGCGACGACCAGGCACCTTGGTAGGCGGCGAGCGGTTCGGCCGGGAGAATACCGGCAGGGCGGAACGTAGAAGGGGCGGCCGCGTTCATGACGAGACGATCATAGCGCGCCCAGGGCCGATTCGCAGTGTGTGGAGCGACAATTTAACCGCCGTCTAACGGCCAACCCAGGCTTTGTGGGACGTATATCACACTCAGGCGAAAGCGCCGACCGAGATGAAAACCCTCGAAACGCGCATCGACCGGGGCGGAGCCGATTTCGCCGCCAACTCCGCCCACATGCGGGCCGCGGTCCGGGATCTGCGCGAGCGCCTCACGCGCGTCTACGAAGGCGGCGGCGCGGTCGCGCTCGCGCGGCATCGCAAGCGCGGCAAAATGCCCGCGCGCGAACGCATCGATCGCCTGGCCGACCCGCTCACGCCGTTTCTCGAATTCTCGGCGCTGGCCGCCGACGGCGTCTACGCGGGCGACGACACACCGTGCGCGGGAATCATCAGCGGTATCGCGACGGTCGAAGGCCGGCACTGCGTCGTGATCGCAAACGACGCAACCGTCAAAGGCGGCACCTACTATCCGCTCACCGTCAAGAAGCATCTGCGCGCGCAAGAGATCGCGCAACAGAACCACCTACCCTGCATTTACCTGGTGGATTCGGGTGGCGCTTTCTTGCCACGCCAGGACGAAGTGTTTCCCGATCGCGACCACTTCGGACGCATCTTCTACAATCAGGCGCGCATGTCGTCGGAAGGTATTCCGCAGATCGCGGCCGTCATGGGCTCGTGCACCGCAGGCGGCGCGTACGTGCCCGCGATGTCGGACGAAACGGTGATCGTCGCGGGCTACGGGACGATTTTCCTCGGCGGTCCGCCGCTCGTGCAGGCCGCGACGGGCGAGATCGTGACCGCGGAAGAACTCGGCGGCGCGGACGTTCACACGCGCATTAGCGGCGTCGCGGATCACTATGCGGCGAGCGACGAGCACGCGCTTGCGATCGTGCGCTCAGTCGTCGCGAATCTTCCTCCGCCGCCGCAGCGGCGGCGTGACGACGTCGACCCCACGCCCCCCGCCTACGACGCAAGCGAGATGTACGGCATCGTCCCGCGCGACGCGCGCGTTGGATACGACGTTCGCGAAATCATCGCGCGTCTAGTGGATGGCTCGCTGTTCCACGAGTTCAAGGCGCTGTACGGAACCACGCTCGTGTGCGGCTTCGCTCACATCGAGGGTCATTCCATCGGCATCCTCGCAAACAACGGCATCCTCTTTAGCGAGAGCGCACTCAAAGGCGCGCACTTCATCGAACTCTGCGCCCAGCGCGATACGCCGATCCTGTTCCTGCAGAACATCACGGGATTCATGATCGGCAAGGAATACGAACATCGCGGCATCGCCAAAGACGGCGCGAAGCTCGTCATGGCGGTCGCCTGCGCCGAGGTTCCGAAATTCACGGTCGTCATAGGAGGCAGCTTCGGCGCGGGAAACTATGGTATGTGCGGACGCGCCTACTCGCCGCGGCAGCTCTGGATGTGGCCGAACGCCCGTATCTCGGTGATGGGCGGCATGCAGGCCGCTTCGACGCTGCTCACGGTTCGGATGGAAACCGAAAAGCAGAAAGGCCGCACGATGACGCCGCACGAGCAGGAAGCCTTCAAGGCCCCGATCCTCGAGAAGTACGAACGGGAAGGCAGCCCCTACTATTCCAGCGCGCGACTCTGGGACGACGGCGTCATCGACCCGCGAGATACCCGCCGGGTCGTCGCGCTCGGTCTCGAAGCTGCCGCCTACGGCGCGCAAAAACCCACCCGCTTCGGCGTCTTCCGTATGTAGGGGCCAAAATGGGGGGGCAGACCGCCCTCGTCTCTAAACCAGGCCGCGAGTGCGCCCTTGGGGGCCATCGCGGGGCACGCCGCCCCGATCTCAAAAAGGCGCGCCGACCCGATCTTAAAGTACAATACGCCTACAACGCCCGCTTGCGATGTCAAGAAAGCTGGTCTATTTTGAATACTGCGTCCCCGGATATGAGCCCCGCTGTCGCTACCGCGATGGCTGCCTACGGGCTCTTCTTCGTGATTTTTGGTCTCGTGATGTTCGCAATCCTGATCGCGGTATATTGGCGGATCGCGGCAAAGGCCGGGTACAGCGGGGCCTTGTCGCTGCTCATGCTTATCCCGCTCGTGAACTTCATCGTGATGTTGATCTTCGCATTTGGCGAGTGGCCAATCGAAGCGCAGCTCAAAGCGCTGCGAGCCGCCGGCGCAGGGGGCGGTGGACCGATCGGCGGGCCGCCGATGACCCTGTAGATGCGCGAAGGCCCGGTACCAAACCGGGCCTTCGTTTTGTCCGCTAAGCTGGCGATGAAACAGTTCGGGATCTTTGTGTGTCTTGGCTCGCGTGGCAAATCGGGTTCGAACGGTCGCCGCGTATGCGGCCTGCGTTTTCATTTGGGGCACGACGTGGCTCGCGATCAAATTCTCGCTTGGCGGCTTGCCCGCCGTCACGGGCGCGGGCGTTCGCTTCGTGGCCGCGTCGTTGTTCCTCTATGCGATGGCGGCCCTGCTACGGATCGATCTACGCCGTAAACGGCCGCCGCTGCATCTCGTCATCGTCCTTGCGATTACGATGTTTGGTTTGAATTACGCCCTCACGTATCTTGCGGAAACGCATTTGCCCTCGGGCCTCGTCGCGGTGCTGTTCGGAACGATGCCGTTCTTTATCTTCGCCTTCGCGCATTTCATGATCGGAGAGCGCGCCCATTGGAATACGATCGCCGGAGCGTTGCTCGCGCTCGGCGGCGTCGCCCTGATCTCGCTCGTCGGCGGCGTGCGCGGTGACGCCGCGTACGTGCTGGCCGTGCTCGCCGCGTCCGCCTCTTCCGGTTACGCTAACGTCTATCTCAAACGCTACGCCCACGCGGAGCCGCTCGCCACGCTGCCGCCTGCGATGTTGCTCGCAGGCGTAACGATGACGGTCTGCGGCATTCCGCTCGAACGTCCGGACTGGCATCTGGCGGTTTCGCCGTCGTCGCTCGCGTCGCTCGCGTACTTAGCAGTTTGCGGGAGCGCGATCGCCTTCTACTTGAACCACTGGCTGCTGCAACGGATCGACTCGGGGATGATGGGCCTCTCGGCCTTGATGATTCCCGTTCTCGCGGTGATCGTCGGCGCCGCGTTCGGCCACGAAGTGTTCGGCCTCCGCGATCTCATCGGGGCCATGCTCGTGCTCGCCGGCGTGTGCCTTTCGATGGCGCGCTCGACCCGCCCGCAGATCGAAATCACGACCGAACCGCACCTCGCGGTTTAAGCGGTAACCGGGACCTTTATCGAAGCGAACCGCCGCGCGAGCCACGAATTCGGCTGCTTTGCCGCCTCGCGTCCCACGATCTCAAAGTACCGCGCTTCGCCCGTGAGTGCGGCAAGGTCGGCAGCCACCGCCGCGGCCCGCCAGGCGTAGCCGGCTTCGATCCAAATCTCGAGGCTCTCGAGCAACAGCGTAATTCCGCGGCTCCGCTGGCCCTCTGCGAGAAGCACCGCCGCATGGGCCGAGCATTCGTCCGCCCACTGACGGCGATCGCCCCGAGCCGCAAGCGATAAGAATGAGACCGTGGCTTTTAGCGAGCGGTAGCGCTCCCAGAGGCTGCGAGCCGCAACGGGATCAGAGGGCGCTAGCTGACGCGCCAGCGAGTACAACGCCGCTTTATCCAGTCCGGTCGTATGTTCCCAATCGACGCGTTTCGCTAAGCGCACGGCGTGTTCCAACTCTTCGCCGGCAGTCAACACTTCACCGAGTTCGCGCGCAAGAAAGCTGCGATCGAGTATCGCCGTAATTTCCAGCGGTACCGTCGGCGCACAACTGGCGGAGCGGCGAAGGTGGCGGAACGCGCCAAGATGATCTCCGCGCTTCGCGCGATTCCATCCGATCGCTTGATACACGCTAAACTCGGAAGCGGCGCTGTATCCGCTCCACGCAACCTGCTCCGCCCGATCTTCGACAAATGCCGCGAGAACATCGGAATCGACGTCGCGCACCAATACCGCCAAATTCGAGAGCATCCGAGCCTCGAAGAACGCGTCCTCGACATGCCCGCGATCGAATTCCTTGAACGCACGCGCAATCGCCGCTGCTTGAGCCGCGTAGTCGCCGCGAGCCGCCTCATAGAATCCACGAAGTTCGTGCGCCCGCGAGCGCCAGAAGGCCGCAGAGTAGACGTAGTCGGCGCGAGCGCTTGCGTATCCTGAAGGGACGGTCTCACTCAACTCGAGCAGACGGTCGATTCCGCAGAGGGTATCGGCCGCTCGGCCCCCAGTCCAGGCGGCCAGCGCCGCGAGAAACTCAACCTCGCACTCGAGCGGAATGAAGCCGGAGGAGAACGCCCGGGCGCGGGCCTCGGTAAGCACCGACTCCATGGCCGCGTCGCCAAGATTCAAAAGCGCGGAGGCCTTGAGCGCTAGGAGTTCGCCGGCATACTCGTGTGGGGTGTCCTCGAGGACGACACTGCTCAGCGCATCGATCGCTTCGGAGAAACGATTCATGCGAACGTACGAGCGCGCGCGCAGAGCGACCGCCGCGATCGATACGTTGACGTTCAGACTCTCGACGCAACACAAATAATCGCCGGCAAGAAACGCGCGACGTGCGGTTTCATAGTCGGCTCCACGAGGCCTAAGCCGCGTAACCGTGGTGCGCAAGAGGTCCTTCCGAATAGACAAACTAGGCAAAGTTATCGCCTATGTCTGGGTTATCGGTCTATGAACCGAAGACTCCTGTCAGTTTTGGAAATCTAGGAAGGGAGGATGACCCCGAACACGTCCATGGGAGCCATGACGACGTGAGAGATCGCAGCCCCAACGGCCGAAAAGTCGAGATGCGAGACGAGCGCGGTGAAGGCCGAGAAAACAGTAAGCGCAAGCATTTGAGAATCCATCCTAAAGAACAGGTGAACCGGGGCTGATCAAAATGTCAGTCCATTCATCTGGAGTGTACATTACGTGACGCCGCTCACACTTCCGTCTTTTGGTACCCAAAATTATGACGAACGTCCTAAAGCGGACCCGCTAGGCACCCGATAACGCACCTGGGTCTTGTCCCGAAATCCGTTTTGCGCGGAAATACATTCCGTCGCGAGCGGTCCTCGCGGGGCTGCCTAACGGCATGCCGGCCTGCGACTCGAACTAGCCATAGATGCGACGTAATCGCACGGTGTGAGCGGATTACGCCGCATCACGCCGATTCTAAGGTTTCGCCTTTCGAAAGCGCACTCCGATCACTTCCGGGTCCTTCGTTTTGCGCGAAACCGCCCCTAGGTCTAAAGTAACGTATTTCCGGGACGATCCCAGCCCGGCCGCCCACAGCCGTCAGATTCCCGCATACCAGGCGTACCCGTTGTCTTCCCAATAGCCGCCCTGGCCGCCGAAAATGTGGTCGAAGCTCGCGACGAGCTGGATGCTCTTGACCCACTTCGTGCTCTTGTATCCAAGCTGCGTCGGGATCCGTAGGCGGACCGGAGCGCCGTGGGCGGCGTCGAGCGGCTTGCCGTTGAGATCGAGCGCCAACTGGGTCTGCGGATGGGCGGACTGAACCAAATCCAGGGTGCCGTAGAATTGCGTGCCGTCCTGATCGTGATCGAAGGAGTTGAACACCACGTAGCGCGCGGCGGGCTTGGGGCGTACCAGTTGCAGAAACGACCCAAGCGGCACACCGGCCCAGCGTCCAACCACGCTCCAGCCCTCGACGCAGTCGTGGCGGGTAATCTGGTCGAGGCTCGCGAGTGCCCGCAGCTGCGCGAGCGTGAAGCTCTGCGGCCGCTCCACGAGGCCGCTCACCGGCAGCCGGTAACTCGCGAAGTCATCTTGCAGATAGGCGAGGTACTCGGACTGCGTCGGTGTCGCGAGACCGTTTACCGGAAAATCCTGCGTGATATCGGAAGGCGCGTACAGTTTCGCGCTGCCGCGCGTCCCGATGAGCGCGTGATCGAGCGTTTCGGCGGAATCCAAAGCCGGACGAATCGCTTGCCACTCGTTGAGGGAATTGGTGGCCTTGGCGCAGCCCGCGAGCGCGGCAGCCATGCTCGAGGCGACGAAGATGCGACGCTTCACGGCCCGGTCCCCTCGTGCTCGCCGAGCCGGTAGGATCCGGCAATCATGCTGCGCATGTTGTTGAGGAACCCCGTCGAGACGACCAGGAACACGTGCCCGAAGAAGAATCCGATGAAGGCCAGCATCGCGACGAAATGCCACGTCCGCGCGAATTGCCGGCCGCCGAGCAGCCACACCACCGGATGCGCGATCGCATCGAATCCGGGCGCGAGTGCGAGCCCGGTGACGATCACGAACGGAGCGAGGACGAAGAGCACCGCCGTATATCCGGCCTTCTGCAGCGGATTGTATTTCCCATGATCGGGCGGCTCCTTGCGCAAGCGCAGGTAGTACGCTTGCATCGGCCACATCTTCGGCACATCGGAAGGCCGCAGAATGATGAGCGGCAGTTCCTTCGCGACACCGCCGAAAATCAAATAGATGCCCCCCGCGATCACGAAGATCCAAGCGAAGAAAAAATGCCAGCGGCGGCCGCCCGCGAGATCCTGGTAGCCCGGGAACGTCATCCACCCCGGAAAGGCGCGCGGCGTCTCGTTTCCGCCGCCCTGACCGTCGTCGGTGTAGCCGAGCAGGTGCGTGGTCGTGATCTCGTGCCCGAAGACGGTCGTCACGCCCACGGACCCGGTGGCCGTGTCGCGACCCTCGATCGAGAGCACTCTCCGCGCCGGGTCGCTCTTGTCGGACGCGTCGAGATAGGGCGCCGCGTTGAAAATTTGCAGCCCGCTCATCACGAGCACGATCAGCGCCACGAACGTGACCCAGTGGGTCGCGCGCGTCGCAACCGAGTGCCGGTACACAACTCGCCCGGGCGTGCCGGCTTGGGCTTGGGCGTGCTTAGGGGCCGTTCCGGCCGTGCCATCCATGCCAGCATCCTAGCACGACACCGGCCAGGAGTTCGTAAGCCGCCTTTCTTTGAGATCGGGGCGGCGTGCCCCCCGATGGCCCCCAAGCGCGCACTCGCGCGCTGTTGAAAGAGATCGGGGCGGCGTGCCCCCCGATGGCCCCCAAGCGCGCACTCGCG
>Ga0302326_10024476_pt1 | contig 12271 bp, 13 predicted proteins | sample Palsa_T0_3_FD_202264 | JGI IMG/M metagenome (GOLD analysis project Ga0302326, IMG submission 202264) | Peat permafrost microbial communities from Stordalen Mire near Abisko, Sweden - Palsa_T0_3 | ecosystem: Environmental > Terrestrial > Soil > Palsa > Peat permafrost | place: Sweden: Abisko...
CTCGAGCCGGCCTTGCGCGATCTCCGCCTGGTAGGGCGTGTAAGAGGTTAAGAACTCGCCACGGGAAATGATGGTATCGACGATCACCGGCCGGTAATGCTGATAAACGCCCGCACCGAGGAACGACGCATACCCCGTAGCCGTTTTATTCGACTGGGCTTTAAAGTAGTCGAGAATTTCGTACTCTGAGACGCCGTTCGCCATGTTCAGTGGACGATTCAAACGGGCTTCGGCTGGAATGTGGGCGTACAGTTCGCCCGCGGTCTGGAAGCCGCAGGCCTCCAACATTTCCTGCCGCTCCGACTGGGACTTGGGAAGATAACGCAACTTAGCTTTCTGCTCCTATATAGTTCTGATAGTCCCCGGCGCTCAAAAGCTTCTTAATTTCGTCCGGCGCGGTCATTTTCACTTTGACCAGCCAAGCGCCGCCATGTGGGTCTTCATTTAGTTTTTCGGGTGAGGTGGAAAGAGCCTCATTGATTTCAGTAACTTCCCCTGTTACGGGAGAGTAAATGTCGGAAACAGCTTTGACGGATTCGACCGATCCGAGCGATTTGCCCTGTTCGACCGTAGATCCGATTTTGGGGAGATCCACGTAGACAATGTCCCCGAGCTCATGCTGGGCATGGTAGGTAATGCCGACCGTTGCGATATCGCCGTTGGCGTGGACCCACTCATGTTCCTTCGTGTAAACGAACTTTTCCGGATAGCTGATCATTTCGACCTCTTATAGAAGGGAGTTTCAACTACTTCCGCATCCACCGGCTGGTTGCGGATAAGCACCTGGATCATTTGGCCGGTTTTGGCAAATTCCAAAGGAAGATAACACAAACCGATGTTCTTATTCAGAGTAGGAGCGGGTGAGCCACTCGTGACCCAGCCCGCCGGTGTTCCATCGACGAGCACTTCGTATCCATCGCGGCCGATTCCGCGTCCTCGCATTTCGAAGCCTACAAGCTTGCGGGTGAGGCCGTTCTCCTTTTGCTTCAGGAGAGCTTCGCGGCCGATGAAATCGCCTTTATCGAACTTGACGATCCACGCGAGATCGGCCTCGAGAGGGTTGATCGAGGCGTGGATTTCGTGGCCGTAGAGCGCCATCTTGGATTCGAGGCGCAGGGTGTTGCGCGCGCCGAGGCCCGCGGGCTTGATCCCGAATTCGGCGCCCGCTTCGAGAAGTTCGTTCCATATGCGGGCCGCTTCTGAAGGGTCGATGTAGATTTCGAAGCCGTCTTCACCGGTGTAGCCAGTGCGGGCGATACGCGCTGGCGTGCCGGAGACTTCGCCGTCCGTAAACCAATAGTATTTGATGCCCGCGAGTTGCGTCGCAGTCAGCTTTTGGAGAGTCTCCAAACCGCGCGGGCCCTGGATTGCAATCTGAGCGTACTTCTCGCTGGCGTAGATGACTTCGGCGTCGAATGTGTTGTGCGCGACGATGTGGTCGAAGTCTTTCTCCTGATTCGACGCGTTGACACAGATGAAGAAAGAATCGGGCGCGACTTTGTGGACCAGGATGTCGTCGACGAAGCCGCCATGTTCATAGAGCAGGCCGGAGTAATGGGCCTGGCCAATCTTCAGCTTGGCAACGGAATTGGTGGTGACGTAGTCGACAAGCGCAGCGGCTTCTGGGCCCTGGATTTCGATCTCGCCCATGTGGCTGACATCGAAAAGTCCAACAGCCTTGCGTACGGTGTTGTGCTCGTCGATCAGGCCGGAGTATTGGACGGGCATGTCCCAACCGCCGAAATCCACCATCTTCGCGTTGCAGGCGCGGTGGACAGGGTTCAGGCTGGTCTTTTGAAGTTGCGCGGCCGCTGCTTCAGACATTACTTCGACGCTTCGACGGATATTACGGTAATGGTGTCGCCGTTGAGTGTGCCGGTGACTTTGACTTTCTGTCCGGGAAATTTGGCTGGAGCGGTCTGGTCGCTGAGCTTATAGACGGTCGTTCCGGAAAGGAGCGCGTACTTGGAACCGGCCTTGACGCAGTCGGTGACGCATTTGGAATCCGGCGAGACGCCCATCATCTTATGATCGTTGCCGCACATCTGGTCGGTGATCACTCCGGTGAAAGTTTTCGAGCCAGCGGCGCTCAAACAGATTGCGGCAACGAGGAGAAGTAGAGATTTCTTGTACATTGTCTAACCTTGATTCTGCCACACGGCTTTGCCGACGAAGAACGGACCCATTTTCTCCATATATAAGGAGGTCTGTTTGGTGCGGCGCATCGATTCGATGCACTTCGACAAGGGATAGAGCTCGCGTCCGATGAGACCGATGACGAAGTCGTTATCGTTCTTGTCCATGCCGTGACATGCCAGGCGGACATCGTGCGCGTGGCCGGCGTCGCCGAACGCGTGTCCGATTTTGCCGTGCTCCTGAAGGATGGGGCGCTGTTCCTCCATGGGTAGCGCGGAGAACTCACCTTTGCGGCGCAGCGGATACCAGACAGCCCAAGAGTATTCCGGATCGGTGACGGAACGCTTGGAGCGTTCAATGAGCCAGTCTTCGAGATTGGGCTCGTGGCCGATGGAGTAGGTGCGGCCTAGCATCGAGTACTCCAGCTTCTGCGTGAGGCCGGCGAACGCGGGAGTGCTTAGAAGGCGGCGCGTGCAGGAGAGGAAGAACTCCGGGTTGTCGCTCCAGGTGAGGAGCGCGACTCCATGAGGATCGTTGATATCTTCATAAAGCACGCCGGGTATGTGGGCGGCTTCCAGAGCTCGTATCAGTTTGGCGGTATCGGTTGCGCCGCCGAACGCGAGGAGTTGCATGAAGAGGCGGCGGTCGAGAAATTGAGGTTCTCCGTTACGAACTCCACCTCGTTCTCGAATATCTAGTTCATCCATATTCTTTATGTTAACGGTTGAAGCTCCTCGCGTAACTTTTTCAGCGCGCTGCGAACCCAGGTTTTTATGGTGCCGAGCGGCTCGCCCAGCTTTTCGGCCATCTCGGTTTGCGAAAGACCGTCGTAATAAGCAAGCTCGATGACACGGCGCTGGTTCTCGGACAACTTTTCCACTGCGGCCCGGATGATTCTGGCTTGATCCTTACTTTGCAGATCGAGTTCAACGCCGAGTTCCTGCGACTTGTGTTCGCGTTCTTCGAGTTCGAGAGTGTTCTTCGTGTAGCGGGCGCCGGCGGAGCGGACGTGGTCGATGGCGCGATTGCGGGCGACGGTGAGCAACCAAGGACCGAGGGCCCCACGCGCGGCGTCGAAACCGGCGGCGCGATTCCAGATGCGGAGGAAAGTCTCCTGGAGTAGATCCTCGGCAATGGCAGAGTCGCGGACGACGGCGAGGATTACCGAATACACCAGGCGGCCGAAGCGATCGTAAAGATCCGCCATGGCCTGCGTCTCGCGGCGCTGCAGGCGTTCAGCAAGTTCGCGGTCGCTTTCGCGAACATCGATGGCGAGCAGCAGGGCGGCGAGGATCACAGTTCAGTTACCAGGCGAATCGTCCACCACCACTACGCCGGAAGGCACCTTTCGGAAGTTATCCAACGTCGACACCTCTTCGACTCCGATCCTCTTCACTATCGCAACATGAGCGACGGCGCGAATTCCGGAGTCCCGCAACAGCCATACGCCATCGGATGTGCGGATCTGATTAAAGTAGAAGTGCGCACCTTGCTCCAGCTTTGCGATGATACCGAATCCAAAGCTGATGGGGCTCGACGCGGTGGCTTCGGCCTTGGTCCAAAGATAGTCCTGCTGGTCGATCCAGACCTTGGCGTCGACATGGGGGAAGATCTGGGCTCGCAACTCTTTTGGTTTGTAGCCGGGCCTGGGCGTGGCTTCGATCACCCAGTTCTTGCGGCCGGCGATCTGCTCTTCGCCGATGAGGCGAAAGTTGAACGCGCTGAAGATTTCCTTGCTGAACTCATGCTGCTTGACGGTCTTCTTCTCTTCTTCGACGAGGCGGGCAGTCTTTTCGGCAGGCGTTTCGTGTTGGCGCGAGGTTGCGATGCGGTTCACGCGCTCATCTTCTTTACGCGCATCGGAAGGAGGAAGTGGTTTCCCATCCTTCGTCATAAGCTTGCGAATGAGAAGTTTGCCGATCAACACGTAATCGTACGTCTTCATGGTCTCCGAATGAACGGAGCCATCCGAGGCGAACTGCTTCGTATCGACATGTTTGGTTGAGTAGTACTCGTGAACGCGCACAGCGTTGCTATCGCCGCTGTCGAGCGAGCGCTGCGTGATCACGCGAACATCGTCGGTAGCTCCGTTCAAGAGCGTTGAGAGGCAGAAGAGCGCTAAAACATTTCGGCGCTTCGATGTTCTTGCGCGAAGAATGGCCTTAGACTGCATTTTTTCCTTGACAATTTTTCGGAACAACTTTATATATGAATCACATTGCGATTTTACAGTCGCAAAATTTTTACCGTTAGGGAGAATCAAATCAGATGAAGAACGCAACCAAGAAAGCGCCCGCCAAGAAAAAAGCTGCTCCGAAAAAGAAGAAGTAGCTGCGGCGTCCTGTTAAGGACGACTTAACCTCAACCAACAGGCCCCGGTTCGCCGGGGCCTTTCTTTTTTGGCGGACCATCTCAAACGATTCGGCGCTTGCGAAGTTCATCGGCGGCCACCGCGAGAATGATCACAGCACCGATCACAACCTGCTGAACGTAGTTCGAAATACCCAACAGATCGCTTCCGTTCGACAAGAGTCCCATAATGAATGCGCCGATCAGCGTTCCAATGACGCTGCCTTCGCCTCCTCGTAAACTTCCACCTCCGATCACGACTGCCGCAATCGCCTGCAATTCATAGCCCGTTCCCGCAGTGGGCTGTCCTGTCATGAGGCGAGATGCCTCAATCATGCCGCCGAGCCCTGTTAACAGGCCTCCAATCGCATACACGGCTGTTGTGTGGAAGGTGACCGGGATGCCCGCGTATACGGCCGCGGCGGATGAACTGCCGATCGCAAAGGCATAGCGGCCGAGCCGCGTGTGCTCCAGTATGATGTGCACGGCAACACCGCAAACAACAAGCAGCCAAAGAACGAAAGGGATGCCGAGGATAGTTCCTTCACCGAGAAAAGAGAACGCCGGCGGAACATTGTGAACAGGCAGACCGTTCGAGACGATCAGAGCGGCGCCGCGATAGATGCCGAGCGTTCCGAGCGTGACGATGAACGGGGCGATCTTGAGCTGCGTGATCATGAAGCCGTTCAAGAATCCGCAGACCAGGCCAGTCAGAATGCCGATGCCAATGCCGACGACGATCGATGAGCCGGCTTCCATCGCCATGGTGCCGAGCAACCCGGCGAGGCCGAGGATGGAACCGACCGAGAGATCGATGCCGCCGCTGATGATGACGATCGTCATACCGAGCGCCATGATGTTGATCACGGCGGTCTGGCGGACGACGCTCGACAGATTGGTGGCGGTGAGAAAGTTCGGCGATGCGATCCAGAGCGCAACGAAGAGGAGAATCAGACTGAGGAAAGGGAGCAGCTTCTGGAGCGACTTCACGCGACGCGCTCCGAATTGGTCTCTTCCAGAGCAGCGAGGCGCATGATGTCCTCTTGCGTGGTGCGGCCGGGGAGCTCGCCGCTAATCGTGCCCTGGCGCATCACCACGATGCGGTCGGCCACTTGCAACAACTCGGGCAGTTCGGAACTCACCATCAGAATCGCCGCGCCCTGCTTTGCCAATTCACTCATCAGATCGAAGACCTCAACCTTAGCGCCCACGTCGATGCCGCGCGTGGGTTCGTCGAAAAGGAAGACGCGCGCTTGCCGGAACAACCATTTGGCGATGACGACTTTCTGCTGGTTACCGCCGCTGAGCCGGCCGGCGAGTTGCTTGCCGGACTGCGCCTTGATGCGTAGTTTAGCGATGAAGCCATCGCCCGCGGCGTTCTGTTTCTTAAGATCGAGGAAGCCGAAGCGGCTGATCTCTTCGACGTTGGCCATGGTGGTATTCACGGAGATGGGAAGTTGCAGCGCGAGTCCGGTGATCTGGCGGTCTTCGGTGACGAGGGCGATTCCGGCTTTCACAGCGGCGCGCGGAGAATCGATGCGGACAGGCTTGCCGGCAACTAGGATGCGGCCGGATTCCGGCTTGTCCACGCCGAAGATGGCGCGGCAGAGTTCGGTGCGTCCGGCGCCGATGAGGCCGCCCATGCCGACGATCTCACCGGCGCGGAGCTTGAGAGAGATGTCGTGGAGCTTGCCTTTGACCGAGAGCTTCTCTACTTCGAGCAGTGTTTCCCCGGGAGGCAGAGCTTCACGGGAGTAGGTTGCGGCGACCTGACGGCCTACCATGTTCGCGATGAGCTGTTCGCGGGTGAGATCTGCGAGGAGGCCCTGATGAACGGTCTGTCCGTCCCGCAGGATGGTAACGCGCTTTCCGATGGTGCGGAGTTCTTCGAGCCGGTGCGTAATGTAGATCACGCCGACGTTATGCTCGCAGAGAGTGCGGACAATCTTAAAGACTTCAGCGGTTTCGCTGTTGCTAAGAGAAGACGTGGGCTCATCGAAGATCAGCAGATTGGAGCCGTGATAGATGGCACGGCAGATTTCTACGAGCTGCTTTCCGGCGGGGCTGAGTCTTTCGACTTGCCAATCGGCTTGCAGAGGGAACTTGTGATGCTCAATGAGGATCGCGGCCTGCTCAGTCATCCTCTTGCGATGAACCCACCCCAAAGCGTTGCTGGATTCCCGTCCGAGGAAGATGTTCTCCGCAACGGAGAGGTGCGGAGCGAGGAGAGATTCCTGATGCACCATCGCGACTCCGAGCGCAGCGGCATCCGCCGGCGTTCGTAGATGAACCTCGCTGCCGTTCCAGAGCATCTGGCCGCCATCGCGGTGCACCATGCCCGCGACGATTTTCATCAACGTGGATTTGCCAGCGCCGTTTTCACCCATGAGGAGATGAACTTCGCCGGCCTGAACGGAGAGGTTGCCGTCGCGAAGAGCAGCTACGCCGCCGAAGTTCTTCTTGATATTTTTGAGTTCGAGAAGCACGATCGACGATCAGTTTATCAGGGGCAAGGCTATTGCTCCGTCACATCGCCCACTTCTTCTGCGCGGTTTTCAAATTTGGTCATCGCGTGGAGGTAGACCAAGTTCACCGTGCCGATGGGGCCGTTGCGCTGCTTGGCTATGATGAGTTCGGCGAGGCCGTGCAGATCGGCTCGATCGCGCTTGTAAACTTCTTCGCGGAAGATGAAGCCGACAAGATCGGCGTCCTGCTCGATGGATCCCGACTCACGAAGGTCGCTCAACTGTGGGCGGTGATCGCCGATCCGGGTTTCCGGCGCGCGGCTGAGCTGTGAGAGAACCATCATGGGCACATCGAGCTCCTTGGCCATGAGCTTGAGGCCGCGGGAGATGCCGCTGACTTCCTGGTTGCGATTTTCGGAACGGCCGCGCGCGCTCATGAGCTGAAGGTAATCGACGATCACGAGACCGAGTTTCTGATCGCCGCCTTGCATGCGGCGAAGCTTCGCGTGCATGTCCATCAGGTTCACTCCCGCGGTGTCGTCGATGTAGAGCGGGGCTTCGACCAACTTTTGTGAAGCTTGCGCCAGCTTGCGGCGTTCGTCCTGGTTGAGATATCCGGCACGAAAGCGTTGGCTATCGACATAGGCCGAAGCGCAGAGCATACGAGTGAGGAGCGACTCGCCGGACATTTCGAGCGAGAAAATCGCCACCTTTTCATTGAGCTTGGTGGCGACGTGACTGGCGATGTTGAGGGCGATGGCCGTCTTGCCCATGGAGGGGCGCGCGGCGATGATGACGAGTTCGCCCTTGTGCAGACCGCCGGTCATCTCATCGAGCTTCGTGAAGCCGGTGCTGATGCCCTTGATGCGCCTGCTGGGGTCGAGGAACGCGTTGATGCCTCCGGCGTACTCCGCGATGATCTCGCCGGGCGTCTTGAGCCCCACGGTCATGCGAGCTTCGCCCAGCTTGACCAGCGCTTCTTCGGCGCCGGCTAGGATGACGTCCGGCTCTTCCTCAGCGAGCAGGGCGCGGTTCATCATCTGCTGCGAAGCGGAGATGATGCGGCGAAGAGTGGCCTTGTCGCGGATGATCTTGACGTAGCTATCGAGATTGGGAATGCGCGGCAGGCCGTCATCCAGCGAAACAAGGTAAGTGACGCCATCGACGGATTCGAGTTCGTTGAACTTGAGGAGCTCGTTGGCGATGGTGACGCGGTCTATCTTTTCGGAGCGGTCGTGGAGTTCCGCCATGCGGCGGAAGATTTTGCGATGCTTATCGAGGCAGAAATCGTCGGGCGAGAGAACGCCGGCTACGTCGAGAAAGGCGGAATCGTCGAGTAATATCGAGCCGAGCACGAAGCGCTCAGCGTCCACATTCGAGGGGAGACCTTTTTCTAATGCGAGACTGGTTGCCGACATGACCAAACTGCGCTAGATTAGCGCCAACTCCTGTGGAAGAAAAAACTTTGTTGAGAAGTTTTTGAGAGGCGCGGGAAGACTCGGTAGCTCAACGGTTGCGTGCCAGTGCGCGGAAAGTTTTCCTTCCAATTTCCACATGCATCCCACAAAACCATTTTAGCGCTGCGATGTTTTGGAGACGCTGCCCACTACAATAAAACTTATGCAGATACGGGATCTTCTGGGGGAAGGCTGCAGGTCCTTTTCCTTCGAGTTTTTTCCGCCTAAAACTGAAGAAGCCGCGGCGCTACTCGAGCGTACCATTTCCGATTTGCGTGAGCTTCAGCCGACGTTCGTGACGGTGACGTATGGAGCAGGCGGGTCGACGCGAGAGAAGACGATCGACATCGTGAGCCGGATCAAACGCGATACGGGCATTGAGGCGATGGCGCATTTGACCTGTGTCGGATCTACGAAAGAGGAGATCAAGGAAGTACTCGGACGGCTGGTGGATGCCGGCATCGAGAACATTCTGGCTTTGCGTGGCGATCCGCCGAAGGGTGAAAAGGTATTCACCGCGGTGGAGGGTGGGTTTTCGTACGCATGGCAACTCGTAAGATTCATCCGAGAGCTCTATGGCGACAGGCTTTGCGTGGGCGGCGCCGGTTATCCGGAGAAGCATGTGGAGTGCGTCAATCCGGCGGTGGATTTGGAGCGCCTGAAACAAAAGACCGATGAAGGCTTGGACTTCATCACGACGCAGCTCTTTTTCGACAACCGCGTTTACTTCGAATTCGTGGACCGGGCGCGCGCATTGGGCATAAAAGTGCCAATCATTCCAGGAATTATGCCGATCATGAACGCTTCCCAAGCGGAACGGTTCGGGGCGACGCTGCCCTTTCGGCTGGCTGCGGAATTACACCGGCGGCGGGACGACCCCAAGGCAGTGCATCAGCTTGGCGTGGCACATGCGACCTCGCAGTGTATGGATCTTCTCATGGGTGGCGCGCCGGGGATTCATTTTTATACGATGAACCGCAGTACGGCGACTTCGGAGATCTTCGCGCAGCTAAAAGCTTCGGGATTTGTGACCCGGCACGAAGCCGCTTGACGCTTCACTGTAGTAGAGTACTTGAATCGAAGGAGGATCAATGCCGTTTTGTCCGAGCTGTGGAACGTCCGCCGATGGAAAGTTTTGCCCCAAGTGTGGGACCTCGATTGCACCGCCCGCTGGCGCAGGCGCAACGTATAACGCGCCGCCCCAGGGAATGGGGTATCAGCCGCCTCCGCCCCAACCGCCTCCGGGCTATCAGCCACCCCCTCCTGGATACAATCCTCCGCCCCCTGGGTATCAACAGCCAGGCGGATACCAGCAGCAGGGTTATCAGCAGCCGCCCCAGCCCATCAGCGCTCCCGGCCTTCAGAGCAATGTGGCTTCCATGCTCTGCTACATCATCGCGGTGATCTGCCCGATCGTCTTCCTGGTGGTGGAACCTTACAAGAGCGACCGCAAGATACGGTTCGACGCATTCCAATCCTTATTCCTCACTGGGTTGTTTATCGTGGCGAACATCGTCCTCGGCATTGTCGTCGGTTTCTCGTATCATCTGTGGTTCCTGTACAGGATTCTCGAACTGGCCGAGTTGGGCATCGTCATCCTCATGGCGTTCAAGTCATTCCAGGGTGAAAAGTTCGTGCTGCCGATTATCGGCCCCATCGCGGAGAAACAGGCCTAGCATAGAAGTAGGATGACGAGACGACAGGCACTGGCCCTTCTGGCCGCGGCGGTTCCAGCACGCGCAGCCACGCCTGTCCCATGTCTGTGCCTTTTCTCCGGCAGCGTGCAGGGGCTGGAGTATTCCGAACTGCCGCTGATCGCCAAGCAACTCGGCTTCGATGGCGTGGATTTGACGGTGCGCCCAGGCGGGCATGTGGAACCGCGGCTATCGAACGTTGATTTGGTGCGCGCGATCGAGGAAGTGCGCGGACCCGGTCTCGAAGCGCCGGTAATTACCACCGCGCTGACGACTGCTTACGATCCTACGACCCTACCGGTTGTGGCGATTGCAGGCCATACGCAGGTGAATCTCTTCATCGCGGGATTCTTCCGGGCGCAGAACCCGGGTTACCTCCGGGATATCGCGGGACTCATCTCAGTGGCGAGCCGCTATGGCATGGCCACGGCCTTACATAACTACACGGGCGACGACGCGGGCGAGACATCCTGGGATCCGGTGGAACTGGTGAACGGCTTCGACCCGAAGTGGGCTTCCCTCTTCTTCGACCCCATACACGCAAGAGAAAAATGGGAATCCGAATTGAGACGGCACTTGCCCCGGCTGCGCGCCGTTGCGCTAAAGGACTTCCAGATGGTGGAAGGCGTTGCAAAGCCGTGCCCCATGGGACAAGGGATTGTGGATTGGCAGAAGTTCTTCGGGATTCTGGCGCAGGCCAAGTATTACGGGCCGGTCTCACTCCACATGAACTATCACCCGAAAGACGAGATCGGCAGCTTGACGAAGGATTGCGCGTTCGCCCATAAGCAGATCAACCTGGCTTACAAGGCAGCCGTTCCGGACTCGGGCGGCAAATCGTAAGTACGATCGCGGACCACGGGGGCAGCCTCATCCAGACGCACTTCGCAGGCGCAGCAATCGCTGCAGCTATTGCACTTTTCGCAAAGATGATTGCGGCAAGTGTCCTTCGTGCAACTGGCGCAGATGCGGGTGGAGGCTTCGTCGCAGATGCTGCATTGAAAATTCATCACTCCCTATTTTACCGGACGCGGCTTGGTGACAAGCTGGCTGCGGCATCTTTGCGCTTCGGCATCCGCCACTTTGTAATCCTGTTCGCGCTGGTCGGCCAGGTCGATCGCATACTGTTGGAGCTTCTCGCGGTTGGGAATATTCTCCGCGCGCGTGCCGTTGAGCAGTTCCGCGAGCGCCGGATTTTGATACTTCCGCAAACCTTCTTCGAGCGAGCCCATTGCTATTTCGAGGAACTGAACGCGGAAGAGAACCTTCATCAGGTCCACGAGCTTGTCGGGCGATTGCGCAAGGGCACGGGCATCGGCAACAAGCGCCTTGCACTGAATCTCGCTGGTCTTCCATTGCGACACATAGGTTTCGGAAGCGCCCTTCTTCACCCAGTCGTCGGGCTTGATCTGATCCATCATTGGGACCAGCCGCTCCGCGTTGGCGGCGATATCGAGAATCGTCTTCGAGATCTCAGGCGTCGTGCCGGGCGCTTGGGCATAGAGGCCCGGCGTGATTAGCAGTAACAAGACGAGACACTTCATGCATTAGCTCTCATGCTTTTTGTCGATCATCTCCTGATAGACGCTGGTAAAGAAATCCCTGGACGAAGGCGAGCAGCCGATGTGCAGAGTTCCGGTCATTTCCTGTACAAATCCGAGGTAGCCATCCCAGCCCAGGTCTTCGAGAATGAAATCGAGGGCTTCCTTCTCGTGCGGCGGCAGATCGGCGTACGCGATATCGAAGACTTGGCCGGTGCAATGAGCTGCAAATTCACCTTCGGTCATATCGAGAGTGCGAACCAGCGCGGTGACTTCGAGCGGCTCAAACTTTTCTCCCTTGGGCTTCATCGCATCGAACATCCGTCGCGTCTCAAATGAGATGTACGCCAGGGTTCCAATGGCCGCGGGGGAAGCTTGCCGGTAATAATCGCGATTCTTCAGGTCCCACGATCCGATCGCGCCGGGGCCTTCCGTGCGGAGTTGAAAGCCGAGGAACGGAGGACGGTTGTCGACCTTCGCGAGACTCTTACCTTCCTCGCGGCGCAGATCGTCGCAGGATCTGTAGATCACATCCTGCGGCTTGAGCCAGACGGCCAGGCGGTCATTGGCGCGCTTGGTGGGGTCGCCGGGATTCTTGTAATCGTTGAAGAGCTCTTTGAAAGTTTCGG
>Ga0302326_10024477_pt1 | contig 12271 bp, 9 predicted proteins | sample Palsa_T0_3_FD_202264 | JGI IMG/M metagenome (GOLD analysis project Ga0302326, IMG submission 202264) | Peat permafrost microbial communities from Stordalen Mire near Abisko, Sweden - Palsa_T0_3 | ecosystem: Environmental > Terrestrial > Soil > Palsa > Peat permafrost | place: Sweden: Abisko...
AAGCGTGCCAATCGGGAGTACGTCATCGCCACCTTCACTCAGTCAAACTTTTGTGTCGTTCGGAGACGGTCTGCCGGATCGGTGTCTCCCCGGGCAACGCGACCTGTGTGCCCTTCAGGAACGCCTCGGCGCAGGAGCTCGGGGTGAAGGCGGCACGGGCGGCCGGGTTCACCACGCGCCCGAGCACTTTGCACACGCTTCCGATCAGCTCGGAGGCGGACGCTGTCGCCATCACATTCACCGCCTCGGGCGAGAGGCGACGCAGGTCGTTGGCATTCCCAACCCCCGGGCCCAATACCAGGGACCGCCCAGCGGCGAGCGCCTCCGACGCGACAAGCGGTGCCGGGTCCTTGCGGCTCGGCACGACGACGACGCCGGCAGATGTGAACGCATCCACAAGGCGTGGGCCTTCCAAGTATCCGAGGTAATGAACTCTCCCCAGGCGCCGAGCTGCATCCGCGACCGCGGGTCGCAACTGCCCATCGCCTACGATCACGACCCTGTCAAGGTGCCGCAGCAGTCCGGGCAGAGCCTCGAGCAGGATGTCGACTCCCTTGCGCTGTGAAAGCTCTCCCACGAACAGCGCGCTCCTGGTGCTCGGTGCCGGAAGCGCATGAAGCGCCGAGAGGCCGGTCGCGTTACGGACCAAGGTTGTCGGCAGGCCGGGCCGCAGTTGGTTCACGAAAGCTGCCGCGCCGTCACCGCTCACCAGCGCCGCGCTGCAGCCGTCCAGGAACCGTCGGCGAGCTAGCGAACTGAGCGGATCGCGGAAGGACCCGGTGTCGACGCCGCTCTCCACCCAGGCGACGGCCGGCACAGCGCGGCGGTGGCACCAGCGCAGGGACGACCACGAAGCCGACAGGTCCCAGCCACCGAGGACAACCATCTCCGGTGATAGCCGATCGAGCGCCCGGCGGATCCCAAAGGAAACATCAAAGACACGCTCGCCATGGGCTATCCCCACGGTGCGAAGCAGCTCCGCCTGGAACGACACGTCCTGCCATGGAACAGACCAGCGGCGCCGCTTGCGGTGGGTGTCCCGAGTGAGTACGACAGCCAGCTGGCCGCCGAGCCTCTGCCCGATCTCGTTGAACAACGGCACCCGGTAGGGGGCGAGGATGTTGTGGACGATTACCAGCATCTCAACGACTTCCCCCTGAGACGCCAGCACGCTCGTGGCTCAGGGAGGCCGGAAACCCCGGCCCAGCTTGCGTTGCCCAGCCGATGACCGTCCTAACGGCACGGGGTAGCGCGGCAAGCCGCACCGCCTGGAGTTTTCGCTTGGCAGGGACCGGGCCTGTGGTGGTTGCCCGCCGCAAGATGCGCGCGAGCGCCTCGCCATTGCGCGCCCACGAGAAAGTTGCCTTCAGCTCCTCGACCTGATCGTCCGGCACGCACCCTTGACGCACAGCAGCCAACATCGCCTGGCTTAGTCCCGCCACATCGCCGGGTGTGACGAGGCGCGCCCAGGGCCCGTAGAGCTCCCGGTGCGGCGGAATGTCGGACAGCACCACGGGAATGGCCATGACCAGCGCCTCTCCTGGCGGCAACGGGAACGCCTCTTCTCGGCTCGCGCTTACCAGCACTGCGGCGCGGCTGTAGAGGACCACCAATTCGGCTTTCGCCAGGAAGCCCGTGAACCGGACGCTCTTTGCGCAACCCAGCGCGGACGCCAGATCCTCCAGGCGCCGACGCAAGCCGGCCTCTAGCTCGTCCCCGGCGATGACCAGCTCATAGGAGTCGCGCAGGCCACTCTCTGCGGCAAAGGCCGCGAGGACCTCGTCGATACGCTTATACGCATAGAGATTCGAGACCACCACAATGGCGTCGCGGCGGAGGTGCGTTGCGGGCCGGGGGTCTTGCTCAAGCTGTCCGAGACCGGACAAAACGATCGAGTAGGAGCGCCGGAGAGCGGAATAGCGCGAGAACTCGGCCGCAGTCGAAGCTGAGATATGGACAAGTTCCGAGGCCCGAAGAGCCGAGACCCAGGCGACCGGCCGTGCGACCGCCATCCGCAGCGATCGGGGAGCGTCAGCCTCGAACAAATGGGGATTCTGCACGCATACCACGGTGGGGATCCCCTGTGACCGGAGTGGCGCCATGGAGCCGGGGCAGTACAGCACCTCGGCGCCCCAGCGCCGAGCCTCGACGGCCAGCTGGGTATGGATAAAGCGCAGCCGCGCAACGCGGGACCTGCCATCGACCACGCGTACCGCGCTGGCGGGCGAGCTAAGAGCGTCTCGCAGGTCTACGGCGACTGCAGTGGGCGCGAACACCAGCAGCGAGATACCCTGACGCTCCAGCTCCGGGAGCTGGCTGCGGAGGTAGCTCAATCCTCCTCCCGGCGCCGTGGCGACGGCCTCCACCGCCACCCGCAGCGGGCGGCTTTCCCTGGGACGCTCTGCCTGAGCCCGGAGGGCTCTGTGGGCCGTCGTCATCTCACCCCCGCCTGCGGTTCGGAGGACCCGGCGGTTCCGCGCACTGGTCTGGACCGGCTGAGCATGCAGATGGGATAGACAATCGCCGCGAACTCGTACAGAGCGAAGAACATGAGCGAACGGCTGAGCACCGAGGCAAGCACCGCTCCGGTGGCCGCTGCGATCGTGGCGGTCTCTATGCGCCGCCGGTCGGCGGTATCCGAACGTGAGACGATCCATCCCAGGATCGCGCCAAAGCCGAGAAGCCCAATCAGACCGAAGTTGGCATCCGCTTCCGCCCAGAAAGGAACCGCCGCCCCGGTCCCGGGGATGGTCACAGCCCGGATTCTCAACAACATAGCTGGAAGGGGCTTGCCTCCCAGGATGAACTGGGGCACGAAGAGTCTCGGCAGCTGGAGATACGACTCGCCGAGAAGGAGACCGGACTGCTGTTGGTGGATCGCCGCGTAGGGCGTGGCGATGTCTATGGAAGTCGTCAAAATGCTCTCTAGGTGGCCAATGTTAAATGAGCTGGCCGTGACGACCCGGCTGGACTCGTGGTTAGCGCGATAGACTTGGACCACGAAGAACGCCACTGCGGTTACCGCCACGCCGACCAAGACCACCTTGATTCGCTGTGAGCGCAGGGCGCGTTTGCCCTTGTGGGGGTGGGTTGCCGCCCACACTCCGAACACCCCGATCAGCGTGACCACGATCCGGTACTTGAATCCGATCGTCGTGTAGAGGAAAAGGTTCAGCACGATGAGGGCGAGGACGCGGAGGCGATACGCCTTAAGGCCGAGTAGGCCCGACGCGGCGATCGCCGCGCCGATCGACACGTCGATCCCTGCGCTGAGGAACTGATAGATGCCTGAAGTAGTCGTCTGGGCGGTGTCCGTCGGGAGGGGCCGGAACAGGGCAAAGCTGAATACCGGCTGGTGAGAAGTGACCTTGAGGGCGACGAAGCAGCACAGCCCGAAGGTCTCCATGAAAAGCACCCCCCGCCACCATCGGCTCGGCGGTACTGCTGAGCGGTGGTTGACTCGGGAGCCTTGGCCCCGGCCCATGGCATAGACGCTCGAGACGAGGATGACTCCGCAGGTGACAACCAGGGCGGCCGCGGTCGTGTATTCCAGCGCGCTCTTCTCGACCAGGCCGGGCACGACAGGCGAGAAGGGCTCCCCGGCGGCCAGGGCCGGAGCCCAGGAGCCGTATATAACTAGGACGAATGCGGACAGGACTCCGGCTGACAGCGCCCCGGCCGTCGCACCCCCCGGTCGGATCAGGAGCCACCCGGCGATTGACAGTTGTAGCCCAGCGTTGATGACGAGCCAGGTTGACCCGAACCCATTCCCGGTGCCCACCAGCGAAGAGCCGAGCAAACTCGTGGCCGTAGCGCCAACGATTAGGACCGGCCGCAGGCCAACGCTGGCAGGCGTCGCCATGCGAGCCGAGGCCGTCATCGCCCGCGCTCCGAAGACTTGACCCGTTGCCTGAAGTCGAGAAGATCGGCCTCCTCGATCCGCCGACCAGGGATGTGGTCCCGCAAAGCCTCCAGGGCGCAAAAACGCAGGAGGCTTGGCGCCAGGTTGTTCCCACGGATCCGAGCGCAGGTGGGCGCCAAGATGGTGCGAGCATAGAGGCTGAACGCCATCCTCCAGACCGGAAATGCCCAGCGCGGCAGGTAACGTTGCTGAAAGATCAGCTTGTTCCGATAGCCGTTGTAGACGAACTCGGGTGCACTATTTTTGTGGCTGCCATCTCCTCCGTGAATGCAACCGATAGAGGGTTCATAGCGCAAACGGTATCCTGACCTTCGGACGCGGAGGGAGTAGTCCCATTCCTCCTGGCCGAAGAAGTACTCATCGGCGAGCAGTCCTACGCGTTCGATCACATCGCGCCTCGTGACAGCAAACGCCAGCGAGATGAAAGTAACATCTGCGGCCACGTCGCACTGGCCGCGGTCCTGTCTTCCCCCGCCGAAGATTTCCACGCCACCCCGCCAGCGACGGAGCCGTCCTCCTCCATACCACAATCGGCCGTCTGGGTGGAGAATCTTTCCGGTGAGCAAGCCGATCGAGTGGTCGTTCCGCATTATGTCGACGGCCCTGAGCAGGTCATCAGCAGATAGTAGAGCGTCGTTGTTCAGAAATACGACTACGTCATACTCGCCTCGCGCCAGTACCCAACGAAGCCCTTCGTTCGTCCCGCGAGCGAACCCCTCGTTGTTGGGCAAGTGCACGATCGGCACATCAGGATGGGCGAGCGCGATCAGATCCGCCGAGCCGTCGCCCGAGCCATTGTCAATTGCCACCGCCTGCAATTCTGAGGCGGTAGCTTGCAAATAAGCGAGACAGGCGAGGGTCGCCGCAGCATTATTCCAGTTAAGAACGAGCACGGCCGTCTTTCGGTATGCGGAGTTCTCATGCCGATCTAGGTCACTACTGGACTGATCCTGTCCTTTCACTCATCGGCCCGCCATTTTGTTCTCTCGTTCCTTCGACGAGGCGTTAGCATGCGGTAGCTTGGATCGGGCCTCCGGGTCGGAACCGTTTCTTTCAAATCTCGCATCCTCGAACACTAGCGGACTTGCGGTCAGTGCGTCCACTATCCCATATAGGATCTTTAGTGATATCAAAATATGGCATCTGATATACCTGTAGCGAACCTATTCATAGCGAACCTGACGAAGCGGAGCCTTACGACAAAGATTAAATATCGTGGTATGTCTTCTGGTCACGCAGATCTAATCAGCGATTGTCGTCGAATCGTCTCAGGAATTTTCCGTCGCGGTGGGCTGAATGAACGAAAGCGCTAGTCCTAGCGGGGAGCCGGAATGTGGCTGCAGGCGATGACCTACACCTCTGTGAAGCAACCGCTTCCGGTCGGCAAAAAGCCCGTGCTCTTCTACGGTCTAGTGGTGATCAGAGACGCGACGTCGGTATCGTCGTCGGCGATGCCGCTCCTGCGATCCGCTCGGCCGTCGGTGATGAGCGGATCTTCGGGCTGAATCTCGCGTATATCAGACTGGGCGGCCCCATCGGCCTTGCTCACGCGGTGCTGTTGGTGCACCATTTTCTCGGTGGCGCCCCTTTTGTGATTACCTAGACGATAAACTTCATTATGGGCGGTATCGCCGAACTGGCCGAGGGGTTCCGGAACTGCGACCCGATACTCGGATTCTTCCTGCGATTGTGGACGACCCAAGTCAGTTTGGGTAACCGAGTTCGACGATATCGGGCTGGAGGGCTTATCGACCGCGTCGTAGTTGAGCTGGGGCGCAGGTAACCGTACCCCCGCATTGTGGGCCGAGGTGACCCGGCGCCGCGACTCTAAGGCCTAACAATCTGGCCGCCTCTGCGCAGGTCGCCGACCTGAGACCAGGGCCAAGACGGCCAGGTGTGCCGCCGACCTTCCGGTGTATTTCGCCCACGCCTCTTCCCCGTGAGAACCAGGCACCCAAGAGAATACCATCCGCCCTCATTCGGGAATACCTCCCGAAAGGGACAGAAGTTCTCGGCCATATTGTTTATATATGGGTGGTAGCCGACTCGCTTAACGGTGCGCTCCGTGCTATATTCGGATTCGGGAATCCAAGCGGAGTGTTACGAAGTTAATGCTAAGGAAGCCGAGATCTTACCGGCCCGAATTTCTTCGACCGCTTGGAGCCGCCGACATATATGAGGGGCAGGTTTTCTCAGTTCATGAAGCGCACTGTGCTAGGCGACCGGAAGTCTGCCGTCCGTCGAGCACTCCTACATGCTGGACGCCGCGCCAGACCCGCGCATTTGGTCTACCTCTCCAAAGTGCTGAGCTACCTCGAAGCGGGTCATTGGCTGGCTAGCGAGCAGGCTCGACCCGAGATGGTCGACGACGAATTCGCGCTCTTCGAGATCACGCGCCGTAAAGTCGTGGGGCTGTCGCCGCTCTACCTGGAGTTCGGGGTGTTCGAGGGTAGATCGATGCGCTGGTGGTCGCGTAACCTATCCGAGCCCGGCGCAAAGCTGGTCGGTTTCGACAGCTTCGAGGGACTGCCCGAAGACTGGAGACCTGGGGTCGCTGCCGGCCACTTCAGGACCGATGGGCCACCGCATATCGATGACAGTCGTGTGTCGTTCCAGGTCGGTTGGTTCGAGGAAACGCTGCGCCATTTCACCGTCCCAGAGCATGACCAGATGGTGTTGAACGTAGACTGCGACCTCTATTCGAGTGCCTCCACGGTCCTGCACTGGGCTGAACCGTACCTACGCCCCGGAACCTTGATCTACTTCGATGAATTCCCGGATCGCGATCATGAAATGAAGGCGTTCTACGAGTTGTGTGCGCGGTCGACGCTCCGGTTCAAGCCCGTGGCAATCGCCAACGGTGGCTCGAACTGGCTGTTCGAGACCTCCTGAGGGACCGCCGAGCACCAAGCATCGAGGGCGGGCCGCCGGGTTAGGAATCCTCCAGCTCAATCGCCTGGATCGTATCGGAACTCGTGTCGGCCTGGCCGCCTTTAGGCAGATCGAACCGCCAGCCGTGCCGGGTGCACACCAGATACCGGTCCTCCTCCACCCAAGCCTGAGCCAGATCGCCACCCTGGTGCGGGCAGAACCTATTCACGGAGTACCGGCACCCACCGGCCTCGACGATGATCCTTTCGGTAGCCGCTTCGAGATCGAGCAGGCGCGCGCAAAAGTGGTTGAGATCTTCTGACTCCATGGTGAGGAAGCCGTGTACTAGCGTCTGGTAGACGTCCGGCGCGCGACTCAGCCGCATCCGGAACGTCAGCGAGAAATCCTGCCAGCTCAACCGCTGATCGAGCACCCGCTCGAACTCCCAGTACGGAGCCGACATCGAGTAGTAGTTGTCCTCGTCGTCGATTGCGTCGACAGGATCGACGCAACCCCTGTGGAAATCCACCCGCAGCAGCTTGCCTGAGCCATCAAGGAGCCCCACGTAAAGGATCCGGTCAATCCGCTCCCGCAGGTTGAACGCGTCGAGCTTGCGCTCAAGCTCGGCCTGCAGGCGCTTAAGTACGAGGTCGATGCGGCCTGGTGAATCGTCGTAGCGACGTGCCCGGAAGAAGCCCTCGTACCGGGCAATGTACGCTCGCATGTAGCTGTGGTAATTGTCCTCGGTCACCCGGTCGGGCACCAGGTAGACCAGGGACGCCGTGGTCACGTCGACGACATCGCCGGGCATGATGTTGGGTGCCTCGGGTCGGTGCGAGTCGCGAAGCCGTTTCTCCAGGTAGGCCAGGAACTGGGGGGCGCGCGGGAAGATATTCACCTCTTCGAAGTTAAGGTGCGACAACAGGGGGTCGAGGAACACCGCCGGACCCGCCGACGGCAGGAACATCCGCGGCTCAACGGCTTCGATCGCCTTCGCCGTGACCTCGAACTTGTGCATCGCCTTCTTCCGCGAGATCCGCCGATAGGTCTCTTCCGGATACTCGTAGCAGGTGGGGTGCCAGATCGCGCCAGAGAACTGGCACGCGAAGATGTCGATGTTCCCCGCCATCTGCCGGATCTCGGGAAGTCGCTCATGGATTTTGCAGTCGTTGAGGTTCAGGAAGCTGTGGCCGTCGGCCCTCAGGAGGATCGCGGAGTCGCGGTTCAACTCGGAGTCGTCTATGTAGAGCGTCACGCTGCCGTCGGCGATCGGGATCTCCTGCCCGTCATCGAAGGTGATGAGGCTCCTGCACCGGTAGTCCGCCAGGAGCTCACGAATCGCCGGACGGCGGTAGTGCGGAACGATGAGCGTGAAGTCGCGTGCGAGAAGGCCGTTCAGGAACGACAGGTCGAAGTGGTCCTTGTGCTCATGGCTGATGTAAAGGTACCGGTCCTTCGTCGCGTCCTGGAGTTTTTCCTGGATAAGGGCAGCGAGATGGTGATTGCAGGGAAACTGGTACCACGCCGAGTCGAACGCACCCGTCGGGGACACCCACGGATCCATGACGACAATTGACCGCGAAGTCTCGACGCAGAACCCGGCATGCCCGAGATACGTGATCTGCATTCGTAGCTGCTCCTTTCGACATCGGATAAGTTGCCTTGGCCGTGACCTCTGCCTTCTGTCAGGGATTCATGAACAAATTGCGGCTGCTATGCGTGCCCCGGCTTTGCCGTCCCACAGGGCCGGGGCACGGGGCGGGGGCGGGTCGGCGATCACCTCGCGGGCCGCGGCGATGATCCGGTCCGGGTCCCGGCCAACCAGGCGGTTCGTGCCCTCGGTGACGGTGATGGGCCGGTCGGTGTTGTCCCGCAGCGTCAGGCACGGGACGCCCAGCACGGTGGTCTCGTCCTGGACGCCGCCGGAATCGGTGAGCACCAGCCGTGCTGAGGCCTCCAGCGCGATGAAGTCGAGGTAGCCGAGCGGGGGAATAACCTTCACTCCCTCAGGAAGTGCCGTACCGTGCAGCCGACCGAAGGTGCGCGGGTGGACGGGGAACACTAGCGTGTAGCCCCAGCGGGCGACCTCGGCGAGGGCGGTCATCAGCGCGCCGAGCACAGCGGGGTCGTCCACGTTCGCCGGGCGGTGCAGGGTCACCAGGCCGTACTGACCGGGTTCCAGGCCCAGCCTGGCCAGGGTGCCGCGAGCGGCGGCCCGATCGATGTTTGCCAGCAGCGTGTCCGCCATGACGTTGCCGACCAAATGGATCTGCTCCGCGGGAACGCCCTCGGCCCGCAGGTTTGCCACCGCGTCCGTCGACGGGGCGAACAGGTAGTCGCTTACCCGGTCGGTGACGAGCCGGTTGATCTCCTCAGGCATCGACCGGTCGCGGCTGCGGAGGCCCGCTTCCACGTGGGCAAGCGGCAGCACCAGCTTCGCGGCGACCAGGGCGCAGGCCAGCGTGGAATTCACGTCGCCGACCACGACCACCACGTCGGGGGCCAGGTCCGCGGCGAGCGGCTCGAAGGCCGTCATCACCCGGCAGGTCTGCACGGCGTGGGTGCCCGAGCCCGCGCCGAGGAAGTGGTCCGGATGGCGGATGCCGAGGTCGGCGAACAACACCTCGCTCATCGCGGGATCGTAGTGCTGCCCGGTGTGGACCAGGATGACCTGCGTCCCCCGTTCCTCGAGCCGGTCCATGACTGGCTTGACCTTCATGTAGTTCGGGCGGGCGCCCGCTACGCAGATGACTCGCATCGGCCGGTCTTAGAGTGTCTCGACGTTCGGGCCGGACAGGACCCGCCGGCAGTCGAGTACGTAACGCGCGTGCTGGCTGATGTCGGTGGCCGAGAAGGCGTCGTGATCGGTGAGCAGCACCACGATCTCGGCGGCGGCAATCTCCTCGGGGGTGGCGTCGACGCGGGCCACCGCCGGGTCGATGACGGCAGTCTCGATTACTAGCGGGTCGGCGGCCCGGACCTCCGCTCCCATGCTCAGCAGCAGCTGGGCGACCCGGACGGCGGGTGATTCCCGCGCGTCGCCGGTGTTCTTCTTGTAGGCGAGCCCGAGCAGCAAGATCCGGGACCCGTTCACGGGCCGGCCGCGCTGGTTCAGCGCAAGCAGCAGCCGGCGGACAACATAGTCCGGCATGTGGCTGTTGATGTCGTTGGCCAGTTCCACGAACCGGAATCTCTGGCCGAGTGTCCGCTCTACCCGCCAGGACAGGTACGACGGATCGATGGGCAGGCAGTGACCACCCACTCCGGGTCCGGGATGGAACGGCATGTACCCGAACGGCTTGGTCGACGCGGCGTCGATCGCCTCCCATACGTTGACGCCGAGATCGCGGCCGAACATCGCCAGCTCGTTCATCAGCGCGATGTTTACGTGCCGGAAGGTGTTCTCGATGAGCTTGGACAGCTCCGCCTCGCGCGGTGAGGAGACCGCCACGGTCTTGTCCACGATGCCCCGGTAGAAGTTCTCCACCGCGGCCAGCGAGTCAGCGTCGATGCCCGATACGATCTTCGGCGTCGTGGCCAGGGTCCAGGTACGGTTCCCCGGGTCGATGCGCTCGGGGCTGTAGCCGAGGTGGAAGTCGGTGCCCGCGACGAGCCCGGATCCGTCTTCCAGCCACGTCAGTACCTGCTCCTGGGTGGTTCCGGGGTAGGACGTGGATTCCACGATCACCGTCGCGCCCGGTTGCAGGTAACGGGAAAGGGTGCGGCTGGCCGCCTCGACGTAGGCCAGGTCGGGCTGGCCTTCTCGCAGCGGCGTGGGGACCGTGATCACGGCGACATCGAAGCCGGCGCAGGCGTCCGCGCTGGTCGACGGCTGGAACCGCCCGGACCGCAGCGCGGCCGTGAGCTCGGAAGCGGGCACGTCCTCCACATAGGATTCCCCGGCTTCCAGCCGCTTCACCCGGACCCGGTCGGTGTCATAGCCGATCACCTCGTGTCCGGCCGCCACCGCCCGCATCGCCAGCGGCAGGCCCACATATCCAAGGCCAGCCACCACCACGGCGCTCAACAGCATCCCCCCGCCGCCCGGCGAACCAGCCGCCTCAAGAGCGCAAACCACCCCGTTGCCACATTTCCCCCGGCTTGATGTCGCTCGGTGTCACGCTGACGGCCCCCGTGGTCATCCGCTGTGCACTACTTCAACTCTAAGTATGCATAAAATTACTCTGCGTGATGATTCTAGCCGATGAATTCTGAGTCGTCTACGGCGGCGATCCGTAAGCGGGAGCCTTGACAACCAAAGTGGTTATGCGGCGGCCCGGAGTTTGGCGAGGTCGATACCAAGCCACTCCCGAAGCCGGCCTGGCCCCGCTTCGGTCACGGTGACGATCCCGCCAGCTTCCCTGGTGGTGATCCTGCGCCGTTCGCCCAGCGCGCTGGTCAGGGCGGCGCCGAGGCTGCCGGGGCGCTGGCCATCGTCGTGCTGCCGGAGGAAGTCACCAGCGCCCGGTCCTTGTCGGCCGGTTTCGCCGGCCTGATGACCGCGCTGTCGTTTTCGGCCGGGGTGGCGGTGCAGCCACTCGCCCGGCGGTTCCGGTCTACAGGCAGTACCTGGTGGACGGCCTGGGCGCGGTATCGGGCCGGACCGGCGCGTTCGGCCTGCTGACGGCGATCATCGCCGTCCTCACGCTGTGGACGACCGGGTATGCGATCCGTTCCGGCCAAGCATCGCCACCGGCGCCGGAATCGGATGCCGCGATAGGTGAAGCCAGGCCCGTTCGGCAGGAGAATTCTTTTTGCCGAACGGGCAGCGGTGTCCTGCGTCAGGTGCCCCCGTAGCCTGCCGGGATAGGCCCTCCCTGTGGCCCAGCGCCACTTAATGCAGCTCCCGTAGACCCGGCCGGACTGTGCAACCGGCGTGCAACTGAACAGCAACCGAGCCGCTACGCCCGCGAATGACCCTCAATTCATAAGCAGCAGGAAGTAAATGGCAGCTGATGAATAGGGATTAGTCATGAGGCTAGGTCGAGTAGCCGCCACTATCGCCGCAGTCGCCATTGTTTCGGGTTGCGGAGTAACTCGCCACGGTACGGCTGCCGTCACGCCCCCCGCCTCACCTGCGGTTGCCTCCTCCATGCCTAGCTCGCCCCCGGCCACCTCGCCCCCGGCCACCTCGCCCCCGGCCACCTCGCCCCCAGCCACCTCGCATCCGCCCGCCGCCGACCCGGCAACGGTGTGGCTAGAATCGCCGGGCGGGCAGGCCCAGGTGACGTTCAACGACGACGTCGATGTCCTGGCCGGGGCCCTGGAAACAGAAATGCTCTCGCCCACCGTCGCCAATCACCTCGTCTTCGAGGCCGATGCCAGGATCGTGCGGGCCCAGGCCAGGAAGATCCTGGCCACCCGGGCCCTGCTGCCGACCGTCAACCAAGCCGCCTACGAGCGAATGCTGAACGACTTCATCACGGTGGCGAACCTGCTCCAGCCCGGCCCGGGCTACGGCACCACAACCCAAGACGA
>Ga0302326_10024478_pt1 | contig 12270 bp, 11 predicted proteins | sample Palsa_T0_3_FD_202264 | JGI IMG/M metagenome (GOLD analysis project Ga0302326, IMG submission 202264) | Peat permafrost microbial communities from Stordalen Mire near Abisko, Sweden - Palsa_T0_3 | ecosystem: Environmental > Terrestrial > Soil > Palsa > Peat permafrost | place: Sweden: Abisko...
CCGGCACTTCTGACTCACGACGATGTGCTGACGCTGTTCCACGAGTTCGGTCACGGCCTGCATCACCTCCTGACGCGGGTCAACTATCCAAGTCTCGCCGGCATCAGAGGCGTCGCCTGGGACGCGGTCGAGTTGCCGAGCCAGTTCCTGGAAAATTACGCCTGGCAGGCGGACGTTCTGCAGCGCATCTCGAGCCACATCGAAACCGGCGCATCCTTGCCCGAACCCCTGCAGGCGCGTCTCATCCAGACGCGCAGCTTTCACGCCGGCCTGCAGACGGTGCGGCAGCTTGAGATGGCGTTGTTCGACTTTCAGCTGCACGCCAATTACGACCCCGAGTTGGGTGGGCGGATCGCGCAGGTGCTGGCCGAGGTGCGCGCCGAGGTTGGCGTGACGCCGGTGCCGGAGTGGAATCGCTTCGCGCACAGTTTTGGCCACGTCTTTGCGGGCGGCTACGCCGCGGGTTACTACAGCTACAAATGGGCCGAGGTGCTGGCGGCAGACGCGTTCTCCGCGTTCGAGGAGCAGGGTGTGTTCGACCGCGCCACCGCACAGCGTTTTCTTGATGCAATACTCGCGCGCGGCGGCAGCTGCGATCCGCTCGACGCGTTCATCAAATTTCGCGGCCGCAGGCCCGATGTGCGCGCGCTCTTGCGGCAAAGCGGCATGGAAGCTCCGGGCGACATCGCTGCATGAGGAGCCTTGCGTGCGTGTGCGCCGCGTTCTGCGGCGCCCTTCTGTGTACGAAGGTTCGCGCCGAAGCGCAGTATGTCATCGAGCAGCTTGTGGTGAGCGTGAGTTCAACCGCCGCAGAGGCGGGCGAGCGTATCGCCTCGATTCACAGCGGGGACCGCGTCGAAGTGCTCGAGCGCCAGGACGGCTACGCGCATGTGAAGCTCGCCTCCGGAACCGAAGGATGGGTGAAAGCAAGCTACCTCTCGGCGGAGCTGCCGCTGCAGCAGAAGCTTGCGGCGCAGGCCCTGGAACTGGGCCAGCTGAAAGAGGAACTCGCGCGCCTGCAGGAAGCGGCGAGCGCGGCGCCCGCGCCCGCGCCGGCTGCGCACGAGGCTCCAAATGATCCACCCGCGCCGGCCGCCGATGAACACCGCGATGCCGGCCATCCGGTGTGGCAGTGGGCGCTCGGCTTCTCGAGCCTTGCGCTCATCGCAGGCTTCGTCCTCGGCTGGCGCATGCTCGATCGGCGCATCCGCCGCAAGTACGGCGGCCTGCGCATCTACTGATGCCGCGTGCGCGCCGGCAGCTGCCACGGCGGCCTTTGACGGCGACGACAAATAACCTCTGCGTCGTGACTTGGCATGTGCGCAATGCCCTGCCGTCGAGTTCGCCGCAGTGCCAATATGACTGGGCGTGTGGATATTCTGCGGCTATTCGCCGCACCCGCCGCGAGCGTGAGCTGCTCGGACTACAGCGCGACTGCATTCTGCCGCGATCAGGGTCGGCGAATCGATTCAATCCCCGCTGTGCCGCATGCCAAAAATAGACCGTGAGCCACGCCCGCGCCTAGGGCCCGCAGATCACGCCCCGTTCTGGCGACTTTTGACATATAATGCCCGGCCCATGTTTGTCGGGCCTGGCCCACGAGATAGTGAAAATTGTGGGACACGTCCCTCACGATCGGCGCGGCCTTTGCCTAAACTCGAGAATGAGACTGAGGCAAGCGGCTAGCGGCTGCGGCGTCCGGGCGGATTAAATGGCCGGGGCACGACGCAGCGATTTCGACGTCACGAACACGGTGCAGGTAAGCTCCGCACCCGCGGTGCTGGGGGCCGTCAAAGCGCTTTTCCGCACGACCTGGCCGGCAGCATCCGTGCAACCGCTCGAACATGCCTTCGATCACTTTGAAGAGCTGTTCGCGGGACTCGTGCCCGGCTATTACGGCGTCGATACGGTTTATCACGACCGGCAGCACACCCTTGACATCACACTCGCGCTGGCGCGCCTCATCGTAGGTTACGAGCGCCAACAGCAGCCGCAGCAGCGCCTGGGCGCTGAACGCGCGATCGTTGGCGTCATCACGGGTCTCTTCCACGACGTCGGTTACCTGCGCCGCACGGACGAGGACGAATCGGCCAATGGCGCGGAGTTCACGCGCACACATGTTTCGCGCGGCGCGCGCTTCCTCGCGGACTATCTGCCGATACTGAATCTTGAGGCCTGGGTGCCGGTCGCAACGCAGATTGTGCATTTCACAGGCTACGAGATGCCGTTCTCGCAGATTGCCGTCAGCGACCCGCTGGACATCAAACTCGGCCACATGCTCGGCACCGCCGACATGATTGCGCAGATGGCCGATCGCTGCTATCTCGAAAAATGCCGCGACCGGCTGTATGCCGAATTTGTACTCGGCGGTGTAGCGCTGCCCATCGCCGCCAATGGCGGCCTGCAGGTCAAATACGCCTCGGGCGTGGATCTGCTGCGCCAGACGCCGGAATTCATCGCCGAGGTGCGCGTGAAGCGCCTCGATGGGGAATTCGACTGCGCCTATCGGTATCTCGAATTCCTGTTTGATGGCCGCAACCCCTACATGGAATCCATCGATCGCAACGTCGACTATCTGCGCCAGATCCTGCGCAGCGAGAATTGGGTGCTGTTGCGGCGCAATCCGCCGATTTTTGCCGCCTGCGACGACCCGATGTCAACCACGCGCACGCTGCTGCTGGGTTACATTAAGAAGGCCTGGGCAGCAACTAATTGAGCGGCGGCGGGTCGATCGCCGTCACGTAACGCGGGTAGATTTCGCCCAGGCGCGCAAGCACCGCTTCACGCCCGTGCATGCCGCTGCCGGCAAGCGCCTCTGCCAGCACCTGCGGCGTCAGAGCCCGCAGCGCAGCCTGCGCCAGCGGCGCATAACTCAAATGCCAGGGCTCCGGCTGCACACCGCCGCGATCGGTCGTGTAGGGTCTGAAAAATCCGAAGCTTTCCATGTTGTCGGCAAGCCATGCGTCGAGGCGCGCGAACGGCCCGCTGGCGGAGAACTCCGCCGGGACGAGCTGCGGGCGATAGTCCTCGGCAACCGCCGCGCGATCGATCACGTCAAGATCCGTACCCCAATGATGACGGCTCGCACCGGGCAGCGCGGACCACAGGAGGATCGCATCGATCAGCGCATCCTCGCTGAGTGTCGCGTGATCGAGCAATGAGCCATTCCTGCCGATGAGCGGCCGCTCACCCGTGTATTTGGCGTTCCAAATGAGGACCTGCCGGTCAAAGGCACGGAAGCTCGAGACGATTGCAAGTTCGATGCCGGCGCTGCGTGCGCTCGTCTGCATTGCGCGTGCCCGGCCGAGCGCATCGCGATGCAGAATACAGCCGAGCTCGGGCGCCTCCTGCACGTGGGTGCTCGCACGGCCGGTCAACTCGAGGGAATTGAACATTTTCTGCCGCATTCTAGTGCAATAAGGCTCACCAAGCGGCCCCCCGCGACGCAAGTAGCCGAGGAAACCCCCGACAGGTAAGATCGTTACGAGACAGAGGGGATAGCTCGCGCGCCGCTCCCGGGTGCGCCAGCGGAAGATTGTGAATGTCGTCAGCCTGAAGATCAAATACGCAGGCGCCGCCTTTTTGGCAGTGGCGCTCGGGGCGCTCTTTGTCGTTGCCCTGCTGGCCTGGCAACACCGTTCGGACTCGCAGCGCCAGGGCGACCTTGCAAGCGGCTTCGCCCGGCAGGGAGTGTCCCTCGAGCTGCAGGCGCGTGCGCAGACCTCGGCACGTTATGTTGCCGACGCTGCGGCGGCGGCGCTCACAGACCCCGACCCGGGGAGTCTCGCGGCGCGCATGCAGCCGTTCCTCGACGATCCCACGGTCGCGACCATTACCGTGCGCGACAACGCCGGTGGCGTGCTCTTTCATTGGCACGCACCGGAGTCAACTATTCCGAGCCTGCAGGCGGCGGGAACTGAACCGGTTCGCACGATGGTCGAGAGCATTCCCCGCGCTGCGACCCCAAAGACGCTGGGCGAAGCGCGCGTCGTTCTCACCCAGACAGCCCCCGGGCACAACACCGCGATCGCGCTCGGCCTCGCTCATGCGCGCGACACCGAATTCACGAAGACCCTGTACCTCATCGCGATGCTAGCGGCACTGGGCGCCGCGGCGGCCGCGGTAATCGGCTGGCGCGCGGGCAACAGAATCGAGCGTCCCATCGGCGCGCTTATCAGAAGCGCCGATCGCATCGCGCAGGGCGACTACACCCGGCCGCTCTCGGATGTAGCGCGGCGCGATGAGCTCGGCGAGCTGCAGCAGGCGCTCGAGCGCATGCGCGGCAAACTGCGTCAGACAACCATCAATAAAAATTACCTCTACAGCGTTCTCAACAGCATGACCGATGCGGTGTTTGTCACCTCCCCGGACGGCGTCATCAAGATGGCCAACTCCGCATCACAGCGACTCCTCGGCTACAGCGAGGAGGAGCTTCTGGGGCGGGGCATCGTCGCAATTCTCGATGAGCGCGAGCGCGAGGGATTTGATCTGCGCCAGGCATCGCAAGAAACGCGCGAGTCGGTCGCGCGCACCCGTAACGGCCAGACCATTCCGATCTCCCTCACCGGCTCCCAGATCGCAAGCGATGATCCGCAATTCCAGGGATCCATCTTCGTTGCGCGCAACATCACGGATCGCAAGCGCGCCGAGCGGCGCATCCGCTACCTCGCGCGCTACGATGCGCTGACGAAGCTGCCGAATCGCATGCAGTTCCATCACCTGCTGCAGCAGGCCATCGCACGCGGCCTGCGCGGCGGGCACGTGGTCGCACTTCTGTATCTGGACATGGACCGCTTCAAGGAGGTGAACGACACCTTCGGACACAGCTGCGGCGACCGGCTGCTCGAAATTCTCTCCGAGCGCATGCCGCGCGTGCTGCCGAAGGACACGACTCTGGGGCGGCTCGCGGGCGATGAATTCGCGCTGTTCGTCGACGGGCTGCCGGCGGATGTCGATAACCGCGGCCCGATCGCGCACCTCGCGCGCTCGATCCTGACGGAGGTCAACCGCGCGTTCCAGCTGAACGAGCACGAGGTATTCCTGACCGCGAGTATCGGCGTCGCCTTCTGCCCGCGGGATGCCGAGAACGTGATCGACCTGATCCGCAATGCGGACGCGGCGATGTACTACTCCAAGCAAAACGGCGGCAACACGTTTGCGTTCTATTCCCCGGAGATGAACGCCGCCGCGGTCGAGCGGCTCATGTTGAAGAGCAAGCTGCGCCGCGCGCTTGAGCGCGATGAGCTCGTGATCCGCTATCAGCCCAAGGTCGACTTGAGAAACGGCCGCATCATCGGCGCCGAGGCACTCTTGCGCTGGCGCCTGCCGGGGCACGGCGACATCCCGCCCTCGCAGTTCATTCCGCTCGCCGAGGAGACGAGCCTCATCCTCGACGTGGGTGAGTGGGTGTTGAATCGCGTCTGCCGCGACTACCGGCAGATGCAAGGCGAAGTCAGCGATCCCGGACGCATCTCGCTCAACCTGTCTTTGAAACAGCTGCGCCAGGCAAGCTTCATCCTGCGCTGCCGCTCGGTGTTTCGAAAGCACGGCGTATCGCCGACCTCGTTTGAGCTCGAGATTACCGAGACAACCCTCATGGCGGATGCCAAGCGCACCGTGCGCCTGCTTGATGAGCTCTATGCGATGGGACTGCACCTGTCGATCGATGACTTCGGCACCGGCTACTCCTCGCTTTCAGCCCTGCAGCAGTTCCCGATCGGCACGCTGAAGATCGATCAATCCTTCGTGCGCGACGTGAGCGATGACGCCGGGGATGCGACGATCGTTCGCACCATCATCGACATGGGCCGCAGCCTCGGCATGGAAGTCGTCGCCGAAGGCGTCGAATCGACCCGTCACCTCGAGTTCCTGCGCAAGCACAATTGCCATTACGGCCAGGGAAAGATCTTCGGGGAGCCTTGCACCGCTGAGGAGCTGCTCGCGCTCATGAAGCGGCAGGCCGCCGGCACCGCCCCATTTGCCCATCTGCTGCCCCAGGCGGAAGGGCTTTCGAGCCGCAGCGCCTAAGCTTGAGTTAACGGGAGTCCATCCCCTATCGCATCCAGCCGGCGCCGGATCCTGTGGAGGCTTTCGCTGATTGCGATCGCCGCTCTCTGGGGCGGCACCGCGCTGTGGCAGGCGCACAAGCCGTTGATGCCCGGCACACGCGTCGCCGGCCGCGCCTATGCGGTGCCGGCGCGCCAAGTTGAATTCATCGCCGACATCACCGCCGCGGATGCCTATGGACATCCAGTCGTCTCGCAGGCCATTTTCGACCGGGTTCTGGCAATCGTGCGCGCGGCACGCGAGTTCGTTGTGCTCGATTATTTCCTCTTCAACGGCGAGCCGTCGACCGCAACCGATTCTCCGGCGCCCCTGCGGCGCATCTCCCAGGAGCTGCGCGACGCGCTCATCGAGCGCCGCCGCGCGGTACCTGCCTTGCAGGTTCTGCTGATCACCGACCCCATAAACGAGATCTACGGTGCCGCGCCTTCGAGCGACTTCGCCGCGTTGCGCGCCGCGGGCATTGATATCGCCGTGACGGACGTGGCACGCCTGCGCGACTCGAACTTCCTGTATTCGAGTCTGTGGCGGCTCACGGTTGGCTGGTGGGGCGCCCGCGGTGCAGGTGCGGGCTCGTTCGCAAACCCGCTCGCGAGCGGACCGCGCCACATCACGCTCGCAAGCGCCCTGCAGCTTGCCAACTTCAAGGCCAATCATCGCCGCACCATCATCGCCGACGACGGTCACGACGATCTCGTCGGCATCATCGGATCCGCCGACCCGCACGATGTCAGCAGCGCCTATTCAAACATCGCGGTCAAGGTGCGCGGGCCGGTGCTCGAGCCGCTGTTGGCGAGCGAGCTTGCGATCGCGGCCGCTTCGGGTTGGCGCGGCAGCATTGGCCCTGCGCAGAGCCCGGCGCCTGCGCTGCGCGCCCGTCTTGACGACCACACCGCACTCGTCAGCATCGTGACTGAGGGTTCCACGCGCGATGCGTTGCTTGCGCACATCGACGCCGCCGTCAGAGGAGACTTCATCGACATCGCAATGTCCACGATTTCCGATCGGACGTTCATCGAGTCTCTTCTGGCTGCCAATGCACGCGGCGTCGCTGTGCGCATCATTCTGGATCCATCCACGAGCGGTCCGGGTGATACGCGCTCGAGCCTGCCCAACGGCCCGGTCGCAAGCGAGCTCATGACCGCGAGCGACGGCGCCGTGCATCTGCGCTGGTACCGCACGCACGGTGAGGCGTTTCACAGCAAGCTCGTGATGATCTCCAGCCCCGAGCGCGTGTGGGCGACGCTCGGGTCCGCTGATCTCACGCGGCGCGCGCTCGAGGACTACGATTTGACGGCGAATGTCACGCTAGAGGTTGCGCGCGAAGCACCGCTTGCCTTACAGATGAGCGACTATTTCGAGACGCTGTGGAGCAATCGCGCGCTCCTGGGCATCGAATACAGCGCCGACTTCGGCGTCTACGCGGATTCGACGCAATCCAGCTATTGGGTGTACCGGCTCATGGAGTCGACCGGGCTTGCGGGTTTTTGACGGCGGCCGCGCTCTTTTGCGCAAGCTGCGTCAGCGCGGCATTTGCCGCCTGCTCGAAAGCGGACACCACCGCGCCCGCCCGGTTCGCGCTCGCGGCGGCGTCTCCCGCCACGCTGAAACTTGCCAGCAGCGCGGGGCTCTCGCGCCGCCCGATCTCACAGTCTAGAACCACCCGCACCGTGGGCGCCGCGTCGCTTGCGTACTCCGCCTCGAAGCGGCGGATCGTGATCTGCAGATAGTATTCACTCGAAAAATTACTGGTGGAATTGTTCACCACATCCCAGGCGCCGCTGGCGCGCAGCCGCTCGACCGTGAGTTCTTCGACGAGCAGCGGCACGTCCGCGGACCAGCGGCTGCCGGCGTAGTAACTCATGCGATGGTCGGGCTGCACGATGATGATGTGCTCCGAATCGAGTCCCGGCCCTGCCGTGGGGCGTGCAACCTGCACACTGCCGAGCGTGCCTGTTGCAGTCGCCTCCTGGTCGGCCTCAGTCGTTGCGCGCAAAATGTACACCTGCGATGTAGGCACACCGCTGCGTAGCCCTCCCGAGCAGGCCGCCAGCAGAAGGACTGTCAGGGCCAGGATCAAATGTTTCACGGCGGAATCTCCACGCCCTGGCTTTGCGGCTGATACAAAAGTCGCGACGGGTTTTCCCGCAGCGAGCGCGACAGTTCGCGAAATTCCACCGCCGCGGCGCGCCCGTCGCGCAGCAGCCGTTCAAGCTCAGGTAGGCCGTCGCGGGCAAAGACGCGCACATCCTCCTGATTGTCCTGCACGATCTCATCAAGCTTGCCGCTCGTTTTCGCAAAATTGTCTGCGACCACGCGCACGCGCTGCAGCGCCGCCAAGAGTTCCGGTCCGCTCGTGTCGGTGACCGAGCGCACGCCGGCGGCGGCGGCGCCGATCTCAACCGTCGCGGTGCGCAGCTCGCCGGTGAGCGCCTGGATCTGGCGCAGCGTCGTCGGCAGGCTTGCGCTCGCCTCGTTGATGTTGCCGAGCGCCTTGCCGATCGCGGTGATGTTCGCATCGGAGAAAATGCGCGAGGCCCGCCCGGCGGCCTCGCCCAGAGTGCTCACGAGGTCGGGAAGGCTTGCAAGAAAGGCATCGAGGTTTGAGCGCGCCGAGCGGATCACGGGATATTCCTGGCTCGGTACGAGGGGCACACGCCGTTCGGCGGCATTCACGATGAGATCAATATAGAGAAGCCCGGTCACACCCTGCAGCGACAGCTCCGCAAGGGTGGTTGCCGACACGGGCGCGCTCGAGTCGATGTCGACGACAACCTCGACACGGCTTGAGTTGCGCGGGTCGATGCGCATGCGCACCACCCGTCCGACGTCGACGCCGAGATAGCGCACCGGGGCGCCGCGCGCGAGGCCGCTCACGCTGCCGTCGAAGTAGATCTCATAACGCGTGTAGTCGCGCCGCTCGTGGGCTTCCTCGTACCAGTATACGAACAGGACCGCCATGGTGATCACGAGCAGCACGAAAGCACCTACCGCCGCGTAGCGCGCGTCACGTTCCATTCCTCACCTCCCGCGCTCGCGCGCGCTCACCGTGGAAGTAAGCCTGAATCCACGGGTTCGGATGGTCAACGATGCGCGCGAGTGTATCTTCTTCCATGCGCCTGTCGACAATTACCCCGACACGATTGCAGGTGCGAAAGATCGTGTCCAGATCGTGCGTGATCATGACGACGGTCAGCCGCAGCTCGCGATGCAGATGCTGCAGGAGATCATCGAAGGCCGCGGCGCTGATGGGATCAAGTCCCGAGGTGGGCTCATCGAGAAACAACAGGCGCGGGTCAAGCGCAAGCGCGCGGGCGAGCGCCGCACGTTTGATCATGCCGCCGGAGAGTTGCGCCGGATACTTCGCGGCGGCATCCGCCGGCAGGCCCACCAGCCGAATTTTGAGCATGGCGAGCTCATCGCGCACCGCTGGCGCCAGCTGCATATGTTCGATCATCGGAAACTGCACGTTCTGCAGCAGCGTGAGCGAGCTGTAAAGCGCGCCCTCCTGGAAGGTCACCCCATAGTCGGTCTTTACGGCGCGCAGCTGCGCGTCTGAGAGTTGCCGCAGCTCGCGCCCGCCGATCAGCACGGCGCCCGCCTGAGGGTGCTGCAGTCCGAGGATCGATCGCAGCAGCACGGATTTGCCGGCGCCGGATGCGCCGACGACGGCGAACACGTCCTGCTCATAAACCTGCATGTTGAGGCCATCGTGGACAATCTGCGCGCCGAAGCGGTTGACCATGCCGCGCACTTCGAGGACGACAGGATGCTCCGTTGCCATCAAATACCGAGCTTCATGAAGAGCACTGCAAACAGCGCATCCGCCAGGATGACGAGAAAGATGGACTGCACGACCGCCATGGTCGTCAGCCGCCCGAGCTCGCGCGACGAGCCGCTCACTTGCAGGCCGCGATACACGCCGGCAAGCGCGATCAGGAGCGCGAACACCGGCGCTTTCCAAACCCCGACCCAGAACGTCGTAGGGCCGATCGACTCGCTGACCCGGCTGATGTACTGCGTGAGCGGAATATTGAGAAGATACCGACACAGGAGCGCGCCGCCCGCGAGCCCGATTGCGTCCGCAACGATCGTCAAGAGCGGCAGCGCGATTACGAGCCCCAGAATGCGCGGCAGCACCAGGAGCTCGTACGGGTCGGCGCCAGTGGCATAGAGCGCATCGACCTCCTCATTCAGGCGCATGGCGCCGATTTCCGCGGCAAAGGCGCTGCCCGAACGGCCGGCGACAATGATGGAGGTGAGGAGCACACCCAGTTCGCGCAGCACGCCGATCGCCACGAGGTCGACTACGAATATCTCCGCGCCAAAGCGCTGCAGCTGCTGCGCGCTCAGATAAGCGATGATCACGCTGATGAGAAAAGCGATGAGCGCCACGATCGGAATGGCCGTGACACCGGTGTCGTAGACATGGCGGGCGACGGCAATCGGGCGCAGGCGCTTCACGCTGCCGAACGCCGTCACCGCGGTCACCGCCACGCGGCCGATAAAAGCGAGCGCCTCGCGGGTGTCGTACCCGACCCGTACGACGTGGCGACCGAGCGCCGTCACGGGCTCGATGATCGATTCGTGATGTGGTGGCGCGCCGGGCGGCTGAAAGGGCTCTTTTACCAGGGCATCGTCCAAGACCTGCAGCTGCTCCGGACGCGTGCCCTGGAAGCTCACCGTGATCCCCGCCGCGCGCGTGCTCGCGATGAATTCGCGCAGACGCCAGGCACATGAAAGGTCGAGGAGGAGAAGTCCCTGCGTGTTGATCAGAACCGTATGCACACCGCTGAGATCGACCGCGGCCAATACGCTGCTGATCTCGTTGAAGCGCAGTGCGCGCCACTCGCCCTGAAGCGCAAGCTCGAGGCTGTCGGCACGGCGTTGCGCGCCAAGGTACGAGGTCAACTCCTCGCGGCGCCGGGCGGAGCTCATCCGCGCGCCCGTCGCGGCACCAGCCCTTTGATCCGCACAGTCAGTTCGCCCCTGCTCGCATCCGGGCCGAGCCGGTCGTGCCGGCGAGGTGCGTGGTTGACGGCGATTGTTGCGGCATCGATGCCAAGATCATATGCCGCTTTGCTATCGGAGCGGAATCCTCGCACGATCCGATACGCCGCCACGCGGCGCAGCAGCGCGCAGTGGGTCAGTCGCATGCTCGCTCAGTGCGCCGCGCCGACCGGCACCTCGCCCTCAAATACCGCGCGCCGGAAGTCCCTGATCAGCGTGTCCATGTGCTTCTCGACCGCGGCAAACTCCGCACTTGCGCCCAGGCGCGCCACCTCCGCGGCGCGCGCCGCAAGGCTTGGGTAGTCGCACTCCCAGATCACATCAGCCATAGCGGATGCGCTGCCGATCGATCGCGCATCCGGCACCCGCCGCAGGATCCGCCCGCGGGGAAGGCCGAGCCTCACCCGCACATCGCTCGCATGGATGCGCCACGCATACACCTCATCGGCCTTGCCGGAGCGCGCGTAGTAATAGTTCTGCACGACGATGGCGCCCGCTGGGGGAGCGGATGGCTGCGGCGCGTGGTCAGGCGGCGCCGCGGGCGCGCCGGCGCAGAGCAGGAGTAAAGCGACTGCGCGCAGCAGCCGGGAACTTTGTCCGGCGGCCTTCGCGGCCGGCGCGGCTGTCGAGGCGTATCGGGCCATTTGAGAAATCTCCCCGGAGGCTCAAGACCTCTTGAGCGCGCGAAGGCTCGAAAGATTAAAGCACGCGCGCCGAGCTTCTAGCGCCCGCTCTGCAGATGCGCTTCAAGGAACCACAGATACTTGTCGACCTCGCGCGAGATCCCCGTATACAGATCCGCGGTGTCGGCGTCACCTTGTTTGCCGGCGTCGTCGATGCCCTTTCTCACTTTCTTGCCAAACTGCGCGAGCGCCGCCGCCAGGGCCTCGACGTGCTGCAAACCCTCGACGATATTCTCCGGGTAAGGTGACAGGCCGGTCGAGCGCACGACGCTTGCGATCGTTCCGTGCGCCGTGCCGCCCAAGGCCGTGATGCGTTCTGCGAGCTCATCGATGTGCTCTTCGATGCTCTCGGCGACCTTGTCGAAGAGCTCGTGCAGCGCGATGAAGTTCGGACCTTTGACGTTCCAGTGCGCGTGTTTCGCCTGGGCTCCCAGATCGATGGCGTCGGCGAGGCGCGCGTTCAGTGATTCAGTGACCTTGGCGCGGGTGCGGGCCGGCAGATCGTTGCGGGTGT
>Ga0302326_10024479_pt1 | contig 12270 bp, 13 predicted proteins | sample Palsa_T0_3_FD_202264 | JGI IMG/M metagenome (GOLD analysis project Ga0302326, IMG submission 202264) | Peat permafrost microbial communities from Stordalen Mire near Abisko, Sweden - Palsa_T0_3 | ecosystem: Environmental > Terrestrial > Soil > Palsa > Peat permafrost | place: Sweden: Abisko...
TTGGGGGGTTTGTGTTTTTATTTGTGTGTTGTGGGCTCCCGGGGGGGTTTTGGGGCCGCTGGTTTCCCCCCCCCACGACAAATGGGAAATCCACATTCGCTCCAAACACGAGTTACGCCGTATCTCCCCACTCGCAGCGTACCGATCGGCCGTTCTGGGGATGCCGAAATTATCCACGAGGCGGGGAGATCGTGAATGGCGATTGAAAACGATTCAGGCCGTGCGTCCCGAGGAAGGTCGGGTGTCCCGAGTGTCCTTCTTCGCGTTTCCGCATTTCCGCCCTTGAGCGGCGCCTATCGCACGCTGGAAGTGATTACCGCCTCTACCGCGTCGACCGCTTCGCGCAGCGTAAACAGCCGCGCAAGCTGTTCTGGCCTTTGTAAGTACGCGCGCATCCACTCGTTCTCCCGAAGCGGAACAGCCTTTCGGCCGTCATCGATAAAGTAGCTTTGAGCCCGCTTTTCGTCTGAGAGGAAGTTCGTTTTCACAAAGTCTGCTATTAAATAGAATTCACGTTTCCCAGGACAGAACGGTTGAATCGCGTCATACAGCCTGTCATAGCTGCCGTTTCGCTCAAGAAACTGGCGAATTCGATCGGAGGAGCAGGGAACCATTTTGAAAAGATCCCGTGAAAGTATTCGTCGTCCCAAGTCACGTAGCGTTTCGTCGTTGCTCTGCGTGCTAAGGTGCTCAATCAACACCCAAAGTGCAAAATCATCGAGTGCCAGAACCTCACTCGGGCCAACGGCTTCGCCGGAAATCATCTTTATCATGGGCTCGACAAATTGCATTGCGGGAACTTTCGCGCCTTCACGGACGACTTCCTTCAGCCGGCGCAGGAAGAGCGAGACCATACCTTCGGCGGCGTGAACGGTCTTGTGATAATAGACGGTCTCGTAAAGAGCGCGACGTGCGATCAAGAACTGTTCTACGACCCGCAACGACTTTCGCTGGTCGAATCCAACGACTAAGCGAGCGTCGTCGCTCCCCACGGAGCACGTGGATATAAGCCACCCCAAGTCATATCGCCCGTACGCTACTCCGGTTTGGAACGCGTCACGCAAGATAAAATCCGCCCGGTCGACATCGATGTCTCCGTGCAGGAGCCTGGGTAGGTAGGGCAAGAAATACTCCCCACGAAGCAGATAGCGCAGTCTACGGCTAAACCCGCTCTCGTGTTGCTCGAGCAATTGGTGCAGACTGCCATCCTCCCACGCGAGAAGAGCATGCCCGACTATTTCGTGCCACTTGGAGTCCCGAAGCAGCAGTCGCTCCGGCTCGGGGATACCCAGGGTCGACATCCACTTATCGCGCGGGAAGTCGTCCCCAACTATTTCGCACTCCCAAGCGTGAGACAGCGGACCGTGGCCCAGATCGTGACACAACGCTGCAACTGCGAGGTCTCGGATCGACGCCGCCCCGGGCCTGAGGTTCTCTACGAGATGATCCCGACAAGCTTCCGCAATGTGGCGGCCGAATCTAATCGCCAGGTGGGCGGCTCCCAGCGAGTGTACAAGACGCGAGTGTTCCGCCCCGGGGAACACTAAATAACCTAAACCGAGCTGCCGAATCCTCCGAAGTCTCTGCAATTCCCGAGTCCGCAGCACATCGATGACGACGCCTTCCATCCCCTGGAATTCCATCAGGCCATGCACCGTGTCTTGTATTCGCTGGATTCGGGCTCGCGGCATCCTCCTAACTTACCTTTTTCAAAAGTGATTCGATATGCTGCTGCTGCTCGTGTTCGAGGTTCTGGATCAAACGCAGTTTCTCAAGTCGTGACCGGAGGGATTGGCGCTCGTGCATCGGCATCAGCCTCAAGGTTGGCTCGTCGGGCAAATAACGCGACAGCTGCTGCAGCTCCTCAAGAGGCGAAAAGCGACCGTTATCCGAGTGTGTTCGAAGAAATTGCGACAGGTCACGATCAATGCGCTCAAGCAAAATCCTAGACGTTGCCCGCTTTGACGGGTCCTTGTCCAAGCACGCCTGTAGCGTCCCCCGGATTGCATCTGGTACGGCAGCTAAATCCACCCTCTTATCCCACTCATTCCGCACGCGATCGGCCAAAATAGCTTCGAATTTGCCCCGTTCATCCGGCGTGGAGATTCGTGGGGTTTTTTCTCCGACGTCAAATAATGGGAATCTTCCACACAGCGTGTTATAGATCGTGGCCCCAATCGCCCATACGTCAGCCTCAACGGCGTGCGGGTATCCGCAGCCTAGCAGAAGTTCAGGAGCCCGGGTTCGTAGGCTTCCGGTCGCTGACGGCTCAGCCACAAAATCTTGGATTGACCGGCAAATACCGAAGTCAAGGAGAATGTAGCTCGGCCCGCGTTTCCCGATGTTGTCCGGTTTGATATCTCCGTGCACCAGAGCTAATTCGGAGTGAAGATAATTGGCTGCGCTCGCGATGTCATACAGGAGATTTGCGGCTTCTTGTATGCCATTCGAGCGCCAGTCATCGTTCAGAACCTCCGCGAGCCGTTCCTCGACGAGAAATACCTCACCGCTCGAATTTTTCAAAAAATGGGTTTCGATTATATTTGGGTGCAGTATCGACAGAGGATGCGACTGCGCTTCACGCGCGACAATCTTTTGCCTTACGTCAGGGGCACCGCCCAGCCGCTTCAGCACTACCTGTCGCTGCGTGAGGCGCCAAGTCGCTAGAAATACCAACTTCTGGCTACCGGCGCGCGACAGAACACGGATGATGCTGATCTCTTCCGGTGGTTCGACGCTGATACAGTCAGTAACCGCAGCCGAATCGTTGGGATGTGATAGAATCCAGCGGCTAGCCGCTGTGGAATCGAGCGAGCGGCCGGAAATTGCGGCGTTCAGGATCGCCCGAACCACCTCCGCAGCCCGCTCGTCCGACCATGCGGGCGATAACGACTGAGCTAGCTGTTTTAGGTTTGCGTCACTGAAGGCGGGAAGGAGCAACGGTGCCGTGCTTTCCGACGAAAACAGCTCGGTGACTACTTGCTCGCAGCGGGGTCCGAGCGCGGCGAGCGCATGAGCACCAGCGCTCAGCTGTTGGGCTGCATTTCGTGCCGCCTTGGGTTTTGGCGTGTCTGTACTCATCGTATCCTCCATTCAGAAGCGAAAAGACGACGGCTGCCCCACAATCAGGCGCGTTGTACGGTATTTGTACGGTACGAGCCTGTAAGTGGCCAGTCAAGAGCTCTGCTTAAATACGATAGGCGAAACGTCTGGCGCTCTAAACAATTAACGAACCATACGACACCTTGGAACTGGTCCGACGGGCTCGGGCCCGACCCGGTGTGCGACAAACCGCAGGGCTATGCAGTACCGGCGAATCGCCTAGGGGCCCTCCTTATCGATCCGGCACACCAGGTCGGGAAATTTCGTCGGGGGTCATCCCAGAGACTTGCGCATCCGGGGACTGAGGGCCACCGGCAGGCAGATTTGCGGCTCGGTCGCGATGACCGACCGCGCGGGAACAGCCGGCGGACTGCGGCGAAGTCCTGAAGAGCCGTGAGCAAACCGACGGCCGTCGCCGTTTGAATCTACCCGTGGGAGCTGGCATCGAATAGGGCCACTTGAAAGCCGTTTCATGCCGACGCGGTATCAACACTGGATTACTAATTACAATAAATTTACTGTATCAACTAAATTTATCTTGAATAGTAAGTAATTGTTGACTTCCCCAGAGCATCGTATAAACTTTGCCAATTGGCTAATTTTACTTGGATAACAATGGCAAAACCTTCTGTAAACTTCAAAAATCCCTTCCGGCCGGGCGCGGGGCACATGCCACCCTATCTTGCGGGTCGCGAAACCGAGAGCCGCGAATTCAACCGGCTCTTGGACCAGACGACGATTCTGGACAATCTGATTCTGACCGGCTTGAGGGGGCTGGGCAAAACGGTATTACTCGAAACATTCAAGCCGCTGGCAATCGAGGCCGGCTGGTTGTGGGCGGGTACGGATCTGTCAGAATCGACGAGCATCACAGAAGACAACCTAGCGACGCGCCTGCTCACAGATCTGGCGCTGGTGACGTGCACACTGGCGATCGGCGTCAGTGAGCGCCCAAAGTTCGGATTGAGGACAGAGACAGAAAAATGTCAATCTCGATTAGATTTTGCAACGCTGAGGGCTTTCTACGATGGCATTCCAGGCCTCGCAAGCGACAAGATCAAGGGGGTCCTCGAGGCTGTCTGGCCGCTTTTGAAAAGTCACAATAAGCGAGGGGTCATTTTCGCCTACGATGAGGCACAGAACCTCGCAGACCACGCGGAAAAAGATCAATACCCATTATCGTTGCTACTAGAGGTGTTCCAGTCGATCCAGCGAAAGGGAATCCCGTTTATGCTCGTGCTGACGGGGCTTCCCACCTTATTTCCTAAGCTGGTAGAAGCGCGAACCTACGCTGAGCGAATGTTCCGGGTCATCTTTCTCGATCCGCTCAAAGAGCAAGAGACCGAGAAGGCAATTCTCAAGCCCATTCACGACAGCAAGTGTCCGCTAGGCATCGCGAAGCAGTCCGTCACTATGATCTGGGAACTCACCAGGGGCTATCCTTACTTCATTCAATACGTCTGCCGCGAAGCTTTTGATGTCTGGGTACAGAATATCGAGGCGGGGTGCCTCCCCGCCGGGATTCCCGTTGACGCGATATTGAGAAAACTGGACTCTGATTTTTTCGCCGGTCGGTGGGCGCGGGCCACCGACCGGCAGCGCGATCTGATGGGGCTGATCTCTCATCTACCGAACTGCGATTCGGAATTCACGGTTCAAGAAGTTGTCGAACACACAGCCAACACGGCTTCCGAAAAGCCGTTCGGCAGCAGTCACGTCAACCAAATGCTCGCCGCCCTTGCCGATGCGGGACTCGTTTATAAGAACAGGCATGGGAAGTATTCGTTTGCCGTACCGCTGCTTCATGACTTCATCAGGCGACAAGAAAGCATTGGGAAGCCACCGCAAGCAGACGTGCTGTAAGACTGGTATGGGGCATGGACGGGGGTAACCTGTGGATAAGACTGTGGATAACCCGGAGAACCATCCTAGTAAGTTGCCCCTACACCAGATGCTCGATATCATGGCGCCTTGGCCCAACCAGTGGTGTCTATGCATTTGCAGTCAACCATGCAGGGATGGAGAAAGGAGAAGAGATGCATCCCATACTACCAAAGTCTTGCCATAGCTCGCGTGCCGATTGGCAAGGCGCAAAAAAAGAAGCTGTAATGCCAGCGACCCAGCAGGGGGAGTAACTTTTGCCGAGCAACTCCCCTGCTGGGCCAGCACGCCCTTCGACGTCTCTAAATCATATGTGCTAATTCCAGTGTTTTCAATGGCTAACAGCCATCGAACATCGCGCTGATCAAGTATTGCGCGGCGTCGAGATTTACGCTTTCAGAGGATTTGTTATGGCCAATAGTGGCAAGACCGGAGAGATTAACACCGTCTCCGGCATTTACCGTTCCGTGGGCTGTGCTCACTCAGTCGAGCGCAGCATCCCGGAGTTCCATCGTTTCCCCCCGTGTGAGCACTGTCACCATGCGGTGACTTGGGTGCTTGTTCGACCAGCTCATACCCGATAACCGCCGACAGTGAGCTCGGCCCAACCGTCGCTGGCCGGGCGGCTCTCAACGAAGCGTTGGGACCGTTCGGCCAGCTTCGTTAGACGAATGGCATTATTCGCGAGCACCAGAGTTGTAAATGGATTACCCATTCGCAGTCTGAGGCGAAAAATCTGCCACTCGACACCCAGCGCGAAACATTCCCGGGGTGGAATCCCTTCAAGCTCTCCCCTGTCCGTATCGAATGGTTCCACCAGTCCCCATATCGCTTCTGATTCTTGGTTTTCGCTGCTCATCTTCAAGATCGATTCTGCATTGGCGATGGTGCGAACATCATATCGGCGATTCAAGACGACTTTCGCTTGTCCGTCTTCTTCACCGCCAACGACCCCCGATGACCTTCTCGGAGTTGGCGAGCGCTGGCTGGGTGAAAATCTGTATGCGCTTCTTCGGCTTGGCGGGCTGGCGTCTGGGCATGGGATCGATCCCATTAACTCGGTTCGCGGAGCGAACCTTCACTGCGGAGCCACCGCGGAATCTTTCTGCTCAGAGCGATCCGTGCGCCAGGATGCCGATAATACTCATTCCTACTCCTGGCCTCGTACGACCGCTTTGAGATTGTCGCCCCGCTTTGAGGCGACTCGGAGGAGAGGCTGGCGCGTTGCTAGGTGGCGGGGGTTGGGACTCGTTCGATTTCCCGGCGCTGCGAGCCTCGCCTACGTCGTTGCGTCGAATGCCTCGAGCGCCAGTCGCCGCGTCCGTCCCTCCCCCTCCGCCTTTTCGTCTTCGTTGGCGATTCCCTGAAACGTGCCCAGGATGTACTCCACGTCTTCGCGGGAGAGGTGGTAGAGATGGAAATACGCGGCGTCGAGTTCGGCGCGGAGCTTGGCGCGTTCTTCTTCCTTCCATTTCCCGACGCCGGTGGCGAAGCCGGCGGCTTCGGCAACGGGATGCATGTCGTCGGGGGTGCAGGTCAGTTTCAGGACCCGCTCGCAATCCAGTCGTCCAGGTTAACCGCATCTTCAGACCGCCTTACGTTTCAGCCCGGCAGTCACCAGTCCCGATATCAGTTTTGAACGATTCACGCCCATTTTTCTGGCTAACGCATCGGCTCGGCGCAGCAGCTCATGCTCAAGCGAAATACTGACCTTCGTGACTCCGTTGCCAATCTTCGGTCGCCCCCGCCCGCGTTTGGCCGCGGCCCACAGCTTGCGTTCTTTTGCATTCAACGGGCGTGTCTTATCAATGACCATCCGGTCGTATTGCTTGGTCTCCTCGGCCAATTCCGCGGCGCTCATTTCGGTGTAGGATTTCATCGCATTCTCCTGCGGTAAATTCGTTTTTCGCGGTCATTAAGTCGGCGGGCGTGAATGACGTAAATCACTGGCGGCGGGTCCACGATGAAGACGACCTGGATATACACTCCTGCAGCGGTTCGGCCGGCGACATAAAACTTTTCGTTCTCGCGTTTTTCCGGGTATGGCCGTCGCGCGTGTCGAACCACAAACTCTGCTTCCGCCGGCTCGATGCTGTGCTTGCCGATATGCTCGACGTTGCTCGCATTCCAGCGGAATTCCATCACTCGGAATATCTTACTACTAAAATCGCCCTCGGTCAATCGCCGCCAACGGTCCCGATCGCGTCCCCATTTTCATCCCGGTGCACCACGACTGCTCCGGTTCGTCCACCGTGCTGATCTTCATTTGCTTCGGTTTCATGATCTGTGTCCATCATCTTCATCCGTGGCAATTACTCTTCCATTGCATGTGCTGGAGCGGGCGAAACGGCAGGAGAAAAAGCGGGAAATGTTGTCACACCTAAGCGATCAGATGAACGCAGATAAGCTTATTGAATCCAATCCGGAATCTTCGTGCGCGTTCTGTGGCGCGTCCTCTTCCTTCTCGCACAAGTGCCGCGGGCTTCGGATTTCCACCGCCTTCGAGTGCCTTCGCCTCTTTTCCGGGGCGCGGAACAGCAAGGATGGTGCATAGGGGTACGAAACGGGGACAGCCAAATATTTCTCAAAGACGCGGCCGTGTTTGCTTGATTCGCCCGTTTGAGCAAAACCCGATCGGACCCAAAGCCACTCACGCCATCGAATCGTACGCCTCAAGTACCAACCCCCGCGTCCGTCCCTCCCCATCCGCCTTTTCGTCTTCGTTCGCGATCCCCTGGAACGTGCCGAGAATGTATTGCACGTCTTCGCGGGAGAGACGGTAGAGATGGAAATAGGCGGCGTCGAGTTCGGCGCGGAGTTTGGCGCGTTCTTCTTGCTTCCATTTCCAGACGCCGGGGGCGAAGCCGGCGGCTTCGGCCAGGGGACGCATGTCGTCGGCGGTGCAGGTCAGCTTCGAAACCCGCTCGGCGATCCAGTCTTCCAGCTTCTTTGACTTCGCCCATGGGCATTTCTCGTCATAGGTGTCCGGCGGGAGCGTCGGGAGCTACTCGAGGTATCTCTGAAGAAACAGCCGCGGATGCTTTCGCTTGACAAGGTTCGGAAACAGCGGCCCCGCGCCGGCTTCGGTCGATTGTTTCGGCTTGGATAGTTTTGCCATCGTCCGGGCCGAAGTGTACCGGATTGGAACGCTACGCACACGGAAGCCCGTGCTTATTGACGACAAGGGCCGCTGACGCCGGCTCTCGGCGGACCGCACCCTGCCGACAATCAGGGTGACCAGGGAACTCTAAGGGGTCGCGAGTCGTTGAGAGAAAAAGACGCTCGCGCATCTTCCGGATGTAATGACGTGGGTGCCCCCCGGCTGGACCCGTGGCTTGGACGCGCACCCGGTCGCCGCTAATAATCAAGGGTTGCACGGCCGGTGCCGATGCTAACGAAGTTCGCCATGCTTGAAACTGTCACCGTCAAACCTGAAATGATCCGATGGGCGATCGACCGCTCCCAGCTCGCGGCTGAGGATTTGGAAGCGGAATTTCCGAAGCTTGACGAATGGAAGAGCGGTGAGGCGATGCCGACCATGCGCCAACTGGAGCGTTTTGCGCAGAAGACGATGACGCCGTTGGGCTACCTATTCCTTGGCGCGCCCCCCGACGAAAGGCTGCCGATCCCCGATTTCAGAACGGCGGGCGATCGGCCGGTCAGTCGTCCTAGCCCGAATCTGATTGAAACGATCCAGGCAATGCAGCGCCGCCAGGCGTGGATGCGTGAGTACGTGGTCGAAAATGGGCAAACACCGCTGGAGTTCGTCGGGACCGCGAGGAATGCCGGCAATGTGGTCTCCCTGGCGGCGGGCATCCGTGAACTGCTCGGTCTCGATGCGGACTGGGCGGAAACGCATGGGACGTGGGAAGATGCGCTTGGGACCTTGCGCAGCGCCGCCGAACGGATCGGAATTCTGGTCAGCAGCAGCGCCGTTGTCGGCCTGAATAACCGCCGCCACCTGGATCCGCAGGAATTCCGCGGGTTTGTGTTGTGTGATGACTATGTGCCTCTGATCTTCGTCAACGGCGCCGATTCGAAGTCGGCTCGGATGTTCACGCTGGCGCACGAGTTGGCCCACGTCTGGCTCGGGCAGGGTGGCCTCTTCAACCTCATTAAAATGATGCCGCACAACGACGCGACCGAGCGCTTTTGCAATCAGGTTGCCGCTGAATTTCTGGTTCCTGCGCACAAGTTGAAAGAGAAGTGGAATGAGGCTCAGGCGACCGGGACCCCATTCAAGATGATCGCCCGCCAGTTCAAGGTCAGCCCGGTGGTGGCGGCGCGCCGCGCACTGGACCTCGGAATGATCAGCAAGGCCGAATTCTTCGCTTTCTATGAGAAGGATCAGGAAGAGTGGCGACGCCGGAAGGCGGAGGAGAAAAAAAAGTCGAAGGGCGGAGGACCCAATTTCTACGATGTGCAGGACACGCGGCTCGGCCGGCGTTTTGCCTACGCGGTCGTGCGAGCGGCACGGGAAGGCCGGCTCCTGTATCGCGATGCTTATCTATTGACGGACCTCAAGGGGGACACCTTCGACACATACGCAAGTCGTTTGGTGCAGAGGGTGAAGGATGACCGCCACTAGAACCTACGCGCTCGACGCCAATGTTTTCATTGAGGCGCACCAGACTTATTACAGTTTCGACATCTGCCCCGGATTTTGGGCCGCGCTCGTGCGGCAGCATGCGTCGAAGCGGGTATTCAGCGTCGACAAAGTCAAGGCGGAACTCATGGCCATGGACGATCGGCTGAAGGAATGGGCGCAGAAAATTGTTCCGGATACGTTCTTCAAGGGGACCGCTGATACGGAAGTGGTTAACGCGTATTCCCTGATGGCGAACTGGGTCCAAGGTCAGCCGCAGTTCACTTCAGAGGCCAAGGCGGAATTTGCGACCGTTGCCGATGGCTGGGTCATCGCTTACGCCAAGGCGAATGGGCTGGTTGTGGTGACTCACGAGGAATACGCACCAGACGCGAAGAGAAAGGTGCCGATTCCCAATGTTTGCGTCGAGTTTGACGTCGAGTACTTCAACACGTTTGCGATGCTCAAAGACCTCAAGGAGCAGTTCGTGCTGAAACACGGTCGCCGACGAGTCTGAACGCATCTTGATGGTACGCCCGTCGCGCTGCCTCTCGCACCTCGGGGGCCAGTGTCGCGCACCTCGCCACAAACTCGGCCGGGCCAGCGACTTCACAGCCGGACGCCGTTATTTCACCTCCGCCCTCTGACAGTAATCCTGCAGTTCCATCAGGTCGTCGTCGCTCATCTTTGTCCAGTCGAGTTGCTTTCCCGTGCTCAAACTCCTGGCTTTGGCGAGAAGGGCGTTCATCCGGGCGAGTTGCTCGGCGGTCAGCCGTTGCCAGTCGTAGACGGGTTCGGCGGGAATGTCCCGGGCTTCCTCGGCGTTGTCCCTTTCCGCCTTGCGGATGCGGCGACGGTCGACAACGCTCATCGCGCACTTCCCTTCATCGCGGCCCGCCGTTCGCGGTTCCCGGCTTGCTCGGCCTCGACGGCTTCCAATCGCATGGTGACATCCATTTTTTCAAAGCCGTGCAGGCCCAGATGCATGATTATTTTGAGAGCGCCCAGTCGCACATGCGGGGGAAGTTCCTCGTTGCAGGCGAGTTTCCAGGTCTTCGACATGGCGTTGGCGCCGACGGCATTGGCGTACTTGATCATGGCGTCCACGCTCTCCCGGCGTGCCTCGTGATAGCGGGCGCGGAACACCGGGTCCTGTGCGAACCAGCGCCGGGCGGTGCGGAGCGGGACCCCGCTATTCTGTGCCGCTTTCAACATGGTCGGCTGGACCAGCAGCTCGTTGAGAAGACGCGCTTGCCGGGTCGTCAGTTCCCGGCATTTTGTGTCAGAGCGTGCCCCGTTGTTTCCATTGCGCATATGCCTCCTTTGTTGGCTGGCGGGACGTTATGAAAGTCGCAATGGCCAACACAACGTTGATTGTCGCTATCCCGGGTCGCGCTGCAGACGTCGCTTGTTAAGTCGAACCAAATATCAAAATGTTGCCAAATGGCACCCGAAAACGTCGCCGGCGGTGCCAAATGGTGCCACGCGATGGTGCGAGACAGAAAGCTATGGAGTGTTGATAGTGAATAGACGTTTCTCGTTGCTCGTTCGACGATTCAAATCACCCTCACCCCAACCCTCTCCCGGGGTACCGGGAGAGGGGGCAGGAGGGGAAGGGCCGTTGTACCAACATCAGGCGGCGAGTTGCTCGCCGTGTCCGGGGGGTGTGGCCAATTTTTTGCCAACTCCATTCCGTTAGCCCCCGGCTTTGCCGGGGTTTAACCGCTTTAACCCCGGCAAAGCCGGGGCTAACGGAATAGGAAAGCATCGTTGCGACAAACGTTGGCCGCTGCCTTTCCCGGTGTACGGACCGCACGCTGGACAGGCGACATTCATTGACGGAAAGTGCGTGCGTCGGGACGATTCAAGAACGACGACAGCAGGGTTGCGGCGGAGCTTGTCATGCCCAGTTCATCGGATCAGAGCGGTTGCGATTCGCCCCGATGCGGCTGCGGAGTTCCGCGGCGCAACTTTCTTCAAATGACAGGGGTCGGGGCGCTGGCGGTGCTGTTGCGCGGCCTGCCGGCGATGGCTGGTCCTTTTGAAACCGCCGACTTTCAGAGCCTGGTGCCGGAAGACAAGAAGCTCTCGCCGGAGTGGGGCAAGGCTCTGTTTGAGCGCGGCGAACCGACGGTCTACCGCGGGGCTGACCTGAAATACATCGGCATGCCCATCGGCGGAATCACCACCGGTCAACTCTACCTCGGCGGCGACGGGAAACTCTGGCACTGGGATATTTTCAACCAGATTTTTCACACCGGAGCCGACCACTATGCGCATCCGGTCGAACCGAAATCTCCGCTTGAACAGGGATTCTCGCTCTGCATTGGAAGCGGTGATCGAGCCAAGTGGCGGGCGCTGGATGCCAAGGGCTTCACCGACGTCTCGTTCATGGGGCAATATCCGATCGGCACGGTCGAATATCGTGATGCGGACTGTCCCGTGGAGGTTACGCTCGAGGCTTTTTCACCATTTGTTCCGCTGAATGCGGATGATTCGAGTCTTCCTCTCACGATTCTGCAATTCACTCTGAAGAACACCAGCGCCCACCACGTGGATGCGCAGCTGGCGGGCCTTCTGCAAAATGCCGTCGGGTTATATAGCGATGCGGATCACCCGTACGTTCGGAAGAACGAAGTATCGCGCGGCAACGCTCGCCTGCTCATGTTGACTTGCTCCGCCGACGCGCCAGCATCCGCGAG
>Ga0302326_10024480_pt1 | contig 12270 bp, 6 predicted proteins | sample Palsa_T0_3_FD_202264 | JGI IMG/M metagenome (GOLD analysis project Ga0302326, IMG submission 202264) | Peat permafrost microbial communities from Stordalen Mire near Abisko, Sweden - Palsa_T0_3 | ecosystem: Environmental > Terrestrial > Soil > Palsa > Peat permafrost | place: Sweden: Abisko...
AATCGCCTAACTTGCAGACGCCTTCCCGTTCTTCTCAAGGTTTTTCAGCTGAGCTATTCCACCATTCATTTTCTCGTGCTGACTGACTCCATGACACCTTAAACGGCGGCCGGAAACCTCGGGCTTCCCCGCCGAATTCGGACCCTCATAGCTGCGCCACCCAAACCTCACAAAAGAAATCGGGCAGGCCGGGGGAAGGCCTGCCAATCGATCCGCTAATTCTGTTGCACCAGCGCATTCAGTGGCGGAGCTGTGCAGCTTTGCCCCATCACGGTGTACTTCAGCGTTTGTCCGCTCATGTTCACGTCGCACTCAGCTTGCGCTTGTTGGCCGTTTTGAGGAGTGATGGTTCCGTTCGGGTTGCCATTCGAGCAGAATTGGGCCGGAAAACTGCTTGTGTTGAGCGTGAAAGACTGATTGCTGATCCAGAACACCGACTGCCCCTGCTTCGGCGCAATCGTCTGTAAACTGTCGCCATTTCGATCCTGCAGTTTCGTGACATTGTTGTTGGTGTCATCGCAAAGCACAACAGCCGCGATCGGGACGGCGGAGGCGCGGTTCACCTTGCCGCTGGCCGGCTTGGATTTCTCCTCGGTGGAGGGCCGCATTCCGGCAAGACTCGCAAAAGCCTTCGTCACGGCTCCTCCGTAGGTCAAGCCTTCCAGTGGGCCATTCGTCGGCGATTGCTGGATTCCCGGATCGCTGCAACTGTATCCGCCTCCCGTGCACGTGAAGAAGTAGGATGCCGGGAGAGCGGCCGAGTCAATCTCACATGGATTCGAAGCCTTCTTGATCTTGCACGGGCTGTACCCGTGAAAGTCCAGTAGCAGGTCAGCTCCGTTGCCACCCGGTGGCGCTTCAAGAGAGATTGTGTCTCCGCTATTCACAACCACATTCGCCTCTTGAAAGTCCTGCACCTGGTACACGATGTGCTGCACGTCTGCCGTCTCTTTCCACGCCCGCCAGGTCATCCAGATTCCGAAGAAGACCCCGGCAATGAACACAAACAGGAGCAACAGAATCAAACTTCCTTTCATGTGATCCTCCTTTTCTTGTTAACTGGTTGAAGAGCATTTAACTTGCAGACGCCTTCCCGTTCCCCTGGCGATTTTTCAGCCTGAACCGATACGCCGCGGTACTCCGCAGATCCTTCAGATCCAAGGCCAGTTCGACATCTGTTGGTGACAGCCCTTTGTCCATGCACCACAACAACATCTCCAGTGCCTCTTGCTTTCTACCCATTACATCCAGCGCCTGCACGATCATGAAGCGCGACACCACGTCATTGGCTCCATACGCTTTGGCTTTTTCCATGGCTCCCTCAGCGCTCGCGCGATCGCCAACCTTCGCATCGTAAAAGGCCAGGTTGGCCCAACCAAGCGCGTCCCGCGGGTTGATCTCCAATTGCGCGGACTGCAGGTGCGCGGCCTGCTCGTAACTCTGCTTTACCATTGCCACATTGCCGAGCATCATGTAGCAGTCGCCAATGTTCCGCTGAGTCAGATGATTCCTGGGATTGAGCCTGGCTGCGTGCTCGTAGTCAGCCAGAGCATTGCTGTATTTGCCGTCCTCGAAATCCAGGTCGCCCAGTGCAAGATAGCCATCATCGCTTTCCGCGCGCGCCAGGCTCTCGTTCAAAGCCGCCCGGGCCTCGGGGCGCTTTCCCAGCTCCAGGTAGGTCTGGGCCAGGTTCGCCATGGGCTGCGCAACCTTCGGAGCGGCTGCTCCGGCTGCGGCAAAGGCCTTTGCCGCCTCGTCGTATTTGGCTTCCCGCGAAAGAAGCTCTCCAAGATTGTTGTACGCCGGCCAAAAATTCGGTCTTTCCACCAGAATGTCCCGGTAGGTCTGTTCTGCTTGTTTCAGCAGCCCGTGGTGCTCCAGCGCCCACGCTTTCTGAAACAGCACCTCCGGATTTCCGGGGTCCTCCTGCTGCGCTTTTTCAAAATAGGCCAGCGCATTCTCCTCGTTGCCCCGGTAAACGAACACCAGCGCCTGGCTCAGCAGACCCATCGCCGAATGCGGATTATAGCGCAGGGCGCTGGCCGCGTTCTTGCTCGCAAGGTCCAGGTTGGCTGGCTCCTTGGTCAGGTAGAACTGCCGCATATAGGCAATTGCAAGCTTGGCGTAAGCCAGGGCAAAATGTCCATCCAAATCGAGAGCATGCTGGTACCGGTCAATCGCCTGTTGCAGTCCGGCATGATTCGGTTCATTCACCAGTTGTTCCGCTTCGCTGTATGCCTGGAACACCTCAGGAGGGACGCTTCTCAGCTCCTCGGGGTCGCTCAATTGCACGTCCGTGCTTGGAAGCTGCAGCAGCGCGGCAGCCTGATGGGAGGCTTTCTCCGCAAGGCTCCCGATCTCGCCCAGCGCGCACTCAACGAATCCCTTGCGCATCTCCCGTTGCGAGTGCGCATCCAGCAGTCGCAGGTCAAGCCTCGCCCTTGACGCAGTCTGATCCAGTAGCGCTGTTAATACCAGGTTTGCGCCCAGCAAATTCTCCGTCTTCCCAGGGGAGTCGATCGCCTTCCCAGCCCCCGGAATGTCTTTCGGCGTGATGATCATCAGGTTCTTCACATATGCTTCTGCGCGAGAAAGCCGCTGGCCGATCGAATCCAGCACTGTGAACAGCAGTGCCGGCGGGCGGTCCGCAGGCAGCGCCAGCAGGGCAACGAATCTCGTCGAGGGCAGCGGGTCCAGGACATTCACAATGTGTCCCCACTCCAGCCATGACGCGCCGGCCGCGCCTGCGCTCACGCCCGCCCCCAGCGCCAACATCTTCCTGCGCGACATGCGCTGGGCGCTCAAAGAGCGAACTTCCGCGCGCCCGGCCTTCGCAGGCAGCGCCTTCATTGCCTCCGGGACCGTCGTGAACCGCTCCTCCACCGCGGGCCTCAGGCACCCCTCCACAAAGCGCCTCCATGGCTCGGGAATATCGGTTGCGCTCAGGGACGCCGCTCCGCTCTTCCCGCGTCGAACGGCGTTCTGCGGCAGCCGCCCCGTCAAAAGCTGGAACGCCACAGCCCCGATCGCATATACGTCGCTCGCTTTCGTCGGCGCGCTCCCATAGAACAGCTCCGGGGCCATGAATCCGGGCGTTCCGGCCACTCCATGAAGGGTCAGGCCCGTCTCCTCACCGAGCGCCGCGCGCGCCAGGCCAAAGTCCGTCACCCAGGCAATCACCTGCCCGCCCTTGCCCTGCACGATGATGTTTGCGGTCTTGATATCCCGATGCAGGATTCCAGCGTCGTGCGCAGCCGTAATCCCCGCCCCAACCTGCCTCATGATGGAAAGCGCCTCTTCGCCAGGCAGCACACCATCGCGCACGATCCTTGCGGAAAGGCTCTCGCCCGGCAGGAGCTTCATCGTAAGGTACGTCAGTCGCCCTTCCGGGCGGTTCCAATGGCCGAGATCGTACATCGGGCAGAGATTCGGGTGAACCACTTCGCGTGCGCTCAGGACTTCTCGCTCGAATCGCTGGCGCATCACCGGATCGGCCGCATGTTGCATGAGAATCGTCTTCAGCGCCACGTGAACCCCGCGCAGTTGACCATCCTCCACCTCGTACACCTCGCCCATCCCGCCGCGGGCGATGAATCGAACCACGCCGAAGCGCCCATCGATTAGGTCGCCTGGTTGAAATTGGGGAACGGATGAGGCTTCCGCCAACGTCTTATCGGTAGTGGTGTGGGAGTTGTCCATCTCTCAATTGCGAACCCGGTCAGGCACTCAAGTCCAGGGCATGGCCCAAACAGGGTCGGAGTTGGACTCAGGTGAGGAAGTGAACCGGGAACGCATTCAGCATGAGTTTACCCCGAAACCTTGAAACCACAACGTCTCTTTGTCGGATGAGTGGCCTGAGAGCCGCAGGAACTGCTCCATTGCTCGTTGCGATGTCTCATTTATGTTAACTTGTCCTTACACCCCAGCTTCCACGAGGGATAGGTCGAGTTCGCGGGCTGAGGTGCCGAATGATGGCGAGCCCCTTGATTCCAACCCCGGGCCGCAAGAGGGTGGATGGGAATACAAGTTGCGCTGAACCACCGGACAAGCTACCTATATGAAAGGGCGATATCTCTCGGTCCACAGGTCATCCAGTTGCGCCCCGCGCTGCACTGTCGCACGCCCATCCTCAGCTACTCCCTTGACGTAACTCCATCCGAACACATCCTGAACTGGCAATTGGACCCACACAATAATCGACTGGCGCGTCTTCTCTTTCTGGGAAAGACAAACGAATTTGTGGTTGAAGTAAACCTCGTCGCGGAGTTATCGCCTTACAATCCATTCGAGTTTTTCCTGGAACCGGGAGTTGAAGAATTCCCTTTCGCATACACGCCCGGTCTGGCCAAGGATTTGGAGCCGTATCGATCGGCGGATCCGTCCGGGCCGTTGCAGCAAGCGTTTCTTCAGAATTTTGTGGGCCGGAAAAGCGGAACCATCGGTCTCCTGCTGGACTTGAACCGAAAGGTGCGAGACGAAATTGGCTATGTCACAAGGCTGGAGCCGGGTGTCCAGACCTGCGAGGAGACACTTGGGAACCGAACGGGGTCGTGCCGCGATTCCGCATGGTTGCTGGTCCAGGCCCTCAGAAACCTGGGCATAGCGGCACGGTTTGTGTCGGGATATTTAATTCAGCTGGCGCCAGACAACGGTCTATTGGAGGGCGGAGGGCCGAAAATTGACTCTGCGGACTTGCATGCCTGGGGTGAGGCGTTTTTGCCTGGCGCCGGGTGGATCGGATTGGATCCGACTTCCGGCTTGCTGGCCGGAGAAGGGCACATACCCCTGGTCTGCACTCCGAATGCCTCGCAAGCCGCTCCCATCGGAGGCACTGTGGAGCCGGCCGGGGTTCAGTTCAGCCACTCCATCTCTGTTCGCCGTTTGAATGATCCGCGACGGTCGTCCATGCCTTTTACCGAGGCGGATTGGTTGCGCATAAGACAGGTTGCACTAGGTGTCGATGCGGAGCTGAAGGCTCAGGATGTACGCCTGACCATGGGCGGCGAGCCTACATTCGTCGGCATCGACGAGCCGGAGACCCCGCAATGGAACATCGATGCCCTGGGGTCGTTGAAGAGAACACGCGGCCTGGCCCTCATCCAGGGCCTGCGCAAGAAGATGGCGTCCGGCGCGCTTCTGCACTATGGGCAAGGGAAGTGGTATCCAGGCGAGCCCTTGCCGCGTTGGGCGTTGAGCTGCTATTGGCGTGCCGATGGCGTTCCCGTTTGGAAGGATGTCGGCCTCATTGCCCAGCCCGATCATGACTACAATTTCGGCGCGGCCGAGGCATTCAGGTTCTTGGAAGCGCTGGCGCGGCGCCTTCAGGTGAGCCGGGAAAACCTCCTGCCTGCCTTCGATCCGGAATCCGGGTCCACTGAACCAGTTGGTTACATTCTCCCCGTCCGCCGCCGGCAAGCCAGCGGCCAATTACGCTGGTCGAGTCAGTTATGGTTTCCTCGTCCCGACTGTCTGGTGTTGTCGCAGGGCGATTCCCCAATCGGCTATCGTATTCCGACGGAGTCGATGCCCTGGGTGGCGCCGGATGAACTTGAATACGAATTCGATGTTGAGCCATTCCGAGATCGGGTGAAGCTCCCGTCGCAGTCTGCGCCCCGCATGGAACTCTTCGAAATGGATCCAGAGGCCGATCCGCTTCCCGCGGTCTTGCGTGAACCGGAAACAGCGGAGGTGCTGATCCGGCCTTCGCTCTGTGTGCAGGCGCGGGAAGGCCGCCTGCATGTGTTTCTGCCCTATGCGCCTGTTCTTGCGGACTATCTCGACTTGGTCGGCGCAGTGGAAGACACATGCCAGTACCTCGGAATGCCGGTATGGGTGGAGGGATACGCGCCTGATTCCGATCCGCGATTGAGATCGTTCAGTGTCACTCCAGACCCCGGCGTCCTGGAAATAAACCTGCCACCGGCCAGCAATTGGGTCGAACTCGAGCATATCTATACTGTCCTCGACGAAGAAGCCCGCCACAATCGTTTGACCGCTGAGAAATTCCAATATGACGGCGGCCATATCCCTACTGGCGGGGGGAGCCACATAGTGATCGGTGGAGCGACGGTCTTGGACAGCCCCTTGTTGCGGCGTCCAGATCTGCTATGCAGCATGTTGGCGTTCTGGCAGAATCATCCTTCGCTGTCTTACCTGTTTTCTGGAATGTATGTCGGGCCAACGAGCCAGTATCCGCGCGTGGACGAAGCGCGCCTCGACACCCTTTATGAGCTCGAAATCTCCTTTGGCCAACTCCCCTCAAACGATTGCCCGCCGTTCATTGTGGATGGGCTGTTTCGCAACTTGCTCGCCGATATCACTGGCAACACGCATCGCTCGGAGTTCTGCGTGGACAAGCTCTTTCCGCCGCGCGGTTTCGGATCGCAACTTGGCTTGCTCGAACTGCGAGCGTTCGAAATGCCCCCGCACGTGAGAATGAACCTTCTGCAGATGTTGCTGGTCCGCGCCCTGGTATGTGTATTTTGGAAAACTCCGTTCCAGGGCGGCCTCGTCCGTTGGGGTTCGACACTCCATGATCGTTTCATGCTGCCCGAATTTGTCAAACGCGACCTTTTCGAGGTGCTGGCCCATTTGCGCCGCTCCGGCTGCGACTTCGAGGAACAGTGGTTTGCTTCGCATATGGAGTTTCGTTTTCCGAGGATCGGGTCAATCGCCGCGGAAGGTGTCGAACTGGAACTCCGCAAAGCGCTCGAACCTTGGAACGTACTCGCGGAAGAGAGCATCTCCGGCGGAACGGTACGCTCGGTCGACTCTTCGCTTGAACGGATCCAGGTGAAGGTGTCAGGGATTACTGAAGAATCCCGATACGTGGTTGCCTGCAATGGGCGCCGGATGCCGCTTCTATTCAACCACGAAGCCGGGACTGCGGTCGCGGGCGTGCGGTATCGTGCGCGCAGCTTGTCGGCCACCCTTCACCCTACGGTCCCCGTCCATGCGCCGCTGATTTTCAACCTTATCGATTGCTGGGAGAATCGCTCAATTGGCCAATGTGCTTACCATGTTGCGCCACCCGATGGCCGTATATACACAGCCCGTCCTGCCAACGCCGCCGAGGCCGAAATCCGGCGACATGAACGCTTCCAGATAGCGAGCCCTTCACTCAACCCGATGCCCCCGCCTGGGCACGAGGCCAACTCGATTTTTCCGTTGACTCTGGATCTGCGCCAGTCACCGCCCAAACCAACGGCCCAGATCGAGATGCAGGGGTTCGAGCCATGACTGTCGACCTATATCAAAGTGTGATTCCTTATGGAAATGCCTATAACGAGGCATCGGCTGACGGTGTGACTCCTCGCCTGCACTGGGCAGGCCTCATGGATTCTCTTCGGGATATTGGGCCCGAGGAGTTGGAGCGGCGTTGGGCAAGCGCCGAGCGCCGCATTCGCGAGAACGGCATCACGTATAACATTTACAGCGATCCGCTCGGAGCGAATCGCCCCTGGAAAATCGATGTTGTTCCATTTCTGATTGCGGCCGACGAATGGCGCTCGATAGAGTCGGGCATCATTCAGCGCGCCCAGTTGCTGAGTCTTGTTCTCGAGGATCTTTACGGTTCGCAAAGCCTCGTTGCCAATGGCCACTTTCCCTCCGAGCTACTCTATGCCAACCCCGCTTTTCTTCGCCCGCTGGTGGGAGTGCGCGTCCCCGCGCATAGTTATCTGCATATGCTGGCGATCGATCTGGCCCGCTCGCCGGACGGACAATGGTGGGTTCTTTCCGATCGGACGCAGGCTCCTTCAGGCAGCGGATATGCGCTCGAGAACCGCACTATCGTGTCCGGGGTCTTACCCGATCTGTTCCGTAACTCGAACGTGCTGCGCCTCGCTCCTTTTTTCCGTGCCCAGCGCGAAGCGCTTATCGCCCTGGCCCAGTGCGACAATCCGCGCATCGTGCTCCTGACTCCCGGTCCGTTCAACGAAACCTACTTCGAACACTCGTATATGGCGCGATACCTCGGATTCACCCTGGTCGAGGGAGCCGACCTCACAGTGCGCGACCGCTGCGTATTTCTCAAAACCGTCGATGGGCTGGAACAAGTCCATGTAATTTTGCGCCGGGTGGACGACAGCTTTTGCGACCCTCTCGAGTTGCGCAGCGATTCTCTGCTCGGCGTGCCGGGACTGGTGGATGCAATCGTTGCTGGAAATGTGAAGGTTGCAAATGCCTTGGGCAGCGGCCTCATTGAGACCGCCGCCATCATGCCTTTCCTTCCCGGTCTTGCCCGGTATCTGATCGGAGAGAAGCTGAAACTTCCATCCGTCGCCACCTGGTGGTGCGGGCAGCCGCATGCGCTCGATTGGGTTCTCAGCAATCTTGATTCCGTAGTGGTCAAGCCGGCCTTTCCAACGCGTGGCATGGAACCGGTATTCGGAGCCGAACTTGAGCAGGGCGAAAAGGGCAAGCTTGCACGGCAATTGCGAACGCGCCCTCACGAGTATGTGGCGCAGGAGCAGATCGCCTTGTCCCATGCGCCGGTTTGGGACCATGGGAATCTTTACTCGCGCAGCGTGGTGCTGCGTACCTACGTGCTCAACACCGGCGATGGGTGGGCTGCCATTCCCGGAGGATTGGTGCGCGTTGCCGAGGTGGAGGGATCAGTCGTCTCCATGCAACGGGGCGGACACAGCAAGGACGCCTGGGTGTTATGGGACGGCCCTGTGGATACGTTCAGCATGCTTCGCCCTCGCAATGAGCCCGTTGCCTTGCGCCGCGAGCCGCCCAGCGTGCCAAGCAGCGTTGCGGATAATGTGTTTTGGCTGGGACGATATGTCGAGCGGGCCGAATCCCTGGCGCGAATTTCCCGCTCCTTGATCTTGCGTGTGCGCCGAGCCAACCTGGCTGAACTCGGGTGCCTGATACGGCTCCATAGCTGCCTTGAGTCCCGTCATAGCAAGTTGCGAAAGACGAAAAGAAAGCCCACGACTTCGCTGGAATTGGAACAGGAATTGGTCTCTTTGATTTCCGACACCAGGCGACCCGGAAGTCTGGCTTCCACGCTGTCTGAAGTGTCGCGTGTTGGCGGCAGCGTGCGGGAACGGCTATCGTCCGACATGATGTTTCTCATAGGCCAGCTCCGGGACTCGATCCGGAGTGAGCCTGGAGCGCCATTCCTCGAGTACCCCGCGATGTTGACCGGCTGCCTGGAGCTTCTTTCGGCATTTTCCGGTATGGAGCGCGAAAACATCAACCGCGGATTGGGTTGGCTGTTCATGAGCATTGGAAGGCGTCTCGAGCGCGCCATCCATCTCACCAGGCAACTTCGCGAGATCACCACGCCGTTGAGTGAACGGGATTGGCCGCTGCTCGAGTGCCTACTGGAAGTTGCCGACAGTTCCATGACTTACCGTTCGCGCTACTACACCACGCTCCAGCCTCTGGCCGTGCTGGACGTGCTATTTGCCGATGAGACCAATCCCCGCTCTTTGGACTTTCAATTGGCCCATCTCGTGCATCTATACCAACAACTGCCTCGCCACTTACCCGAAGACTTGAACGCTATGCGCCGGGCACTGGTCTTGTTACGTACCTTCGATCTGCAAAGTCTGAGTTACCCTTTGCCAGGAACCTCGGCCAATGGCGCAGCCGGCGCGGCCAATGACGTCGATGGTCTTTCCCGCCTGGAGAGTTTCCTCAGGAGTTTGGAGTTACTTCTTCCTTCATGGTCAAATAATCTGTCGAGCAGGTACTTCAGCCACGCTCGCACCTTGCCCATCACCATAGGCCTATGATCTACAAAATCGTTCATCGAACCACCTGCCGGTACAGGCATCCGGTCTCGGTAGGGAAGCATGTGGCATGCCTCAAGCCGCGATCCCTGCCTGGCCAGGAGTTGGAACTGAGCGAACTGCACGTCCAGCCAACCCCGGCGACCATGACCGAGAGGATCGACTATTTTGGAAACCTTCTCTACTTCTTTACAGTGCAGGAACCGCACCGGGAGCTGGTCGTGGAAGCGCGAAGCAAGGTAAGAATGCTCGACGGCATATCGTCAGGGCCGCAACATTCGCTGCCTTGGGAAGAAGCAGTCAGACTGCTCCCCAAGGATCGGAGCCCCGCGGGGCTGGAGGCCTACCAGTTTAAATTTGAGTCGCCGCGCATTAAGCTGCGGCCGGAGTTTGCCGCGTATGCGTTGCAGTCGTTTCCGCCCCGGCGGCCCATGCGGGACGGTCTTCTCGATCTCACCGCACGCATCCACAAGGACTTTCGTTTTGACTCAAAAGTCACGAATGTCCGCACCACGACCGAGGAGGTCTTTCGAAGACGGCGAGGTGTGTGCCAGGATTTTGCGCATATTCAAATTGCCTGCCTCCGTTCCTTGAACCTGTCGGCACGGTATGTCAGTGGATACCTTCGAACTCATCCGCCTCCAGGACAGGCGAGACTGGTCGGCGCCGATGTGTCCCATGCGTGGGTGTCGGCTTATTGTCCCGGAATCGGCTGGATTGACCTCGATCCAACCAACAACGTTGTTCCCTCGAACGGTCACGTCACCATCGCATGGGGCCGGGACTACGGGGATGTAAGTCCCCTGCACGGCCTGATTCAAGGGGGCGGAGCAAATGATCTCTCTGTCTCCGTTGACGTCGATGCGCTCGAATCGTGAAGGTCGGAAGCGCAGGGCCGCCTCCGTGAATTGTCTACCTCGTCCTGACCGAGTCCGCGACCTGCATTTCGCTCGGTGTTGCCATCTCCACCTCGGTCACTACGAAGAAATGACGCAGGTCCGCCGGTCCAAATGAAGTGGTTATGGCCACATCGGAAGCATCCCGGCCTGTCGCCATCAGGATGCGGCCAAGCCTGGGCTGGTTGTTGCGGGCATCGAAGGTCCACCATCGCCCGGAAAGATAGACCTCGAACCACGCGCTGAAATCCATGGGAAGTACCACAGGGACGCCTATGTCGCCCAGATACCCCGTCGCATAACGAGCGGGAATGTTAAGCGCGCGGCAGAAGGTGATCGCGAGATGTTGATAGTCGCGGCACACGCCGACGCGTTCGGTAAAAACATCGAGGGCGGTTTTCGTAGGCCGCGCATGCTGATAGTTGAACGTCAGTTTATTGTGGACCCAATTGCAAATCGCCTGCACGCGGTCCCAGCCGGGGTCGAGGTTTCCAAACAATTCAAAAGCAATGTTTGAAAAGCGATCGACCTCACAGTAGCGGCTACTGAGCAAGTAGCAGAGAACCTCGTTCGGCAGATCGCCCACGGCCCACTGGACAGCGGAATGGTTGACCTCATCCGGATCGTCCGAGGCTCGAATCAGTGTCGAGTTGCTCAGCCGAAGAAGACCGGGAGGCGCAACGAACCGGGAACAACGATTTCCGAAAGTGTCAATGTAATTGGCGACATCGAGTCCAGGCTCAGTCCGCAATTCGTCCGGCTCCAGTAAATCTGGAACGCGGGATGGGTGCACGTTGAGAAGCGCGACCATTGCGACAGGCGCCTGGATGTGGAATTGAATGTCGTATGCAAGTCGGATCAACATTTGTGTTCTTCTTCTCTTCCAGGTACTGGGTTGGCAGTTGGCATGTTCGTCGACGGGAACGGCTTGGCGAATGAGTCATCGCCTCCATCGTTTAGATGCAATAAGTCAGCAAGAGTTCCTGTGAGGAGCCCACAATTGCCTCCAATGGGTCAAGCCAAGTTCCCAACACCGCCGTGGCGCGAAATAAGCATCGGCGATCAGGTACCCACCCTGCGATTGAATCCAGGACCACAATGGTCGCGGCAGCGGTCGACAAATGCTTCAGGGATACGGCGTCTGGGAGAAATGCCACCTCGTCACCTGCACGCGACCAAAGCGGCATATTCGCATCTAACGAGGTATGGGTTCGCAAGATATTCTCCACGGCGCCCCGCCGGCCGCTACCGCCCTGGGCGGCAAAGAGGTTTGTTTCGGCTTTGACAACACGTATGCGCGCTTGCCGGAGCACTTCTACGCGCGAATGGACCCCACCCCGGTCGCGGCGCCGCGGCTTGTGAAGCTGAATGTGGAACTGGCCAGTGAATTGGGACTTGATCCGGACGCGCTTCAGAGCGAGCAAGGTGTTGCGATTCTGGCCGGCAACCGCGTGGCCTTGGGGGCCGAACCGTTGGCGCAGGCTTACGCAGGGCACCAGTTTGGGCATTTCGTGCCTCAACTCGGTGACGGGCGCGTCATCCTTCTCGGTGAGGTGGTGGGGCGCGACGGAGTGCGCTACGATGTTCAGCTCAAGGGCCCCGGCCGGACCCCATTCTCGCGCGGAGGC
>Ga0302326_10024482_pt1 | contig 12269 bp, 9 predicted proteins | sample Palsa_T0_3_FD_202264 | JGI IMG/M metagenome (GOLD analysis project Ga0302326, IMG submission 202264) | Peat permafrost microbial communities from Stordalen Mire near Abisko, Sweden - Palsa_T0_3 | ecosystem: Environmental > Terrestrial > Soil > Palsa > Peat permafrost | place: Sweden: Abisko...
TGCACGAAAACCGTGCCGTGCAGCGGAGCACCGCCGCGCACGCGGTAGCTCGTCTCGGGTCCCAGGATCATGGGTGTCAGCTTAGCCGGGTGAGGCGCTGGAATACCGGAGCTAGCCGCGTTGTGTATCGTTCCGGGCGGAATGCCTCGTCAAGCCGTTCTTCGGGCAGCGACTGCCCGCGTGTCGCCGCCTGCTTGCGCAGCGTGTCCCGGAACGGGGTGCCGGAATCCCACGTTTCCATCGCCGCCGCCTGGACCAGGGCATACGCGTCTTCACGGGCCATTCCGGCGGAAACCAGCTCAAGCAGCACCGCCGAGGAGTACATCAGACCGCCGGTCTGGTCCAGGTTGGCCCGCATTCGCGCCGCGTCCACCACCAGCCCTTCTACCAGCCCTATTGTCAAATGCAGCAGGTAATCGGTGCCGATGGCCGCGTCGGGCAGCGCGATTCGTTCCACCGACGAGTGTGAGATATCCCGCTCATGCCACAGCGGGATGCCCTCGGTCACCGGCGTCACGTAGCCGCGGATGACCCGGGCCAGGCCGGCGATCCGCTCGGACCGGATCGGGTTCTTCTTGTGGGGCATTGACGAGGAGCCCTTCTGACCAGAACGGAACGGCTCCGCCAGCTCCCGCACCTCGGTCTGCTGGCCGTGCCGGACCTCCAGGGCCACCGCCTCGCACACGGTGGCCACGATGGCCAGCGCGCTGACCCATTCGGCGATGCCGTCCCGCATCACCACCTGGGTGGCCACCTCCGCGGGCCGCAGCCCGAGCGCGGGCATGACCTCGGCCTCGATGGCCGGGTCGATGTTGGAGTAGCTGCCGACCGGGCCGGACAGCGTGCCCACGGCCACCGCCTCGCGCGCCCGCACCAGCCGGTCCCGCGAGCGCGCCATCGCGAACGCGAAGTCAGCGACCCGGTGCCCCCAGACGTCCGGCTCGGCGTGAATCCCGTGCGTCCGCCCCGCCCGCAGCGTCCCGGCATGCGCCAAAGCGTGGTCCCGCAGCACCGCGACCAGCCGGGTGGCCTTGGCCACCAGCAGGTCGGTGGCCTCGGTGAGCTGGACCGCGAGCGCGGTGTCCAGCAGGTCAGAAGACGTCATCCCGTAGTGCACGTAGGCGGCGGCGCTGCGAGGCGTGGTGTTATCCGCCCACGCCGTCAGGAACGCGATCACGTCGTGTTCGGTGACGGCCTCCACCGCGGCCACGGCCTCCGGCGTCGGCGGCGGCGCGGAACGCACCGGCTCGACGGCGTCCGCGGGCACCGTGCCCGCCCGGGCGTGCGCCTCGAGCACGAGCACCTCCACCCGGCACCACAGCTCGTACTTGTGCGCGTCGCTCCAGATCCGCCCCATCTCAGGCAGCGTGTACCGCTCGATCAATGCCCCTCCGTATAGGTCACAGCCGTGCCGCGATGTCCCGTCGGTACCAGCCGCCCCGGAAGGAGACCGTGGCCGCCAGCTCGTAGGCCGCGGCGCGCGCGGCGGCGACGTCCGGGCCGGAGCCGACCACGTTCAGCACCCGGCCGCCCGCAGACACCAGGTCACCGGCCGCGTCGGTAGCGGTCCCCGCGTGCAAGACATAATTATTCTGAACGGGCACTGGTACCTGTGCTCGTTCAGAATCTCCGATCTTGATCTTGTCGCCCTTGACTGGGTTCTCCGGATACCCCTCGGCTGCGATAACCACGGTCACCGCGGCGCCCGGCCGCCACCGGGGCGGTGCGGCGCTGGCCAGGTCGCCGGCCGCGGCGGCGTGCAGCAGCGGCGCCAGCGGGGTGCCGAGCCGGTCCAGCACCACCTGCGTTTCCGGGTCGCCGAAGCGGGCGTTGAACTCGACCACCCGCAGCCCGGCCGAGGTCAGGCTCAGCCCGGCGTACAGCAGTCCGCGGTACGGGGTGCCGCGCCGGGCCATCACCTCCACGGCGGGTGAGATGACCGTGTCCATCGTCCGGTCGGCCAGGTCGGCCGGGGCCCAGGGGAGCGGGGCGTAGGCGCCCATGCCGCCGGTGTTCGGGCCCTGGTCACCGTCCCTGGCCCGCTTGAAATCCTGCGCGGGCATGAGCGGGACGGCGGTGCGGCCGTCGGTGACGGCGAACAGCGACACCTCCGGGCCGTCCAGGAACTCCTCGATCACCACCGTGCCGCAGGCCCGGGCGTGCGCCCGCGCGGCCTCGACGTCGGCGGTGACCAGCACGCCCTTGCCCGCGGCGAGGGCGTCGTCCTTGACCACGTACGGCGGCCCGAACGCGGCCAGCGCCGCGTCCGCCTCGGCGCTCGTCCAGCAGGTGAACGACGCCGCGGTGGGGATGCCGGCCTCGGCCATGACCTGCTTGGCGAAGGACTTCGAGCCCTCGATCATGGCGGCGGCGGCGCCCGGCCCGAAGGAGGTGATGCCGTTCTCCCGGAGCACGTCGGCCGCCCCGGCCACCAGCGGCGCCTCCGGGCCGATCACCACCAGGTCCGGGCTGAGCTTGCGGGCCAGCGCGAGGATCCCGGCCGGGCTCTGGTCGGTGCCGGAGTGGGTTTCGGCCAGCGCGGCGATGCCGGGATTGCCCGGCGCCGCGTGCAGGCTGTCGGTGCCGGAGCTCAGGGCCCGGACGATCGCGTGCTCGCGGCCCCCGGACCCGATGACGAGTATGCGCACGCCGTGAGCCTACCGGCGCCCGCTCAGGCCAGCCGCGTTCACGGCAGCCGCGTTCACGGCAGCCGCGTTCACGGCAGCTGCGTTCACGGGCGGAGCGTTCACGGGCGGAGCGTTCACGGGAGGAGGGGGCGGAGCTGGAGCGTCTGGTCGCGACGGGGTCCGACGCCGACCGCGCTCACCGGGGCGCCGATCATCTCCTCCAGCGCCCTGATGTAGGTCCGCGCGTTGGGCGGCAGGTCATCGAACGTCTGGGCCTTGGAGATGTCCTCGGCCCAACCGTCGAAGTACTCGTAGACCGGCACCGCGTGGTGGAACTCGGTCTGGGTCATCGGGATCTGGTCCTGCCTGATGCCATCCACCTGGTAGGCGACGCAGACGGGCACCTTTTCCAGGCCGGACAGCACGTCCAGCTTGGTCAGGAAGTAGCCGGTGATCCCGTTCACCCGGGTCGCGTACCTGGCGATGACCGCGTCGAACCAGCCGCAGCGGCGCGCCCGGCCGGTGGTCACGCCGTACTCCCCGCCGGTCTTGCGCAGCCACTCGCCCTGCTCGTCGCGGAGTTCGGTGGGGAACGGCCCCTCGCCGACGCGGGTGGTGTACGCCTTGACGATCCCGATGACCTCGGAGATCCGCGTCGGGCCGATGCCCGAGCCCGAACAGGCGCCGCCGGCCGTGGGCGAGGATGAGGTCACGAACGGGTAGGTGCCGTGGTCCACGTCGAGCATGGTGGCCTGGGCGCCCTCGAGCAGCACGACCTTGCCCTGGTCCAGCGCCTCGCCCAGCACGCGTCCGGTGTCGGCCACGTAGGGCCGGAGCCGTTCCGCGTAGCCTTCGTACTCCTGCACGACGGCCTGCGGCTCGATGCCGCGCCGGTTGTAGACCTTGGTGAGCATCTGGTTCTTGTCGCGCAGCACCAGCTCGAGCTTCTTGCCCAGGATGCCGGGATCGAACAGGTCCTGGACCCGGATCCCGACCCGGGCGATCTTGTCGGCGTAGGCCGGGCCGATGCCGCGGCCGGTCGTGCCGATCCGTGAGCTGCCCAAGTAGCGTTCCGTGACCTTATCCAGCGCCCGGTGGTAGGGCATGATCAGGTGCGCGTCCGCCGAGACCAGCAGCTTGCCGCAATCCACGCCGCGGGCCGCGAGGTCGTCGATCTCGTCCAGGAGCACCTGCGGGTCGATGACCACGCCGTTGCCGATCACCGGGACGACGGAGGGTGACAGCACGCCGGACGGCAGCATGTGCAGGGCGTAGCTCTCGTCCCCGATGACGACCGTGTGGCCGGCGTTGTTCCCGCCCTGGTACCTGACCACGTAGTCCACCCGGTCGCCGAGCAGGTCGGTGGCCTTGCCCTTGCCCTCGTCGCCCCACTGGGCGCCGACAAGAACGATGGCGGGCATTGGCTTATCCTCCTCGCTGGCGCAGGCTCTGGCTGGACCCCGGCGGCTCGCCCTTGACTCCATGGACCCGGCCTGAACCGGCACGATGAAGCCCCCGCACGGGCGCAAGCGCGGCAGGGGCTCTTGCGTTCTGAGATTACCCGCATACCCGCAGGTAACCAAGCCAGAAACACCCAGTAATGTCCGCGTCGGCCCGCTATCGGCCGCCCCCGTGCCGCCGGTCCAGGTCGCCCGGGCGCCGACTCGCGTCCGGCCAGCCGCTAGCTAACGATCCGCCTCCAGCGCCGGGTCAATGATCCGCCTCCAGCGCCGGGTCAATGATCCGCCTCCAGCGCCGGGTCAATGATCCGCCTCCAGCGTCGGTCTGCTAGTGGCTGCCGGGCAGCTCGGTGGCCAGCGCGGCCGCCGCCGTGGCGCTGCTGTCCTGCAGAAACTCCGCGCACCGGGTGGCCTCGTCGTCCTCGCCGATCGCGGCGGCCGCCCGGCCCAGTATGTACAGGCAGCGCAGGAAGCCGCGGTTCGGCTCGTGCTCCCACGGGATCGGGCCGTGTCCCTTCCAGCCCGAGCGCCGCAGCTGGTCCAGGCCGCGGTGGTAACCGGTCCGGGCGTAGGCGTAGGCGGTGATCGTGTCGCCCTGGCCGAACGCGCGGACGGCCAGTGCCCCCCAGGCCGCCGAGTACGCCGGGAAGCTCGCCGCGACCTTAGCGGGATCCTCGCCGGCCGCCAGCGCCGCCGCGGCCTCGGGGTCTTCGAGCAGGTAGGTGGCCGGGGGGCCGCCGAGCAGGTTGTTGCGTTCCATCGCCGTCCCTGGCTATCTAGCTGAGGTGGTGGCCGGTGGCCAACAGGTCTTCGCAGGCCTGGGTGACGCGCGCCGTCATGCCCGCCTCGCCCGCCTTGCCCCAGCTGCGTGGGTCGTACAACTTCTTGTTGCCGACCTCGCTGTCGACCTTGAGGACGCCCTCGTAGTTGGTGAACATGTGGCCCGCGATGGGCCTGGTGAACGCGTACTGGGTGTCGGTGTCGACGTTCATCTTGACCACGCCGTAAGAGATCGCTTCCCTGATCTCCTCGAGCGCGGAACCAGACCCGCCGTGGAAGACGAGGTCGAAGGGCTTGTCCTTGCCGTACTTCTGGCCGACGGCCTCCTGGATCTCCTTCAGCACGATCGGCCGCAGCTTCACGTTCCCCGGCTTGTAGACGCCGTGCACGTTGCCGAACGTGGCCGCGAGGATGTACCGGCCCCGCTCGCCGAGCCCGAGCGCCTCGACGGTGGCCAGGGCGTCTTCCGGCGTGGTGTACAGCTTCTCGTTGATCTCGCCGACGACCCCGTCCTCCTCGCCGCCGACGACCCCGATCTCCATCTCCATGATGATGCGGGCGGCCGCGCACTCGGCCAGCAGTTCTGTGGCGATCCGCAGGTTCTCGGCCAGCGGCACCGCGGAGCCGTCCCACATGTGCGACTGGAACAGCGGCTCCTCGCCGCGGGCGACCCGCTCCTTTGAGATCGCCACCAGCGGGCGCATGTAGCCGTCGAGCTTGCCGCTCGGGCAGTGGTCGGTGTGCAGCGCGATGTTCACCGGATACTTGGCCGCGACGACGTGGGCGAACTCGACCAGCGCGACCGCACCCGTCACCATGTCCTTGACGGCCCCGGAGAGGTACTCCGCGCCGCCGGTCGATATCTGGATGATCCCGTCGCTGTCCGCGTCGGCGAACCCGCGTAGCGCGGCGTTCAGCGTCTGGCTTGACGTCACATTGATGGCGGGATACGCGAAGCCGCGCTGCTTGGCAGTGTCGAGCATCTGCGCGTAGATCTCTGGGGTCGCAATTGGCATGACGATAACTCCTCGGTTTTGGACTGACCCCACTCTAGACATTTGGGCCTCAACCTCTGTAGGGACCTTAGCCCTGATGGTTCCAGGCATGAAGGCGGCACCAAGATGCACCGGGGAGTGCCAAGGATGCGGTACAAAAGCAGCCATGGAGAGTTTCCTCACCTCGGCGGGCTACGCTGGCCTGATCTTGTTCGCCTTCCTTCAGGCAGCGTGCATCCCGATCTCGTCCGAGATCACGTTCGGATTCGCCGGAGTGCTCGCCTACGAGGGTCATCTCAACCTCGCCCTGGTCATCATCCTCGGCACGCTGGCCGAACTCGCCGGGTCTTACGCCTCGTACGCGGTCGGCAGGCTCGGCGGCAAGCCGCTGGTACAAAGGCTCGGCCGGTACGTCCTGGTGACCGAGTCCGACATTGACCGCGCCGAGCGCTTCATGACCGGCCGTGGCGCCTGGACCGTTCCTGTGGGGCGCATGCTGCCCTTCATCCGGGCCTTCATCTCGATCGTCGCGGGCCTGGTGCGGATACCGGCGGCCCGCTTCGGGGTGCTGAGCCTGATCGGCACCGTCATTTACGTGACGGCGCTCTCCTGCATCGGGTACGCGCTCGGCAGCGCCTGGCAGAGCGTCAGCCACGGGCTGACCATGGTCGGCTATGCCCTGTTCGCGGTGGTGGTCATCGCCATCGTCGGTTTCGTGGTGTACCGCTGGCGCCAGTTCCGCCGCGAAGCCCGCTCCGGCGGCCCTGGCTCCGGCAGGCCTGTTTCCGGCGGACCTGTTTCCGGCGGACCCGGCTCCGGCGGGTCTGTTTCCGGCGGACGCGCACCGGCTGGAGGCAGCCACGCGAAGCCGCGGTCACGCAAGCCTGACGCCGGGGTGGGAATCGCTCAGACCCCGAGGCCAGATAGCTCAGACCCCGAGGCCGGATAGCTCAGACCCGAGGCCGGATAGCTCAAACCCCGAGGTCGGATAGTTCGTAGGCGGCGCGGAACTCAAGTCCGCGGTCGGCGATCTTTTCCCTCGCGCCGCGGTTGACCAGCACGGCCACGCCCACGACCTCGGCCCCGGCCTCGCGCAGGGCGTCCACCGCGGTCAGCGGGGAAGTGCCGGTCGTCGACGTGTCCTCGACCGCGAGCACCCGCCGCCCGGCCACGTCCGGCCCTTCGATCCGGCGCTGGGTGCCGTGATCTTTCTCCTTCTTCCTGACCACGAAGGCGTTGACCGGCGTGCCCCGGCTGGCCGCCGCGTGCATGATCGCGGTCGCGACCGGATCGGCGCCCATGGTCAGCCCGCCGACCGCCTCGTAGCCCAGGTCCCAGGTCAGGTCGAGCATGACTCGGCCCGCGAGCGGCGCCAGCCGCCCGTCCAGCAGGATCCTGCGCAGGTCGACGTAGAAGTCGGCCCGCTGGCCTGAGGAGAGGACGAAGTCACCGTGGACGACGGCTTTCGCCTTGATCGCCTCGAGCAGTTCTGCGCGCTCGGTCACGGTAGCTGATCCTACGGGACGAGGGTCATCCCGTCCGGGTCTCGTCCGGTCGTAGTCCGCCGGCGCCGGTTAGCAGGCCGCTGGGCGTGGAACGGTTCCACCTCCGCCACAACCGTCCCAGCAGCCCCAAACTCCAGCGCATGGGAGTGGCACCCTGCACAAAAGAATGCTTAGGGTGCCACACCCACACATTTCTCCTCGTGAGGATCGCGTGAGAGCGTGAGGAGTGAGCGCCGAAACTCCGTAATTGCCCAGGTAGCGAGGGTATCGAGTGCCCCCTGAGGCCTCTGAAACCTCTGAGGCGCTCGAGGCTGTCAATGACCCAAATAGTCAATGTGCTGGGGGTTTGCGTAGTTACTGTGGTTCTCTAGGCAGCGGGAATGCGCGGAAAGGCATCCGGGGGAAGGTTACTTCACTAGGCTGAGGGCGTCGGATTCCGCATCGGTGCCTGAACATTGGCCGCTGCGCCGATAGGAAGGACGGTGGGGCCGTGGATCGCTGCGCGCTATTCGTTGACGCAGGTTACGTGCTCGCGGATGGTGCCATGGCTGTGCACGGGACGCGTCGCGGCGAGTCGGTCTCCTGGGACTACGAGGGGCTCCTGCAGCTCCTGTCCAGCCTGGCCAGAGAACGGTCAGGCCTGCCGTTGCTGCGCTGCTACTGGTACGAGGCGACCGTGGACGGCCGCCGCACCGCCGAGCAGGACGCGCTGGCCGACGTGCCGGGCATCAAGCTCCGCGTCGCCAAGATCCGCCCCGGCCGCCGGGAAGGCGTGGAAACCGAGATTCACCGTGACCTGACCACGCTGGCGCGGAACAACGCGATCAGTGACGCTCTCGTGGTCAGCGCGGAAGAGGATCTGGCACAGGTCATCGCCGATGTGCAGGATCTCGGCCTGCGGGTCACCCTCGTGCATATCGCCGTTGACGGCAACTGGACCATCTCGCGCGCGCTCCGCCAGGAGTCCGACGACATCCTTGAGATCGGCGGTGAGCACCTGCGCCCCTACGTGGACTTGATCGCGGGAGCCGAGCCGGTCCATGCCAACGAGCAGGACGATGCCGAACCGGTCGCGGCCAGGCCACTGTCCAACGGGCACTCGACGGCCGGCGCGGCGTCCTACCAGCCGCTGCCGGCGGCGGCGAACCACGCGCCTCCTGCCATTTACACCGCACCGGTCGTGGCTGAGTACCAGCGGCCCGCCCTGCAGCTGCCCAGGCCCCCGGCCCGCGACGACAGGGCCCCGGCCCGCGACGACAGGGCCCCGGCCCGCGACGACAGGACCCCGGCCCGCGACGACAGGACCGCCCGCGACGACAGGGCCAGCCGCGAGGACAGGATCCGCGAGGACAGAACAGCGCAGCCTGCCGTTAACGGCGAGGCGCCGTCGGCGCCACCGCGGCCGGACGTTCCCTCCCGGCAAGACATCTACGCCGCCCCCACGCGCGGTCGGCAAGAACGTCAAGACCGGCCAGAACGACCGGACCGGCAAGAACGTCAAGACCGGCAGGAACGTCCGGACCGGCAAGAACGACCGGAACCGGCGCCGCCGAACCCGGTCAGCAGGGCCCGCAGCACCGAAGAGGCCCCAGGTTATCCCCAAGGACTCCAGGGATCGCAGAGTGCGCAAGAAGCGGTTCCCGGATCATCAGCCACCACCGGCCCGGAGCCCATCCAGTCGCCTCCCGGGCAGCTGAGGCGACTGCCCGCCGCCCGAACGCCTAACCAGGCGCCGATGGCACCGATGGCGCCAATAGGACCGATGGGCGGCCCGCCGATGGGCGCTGGCCAGGGGTCGACCCCGCCGCCGGGTCAGCACAGCGGGCCAGGCCAGGGTTCGTCCCGGAGCGCCCCTTACAGCGGTCCACAGCCGGTCGCGGCCCCGGGGACGCCCGGCTACCCGCCGTCGGCGGGCGGGGTGGCGCTGACCGAGGCCGTCCAGGCGGCGCACGAAGAAGGCCAGGAGTTCGGCAGCTCGGTGGCCAGGGACGCGCCGGCGCTATGGCTGGAGGCGGTGCTGGCGAGGAAGCCGCGCATGCCGTCGGACCTTGAGGCCCGGCTGTTGCAAGGTTCGGCGCTGCCGATCGACTTCCTCTTGCACGACGAGGTACGGCACGCGCTGCGGCGGGGTTTCTGGGATGCGCTTGAGCGTACCCGCCGGTAAAAACGAGAAGACGGCCGGATTGTCCACAGCGACGGTGGGTAGGTTTGCAAGCGTGGTTGCGCTGTCCGGAGAGCTGTTTGATGCCATCGAAGTAAACGCGGCGCGTACCGGCAACCACAAAAGGGCCGCCGTGCGGATGGGCCGCCTGGCGGCGCAGGCCAAGGCCACTCCGGTCGGCATGTCACGGGCCGAAGCCCACATGCGCGCGGGCGAGCAGTGGTTGCTCGCGGACGAACCTGAGGCCGCGGTCGAGGAGTTCCGCATCGCCATCGCGGACGCCGGGCCGACGTTCGATGATCCGCGGGTCCCGCTGGCCCGGGCGATGTTCGCGCTCGACCGCACTGCCGAGGCTGATGCCCTGGTCCGCGAGCTGAAGGAATCCGAGGGCAGGTCGCTGGCTCGGACCTGCGACCTAGTGGCCGAGTTGCTCACCGAGCAGGGCGACCTGGAAGGCGCGCTCGACTGGACCACCGCGGGCGTTGACGCCTGCCTGAGCAGCGATGACCGCGCCGAGCTGCAGCTTCTGCTGCGGCTGAGGTACCGGCTCCGCATCGACCTCGGCCTGCCGGAAGACGACTACGACAAGATGCTCGACGAGCGCCGCCCCGGACCGGCGGCCCCCGCGGCCGGGGCCTGAACTCACCATAACCCCGGACCGCGAAGCGCCAGGCGACGCGCCTAGCTAGCTCGCCACCCGCTCCACGCGCGTGACGGAGAGCGCGTCCCTGGCCCCGTCCAGGTCGACCTGCACCTCATCGCCGTCCACTATTTCTCCCCCCAGCAGCGCCCGGGCAAGCTGGTCGCCGACGGCGGACTGGATCAGGCGGCGCAGCGGCCGGGCGCCATACACCGGGTCGAACCCGGTCAGCGCCAGCCATTCCTTCGCCGCCGGGGTCACCGTCAGCGTCAGCCTCCGGCCGGCCAGCCGCAAGGCCAGCCGTTCCACCTGCAGGTCGACGATCTTGGTGAGCTCGCTGGTGGACAGCGCGTCGAACACGATGACGTCGTCGAGCCGGTTCAGGAACTCGGGCTTGAACGCGGCCCGGACCGCGGCCATCACCGCGTCCCGCTTGGCCCTCTCGTCGCCGAACGCCTGATCCGCGATGAACTGCGACCCCAGGTTCGAGGTCAGCACCAGGATGGTGTTCCTGAAGTCGACCGTGCGACCCTGGCCGTCGGTGAGGCGTCCGTCGTCGAGCACCTGGAGCAGCACGTCGAAGACTTCCGGGTGCGCCTTCTCCACCTCGTCCAGCAGGACCACGGTGTAGGGCCGGCGCCGCACCGACTCGGTGAGCTGGCCGCCTTCCTCGTAGCCCACGTAGCCGGGCGGGGCGCCGATCAGCCGGGCGACGGAGTGCTTCTCGGCGTACTCGCTCATGTCGATCCGCATCATCGCCCGCTCGTCGTCGAACAGGAACTCGGCGAGCGCCTTGGCCAGCTCCGTCTTGCCGACGCCGGTCGGCCCGAGGAACAGGAACGAGCCGGTCGGCCGGTCCGGGTCGGACACTCCCGCCCGGGCTCGCCGCACGGCGTCCGAGACGGCCCGCACGGCCCGCGTCTGGCCGATCACCCGCCGCCCGAGCTCTTCCTCCATCCGCAGCAGCTTGGCCGTTTCCCCTTCGAGCAGCCGCCCGGCCGGGATACCGGTCCACGATGACACCACGTCCGCGACGTCATCCGGGCCGACCTCCTCCTTCACCATCGGCGCCGCAGCGGAGCTTCCGGCCGCCCCGGATTCCCCAGAAGGAACGGAACGAGCAGTGCTGCTTGCCTCATCCAACTGCTCCTTGACCGCGGGTATCTCCCCGTAAAGCAGCCGGGAGGCGCTCTCGTAGTCACCGTCACGCTGGGCCCGCTCGGCCTGGCCCTGCAGGTCGTCGAGCCGCTTCTTCAGCTCGCCGACCTTGTTCAGGCCGGACTTCTCCTGCTCCCAGCGCGCGACCAGCGCGTCCAGCTGCTCCTGCCGGTCGGCCATGGTGGCGCGGAGCCGCTCGAGCCGGTCCTTGCTGGCCGCGTCTTCCTGGTTGGCCAGCGCCAGCTCTTCCATCTTCAGCCGGTCCACGGCGCGCCGGAGCTCGTCGATCTCGACCGGCTGGGAGTCGATCTCCATCCGCAGCCGGGAAGCGGCCTCGTCGACCAGGTCGATGGCCTTGTCCGGCAGGAACCGCGCGGTGATGTACCGGTCGGACAGCGCGGCCGCGGCGACCAGCGCCGCGTCGGATATCTGCACCTGGTGGTGCGCCTCGTAGCGGCCCTTCAGCCCGCGCAGGATCGCGATGGTGTCCTCGACGGAGGGCTCCCCGACCAGCACCTGCTGGAACCTGCGCTCCAGGGCCGGGTCCTTCTCGATGCGCTCGCGGTACTCGTCCAGCGTGGTGGCGCCGACCATGCGCAGCTCGCCGCGGGCCAGCATCGGCTTGAGCATGTTGCCCGCGTCCATCGCGCCTTCGGCGGCGCCCGCGCCGACGACCGTGTGCAGCTCGTCGATGAACGTGATCACCTGGCCGTCGCTGCTCTTGATCTCGTTCAGCACGGCCTTGAGCCGCTCCTCGAACTCACCCCGGTACTTGGACCCGGCCACCATGGCGCCCAGGTCGAGCGCGATCAGCCGCTTGTTCTGCAGTGACGTGGGCACGTCCCCGGCCACGATCCGCTGCGCGAGGCCCTCGACCACCGCGGTCTTGCCCACGCCGGGCTCGCCGATCAGCACCGGGTTGTTCTTGGTCCGGCGGGAAAGC
>Ga0302326_10024483_pt1 | contig 12269 bp, 6 predicted proteins | sample Palsa_T0_3_FD_202264 | JGI IMG/M metagenome (GOLD analysis project Ga0302326, IMG submission 202264) | Peat permafrost microbial communities from Stordalen Mire near Abisko, Sweden - Palsa_T0_3 | ecosystem: Environmental > Terrestrial > Soil > Palsa > Peat permafrost | place: Sweden: Abisko...
CGCCATCATTCACGCCCGGACGTCCTTCAGGACACCGGAGGGACGGCTGGGCTCGAGTCGGTACACGGATGTCTGGGCCCGGCGCTCGGGCCGCTGGCGAGCGGTCGCAGCCCACGTGACGCGCTATTAGGCGAACGGCACCGGTGCGGTGTCCGCCTGGGCAACCGTGGGCTGCGCGAGGGAGGCCGGGCAGCATGCGGTCCGGCCTCCTCAGGCGAGCCGACGCCAAGCGCCTGCTTCTTCTGGCGCAACGCCTACGGCGCGGCGTGCTTGGCGGGTTCCTTCGAGGCGGGAAGGAGTTTCCCGGCGGCATCGCGCTTCTCGACTGGCCCCAGCTTTAGCGCGGTGAGCCGCGCCTCGAGGGCCGCCATCGGCCCGACGACCACGATGGGCATGTGGTCCGGAGCAAAGTGCGCCTGGGCCGCCTGGTCTGCTTCGGCCTTTGTGACGGCCGTTAGCTTGTCCGGGAGGTGAGCGAAGTAGCCCGGTCCAAAGCCGAGACTCTGCGCGTTGGCAAACGCGGTGGCAGTCGCGTCGTTGGATTCAAAGCGGGCGGGCAGCCCCTGGATGGCAGCCGAGCGAGCCTCGGACAGCTCCGTGTCGGTGACGCCCCCCTTCGCCATGCCAGAGAGCTCGACGAGGAATTCCTGCACCGCCTCCGGAGTCTTGTCGGCGACGATGCCGCCGAAGGCCGCGAAGGTTCCCTCCTGCCGCCGCTCGATGAGGAAGCTGTAGGCGCCATAGGAGTACGCGTGCTTGGTGCGAAGGTTGGCGGTGAGTCGCCCCTTTCCACTCCCCAGGGCAATGTTGGCCAGCCGGGTGGCGTAGAGGTCCGGCGAGGCCGAGCTCACCGCGAGCTGGCCCATCCACACCTGGCTTTGGGCAGCGCCGGCCTTGTCCACCAGCACCAGAGGCCGGCGCTTCTGGGCGGCCGCGGGCGGCAGCTTGGTGCTCGGCACCTTGGCCTTGGCCCACTTGGCAAATGAAGACTCGAGCAGCGGAACGAGTTCGGCCTCGTGCACATCCCCCACCACCACCAGCGTGGCGTTGTTCGGCCGCACCCACGTCCGGTGCCAGGCGGCCAGGGTGGCGCGGCTCATCTTCCGCGTTGCGTCCACGGTGCCGGTCGCCGGAAAGCCCCAGGGGTTCTTATCTCCGTAGATGACGCGCGCGAGCACGTTGCGACCGACCTGGGAGGCGTCATCCATCATCTGCTGCAGCGCACCGAGGCGCAGCTTCCGGACGCGCTCCAAGTCTGCCGGCTTGAAAGCCGGGTGAAGGACGACGTCGGCGTATACCTGCAGCGCCTGCGAGAGACTGGCCGTCGGCACGCTCAGGGAGGCGGTGAGGGTTTCCGCATCGCTGTCCGCCCGGAAGACGGCCGCCAGGTCCTCGAAGGCGGCCGCGGTGGCCGGCGCATCCCGGGTGGCCGTCCCCTCGTCGAGCATGTCCGCGACGAAGCTGGAGACCCCGGGCATATGTGGGGGGTTGGTGTTGGAGCCTGCGTCCACCACCAGCACCACGGAGACCAGAGGCAAGTCGTGGCGCTCGAGCAGCCAGACGGCCAGGCCAGACTTCAAGGTGAGCACCTTGGGGACGGGAGCCCGAAAGACGACTGCCGGGCCAGCCGCGGGCGGCTTGGCGCGGAAGTCGGCTTCTGGAGCAGCGCCCATGGGAGTCACCGGAACGGAGGAAGGAGAGGTTGGCGCCGAGGCAGCGGGCGACGGCCCGGGCGCCGTGGCGCAGGCTGCGAAGAGGAGGGCGGAGCTGGCGAGGAGCGTGCGCATGGTCGAGTCCTTCATGGGTTGGAGGACGTCTTCGGCGCCGGGTTGACGGTGATGACGACGCGCTCATCCTTCGCGAAGTACTTCCGGGCGACCGCCTGGACTTGCGCTGGGGTGACGGCGTCCCATTTGGCCACCAGGGTGTCGATGAAGCCCGGGTCTCCCATCCAGAACTCCCCCGACTCGAGGACATCGGCCTTGCCGCCGAAGCCGCCCACGCGCTCCAGGCGCCGCAGCACATTGGCCACGCGGTTCCGCTTGGCCCGGTCGAGCTCGGCAACGGTGGGCGGTGCATCCATCAGCTGCTGCAGCTGTACGTCCAGGGCACCCTCTGCCTTCTCCGGGGCAATTCCCGGAGCCACCGTCGCATCGACCGCCGCGTAACCTGCAAGACGCGCTGTCTCGATGTCTGCGCTCACCGCCTGCGCCACCTTCTGGGTGTAAACGAGCTCACGGTAGAGACGGCTCGATTTTCCCTTCGCGAGCACGTCACAGAGGAGCTGGATGGCGAAGAAGTCATCGTTGGAGTAGGCGGGCGGCACCAGGACGCCGACCATCACCTTGGACAGCTGAACGTTGTCCGTCATCGTCTCCCGCTTCTGACTCGTGATGGGCTCCGCCTTCACCTTGGGAACCGCCACCGGGGCCACGGCAGGAATGCTGCCGAAGTACTTCTCCACCAGCGCCTTCACGTCGGCCGGCTTGAAATCCCCGACGATGGTGAGGACTGCGTTGTTAGGGGCGTAGTACGTCCGGAAGAAGGCTTTCACGTCCTCGAGGGACGCAGCCTGCAGGTCCTCGTGCGAGCCAATGACGGAACCGAAGTAAGGGTGTGGCTTGGGAAAGAGCAGCTCCACCAGCCGGACTTCGGCGCGCCCGTAGGGACGGTTTTCGGTGGTTTGTCGGCGCTCGTTGCGGACAACCTCCCGCTGGATGTCCAGCTTCTGCTGGTCCATGGCGTCGAGCAGGAAGCCCAGCCGCTCGCTCTCCAGCCACAGCCCGAGCTCCACCTGGTTGCTGGGCAGCACCTCGAAGTAGTTGGTGCGGTCGAAGTTGGTGGTGCCGTTGACGCCGGTGGCCCCAGCGCCCTGGAGAATGCCGAAGAAAGCCGTCTCATTGCCCGGACGGTGCTTGCTGCCCTGAAACATCATGTGCTCGAAGAGGTGGGCAAACCCACTCTTTCCGGGGACCTCGTTGGCCGCGCCCACGTGGTACCAAACCATCACCGCCACCACGGGCGTCTTGTGGTCCTCGGAGAGGATGACGCGCAGCCCGTTGGGAAGCGTGTACTTCTCAAAGGCGATGAGCGGCGCTTTGGCAGGCGCGGCAGCGAGGACAACGGAGAGCAATGCATGCACCACGGGCAACTCCTTCACAAGGAACGGCAACCTGCGCGCCGCCCTTAGACTTGGGAGCGCCCCGAGCGCAAGGAAGAACGCGTTAGCCTGCGGCCTATTCAGCGACCTGCAGCATCGCCGCTACTGCGACGGCGGACTGTCTCACCGCGGACGGCGCTCGAAATGCACGGGGTGCCAGTGGAGGCACCTCGCCCTCTCGCCGATGCGGGCCACACTCAGCCGGCCCGTGCCGTCACTGCGCGGAAAGGACGAGGACCCAGTCCAGGGAGCCGTCTGCCGTCTTTCCTGGCGGGGTGAAGCTTGGCTGGCCCGAGTTGGGGAACGGACTCCCCGCGACACTCGTGTAGGACGCGTTGGATGGGTCGAACCAGCTGCCCGTCGTCTGGCCTGCCATCTGCTGCATGTCCACGGTGATGGTGAGGGTGCCGGTGAAGTAGACGACTGCCAGGCTGCCGCTGCTGGTACGGGCCGCCAGGGCGTAGGCGTTCCCGCTGGAGAAGCCGGCCGTCACGAAGGTGTTGTTGACGTCCGGCACGAGCTTCGGCGAGCCGAGCGAGGCCATGAATTGGGCGGCGCGGACCGCGTCCATACCGCCCGGGCTCGGCAATGCAGCCTGCCAGTTGAGGAAGAGGCCGTCGTTGCTGTACTCGTTTTTCAACCCTGCGCCGCCATCCCAGAAGTTCCACACCGGGTCGACTCCAAAGACGAAGCCCACTTCCCCGGAGAAGAGCGGCTGGTACATGTCGGAACGCAGGAAGAGCGGCGACGTCGGCGGCATGTACTCGTTCTCGTAGGGCCCTTCGATGAAGAAGACGGGGCGGACACCGTTGTCCGCTGTCCAGCCCTGCAGGGTGAACTGGTAGTCATTCGGCGGACTCGTCACATAGACGGTGTCGATGTCGAGCCACGTCGGCCGCGGCGTCGGCCCATAACCGGGGAAACTTGGCTCGCCGCCCCAGTGCGCCGTCATCAACTGGGTGGCACCAGCGTCCTTCATCCCATCCACGATGGCGGTGACCCACGTCAGCTGGGAGGGTGTCGGGGTGTAGTCGCAGCCATTCACCCAGATGATGTTGGGGTACGCCGCAGCGTTGTACCGGGCGCCGATGTAGCTGCCATAGGTGGTGAGCTTGGCCGTCCCGGTGGCCGACATGTCATTGAACCAGCCATCCGTCCCCTGCGCGCCCGCGTACCCCATGTAGGCCGGGGCCAGCAGCACCAGCATGTTCCGGCTGAGTGTCTCCTGCAGAAACCAGTCGACGTACTCGAAGTACGCATCGTTGGTGGTGGACATGTCATTGCAGACACTCGACCCTTCCGTGTTGGGGCAGCTACCGGGGACGGTGCCGGTGAAGGGCACTTGCCCCTCGGCGTTCCTCCAGTTGGGGGTGTGGGACGTGAAGGAGTGCTCCACCAGGTTGACGAGGATGGTGTTGAAGCCGCGGCTCTGTCTGTCATTGAGGTAGCTGAGCGCGTCCGTCTCGTCGAGCTGGGCAATCGCTGACCAGGCAGCGTCTCCCGCCATGACGAAGGGGTTTCCGCTCGCGTCCACGAGGCCGTTCTTGTCGGCCGAGATGGCAAGCGGGAAAAAACTCGGAGCCTGAATGGTGATGGAGAGACTCACCGTCGTACTCCCCGCGGAGTTGGTCGCCGTCACCACGTACGTCCCCGCGGACACTGCCAACGGCGTCCCGCTGATGACACCGGAGGACGGGCTGACACTCAGTCCACCGGGCAAGGCGGGCGAGACAGAATAGCTCGAAACAGCACCCCCGCTGCTGGTGGGGAGATTCGGGGGAACGACCGTCCCCACGGTGTAGACGGCCGGATTGGTTGCGTACGTCAGATTGCTTGGCGGTAGCGTCGCTGCATTGACGGTGATGGCGAGGCTCACCGTCGTACTCCCTGCGGAGTTGGTCGCCGTCACCACGTACGTCCCCGCGGACGCTGCCAACGGCGTCCCGCTGATGACACCGGAGGACGGGCTGATGCTCAGTCCAGCGGGCAAGGCCGGCGAGGTGGAATAGCCCGAAACAGCCCCCCCGCTGCTGGTGGGGAAATTCGGGGGAATGGCCGTCCCCACGGTGTAGACGGCCGGATTATTGGCATACGTCAGGTTACTCGGCGGCAGCGTGGCCGCATTGACGGTGATGGCCAGGCCCACCATCGTGCTTCCAACGGAGTTGGATGCCGTCACGACGTACGTCCCCGAGGAAACTGCCATCGGCGTCCCGGTGATGACACCGGTGGAGGGGCTCAGGCTCAGCTCCGACGGCAAGGACGGCGTCACGGAATAGTTTGCAACGGCACCTCCGCTGCTGCTGGGCGCATTCGGGGGAATGGCTATCCCCACCGTGTAAACGGCCGGGTTACTGGCATACGTCAGGTTGCTCGGCGGCGCCGTAGCCGCGTTGATGGTGATGGCTAAATTTGCCGTGGCGTTCCCCACGGAGTTGGTCGCCGTCACGAGGTACGTCGTCGTCGAGGAAACCACCGTGGGGACGCCGGTGATGATGCCGGTGGACGCGCTGATGCTCAGTTGGGTCGGCAACGTGGGCGAGACGGAATAGGAAGCAACGACACCCCCGCTGCTGCTTGGGGCATTCGGTGGAATGGCCGCCCCGACGGTGTAGACGGCTGGATTGTTGGCATACGTCAGGTTGCTCGGCGGCACCGTGGGCGCGGTCGGCGTGACGGCGGAAGACGGAGGACTCGCCGGGCCAGTCCCGACAGCGTTCACCGCCGCGACGGTGAATGTGTAGGCAGTTCCGTTTGCGAGCGAAGTCACCGTCGCAGTCGCCCCGCTCAAGGCGATGCCGGCCGCCGGAGTCGAAGGAGAGATGACGACGGTGTAGCTGGTGATGGGACTGCCTCCCGTGCTGGGAGCCGTCCAGGAGAGATTCACCGACAGGTTACCGGCAACGGCAAGGAGGCCCGTCGGCGCGCCGGGGAAGTCCGGAGTGGTGACTGGCGCTGTTGCAGACGAGGCTGGACCACTCCCCACCGCGTTGAAGGCCGACACAGCGAAGGTGTACGTCGCTCCGTTCGCAAGGCCGGTGACGGATGCCGTTGTCCCGGTGACAGTGACGACTGCCGAAGCGGTTGCTGGAGAGAGGCTGACGGTATAGCCGAGGATGGCGCTTCCGCCGTCGGAGGACGGCACGGCCCAACTCACGCTGGCGCTCCGGATTCCAACCGTCGCTGTCACCCCTATGGGGACGGTGGGAACGGTCGCAAGGGGCGGGCCGCCAGCGCCGGTGCTCGAACCCACCGTCCCCGTTTCACAGGCCACGAGCAGCGCAGCCAGAAGCAGGGCTGCACCATCGCGTCGAGTCTGCATGGCCGTCGCCCCTCCCTCGAAACTGCCCCCGAGGTCGACCGTGAGGGAGTAACCCCCAGCTAACCCATCGGTTGACCTCCCGGACTCACGACGTCCAAGCACGGAGGCCGGCGGTTTGCGGGCCGCACTCTCTCACCTAAGGAGGGAATGGCTGATGACGACATCGAGGGCGCGACGGCACTCCCAGCTGACAACCTTGGACCAGCAATAAGAAAGACGCAGCCTCCGCCGTCAGGGGGCTACTCGAGACGAAAATTTCTCTCCGAGCTGAACGGACCGTCGCGGGCCTCGCGACGCACCGCGTCCGGCAACACGTTTTCAGGGCTCAGGAGCGGAGAGCGACGGGACGAGGCGGCCGCCAGCTGGCAGTGCTTCGTCGACGAGCCTGTCCGCCCGGTGGTCCTTGGCGATGAGGAGGTAGATGGCCGGGACGAAGAAGAGCGTGAAGACTGTGCCCACCGCCATCCCCGTCACCAGGACGAGGCCGATGCTGTTTCGTGCTGCGGCGCCGGCGCCGGTCACCAGTGTCAGCGGAAAGTGCCCGGCCACGGTCGCCACGCTGGTCATCATGATGGGGCGGAGGCGCGTCATCGCGGCTTCCTTCACCGCTTCGACCTTCGTCTTCCCCGACTCCTGCAGCTGGTTGGCGAACTGGACGATGAGGATGCCGTTCTTCGAGATGAGGCCCACCAGCGTCACCAGACCCACCTGGGAGTAGATGTTGATGGTCGTCGTCCACCCGTCGGTGAAGAAGTGCATCTCCGGATTGGGCATCTTCAGGAATGTCGTTATCAACGAGCCAAAGAGGGCCAGCGGCACCGAGCCGGCCAGGATGACGAACGGGTCCCGGAAGCTGTTGAACTGCGCAGCAAGCACCAGGAAGATGAGGATGACGGCGAGGCTGAATGCGGGGAGAAACTTGTCCCCCTCCGTGCGGAGCTGGCGTGATTCGCCCGTGTAGTCGATGGAGTACCCTTGGGGGAGGATGCGCTTCGCCTCGCCCTCGAGAAACTTGAGCCCCTCGTCCTCGGATGCGGCAACTCCGCTGATTTTGACCGCGTTCAGCTGCTGGAAGCGGTTCAGCGAGCGCGGTGTGACGGTGTCTCGAATCTGCGCGATGGACGACAGCTTCACCAGGCCCCCGCCCGGTCCGGTCACGTAAATGTCGTTGAGCTGGTCCGGATTGAGCCGGTCGGTGCGCAGCAGCTGCGGGATGACCTTGTAGCTCCGCCCGGAGATGCTGAAGCGGTTCACGAAGTTTCCGCCCATCGCAGCGCCCAGGTCCTGACCCACGGTTTGCAGATTCAACCCGAGCTGCGCCACCTTCTCCCGGTCGATGATGACTTCGGACTGGGGCTGGTCAATCTTCACGTCGATGATGGGCGGAAAATAGAATTTCTTACTCGCCGCTGCCGCCTCCTGAATCTTCTGAGCGAACCCGAGGACCTCGGAAGTCTCGGCGGTGGAGGAGACGACAAATTCGATGGGGAACGTCCCACCCCCTGGAAGGGCCGGGGGGAGGACGCCAAAGGTCTGGATGCCGGGGATGACGCTGATGCGCGCCTGCACCTCGTGAAGAACTTTAGCGGCAGTCCGCTTGCGCTGGTCCCAGGGCTTCAAACCATCCCCCCAGAATCCGCCGCCGGGGTTGGTAATCTGAAAGGTGAATCCCGTTTCCGGAATCTCCATCAACGTGCGGTTCACTTCTTTGACCGAGACCGCCAGCTGGTCGAGCGTCGAGTTGGCCGGCGTGTTGACGATGCCGAAGATGACGCCCTGGTCCTCAGCCGGCGCCAGCTCCTTGACCGAGTTCTGGAACATCAGCACCGCGAGCGCGCTGAGGACGCCCCAGGCCAGGTAGACGATTCCGCGCCTGGCGAGCACGAAGTCCAGCCCTCTGCCGTAGGCCTCGCGGAGACGGTTGAAGCCCCGGCCGATGAGCCGGGCCAGGCCCTTCTCGTCGGCGCCGGGCTTGAGCAGGTACCCCGACATCACCGGCGAGAGGGTGAGCGCCACCACGCCCGAGATGGTGACCGCACCGGCCAGGGTGAGCGCAAACTCGCGGAACAGCGAACCGGTCAAGCCCCCCTGAAAGGCGATGGGGGCGTAGACCGCCGCCAGGGTGATGGTCATGGCGATGATGGGCCTGACCAGCTCTCGGGCGCTCACTAGCGCAGCATCGAAGGGCTTCATCCCCTCGCTGATGTGACGCTCGACGTTTTCCACGACGACGATGGCGTCGTCCACCACCAGACCGACGGAGAGGACGATGGCCAGCAGCGTGAGCAAGTTCACCGTGAAGCCAAACACCTGCATCAGGAACACCGCTCCAATGAGCGACACCGGGATGGCCACCACCGGGACCAGCACCGAACGCAACGAGCCGAGGAATAGAAAAATGACAATCACGACAATGAGCAACGTCTCGGCCAGCGTCTTGATGACCTCATCGATGGCGCTCTGGATGTATTCCGTCGCGTCGTAGGCGATGACGGCCTTGATTTGCTCCGGCAGCTCCTTCTGGATGAGCGCCATCTCGGTGCGGGTCCGCTTGATGACGTCGAGCGAGTTGGCGTTCGGCAATGACCAGATGCCGACGAAGACGGCGGTCTGACCGCTGAACTGCACCGAGGTGTCGTAGTCCTCCGCCCCGAGCACGACGTCGGCCACGTCCGACAGGCGCACGACGGCCCCGCCCGTCTCCCGAATCACCAGCCGGCGGAACTCCTCGACCGACCGTAAGTCCGTGTTGGCAGTGAGGTTGACCTGGACCAATGAGCCCTTGGTCGTCCCCACCGCCGCCAGGTAGTTGTTCGAGGCGAGCGCCTGACGCACCTGCGCCGGGCTGACATTGAGCGCGGCCAGACGGTCCGGCTTGAGCCAGATGCGCATGGCAAACGTCCGGGCTCCGAGGAGGTCCGCCCGCTGGACGCCTTCGATGGCGGACAGCCTCGGTTGCACCACCCGGACGAGGTAGTCGGTAATCTCGTTCTGCTTCAGGAACTCCGAGGAGAAGCTGAGGTAGGCCGAGGCGAACTGACTGTCGGCCGACTCGATGTTGAGGACCGGGACCTGCGCCTCGGGCGGCAAGTCCCCACGCACCTGGTCCACCTTGGAGCTGATTTCTGCGAGTGCCTTGGTGGAGTCGTAGTTCAGCCGCAGGCGCGCCCGGATGATGGATACGCCCTGGCTGCTCGTGGATTCGATGTAGTCGATGCCGTCGGCTGAGGCGATGACGCGTTCCATGGGCGTGGTGATGAAGCCACGGACCAGCTCGGCGTTGGCGCCCACGTAGACCGTGGTGACCGTCACCACGGCGTTGTCGTTGCGCGGGAATTGCCGCACGTTGAGCGAGCGTATCGCCTGGACACCGGCGATGACGATGATGAGATTCACGACAATGGCGATCACCGGTCGCCGGATGAAGAGGTCGGTGAACTTCATGTCGCCACTCCCATCAGCGGTCGGTCGGCGCTGGCGCCAGCTGAGCCGGCGCGGTGTCAGGTTTCACTTGAACTGCCATCCCATTCTTCACCTTGAAGGCGCCGTTGCTCACCACCTGCTCGCCGGCCTTGAGCCCGGACACGACCGCCACGAAGTCGCCACGACGCTCACCGGCGCGGACGAAGCGCTGTTTGGCCACCAGCCCAGTCTTGCCATCGGCACCCTTTGTCTGCTCGAGCACGTAGACCGAGTCCCCGTAGGGCGCGAAGAGGACGCTGGTGGCCGGAACAATCAACACCGGGTCCAGGTGGTTGGCGTACACCTCCACGCTGGCGTACATGCCCGGGGTGAGGCGACCGTCCTGGTTCTCCACTGTGGCTCGCATCCGGACGTTGCGGCTGGCGGGGTCCACTTCGGGATTGACGGTGGTGATGGTGCCGTCCCAGGACGCATCGGGAAAGACGTCGACCTTGACCGTGACCTTCTGGCCCAGCTTCACGTCAGCCAGCGCCTGCTGTGGAAGCTGGAACTCGGCGTAAATGGGAGTCACCGTCTGGAGTGAGACGATGGGGTTTCCGGCAGAGAGCACCTGGCCGAGCTCGACCTGACGGATGCCGACCCGCCCATCGAAGGGGGCCCGAACAATCTTCTTGGCGATGGTGGCCCGGAGGTTGACGACCGCCGCGGTGGTCTGGAGGTAACGGGCCTGGGCCGCCTCGAGCTCGACGTCGGTATTCACCTTCTGCTCGCGAAGCCGCTTGGTGCGCTCCAGGGTCAGCTTGGCCAGGGACTGGTCGGCGAGCATCCCTTCGAGCTGGGCCTGCTCCGTCGAGGTGTCCTGGCGGACGAGCAACTGGCCCGTCTTCACCATCGCACCGTTCTCGAAGGCAATTTCGCGCACCGCACCCACCAGCTCGGCGGCAAGCGTGACGCCGCGAATGGCCACCAGCGTCCCGACGGCGGCATGGACCGGTCGCCACTCGTCGGCCTTCACCTCGACGGCGGTCACCGACTCCGGCGGCGGGACCATGGTCTTGCCGGCCTTAATCATGCTGCTGATTTGAAGGACTTTGATGCCGGCCAGGACCAGGAACACGAGGAGCAGGGCCCCAATGGCGATGAGCCAGCGGCGAACCCCGCGCTTCTTCGGCTTGTCGGTGGGCGGCAAGGGTACCGGAGAGACTTCAATCCGGGACTCCGCTTCAGCTGGACGGAACATGGGTGGGCGCCGGCGGTGAGGGTTTCGTCTCCCCAATTACCCGTGTTCCCCCCGCTTGGCTCGCGAAAATGCACGAGAGGGGCTTCCGGGGGGTCCCGTCAGGAATTAGGCGACTCCGCCCCCCTTCCAAGCTGGTCGGGAGGGCCCTTCGGAGGCTTGTCCCGGGCTGCTTCGTCCACGGCTTACGTGGGGAATGCGACGAATAGGCCGGAAGTCATACGGAATGCACCCAAGGCGCGGGGGGCTGGACGGAGCCGCCAGCCGCCCGTTCCAGCTACAGCGTCTCGAGAAGTCCCGACTTGCGGACGTCAGCCATCAGCATCGCGCGGTCCGCTTCGAGAAGGGCTGTCCAGGAGTCGTGAAGCTCGGCCAGGAGGAGTTCCACCCGTCTGAACTCGACCTCATTGCGCCGGTATGCCGCCTTCTGCGCTGAGGTGCTCTTGAAGCCAGCGGTGGTGCAGCGCGCAGCATCCTCGGAGGCTTCCTGGCCCAACTCCAGGAGTCGGTCCAGCATGGCCGTGGCCTCGACCGTCGAGCGAGCAGAAACCGGAATGGCCCTGAGACTTGCCATCCGCCGCGAGCTGTCCCAGCGCCTGAGAATCTCGATGGCCTTGCGGTCCACGACCACCAGCTTCTCGTGACGGGCCGAACAGAAGGACCCATCGAGGCCCTGTCCCCCAGCGAGCGCCACGGACGAGCTGAGGACAATCGCAAGGCAGACGGAGCGCATCGGCGTCCTCTTGAGCAAACTTCAGGCCCCGGAAAAGTCCTGGAGTCACCGGTACTTGCAGTGCCCCCGGGTGGGTGTCGCGGCCTGTGCGGGGTTGGGCATGACCCCTGGGAAGGCCCTTCGGCCACCCGGCGCACGCGGCGCTGAAGGCGCGCATTTGGGTTGGCCGACACGCCTCTCCGCCGCGCCCCCTCAGGTGACTTTTCAGTACGGAGGTGTTCGCGAAGAGGCACCGAAGCCTTGGTCTCCGTCCGAGCGCCTTCGGCCGGCAGGCGCCCGCACCACACCCCGGCAGCAATCCGCCCTGCAGCGCTTCCTCGCACGGCGCCCATGCCGCGACAGAAGTCGTCGGCCGCTGCTGGAGGCTTGGCCGCGTCGCCTGCTCGCCGAGCTC
>Ga0302326_10024484_pt1 | contig 12268 bp, 5 predicted proteins | sample Palsa_T0_3_FD_202264 | JGI IMG/M metagenome (GOLD analysis project Ga0302326, IMG submission 202264) | Peat permafrost microbial communities from Stordalen Mire near Abisko, Sweden - Palsa_T0_3 | ecosystem: Environmental > Terrestrial > Soil > Palsa > Peat permafrost | place: Sweden: Abisko...
CCCACACTTGAGCCCCCCGCGTCTCCGGCGCCCCGCAACAACCCCCGCGCCCCCAAAAATTACACCCACCACACCGCACCTTGCTGGTCGTGGGCGGATAGAGGTCCCAGAGAGGACCGGTGCTCGTTTGGTGCTTGGAAACAGTGTCGGCGATCCTATCTCTCGGGCAACAGATTCTCGTCCCCAGGGGGTGTGCTGGGGGATGCACAGGGTGCGCTTCGGCTGGTGCATAAGCGGTACGGCGCGAAGCCCCGGTGAAGATGTGTAGAGAACGGTCTCAACGATGCACAGTTTGTCCGGGGAGCTTTCCCGCGTCGCCGGGCACTCTGCGCGGTTCTACGCAGATTACACCGCGTTACTACTATTACGACGAACTTCTTTATTTAATTGGGACGACGGTCGACGACGCGCTTGGAGTGGATACGTGAAGTTTAGTTGCAGCACAAAAGATATCGCGTCGGCAGTCGGGGCGGCTAGCAAAGTCGTCAACGCACACACGACCGTGCCCATTCTCTCCAACGTGTTGCTCACGGCAATCGATAATGCGATTCGCGTTCGCGCGACGGATCTCGATATCACGCTCGAGCAGGTCTTCCCGGCGGAAATCAGCGAGGCGGGCAGCGTCACGGTGCCTGCCAAACTCTTCAGCGGGTATCTCGGCAATCTGCCGGCTGGGATCATGGAACTGGCCGGAACGCCGACGCGTGCGAGCGTCAAGTGGGAGAAGTCGAACTACGATTTTCACGCGATGCCGCCGGACGAATATCCGCCGCTGCCGTCGTCGGTCAAGGGCACGACGTTTGCGATCGATGGAAAGACGTTTCGCGAAGGTGTGAACGCGGTGACGTTTGCGGCGTCGAGCGAAGAAGCCCGTGGTGCGGTGCTGATGGGGACGCTGCTCGAAATCGCCCAGGAGCGTCTGACCATGGTTTCGACGGACGGCTATCGCCTCGCCAAGTGGCAAGCGAACCTCTCGCGGGGTATAGCCGAGGAGGGGACGGCAAAGTTCATCGTGCCGGCGAGAGCCCTTGTGGAAGCGGCGCGTAATCTCGGGGGCGCGGAGACGATTGAAGTGAGCGCGCTCGGGCCGTCGGGGAACCAGCTCTCGTTTGCGGCGCAGAACGCGTCGATCGTGGTGCGTTTGGTTGACGGGCAGTATCCGAATTACGGGCAGGTGATACCGTCGCAGTTCGATCGTTCGGTGACGGTCAACACGAGCGCATTGATCGCGGGGCTGCGTCGTGCGGAGCTCGTTGCTGCGGATCGGGCCAACATGGTGAAGGTCGCCGTGTCGAAATCGCAGTTGATTATCACCGCGAATTCCGATGCTACCGGGAACGCGTATGAGGAGCTCGATGTCGAGCAAACCGGTGACGATCTCACGATTGCGTTCAATGCACGCTATCTCGTGGAGATTCTCAACCACATCGATTCGCCGCAGATCGTGATGGAGTTTCTCGGACCGCTCTCGCCCGCCGCCATTCGCCCCTCGGACGAAGCCGAAGGGGTCGCTCAGATGTACGTTCTCATGCCGCTGCGGCAGTGATCGAATCGGGCGAAGCATCGGCCGGATGCCGGTGCGTTCGCCCGGCGCGATGATTCTCACACATCTGGCGCTAGCGAATATACGCAACTACGCGGCTCTCGATTTCGTGCCGGAACCCGGACTCAACGTGTTCGTCGGGGCCAACGCGCAAGGGAAGAGCAACCTGTTGGAGGCGATCGCGCTGCTCGGTACCGGCAAATCGTTCCGGACGTCGCGCGAAGCCGAGATCGTGCGCAGCGGCTTGCCGAGTGCTTCGCTGTGGGGAGAAGCGCGCGTTGCTGCGGGGGAAATCAGGCTCTCGTGTACGCTGAGTTTGGGAGCGGCGGGATTGCGCAAGGTGTATACGGTCAATGGGCGCGGGGTGCGCTATGCGTCGTATCTCGGGAAGATGCGGGTGGTGACGTTCGTGCCGGCGCATCTCGGCCTTTTAACGGGACCGCCCGCGGCGCGACGGTCGCTCGTCAATGCAGCGCTCGCACAGGAGAGTCCGGGGTACTATGCGGCGCTGGCTGGGTATCAAAGAAATTTAGCGCACAAAAATGCGCTGTTGCGCGGCGCCATCGCGCCGGACGAAACACTCCTGGGGACCTACGACGAGCACCTGATCGAGACCGGCACCAAGATCGCGCTCGCGCGGCGCGCATTTGTGGCTGCCCTCGACGAGCGGGCCAAGGCCGTCTATCGCTCCTGGATCGGCGACCGCGACGGTGAACTCGACATCGCCTACGCGTCCGACGTGCCGGCCGAAACGTTCACGAGCGACGCGTTCGCCGCGGCCTTTGCGGCGCGGCTCGAGAAGAAGCGCGTCGCGGAAGTTTCGCGGCGCACGGCTCTCGTCGGGCCGCACCGCGACGACATCCTGTTTCGTTTGGGCGGCGTCGCGCTCGGACCGTATGGATCGCAAGGGCAGCAGCGCACGGCGGTGTTGGCGCTCAAAGTTGCGGAATACGGCGTGCTGGAAGCGCGCGCCGGGGAAGCGCCGTTGCTGTTGCTCGACGATGTGCTTTCGGAACTCGATCCGGAGCGGCAGGGCGCGTTTCTGCGCAGCGTCGGGACGTTCGAGCAGGCGTTCGTGACGACGACCCACGCGGTCGATATGCCGGTCGCCGCCACCTTTCGGATCGCCGCGGCGACGCTCGAACGGGTGGCCTAACGCGATGCCGCTGCGCCCGCTGCGCGACGCGCTCGGAACCTGGAAGCCGGGGGGACTTGCCGCTCCGGAACCGATTCACGCGATCTGCGCCGCGTGGCCCGCGATCGTCGGCGCGGACGTTGCGGCAAACTCGATGCCGCTGCAGCTTTCGGGGGACGTGCTCGTGGTGATGACGAGTTCGAGCGCGTGGAGTCAACAGCTGCAGATGCTGTCGCTGCCGATCCTGCGGGGTCTGCGCGAGGCGGCGCAGTTACCCACGATCGACCGCATGACGTTTCGCAGCGGCAGGCTCCCGAACCGCAAGAGCCGCCCGCGCGGCGGCACATCCGCGCGGCCGGCAGCGGAGGCACGCGCCTCGGCTGCGCCGCTGCCGCCGGCCGCGGACTCGACGGAGGCGCTCGCTCGCCTGCGGAGCCGAATCCTGGCGGTTCGGCGGCGTTCGGCGACGACGTGCGTTCGCTGCGGCGCACCGCTGGAAGAGCCCTCGCCCCAGATATGCGCGCCGTGCGCCGGCGCGGAAGAACGAGAGCGTTCCCTCGAGATGCAGCGCCTCGTCTACTCGGCCCCGTGGCTCGCCTTCGAGGAAATCCGCGAACAAATCCCGCGGGCGACGGTGGCCGAATTCGAGCGCGCGCGGCGCACGCTCTTGCAGCGCTGGTGGGTGATTTTAGAGCGGGCAAAACGCGCGGGAACGCTCACGAGGTGCGGTATCGAACGCAAACTCGCGAGTTCGTACGTGCTGCTGCAATCGCGTCTACGACCCGACCGCATCACGCCTGCCGTGGTGCGCAACGTCTTGGGTCCGGAATTGGAGGCGCTGCTGTGGCCGCAGCCTTCCGGGAAAGTCACGGGTAAGGCTCCACCGGCCGATTTGTCGAACGCACCGCGGTAATGAGTGAATACACGGGCGAGCAGATCGAAGTCCTCAAGGGGCTCGAAGCTGTTCGCAAGCGCCCCGGCATGTACATCGGCAACACCTCCGAACGCGGCCTCCACCAATTGGTCTACGAAGTCGTCGATAATTCCGTCGACGAAGCACTGGCCGGCGAAGCGACGTGGATTCGCGTCGTGCTCTACAAGGACGGTGCCTGTTCCGTCGAGGACGACGGGCGCGGCATCCCGGTCGACGTTCATGCTGGCGAGAACATGCCGGCGGTCGAGGTCGCGATGACGATCTTGCACGCGGGCGGAAAATTCGGCAAAGGCGGCTACAAGGTGTCGGGCGGCCTGCACGGCGTCGGCGTCTCGGTCGTCAACGCGCTTTCGGAGAGCATGATTACGCGCGTCAAGCGTGACGGCAAAGAATACGAGATCCGTTTCGAGCGCGGCATCACGGTGCAGAAGCTCAAAGTGATCGCGCGCAACGTCGTTGGGCGCGGGACCTACCAGTGGTTTCTGCCCGATCGCAGCATGTTCGATACCGCGGATTTCCACTGGGACATCTTGCAGAAGCGGCTACGCGAACTTGCGTTCCTCAACCGCGGTCTCACGATCACGCTGCGCGACGAACGGCCGCCGGGTGGGATCGGGGGGCTAAGCCGCCCCGACGTTGACGAAGTGAAAGAGAAAGTCTACGTCTACGAGGGCGGCATCGTCTCGTTCGTCGAGCATCTCAACGACAAGAAAGACCCGCTCCATCCGATCATTTCAACCAACGGCGAACGCGAGGGCGTCGCGATCGAGTGCGCGCTGCAATGGGCGGATACGTACACCGAGACGATCTTCTCGTACGCGAACAACATCAACACGATCGAAGGCGGGATGCACCTGCTGGGCTTTCGAACCGCCGTCGCGAACGCCGTCAACACCTACGCGCGCAAGCGCAGCATCCTCAAAGAAGCCGACGCGAATCTGTCGACCGACGATTGCATGGAAGGCCTAACGGCCGTCGTGTCGGTGAAGCTCGAAGACCCTCAGTTCGAAGGCCAGACGAAAACCAAACTCGGCACGGCCAAAGTGCGCAGCATCGTCTACGGGCTTGTGAGCGAGCGCCTGGAGTTTTTCTTCGAGGAAAATCCCAAGCCGGCGCGCGCGATCGTCGAGAAGTGCATGCAGGCGCAGCGCGCCCGTGAAGCCGCCAAAAAGGCGCGCGATCTCTCGCGCCGCAAGAGCGCACTCGACGGAATGGGCTTGCCCGGCAAGCTCGTCGATTGCACCGAAAAGAACCCGGCCGCTTCGGAACTCTTCCTCGTCGAGGGCGACTCCGCCGGCGGTACGGCCAAGATGGGGCGCGACTACAAGACGCAAGCGATCTTGCCGTTGCGCGGGAAGATCCTCAACGTCTGGAAGGCGCGCGAAGACAAAGTGTTCGCAAACGAAGAGATTCGCGCGATGATCACGGCACTGGGCACCGGGATCGCAGCCGACTTCGACGTGGAGAAACTACGTTATCACAAGGTCATCATCATGACCGATGCCGACGTCGACGGTTCCCACATCCGCACGCTGTTGCTCACTTTCTTCTACCAGCAGATGCGCGCGCTGATCGAACGGGGCTTCGTCTATATCGCGATGCCGCCGCTCTACGGCATCCGCAAGGGAAAGAAGCATCAGTACGCGTTCACCGAGGACGAGCTCAAGGGGATCATCGGCGAAGCCGATCCCAAAGATTTCGTCGTCCAGCAGTACAAGGGACTCGGCGAAATGGACGCCGAGCAACTGGCCGAGACGACGATGGACAGCGGCACGCGCCGTCTCAAGCGCGTCGCGCTTGAAGACATCGTGGCTGCCGACGACATGTTTACGACGCTTATGGGTGACAAAGTTGAGCCGCGCAAAGAATTCATCCAAGCCTACGCCCGGAACGTCAAAAACCTCGACGTGTAGCGAGACACGCGTCCATCGATCTGCGAAGTTGCCGGGAGGCGGCGCCCATTGGGCGCCGGAACCGTTGGCTTCGTAGATGTCACGCCGCTTGGTTTTCAGTTTGGCCGCTTTGGTGCTCGTTGCACTGCTTGCCGGCGTCTTTGGTGGGGCGGCTTTTCGTGCAGTGGTTGCGGCGGGAATCGACTTCAAGACGGGGTACCGGGTTGCGTTCGGCGAGCTAGCGGTCGGTCGCGGGACATTCGATGCGCGCGACGTCACGATGACGAGCGTCGCGGGGGAGCCGGTCCTCGAAGCGGACCGCGTCCTCGCGCGGTACCGGCTGCGGGATCTGTTCCCCGGCGGGGAGCGGCGCTTCGGGTTGACATCGCTCGAGATCGATCGGCCGCGCCTGCACTTCATTCGTCATTCCTCAGGCGATTTTAACGTCTCGTTGACGGCTTCGTCCGGTGCTGCGGGCGCTCCGGGAAGCGGCGGCGAGGTGCCGCTCAAGTTTGCGCTCGTACTGCGGGCGGGGAGCGTCGAGCTGAGCGATCCGAATCGCGTGCTGCCGCTCTCGCGCGAGTTGACCATCGGGGCGATCGAAGCGTCGGCCTCGGTCGACACCTCCGCCCGCACGACCTATCGTCTCGCGGGCGAGGTGGGCGGTTTTCGGGATCAGGCGTTCACGGTGCGCGGACGGATCGACGCGAGCGGCTACGCCCTGCATCATCTGCAAGCGCGGTCGATCGCGGTTGCTCCGCTGGTCGACTACCTCATCAACACGCGGGCGGCCGAGGTCGACAAGGGAATCGCGCGCGATATCGACGTCCGCGCGTATGCCCTCGGCGGATCGGGTGATGGTTCGCCACCATATCATCTGCTCGGGAGCGGCCAGCTCGATGAAGGCGAGCTGCGGATCCCGGGACTCATCGTGCCGGCAACCGAGATGAGCGGGCACATCGATCTCTACGACGATGGGATCGTAACGCCCGGGCTGACGGCGCATCTGGGCCGCGTCCCGGTGCGCGTGGCCGGCGGTGTCTACGCATGGGGCGATCCGGTATTTCGGCTGGGCATCGTGGCCGATGCGCCGCTCGGATCCTTGCGAGAGCTCTTCGCGTTCTCACAGCACTTGCCGCTCGCAGGGTCGGCGCACATCCAGACGCTGCTCGAGGGTTCGGTCGGCTCGCCGCTCGTCGCCACGAGTGTGACCCTTCCGAACGCCGCCTATGCGAAATTTCCGATCGCGGACGTGTCGGGTCGCGCCGTCTACTACGATTCCGCGATCGATGTCGTCGGCGCGCGCGCTACGTATGGCGCGTTGCTCGCGCAAAGCGATGGGGCGATCGACCTTGGCACCGCGGTTCACACGCAGCTGCTCGTCTCCGCCGACGGGCCGTCGGACGCCGTTCCCTACGCGGCGGAACTCGCGCCGAGTGCGAGGCTGCACGCAACCGCGTTGCTCGAAGGCGACGGCTTGCACATCGATGCGCGCGGGGTCGGGCGGGCAGCGAGCCGCGACGTTTCGCTCGAGGCCCTCTTTCACGTCGATCCCGACGGCGACGGCGCGTTCGCTCCCATCGAACTCGCGCGCAGCGATGGTTCGAACGCCTTCGGTGCGTTCTATCTCGCGCGCAGCAGAAGCGAGAGCGCGTTCTGGGCCGACGCCCGCGGCATCCCATTCGCGCGCGTCCCGAGCGATCCGCAGCTGCCGGGGCTGGCGCTCGCGCCGCCGGTGTTCGGAGGACGCCTCGATGGGTCGGTTGTGGGAGATGGGCCGCCTTCGAGCTTTCGCATCGCGGGGCTCGTCCACGGGCGTGCGCTCGACGTCGGGGGGCTGCACATCGACGACGTGCGTGGAAATCTTGCGGGAGAGTTCGCGAGCTTACGTCTCGGCGACATCGCCGCGCGCGGCCCGTGGGGCGCCTTTCGCGGAACGGGCTCGTATCTCGGCCAGACGCTCGCTCTGGTCGGAGACTATCGCGGAACGTTCGCGCAACTGCGCGGCTTCACCGGCGACGTCCGGGCGCAGGGTTCCATTGCGGGACCGGTCGCCCTCCTTATTTCCCCGCAGCGCACGATCGTGCAGGCTCGCAACGATCGGTCAGCGGGCGCGACCGTGCAAGGGGTCCCGATCGACGGTATCGCCGGGACGGTCGCGGTCGAGAAGACGAACGTGCGCGTCTATTCGGCGACCGCGCGCGCGGCCGGCGGTTCGTTTGCCGCTTCCGGATATCTCGATGCGGACCGCGGCGTCGGCGTGTCGGTCGCGGCCGCGGACGCGGGGCGTTTGCACGCCCTGACGCCGCTCGGCATAGGCCGCATTGCCGCGATCGGGCGCATGCGTTCGCAGCACCGGACGGCCCTGTTCGACGGTGGGCTCGCCGTCGGGGAAGCCACGTTCGACCGGCTCGCGCTCGGCGCCAACGCCGATGTGAGCCTCGACGGAACGCACCTCGACGTGCGGCGCGCCGATGCGACGCTCGGCGCGGCCCTCGGATCGTTCTCGGGATCGCTCGACGACCTGGGCACGGTCGCACCGCGCTACGATCTCGGCGTGCACGTGACGGCGCTGCGCATCGCGCCCTTCGCACAGGTGGCTTTGCCGAACCGCTCCGATATCGCCGGTAGCCTGTCCGGCGACTTGGCGGTGCGCGGCAGGCCGCGCGCGCTTTCCGTGCGGGGGAATCTCGCGATCCCGGAAGGCACGGTCAACGGTCTCGCGTTCGCGGGCACGACCTTCGCTCTCGCGGTCGATCCGTCGCAGTTGGAAGTTCATGCCGGCCACGTCACGGTCGGGGCGACGGAGGTGAATTTCGGTGCCCGCTTCGCAGACGACGATGCGTCAATGCACGTGATCTCGCATGGCGCGAACCTCGCCGACTTCAACGACTACTTCGATGCCGGGGACACGCTTGGCGGCACAGGCAACGTCGACGTGCGTTTTCGCAAGAGCGGCGGCGCGGTGCGAACGACCGCCGATCTCGCGATCGCGTCGCTGCGCTACCGGCGCTTCGATCTCGGCGACGCGAAAGCGCAGTGGTTGTCGAGCGGTTCGAAGGTGACGGGCGCCGTATCGTTCGGCGGAACGTCGGGCCGGCTCGCTGCGAACGGAACGCTCGACCTTGCGACGCGCGCACCGCTTGAGCGAATGCTCGAGCGCTCGAGCTTCACCGGCACCGCACAGTTGCGCGGCCTCGATCTCGGCGTGTGGCTGCCCGTGCTCGGGTATCAAGTTCCGGTCGGCGGCCGGGTCGACGCCGATGCGAAGATCGCAGGTCCGCTGCGCGATCCCGCGCTGCAGACGACCGCGACGCTCGCCGCGGGCACGCTCGGGAACTTCCCCGTCGACCGCTTGGAAATCGTCGCGACCTCGACCTTGCGGCGCGCGACGATCACGCGCTCCGAGCTCGATCTGCCATCGCTCACGGTGACGGGCTCGGGAAGTTTCGGGCTCGGCGCACGCGATCCGATCGCTTTCGCGCTGCACGCGAAAAGCCCCAATGTCGGGCCGGTCGCGGCGAAGCTGCTGGCGGCGACGCTGCCCCTTGAGGGCGCGGCGGAAGCCGACGTGAAGATCGACGGCACACGCGCACATCCTCACATCCTGGGTGGCTTCGATCTCGAGAAGGCGACCCTGCACGGGGTCGCGATTCCGCAGGCACTCGGCGAAGTGAGCGTGTCGGGTCGCGACATCGTTCTGAGCGATGCGGAAATCGGATTTGCCAAAGGCACGTTGTATTTGGCGGGCTCGGTCCCGCTCGTGGTGGACCCATTCGGCTTCGGCCCCGCCGCCGCGCCGCTCACGCTCGATTTCAACGCGAAGGGGATCGATCTCGCGAACTTCGCGCCGCTGCTGCCGAAAGGCTCGACGCTGCAAGGCGCGCTCGACGGACACGTTGCGCTTGGAGGGACGGCCGGGAATCCACGCTTGGACGGCACGATGGCGATCGCGAACGCGGTGTTTCGCGCGCCGTTTGAATCCGTGCCGCTCACGGGCGTCACGGCGAAATTGAGCTTTGCCGGCAGTGCGGCGACGCTCGATGGGCTGCATGCCGATGCCGGAGGCGGCACGCTCGACGCGAGCGGCAACATCCAGTTCGCGAACCTCGTGCACCCAGGCACGGATGCCGCCTACCGGCTGGACGCGCGCGCCTCCAAATTGGCGCTCGACGCCCCGGCGTTCGTGAACGGTTCGGTCGACGGAACGCTCTCGTTCGTGCATCGTCCGTCGCAGATGCCGCAGCTCACCGCGAAGCTGGCGCTGGCCGACGCGACGATCCCGTTCTCGGCGCTGCTGCTCGCGGACACGGGCGGTGAGGCGGGCTTCGATGCCTCTGAGGTAACGGCGCCCGCGATTGCCGCGCTTGCGCCCGGCTCGGACGTCGCGCTCGCACTCGATCTCTCCGCGCAGCGCAACGTGCGGGTGCGCTCCGCCAACGTCGATATCGGCGCGCGCGGCGATCTTCACGTCGGCGGCACACGATCGGACCCCGTGCTCACGGGTGTGTTCGATTCGACGGGAGGTACGATCGCGTATTTTAACACCGTCTTCCGCCTGCTCGACGGAACCGTCTCGTTCCGGCCCGATCTCGGCGTGATTCCAAACCTCGATGCGAGCGCCATCACGCACGTCGCGAATCCCGACCCGAACACCGTGCGCAATGCCACCGGCAGCGCCGACGTGACGCTCGAGATGCATGGCCCCGTCACGAACCCGACGATCGCGTTGTCGTCCGATCCCTCGTACGACCGGCAGCAGATTCTCGGGCTGCTGCTGAGCGCGCCACTGCTCGGTGCCACGAACCTCTTCGGCGATACGCGCGGCACGGCGACGCTGTACGGCAGCTCGACGCAGGTCGCACCGGCGACGAACATCGTCGGCACCCGCAATGCCTCACCGGGCGAAGTCACCGTGGCGCAGGAAGCCTTCGGCGTCGCCAACGCCCAGTTCACGCGCACGCTCCTCGCGCCGATCGAAACGAGCGTCGCCGATGCCATCGGCCTCACGAACATCAACGTGAACGTCGACTATACCGGGAACGTCGGCCTCACCGCTCGCAAGATTCTCGGCAAGCAGGTCAACGCGATCTACGGCACCAGTTTCGGCTACCCGTACCGCCAAACGTTCGGCTTCGAAATCAAGCCCAACAACTCGACCGCCGCCCAAGTCACCGTCTTCGAAACCCTCGGAGCCTACGGCGCCGACTCCCTCACCCCCACGAGCTACCTCGGCACCTCCACCTCAAGAATCCAAGCCGCCGAACCCTCCGGCGGCACCGCCGGCTTCTCCATCTCCCTCCAACACTTATTTTGGTAAGAGCGCGCGACCCCAAACCGCCAAGCACCAATCGCGCGCGAAGCGCCGCGCGCCCACACTCCCCGCAGCACGACCGCGCCGCACAGCGGCGCACGCGCGCCGGGGCGGGGTCAAGCCCCGCAACGCGCGAGGCGGTTCGCTCATGGAGAGGGGCGGGAGTCCGCCCCGGGGGCTTGGGGGGCCAGCCCCCCATTTCAAAGGGGCCGCCGGTTTCGAACGCTAACGGGACGGCGCTGAGTATAGAGACGGTCGGGTCGGTCATCGCGTTCGTCCAGCACAGTGGGCCACGTGTAAATTGCTTTCCGTGAGTCAAGCTCGCCGGGAAGTCGAAGGATGCTGCTAGTACGTATGTTTTCTCGTTTTCGTCGCGCGCGGCGAGGGGTCGCCGCGTTCGCCGCAGTGCTGGCGTTCGCGCTTCCCTACGCCGCAGTGGCCGCTATGGATCGTGCCGCACCGCCTCTCCCGCGCCAGGTCGCGCAAGTTTCCGCGCCGGTCACCCCGACCTCGCCGGCCCCGGATGCGACGGCGGCCCCGCAGGCGACGGCCGCGCCCGAGCCGAGCACACCTGCACTCGCGCCGCTCCCCAAAAACGCGCCCAACATCGTCAGCGTCGATGTCTCGGGCAACGCCCACGTTCCGACGGCGACCATCCTTTCGGTCGTCCGCAGCCGGCCGGGGCAGCCGTTCGACGAGCGCATCGTGCGTGAAGACCTCCAAAACATCTACGACCTGGGCTATTTCTCGGATCAAGTTCCGCCGCTGATCCGTCAGCGCCCCGACGGCATCGCGATCACCTATCGCGTCATCGAAAACCCGGTCATCTCGCGCATCACCTTCAGCGGCAACGATCACGTGCCGTCCGACACGCTCCTCGCGCTGATGGATACCGCCGTCGGCCAAGTGCTGAACCTCAATACGTTCCACCAAGACGTGCTCAAGATCAACTCGTACTACGACAAGATCGGATACGGCGGCCAGGTGCCGACCCACGTGGCGAACCTCAACGTCGGTAAAGACGACGTCCTGAGCATCCAGATCCGCGAAGGCCTCACGGTCTCGGCGATCGAGATCACGGGTTTCCCGCTCCTCAAAGAAAGCATCATCCGGCCTGCCCTGACGATCAAAGAGGGCCAGCCGTATTCGGACGACTCGCGTGATAAGGATTACGAGAGCCTCAAGAAGCTCTACGATAAATACGACCTGCAGCTCGGCGATTTCGAAGCCGGCATCGATCCGACCACCGTCGACCTCACCAAGGGAACGGCGGCCGTGAAGTACGACATCCACGTCGCGATCGTCGGCGCCGTTCAGATCACCGGCAACACGGCGACCAAGGACGTCGTCATCCGCCGCCAATTGCGTTTGCGGCCGGGCATGGTGATCACGCAGTCGCTGCTGCGGCGCGATTACGAGCGGCTCAACAACCTCGGTTTCTTCGAAAAAG
>Ga0302326_10024486_pt1 | contig 12267 bp, 7 predicted proteins | sample Palsa_T0_3_FD_202264 | JGI IMG/M metagenome (GOLD analysis project Ga0302326, IMG submission 202264) | Peat permafrost microbial communities from Stordalen Mire near Abisko, Sweden - Palsa_T0_3 | ecosystem: Environmental > Terrestrial > Soil > Palsa > Peat permafrost | place: Sweden: Abisko...
AGGCGAGGTTGCCGAGATTGTAGTAGGTGTCGGCCATACCGGCCTGGTCGCCGAGCCGCTCGAAGATGTCCAGGGCGCGCTGGTACAGGCGGGCGGCCTCGTCGTACTCCACGCGCAGATAGGCGAGGTTGCCCAGCTGGCGGTAGCTGTCGGCCATGCCGGCCTGGTCGCTGAGCCGCTCGAAGATGTCCAGGGCGCGCTGGTACTGGCGGGCGGCCTCGTCGTCGTCCCCGCGGGCATGGGCGAGGCTGCCGAGATTGTGGCAGCTGCTGGCCATGCCGACCTCGTCGCCGAGCCGCTCGAAGGTGTCGAGGGCGCGCTGGTTCTGGCGGGCGGCCTCATCGTAGTCTCCGCGCAGATAGGCGAGGTAGCCAAGCTGGCGGTAGCTGTCGAGCATGCCGGCTTGGTCGCTGAGCCGCTCGTTGATGTCCAGGGCGCGCTGGTAGTGGCGTGCGGCCTCCTCGTTGTCCCCGCGGGCATGGGCGAGGCTGCCGAGCATGAGGCAGGTGGTGGCTATGCCGGCCTCGTCGCTGAGCCGCTCGAAGATGTCGACGGCGCGCTGGTACTGGAGGGCGGCCTCGTCGTAGTCCCCGCGGTCCCGGGCGAGGTTGCCGAGCTGGCCGTAGCTGTTGGCCATGCCGGCCTGGTTGCCGAGCCGCTCGTTGATGTCCAGGGCGCGCTGGTACTGGCGGGCGGCCTCATCGTAGTCCCCGCGCGCATTGGCGAGATAGCCGAGCCGACCGTAGCTGTTGGCCATGCCGGCCTGGTCGCCGAGCCGCTCGTTGATATCGAGGGCGCGCTGGTACTGGCAGGCGGCCTCGTCGTAGTCCCCGCCCTGCTGGGCGATGATGCCGAGAGCGTGGTAGCTGACGGCCACGCCGGCCTGGTTGCCGAGCCGCTCGAAGATGTCCAGGGAGCGGTGGTACTGGCGGGCGGCCTCCTCGTAGTCCCCGCGCTGCTGGGCGATGATGCCGAGATGGTGGCAGCTGTCGGCCACGTCGGCTTGGTCGCCGCGCCGCTCGCTGATGTCCAGGGCGCGGTGGTACTGGCGGGCGGCCTCATCGTAGTCCCCGCGGTCTTCGGCGAGCCTGCCGAAAGTGCGGTAGCTGATGGTTATGCCGGCCTGGTCGCCCAGCCGCTCGAAGACGTCCAGGGAGAGCTGGTACTGGCGGGCGGCCTCATCGTAGTCCCCGCGGTCCTTGGCGAGCTTGCCGAAAGTGCGGTAGCTGGTGGCCATGCCGGCCTGGTCGTCGAGCCGCTCGTTGATGTCCAGGGAGCGCTGGTGCTGGCGGGCGGCCTCGTCGGAGTCCCCGCGCAGATAGGCGAGGTTGCCCAGCTGGTGGTAGCACTTGGCCATGCCGGCCTGGTCGCCGAGCCGCTCGAAGATGTCCAGGGCGCGCTGGTACTGGCGGGCGGCCTCATCGTAGTCCTCGCCCTGCTCGGCGAAGATGCCGAGAGCGTGGTAGCCCTTGGCCATGCCGGCCTGGTCGCCGAGCCGCTCGAAGATGTCGAGGGCGCGCTGGTACTGGCGGGCGGCCTCGTCGTAGTCCCCGCGGTCCTGGGCGATGTTGCCGAGATTGTTGTAGCTGTCGGCCATGCCGGCCTGGTCGCCGAGCCGCTCGAAGATGTCCAGGGCGCTCTGGTATTGGCGGGCGGCCTCGTCATAGTTCCCGCGCAGATAGGCGAGGTTGCCGAGCTGGTGGTAGCCCCTGGCCATGCCGGCTTGGTCGCCGAGCCGTTCGTTGATGTCGCGGGCGCGCTGGTATTGGCGGGCGGCCTCGTCATAGTCCCCGCGGTGTTCGGCGATGATGCCGAGCTGGTGGTAGCTGCCGGCCATGCCGGCCTGGTCGCCGAGCCGCTCGAAGATGTCGAGGGCGCGGTGGTACTGGCGGGCGGCCTCCTCGTAGTCCCCGCGGTCCTCGGCGATGATGCCGAGAGTGTGGTAACCGGTGGCTTGGCGGGGAGAATCTGCAGGCAGCTGGGTAAGCGTGTCGTGGATCAGGGAGGATTCCAGGTCCCAGGCACCCCAGGTGTGCAGCTGATTGCAGGCCATCTCGGTGACCTGGCCGGCTTCCTCGGTATCTCCGGCCTGTAGCAGGTGATGGCGGGCTTCCAGCAGGTCATGCAAATCGGCGGCCTTGTCTTGGGGCCACACCCGGACTCGCCACAGCCAGTAGGAGGCCGCCCGCCCGTGCGCCCTGGCCAGCCGCTGGCCGGCCTCGCGGGCGGCCAGCCTGGCCAGCTCGGTGGCGGTCCACCGGTGCACGAAAAACCGCGGCTCCCCGTCTTCGTCGCTGACGGTCAGCAGGCTTGCGGCCTGGCAGGTGCCGACCTGCTTGTTCAGCCCGGGACGCGGCCGGAACGGCGGCGCCGGCCGGTGGTTCAGCTCCGCGATGTGCGGTGCCAGCTGTGACTGGACATGACCGGGGACGTTCGCTAGGTCCCAGGACTCATCCACGGTGATCCCGGCGGCGGCCAGGATGCTCGTGATCTGCTGCCGGGCGGCCGCCCGGTCGGGGATGTTCTCTGCGTCCGGGTCAGGCCGCCCGACCTGGAACAGCACCGCGTTCTGGTCGGCCGGCTCCCGGTACACCGAGGCGCCGAGCAGCAGGTCCGCTGCGCCGGGCACCTGGGCCAGGCGGGTCAGCAGGTCCTCGAGCAGTACATCATCGGCGGCCAGCGTCACGGTCTGGGCCAGGGCGGCATCCAGCCCGGTGCGGGCGGCCAGCCACCGGCTGCGGTCGGCCCCGCTGAGGCGGCGCGTGACCGCCGCGTTGAGCCGGGCGGTCACGTCCGGGTAGCGGGCCTGCCCGCCGGACAGCAGCGCATCGAGGTATTCCAGCGACCGGGGATGGCCGCCGGCCAGCAGCCACACCTGCGTCAGCTGGCTCTCATCGATGCGGTCCAGGGCTGGCAGCGACCAGGCCAGTTTCATCGTCTCTGCCCGGGACAGCGCTCCCAGCTGCCGGAACGACAACGCTTCCTCCGCCCCGCCGGGCAGGGTGAACCGGTACCGGCAGGTGACCAGCAGCCTGCTCTGTCCCGGGTCCGCCGCCCATCCGGCCAGCAATCCGGCCAGCACCTGATCACCGGCCGCATACCCCGCGTCGCCGTCCGGGCGCAGGTTGTCTTCGAAGTTGTCCAGCAGCAGCAGCACCGGCACGTGGTCCAGGACGTGGCCGCGCAGGATGGCCAGCCGGTCCTGCCAGCCCAGATCGGCCCGCCCGGCGGCGTCGAGGGCACGGATAGGGGCGGCGTCCTGGCCGCTGATCAGCAGCTCGCGGCGGATTGTGGTGATCACCGCGCCGAGCAGGCTTTCCAGGGTCAGCGGGCCGGTCAGGCTGACCAGGATCCGGCCCGGCTCGCGGTCGCGGACCCGGGCGGTGATCTCGGCGGCCAGCGTGGTCTTGCCGGTCCCGCCGATCCCGTAGATGACGATGCCCGCCCCCGGCCCGGTCAGGTCGGCGGGCCAGCGGCGCTGCTCGCGCCGCCGTCCGACGAAGTACCAGTCCTCCCGCGCGGCAAGCCCTGCGATGCCTGGCCGGGACGGCTGCCGCGCCGGCGACGCGGTGCGGCCCGGATCCAGGACCGGCACCGACCCGGCCGCGGCCAGGACCGTCACCGCTGCCCACTCACCCAGCCCGGCCAGCTCGTTGTCCCGCCGGCCGGGGGAGGTCTCCAGTTCGGTCTGGACCTGGCGCCGGGCCTCGGCCAGGGCGCCGACCACTTCCGGGGCGCTGGCCTGGGCCAGGGTGCCGTACACGCGGGCCAGCAGCCTGGTGGCGTAGGTGTCGGTAATCGAGGTTTCGGTGGCGATCACCGCCGCCGCGCCGCGCTGGCAAAGCCTGGCCGCGAACGAGGCCCCATCCTGGCTGCCCGCCGCGTCGGTATAGCAGGCCGACAAGGTGACCACCGGCGGCATCTGCCCCGGCGGGACTGCCTGAGCCACGAAATCATCCGCGGTGACCGGCCGGGCCGAGCCGTCGTCGTTTTCCAGGCTGAGGGTGCCGGGGGCGCCGTGCCCGGAGATGTGCAGCACGTGGGCCGGACCGCGGTCCAGCTCGGCCCGGATCGCCGACACGGTGGCGAACGGCACTACCCGCACGTCGGTGGCGTCATGGCGGGCGCCGCGGACTGCGGCGAGCACGTTGCGCAGTTCCCGCTCATAATCCAGCGCCGGCCCGCCGCCGCTGTCCGGGGCGGCGATCGCCACCACGATCCGCAGCGGCCCCGGAAGCATCCGTCTCACGGGCGCTTCGGTCTTCCGGTAGACGCTGACCAGCGGGTGCAACGCCAGCGGGCCGCGGCCATCGGGACCGGGCAGGGCCTCCCACGGCAGCCAGGCCAGCTCCGCCGGCACGGCCAGACCGAGCCGCACCGGCTGGTGCTCCCGTTCCGCCCCTGCCAGTACTGACTGCATGCGACCCAGGACAGGGCCAGGCAGGAACGACTCGCCCAACAGCCGGGCGGCCCGGCCCAGCGCCGGCTCACCGGCGGGTACCTGTACCTCTGTCCCGGAAGGGACCGGCAGGCTGACCCGGGCGCGGCCCCGGCGTGCCTCATGGACTGCCTCGGCCAGGCCCGGGCGCACCCCGCCGTGATCGGCGGCCACCTCGATGCCTGGCCCGGTGAGCTGGACCCGGCCACCGGTCACCGTCAGTAGCAGATCCACCGGGCCCGCCAGCGGCGGCTGCTTTACCGTGACGGCAGCGATGCCGTCCAGCAGCGCGACCAGGTCCTCGGTCCGGACCACCCACGCCGTGCCCTCAAGCCACCCGTCCTCACTGTTATAGCGGCCCGAGACTACCCCGGCCACCGCGCCGTCGCTGTCGCGGATCACCGGCGCGCCACTCATGCCCGGCCGCACCGCCTCGGCAGTGATCCGCCCGGCCGGCGTGGCATCTTCCCGCATCGCCGGCCCCGCCCACTGGCCGGCCGTGGTCAGGGACCAGGCGGTGCGGCCCGGATCAGCGATCACGCAGTGCCCCGTCACCGTCACCGCCGTCCGCGGCGCCATCTGGTCCGTCGTGGCCAGTTCCCCGGCCGTGGCCGGTAGGTGGACCTCGCAAACCAGCACCGCCAGGTCGTGAGCCTGATCCAGGCGCGCCACGGCCGCCTGGAACGCCTCGCCGCCCGCCAGCGGATCCACCTCCACCCGGGCAGGCTGATCAGCGGCACTGATGTCCTCCAGCACATGCCAGGCCGTAACCAGCACCCCCGGCGCGACCTGAAAACACGTCCCCACCGGGGCGCCGCCGCCATCCAGCACCCGTCCCAGGTACCCCGGCACCCGCGAGTCCGGCACGCCGGCCGCAGCCATCACGAGAACCCGGGCAGCACCGGGGGCCGCTCGCCCGGCGCCTGCCGTGTCACCGCCCCGGCCGGCGGAATGCCGGCCGGCCTGGCCGCGGCATCGCAGCCGAGGGTGACATTCAGGCTGGCCTCCCCGGCGACCACATCCACCCGGTCCGGCCGCGCCCCCGCCTCGATCTCGATCTCGATCTCCCCGACCCTGACCGGGATCAGCCGGTTAGCCGCCACCACGTCCCTCTGTTCGCCCCGGGACAGCAGCGCCGCCCCGCAAGCCATTTCGTGTCAAGCACGACCATAGCCCCGCCAACCCGCCGCGTCACCACATAACTACAAGCCGGCACTTGCCCAAAGGCTCGGGTCGTTGTCCCGCAACCTTTAGATCTGGAAAGGTCTTCCGGCGACGGTGGCCCCGGAGTCACCCGCAGGCCATCCCCGGAAACCGTTCCGCAACGTGTTCCGCAATGAATTACGGTGCGCTCAGCGCAGGCCCTCCGGCACCGGCCAGCGGATCACGGTGCGGCGGCGGCGGCAGTCTCCGGCTGGCCGCTGCCAGACGCCGAAGGCATCCGGCCGATCACAGAACGGTCAGCGGACTAGCGCACCCAAAGCAGCGCACTCAAGGGAGCAGTAAACGGTAACGCGGCCAATGGAAGACCTCCATCAGGTCGGCGATTGTGTATTCGCCTGGTGGCGTACATGCGGGCGAACTCGGCTTGCTGGCGGGGAGTCAGCTTGGGCTGCTTGTCGGTCAGCTTGCCTTGGGCACGGGCGACGGCCATGCCTTCGCGGACGCACAGCCTGAGCAAGTCGGCTTCAAATTCGGCAGCTGGCCAAGATGCTGAAGAACATCTCGCCGAGGGGATCGGCAGGGTCATAAATAGTGCCGCCGAGGGACAGCTTGATGCCGCGGGCGAGGAGGGAGTCACCGATGTGGCGGGCGTCGGGGACGAAGCGGGCGAGCCGGTCGAGCTTGGGCACAACGAGGGTGCCGCCGGGCCGGACGGCGGCCAGGGCTCTGGTCCAGGCCGGGGCGGGCGCGGCTGGAGCACGGTCAGGCCCTTGTCGAGGTAGATCCGGTCAGGTCGTCCGGGACGCCGAGGGCGGCCAGGGCCTGGCACTGGGCGGTGAGGCCTTGCAGGACGGTGGAGCACCTGACGTAGCCGATGGATTCGCCTTTTCCGGCAGCGTACCGTTTAGCCCCGGTCACCGGACTATTGAACGGTCTGGTCTTACGAGACAGCGTTTCCGCAGGCCAAGCGGCTCCCAAGATCATGCTCCGGCATGTCCGGCGATCGGTCCCTTATGTCACACCTTGCGGACACCGCGCCTTTGGGTCGCCTCATGGGGGACGCGCAAGCACATGGAGACCAGATGTCTGGCTGCCGGCTGGGCTACCGGCAGACTTGAGAGTGCCGGGGTGGTGCTCATGCAGCACACAGCGGAATCGGGCCAAGATGTCTTCATGCCCGATACGCCAGCGCTTCCGTCTCTCAAGATCCTGCTGGACCAGGTTGCCTCCGAGCGGGAGACGATGAACACACATGCTGAGAGCCTTGACACCAAGGCTGGTGTCATACTCGGATTCGCCGGGGTTCTCGTTGGTCTAGGTGCCACAGCCCAGGCGACGATCTCCACCAATGGAGTTTTCAGGAGCGGACTTGGTGTCGCGGTAGTTGCCGCCGTATTGGCCGCATGGGCAGTCTTCCCTCGAAGCTACCCCGTGCTAGAGGTACTTCGAACCCGCCAGAAGTTCCTCACGGCAGCCGAATCCGAGACCCAGCTGCAACTGTTGGATGTCCAGATCAAGATGGTCATGGACGCAGCAGAGCTGGTGAAGCACAAGGGCAGCAGAGTGCGTTGGTCGGTCTTTTGCCTTGCAATGGCTGCCGCTCTGGTTGTCGTCGGTACACTAACAGCCGGAGGTCAAGCCGATGCCGGAAAACGAGACCAGCCGCGATCAAGCAGCTACCGAAGCTACGCCACCTCCGCGCCGACCAGAACCGCCCCCCTTCAACCCGGACACGGACCTGATCGGTTATATCGAGAAGGGCCAGAAGCCGCCCGATGAGGAGCGCCAGAAGCCGCCCACCGAGGAGGGCTAGCGGTAGCGCCGAGGCTGTACCACTTGCGGAACCACTTCATACATACCCTGGCCTGCTGTTATCTCCCTCTCACAGCTGGGGAATTGCATGGCAGACAGCGATAGAAATACTGTCAGCCGCGGCGACCCCCAGACCCTGCCGCCGCCCCGCCTGCCAGGCCGCCGCAAGTCGAGCTGTGCGTGTCCGCAGAGCACCCGCAAGACGCTGCGCCAAGACGACAGCGATCTCGTCGGCCTCGCGGCCTGGGGTGCAGCGACCGGGACGATCTCACGGACAATGTCAGTGACCATCACCGCCCCGACACACCTCGAACCCGACGACCGGCAGAACCTGACCCGCCAGGCCCTTCTTTACATGGCCGAAGCCTTCGGGTTCCTCAACGCCTCCGAAGCCTGGCAGACTTTCAGCTGATCGCCCCGGGCCGAAGCTATCTTGCTATGTTTCGGTGCATCGGCAGCGGGCAGGCAAGACCGGCTGGTTAGAGCGGAATTAATTGCCTAGTGGATAATGCTGGTGTGACTAATCCGAAGCTTCACCACTACGTCCCGCAGTTCTATCTCCGCCGGTTCACCGACTCGAATGGACGACTGTGGATCTGGGACCGAGACGGCGATCGAGTCTTCCCTACCCGGCCGGGATCGGTCGCAGCAGAGTCCGATTTCTATTTCGTGCGCGAATTGGCCGAACAGGGATATGATCCGCTGATGATAGAGAGCCAGTTCGCCGATCTCGAAAGCGACGTCTCGGCCGTGACAAGTGATTGGCTCGACTGGATCCGGAACGGGGAGCCAGGCGATGTGCTACCGGTGCCCGATGCTAACCGTCAGGCGGTCAGCCTGTTCTTGGTGCTCCAGTTTCTGCGGACCGCGGATGCCCGTTCCAAACTGGCCGACTCCGCTAAAGCCGCAGGTAATACGCTAGATTCCGATGAAGACAGACGAGCGCTCCACACTGACATGCTGTGGAAGACCGACGAACTAATCTTTCCTCTTGCCAAGCGCGTGGAAAGTTCCACGTGGCTGTTTGGCCGGAACGCGACGTCCGCCTCGTTCATCACATCAGATAACCCCGTTGCCTGGCGGACGGCAGACAACAGGATGTGGCTCAAGGCGGCCATCACGATGGAGGGCACCTATATCGTACCCCCTCGCTCCTGATGCGGTCATGTACTGCTATCCCGACGAAGGCCCGTGGCGGGATGCAATGATTTCCCGTTTCGACTGCGCTATCTCACCAGTAACTTTGACTGATGCGATGGTCCAAGGCGAGAACACTGCCCAGGTGTTCATGGCCTCACGATTTATTATTTCCAATGCCGCAGCTTTGCTCACGAGCGTGAGTTCGCGAAAACACTAGGGACTGACACTTACGCTCCGTAGGAATTATGATAAGATACCAGGGATCTGTCAAGGTAATGCCTACCGCACTTCCTGTTGATTGATCTTCGCCCAATAGCGTAAGCGCGAAGAATTGCGGCTCGCGACCCGGGGTTCTCTCTATGAGGAGAAGCCGGGATCCTGGCCTCAGGATCTCACTGATCAATGTCCAGCGGTCCGCGACGGAGCATACTGAAAAAATATTCTCCGAAATGGATCGTGGCCCTTCCGGTGTTCGAGCATTCATGACATAATAAGCGCATGGATGACACTACATCGCAGTGCGGGATTTTCGGCATTGGCTATGAAGGGCTGAATATCGACGCGTTTGTTCACCGCTTGGTGACGAGCGGCGCCCGGATTCTGGCTGATGTACGCCTGAACGCTATTTCGCGGAAACGGGGATTCAGTAAACGGCTTCTGGAGGCGACACTGGCTGATGCCGGGATCGGTTATTGGCATGTTCCTGAGCTGGGGAATCCGGGCTGGAATCGGGCGGGGTTCAGCGGGCCGTCAGATGAGGTGCAGGCGGCCCGTGCCCGCTTTGCCGACATGATCGGCAGCGACGCAGCAGCCACCCGACTGGAGGAGATCGCCGCGGCGGCAAGCGATGGCGTGGTAGCGGTTATGTGCGTCGAAGCCGACGAGCGCGCCTGCCACCGATACGTGATCCTCCAGGAACTGCACCACCGTCTGGATCTGTGCGCGGCGGTTTCCTAGCGACGCGGCTGGCGCGGAGGGTAGAACACGCCCAGGACCATGAAGCCCTGCGGCCGTCTCTGCTGGTTACCGACAAAGAACACCAGGTCCTTGTCCGGCGCGCACATCTGCTCAAGGAAACGTTCCCTCAGCGCTGCGCAGGCTTCCGGGTCTGCCATATGAGCGAGGTTCCGCTGGAGGGCCACCCACTCCCAGTCGTAGATGCCCTGGCGGTGTTCACGGCAGCCCGGCGCCTGGCAGAGATACCGGTACCAGCCGTTGAATCTCGGTGCCTCCAACGCGGTCTTCGCCCCGCGGCCCACGCCGGGCAGCTCCAGCTCAAGCTGACTGACATACTGGTCGATCTTGCGCAGGTCGTTGGCGCTCCAGCCGGGATGCGGCTCGATGTTCAAGCCGGTCACGTGCCGGGGCCGTATTGCGGCCAGCGATCTGGCCGGCCCCCCGTCCCGGACCGCCTCGATCAGGCCGCACATCGTGCCTTCAACGTAATCATCGATATAGGCCTTGCGGGGGCGCCAGGCCGGCAGGTGCGTCTCCACAACGAGGGTCCCCATCTGCGGCCGCCAGCTTTCCGCCCGCGGGTCTCCCGGATTCGGCTTGGCCGTCACGGTCACCACGTCGTACTTCTGGAACTTGTTGCCACTTTCCAGCTCACGGAAGTTGACCGGGTAAAGCCGCACCCACCCTGCAAGATCCGGGTCGAGGCGCAGCCCGGCGACACACACTGTCTCCCCGTACCGCTCTGACGGATTGGGCGCGGCCTTCACCGTAATAAGGACACGCAAGCGTTCAGGCTGACTGCCCGCCGGCTTCACCGGCGCAGCACCCGGCTCGGGCGCGAAGAGCGACTTCTGGACCGCCTTAGGCGGCTCACGATCTAACCTCACATACCAGAATCAATCAGGCTACGGCGATAACGTCAAACCAGGTACTTGACCGGGACCGGCCAGGCTGGCAGCCGCGCGCGGCGGGTTCCGCAGGATCCGGCGATCGCGCCCCGGCGGTACTGAGATCGGCGACCCGCTCGTGATTGGCGGCGGCGATCGACGTGTACGCCGGTAACCTGCGACACGCACGCTGACCTCACGGCGAGGCCGCCAAGCTGGCATCCCTTACCACGGGGCCGCAGTTGCGCCTCCTGGTTCTAAGCCGCAGCGCAGAAGTTGGCCTGCTTCGTCTTCCCGGTTATTGGGTCGGAGGAATTGCGCGAGGGCCCTAGTCCGTCGTTTGCCCTTGCTTCTGTGGCGCGACGCAGCCACATCTCGGCTTCGCATGGCTCGCCGTCACGCTCAAGATCGCCGACCAGATGCAGCATCGCGCTGACGGCGCCGGCTAGGGCGGACCGGCGCCACCACTTCCGGGCGTCATCAAGGTAGCCGGACTGGTCCAGGCCAGCGGCTAGCTCTGTCATCATCCACGGGTCGCCGGCCTCGGCCATGCGGTGCATGATCATTCCGGCCTCGTCTGCTTCCCCGGTTTTCTGCAACAGCTGAGCCAATTCCATCCAGGCGAGAGGATTTCGGGCTTCCGCATCTATGAGCAGAGATACTCTAGCCTCGGTGGTACGCCCGTGTTTTATCCGCCACTGTGTCAGTACGAGCCCGGCAACCAGATCGTCCTGCGCTACGTCGCGCAGCCACTGTTCGGCGTCTGGCCCGCTCACCCGCTCCAGCAGCGTAGAAACCTCTTCCATGTCAACGCCGAGCTGCTAGGCAAGCAGTTGTCCGTGCCAGACCCGGCAACGCCGTGGCGCGAACGTGATCCCGCAAAGGCACCCTGCATCTGGCAGCCACGGCCGGTAGCGTCGTTCAACCCGATGCCACCGGCCGGACACGACCGGCTGCCGAGGGCACTCTCGCGGGTATGGCCAGTTACATCAGCGGCCGAAGGTGACCGTCACGGCCGGCTGCGGTCAGGTCTTGCGCAGGTGGGCCCGGTCCGAGGGCGGAGCGGCAGACGGCCTGCCCGGCGGGCTCGGGCTGGCCGGCCGGCTCAGATCCGGATCGTGCGGGAAGCCTTCGGCGGCGAGCAGCACAACATCGCGGCCGTGGCCGGCGGTTTGCGCTGCGCGGGGTTTGGGGGATGGGCTGGCGGTGTCGGCTAGGCCGATCAAGGACCGGGCCGCGTTGTCGATCGCTGCGGCCCGGAGGAGGACGACCGGGTCCCGGACCCGGCGCTGCCTGATAGCCCGCTCGACGGGCCCGGGCAGGCCGGTACTGGCACGGCTGTCGGTGAACGACACGCCCGCCAGCGGGTGACTGGGGCGGCCGGGGCGTTCGGGCCTGGTGCCGTGACTGCCCCGTCGCCGGGCCGGGGCCAGTGCCGCCGACCGTGCCAGGCCCAGGGCCCTGCTGGGCGCTGCCACCTCGATGGCCAGCTGGTCCAGGTGCTGCGCGGCTCGCGTGCTGGCCTGGGCAGCATCCTGGTAGACGTCGCGCAACTCCAGGACCGTGTCGGTCAGCGCGGGAGCGTACGCGCGAGGCACGTCGAACCCGGTCGGCAAGGACCGGGTCGGCACGAACAGGCGTCCGGCCTGGGCGGCGGCCTGCACGGTGCCGGTGTCGGTGACGGCTACGCAAGCCAGGGCATCAGCGGCGTGATGCGCGGCGGCCAGGACTGCGGTGAACGCGTCCGGTCCGGGTGCGAGAGCGGCCGGGTCCCGGCGGGGACCGCGGCCGGCGCGGGCTGGTGTCCACTGCGGGTTGTCCCAGACCAGCCGGCCCATCCGCAGCAGCAGATCACTCGCCTCGCTCATG
>Ga0302326_10024487_pt1 | contig 12267 bp, 9 predicted proteins | sample Palsa_T0_3_FD_202264 | JGI IMG/M metagenome (GOLD analysis project Ga0302326, IMG submission 202264) | Peat permafrost microbial communities from Stordalen Mire near Abisko, Sweden - Palsa_T0_3 | ecosystem: Environmental > Terrestrial > Soil > Palsa > Peat permafrost | place: Sweden: Abisko...
AACTGCTGCTGACGCTGAGCGCGCTGTGGTTCTACTTCACCTTTGCCGAACGGCTGACTACCTGGTATGGCAATAACAGTTCGGAGATGACGGTGTTCTGGATGACCATCCGGCAGCAATTTGCGCCGCTTTTCTGGATCATGGTGGTGTGCAATTTCATTATTCCCATGCCCATTCTGGCGATCAAGCGGCTGCGGACGATACCGGGAACGGTGATCGCCGCGAGCACGGTGGTCGCCGGGATGTGGATCGAGCGCTTTTTGATCGTGGTGCCGTCGCTGGAAAGAAAATTCCTCCCTTCTTCCTGGGGGAGCTACCGGCCGACGTGGGTGGAGATCACCCTGATGGCCTCGGGATTCGGCATGATGGGTCTTTTCTATTTGTTGTTCGCGAAATTCGTGCCCATGATTTCGATGTGGGAATTGAAAGCGGGTATGCGCAGGATGCCCCCGGTGGCGCGCGGGACGGCCGCGGTTTCGGAGAGCGAGCCAAGCGGCGACGAAATGGGAAGCGAATCGCTCGCGCCGGGCATTCCTTTAAGGGGGCCGCTAAGAGGGCCGTTATGACGGCCGCTAAGAGAGCCGCGATGAAAACGATTTATGGCATTTACGCTAGTCCCGAGGCGGCGCAGCAGATGGTGGACGTCCTGGCGGCGGCCGGCCCGGAGTTGCATTTCCACAGGCGGCAGATTGTGGTTTACTCCAGCGAGCCCTTCGACGGATACGATTTCTCGGACGAGCACGCGCACACGCACCTGTTCCGGCTGGCGGTGCTGGGTGGGTTGATCGGGGGATGCTGCGGCTACGCGCTCACTTCTTTCACGCAAAGGGCCTATCCGCTGATCACCGGCGGGATGCCCATTGCTTCGCCGTGGACCAACGGAATCATCGTCTACGAACTGGGCATGCTGGGGGCAATTGTTTTCACGGTCGGCACGCTGCTGGGCAGCGCGCGGCTGCCGCGCTTTAAGGCTCCGCTAAGCGATCCCGCGATGTGGGAGGGCAAAATTCTGGTGGGGGTCGCGGACCCGCCGGAGAATTCCCGCAGCGAACTGATCGCGCGGCTGCGCCGGGCGGGCGCCCTCGATGTAAAGGAATTTCAAGACGGCGGCAAGGTTGACGCGGCGCGTGCGCAACCTGCAAAAGACCGATCGGACGGATGAAATTGACATCGCTTCCCACTGAACCCCTGCCGCTGAGCTCGCATGGCAAGCCCACGGACTCCTTTTCGCAGGCCGCCGAGCTGGAAAGCGAACTGAAGCGCAGCGTGCGCGGCGAGGTGCGCTTTGATCGCGGCAGCCGCGCGTTATACGCCTCCGACGGCTCCAACTATCGCCAGATTCCCATTGGATTGGTGATTCCTCGCGACGACCAGGACGTGATCGCCGGGGTTGCGGCGTGCAGGAAATTTGAAGCCCCGGTGCTGGCGCGGGGCGCGGGAACCAGCCTGGCCGGGCAGTCCTGCAACGTGGCCGTGGTGCTGGATTTCACCAAGTACATGAATCGGATTCTGGAGATCGACCCCGAGGGGAAATTTGCGCGGCTCCAGCCGGGCGTGGTCCTGGACACCCTGCGCAACCGGGCGGAGGCGCACCGGCTGACGTTTGCGCCCGATCCATCCACGCATAACCGCTGCAGCATCGGGGGAATGATCGGGAACAACTCTTGCGGCACGCACTCCCTGCTGGGAGGCAAGACCGTAGATAACGTCGAGGAGTTGCGGATTTTGCTGTATGACGGGACGCAGATGACCGTCGGCGCGACGAGCGATGCGCAACTCGCGGCGATCATCGGCGCCGGCGGGCGCCAGGGAGAAATCTACTCCAGACTGCGGGGCATTCGGGATCAGTACGGAGAACTGGTACGCGCGCGTTTTCCGCGGATTCCGCGGCGCGTCTCAGGATACAACCTCGACGAACTGTTGCCGGAGAGCGGCTTCCACGTGGCGCGCGCCCTGGTGGGAACGGAAGGCACGTGCGCGATCGTGCTGGAAGCTAAGCTGAAACTGATCCACAGCCCGCCACACAGAACGTTGCTGGCTCTGGGGTACCGGGATGCGTTCGAGGCCGCCGACCATATTCTGGAGATTCTGGAGTTTCAGCCCATCGGCCTGGAGGGATTCGAAGGCAGCATCGTGGACAACCTGCGGATCAAAGGGGAGCCGCACCTCGATCTGCTTCCCGAAGGGCACGGTTTTCTTCTAGTGGAGTTCGGCTCCGACGATCCGGGCGAATCCCTGGGGACTGCCCAGCGGCTGATCGAGCGCCTGAAGCGCGTGGCTGAACCGCCCAGCGCGCGGATTTACAGCTCGGCGGAGGCGCGCGCGGTGTGGCAGATCCGCGAGGCGGGTCCGCGGGCGGCGGCCTTTGCGCCGGGCGCTCTGCCGGAATGGGAAGGCTGGGACGACTCCGCCGTGGCGCCGGAAAAGCTGGGCGGCTATCTGCGGGATATTCGCAAGCTGATGAACGAGTTTGAGTATCGCGGGGCTTTCTACGGGCATTTTGGCCACGGATGCATTCACATGCGCATCAGTTTCGACCTGGTGACGGAGAAGGGCATACGCAAATACGGCGAGTTTATCGAGCGCGCGGCGGATCTGGTGATCGGTTATGGCGGTTCGCTTTCCGGAGAGCATGGCGACGGGCAATCGCGCGCCGCCTTGCTTCCCAAAATGTTCGGTCCGGAGCTGATGAAGGCGTTCGTGGAGTTCAAGTCCGCCTGGGATCCGCACAACCGCATGAATCCTCACAAAGTGGTGGACGCCTATCTGCCGACCGAAAACCTGCGCCTGGGCGCGGATTACAAACCGATGCAGCCAGTCACGCATTTCAAGTTTCCCGACGACGAGGGCTCCTTCACCAAGGCGGCGGAGCGATGCATCGGCCTGGGGGCGTGCCGCAAGAACGATTCGGGATCGATGTGCCCCAGCTACATGGTCACGCTGGAGGAGCGCCACAGCACGCGCGGGCGCGCGCACATGCTTTTCGAGCTGCTGCAGGGCGAGATCGTGCGAGACGGCTGGAAGAACGAGGAGGTCAAGCAGGCGCTGGATCTGTGCCTTTCCTGCAAGGCCTGCAAGTCGGAATGCCCGGCGAATGTGGACATTGCCACGTATAAGGCCGAGTTCCTCGCGCATTTTTACGAGGGCAAGCGCCGCCCGCTATCGGCCTACGCGTTTGGAAGGATCGACCGGTGGCTGCGCATTGCGTCGCACGCGCCGGGAGTGGCGAATTTTCTCAGCCACGCCGCGGGCCTCGGCCAGATGATGCGAAGCGCTTTGCATCTGGCGCCGCAGCGGCAGATCCCCCTGCTGGCTCCGGTCAGTTTCCGGAGCTGGGCGCAAAAACGGCGCGCGGATGTGCTTTGCGGTGAAAACCAATCCGGGCGACGCGCTCAGGCGGGAAGTGGCCGCGAAGTTATTTTGTGGGCGGACACGTTCAACAACTATTTTCATCCGGAAACCATTCGGGCCGCGCTGGAGGTGCTTACGCAAGCGGGCTTCCGGGTGATGATCCCGCGGGGCCGCCTGTGTTGCGGCCGCCCTCTGTACGATTTCGGGATGCTGGACGAGGCCAAGCAATACCTGCGGCGCGTCCTGCGCGCGTGTGGCGGATGGATTGACGCGGGTCTGCCCATCATCGTGCTGGAGCCGAGCTGCGCCTCGGTGTTCCGCGATGAACTGCGCAATCTGTTTCCCGACGACGCGCGGGCGCTGCGGCTGCGCAGCCAGACATTTTTTCTCGCGGAGTTTCTGGAACATTGCGCGCCCGGGTACCAACCGCCGCGATTGTCGGAGAAGGTGCTGCTGCACGGCCACTGCCATCAGAAAGCCCTGAGGAAAATGGGCGACGAGGAGTCGCTGCTGCGCAAAATGGGAGTGGATCTGCAGCCCGTGGATTCCGGCTGCTGCGGAATGGCCGGGCCATTCGGCTTCGACAAAGACAAATACGAGATTTCGCTGGCCGCGGGCGAGCGCGTTTTGCTGCCCGCCGTGCGGCGGGCCGCGCCGGAAACGCTGATCGTTTCCGACGGCTTCAGTTGCCGGGAGCAGATCGTGCAGGCCAGCGGGCGCCCAACCCTGCACTTGGCGGAAGTGCTGCAGTTGGCCGCCGGCCGCGCAGACGCTTCGCCGCTCCCTTAGGTTACGCCGCTTCTCGCATCGGGATGTAACGCTCGCCGGCGTTGGACGGGAGCAGGACGATGAGAGTGTAGACCCCCAGAGTCAACCCCAAAGGGATGTGCCAGAGCGCCAGGAATCCGGCCACCAGCGCGAGCGAGCGTCCCGATCCGCTGCCGGCGCTCAGCGCCAGTCCGGCCCCTATGCCGGCAAGCCCGCACACCACCGTCAGCAAGATTCCCGCGCCATACAGGATGTGGAAATCGCTCATCAGCACAAAGGGGTTGGGCACGCGTTGGAGCAGCGCGCCAAACATGACGGTGGCCGTGCCGCTGAAGACGAACAGGAGAATCGCCTCGATCAGGCTGACCACCCCATACACGATCCACCAGACGCCCAGTGTGCGAAGGTAATTCTTGCGATTTTGAGATGTGGAAGCGAACGAAGACATAGACCCTCCTATACAGCGCCAACCATTAGATGCAAGGCGGCGAGGAGTGGGACAGGGTTAAGGCGGGCTAGCGCCGCCGCCGGCTGGTGGAAGCCAACGAATGGCCGGAATGCGGGAAGGGAATGGGAGTGTTGCGCTTCCATTCCTGGCGCTCGAAGATCCAGTCGAAAATAGGCAGGAAGATGCTGTAGCGGCCCTTGAATTCTCCGTGATGCAGCATGTGGTGGCGCCGGGCGAACTGCAGCCAGCGCGGCAGCCATCCTCCGAAATGAATGCGCCAGTGGATCTCTTCGTAGGCGAGGTAGTAGGCCGTGAAACCCAGGAACATTCCCGCAGCGACACTGGCATTTAGCAGGAAGCGAATGGCCAGGACCTCGGGGGCATTCAAGACGAAGACCAGGACCACCACCCAGGGCGAGGTGGAAAAGTTGACGTAGCGCGCCTCCTCGGGGGAGCCCGCCGAATCGTGATGCAGGGCGTGCCGGCGAGCCAGGAATCCATGGTTCCAGTGCAATAGGTAGCGATGCAGAACGTATTCGAAGGCATTGGCGTAGAGCAATCCCGCCAGAAAGCCGAGAGCGAGGGTTAGCGGCGCAATCGCACGCACGCGCCCCCCGGCGGATAGCAGCGATAGCAGCGTAAGGACAGCGCCTGTGAAAACGGCGGTGATGGCGTTTTTCCGTTTGACCTGCAGACCGCGCGCGATTTCCGCGGCGCGAAGGTCGCTATTGGCGGGAAACTGGTGGGTCACTGCCGTCATTACTATTCTGGCCTCTGCCTGAGCGATGTTGCTCCGCTTGCCCGGGTTGCTCATGCCGGTCAGGCTTGCTCCTCGGACAGGAGCGCATGGCGCAGCGCCTCTTGCACTCCCGGGCCGAGTTTGGCGCCGCCGATGGTCAGATAGAAGGCGTCCACGGCTCTCTGGCCTTCGGTGTCAATCAACGCGACTTCGATGTTACACCCCGTATTGGCCACGGCCGCGCTCAAATGATAGAGCAGGCCCGCGCGGTCCTGGGTGATGATTTCCATTAAAGTGGAATGCGACGAGCTTGAATCGTCGAAGCGAATTTCCGTGGGCACGCCGACTTTGGGGGGACGCCGGGAGTGCGAGCCGGATCTGCCGCGCATCAAGGTTTCCAGCGAGAGGGCGCCGGAGAGGACCTCCTGTATATTTTTCTGCAGGCGATCCGCTTCCGGCGGATTCAGCTCCAGGGTTTTGTATCCGTCGGTGAAGTAAAACGTATCCACCACGATTCCCGCGGCATTGGCAAAGGCCTCGGCCTTCCAGATGTTCATGCCCCAGGCCGCCAGCGTGCCACTGATCCCGGCGAATAAAAACGGACGATCGATCGCCAGAAGCGTGAGCACATAGAGATGCCCGCGTATTTCGATTTGCGATTGCACCGGATTGTCATTCAACTGGCGCGACATCCGGAAATGCGTGGCAATCTCCTCGGGGGTATGCGCCAGCACGTAGCGCCGCGGCAGCCCCTCCAGGAAGGTGCTCAACTGCGCCTCGGTCACGGGAGGGCGCAGCAGGGGCATGATGCGATCCACGAATTGCATATCGGTGGACTGGGCGTGAAAGCGCTCTTCGTCGAGGCTGCGGCCCATGTAATTGGCCGTGGAAACGTACAGCTGCCACAACGATTCGGCCTTCCACGGCGTGAGGGCGTCGGGGTTAACGGCGCGAATATCGGCGTAAGTAAACAGGCAAAGCAGCTTGAGCCGCTCGGGCGAGCCTACTTTTTCAGCGAAGGCGCGCACCGTGGCGGGGTCGAAAATATCCCGGCGCATCAGATTGGCGGACATTTCCAGGTGATTGGCGATCAAAAAGCGGATGGTATCGGCCTCTTCCTGGCGCAGGCCCAAGCGGGGAAACACATTCTCCACGGCCTGCAGGCTTCCCTGGGGATGGTCTTCCAAGGACATGCCCTTGCCTACGTCGTGAAACAGAAGCGAGAAAAAGAGCAGTTCCGGCTGCTCCAATTCGGAGAAGGTACGGGCAAAGGGCTGTTCCCACTCCGCTTTCGACTGCCGCAGGCGATGAATATTTTCAATGGCCCTGAAGGAGTGCGCGTCCACGGTGTACTGGTGGTAGAAATCGCGGATGACCAGCGAGTCGATGGCCGCGAATTCGGGGAAAATGCTTACTAGCACGCCCACGCTATGCATGGCCCGCAGAGCGTCGGCGGCGCGCGGCGAAACCAGAAGTTGCCGGAACCGCCCCCAAAGGTTGGGAATCGGAACTGCCGGGCGCTGCAGGATCTCGCCGATCTGATTTTCGGTTTCGCGGCTCAGCTGCAGGCCGTTGCCCGCCAGGAAAACGAACAGATTGAGCAGTTGGCCGCCGTCCCGCAGGACGGCCGGGTCACGCAAGGAGAGGCGCCCGTTGGCGATCGTGTAATTGGATTGCGAGCGGCGCGTTCTCCAATCCTTATACCAGCCGCGAAGCCATGAGGTGGGGGGCTGGGCCTCATCCAGGAGTTGCGTGGACAAGCCATAAATGGTGCGCGCGTGGCGGAAATACAGGCGCATCCAATCCGCCGGGGCGATGTTCTGGAGATGCTTGACGCCGATGCCGGCGGCGGCCGCTTCGGCCTGCAGTTCATAGGTGAGCACGTTATCGTCGCGGCCCTGGCGATAGTGCAGGAAGCAGCGGGCGGCGGCAAGAAAATCGAAGGCCTGGGAAATCTCCTCGCGCAGTTTGGGAGGCCAGATGCTGTCGGGCTCGGCAGTCAGGAAATGCCGCAGGTGCGTGATGCGGGCCACCCAATAGGCCACGTGATAATCGCGCAGGCCGCCGGGGGAATTCTTGAGGTTGGGCTCGAGGTGGAAGATGGTGTTGCCTTCCCTCTCGTGCCGTTTGCCGTTCAGCTCGGCAAGATTGCTGAGCAAGCCGTGCCGTTCGCGGTGGATCAGCCGCGGGAGCACGTCGTCATGCAGTTGCGCAAACAGTTGCGCGTCGCCCGCCAGAAAACGGGAGTCCAGCAGGGAGATGTTGAACTCGGGATTGTCGCCGTGGAGCTTGTCGCAATCGGCCAGAGTGCGGTTCAGCGGGCTGAGTTTCAGGCGCAGGTCCCACAAGGGCAGGGAAATCGCCCGCGTGACCCCGCGGTAGCGGGCATGGGCGGCCTGGTCGGAAAGGAATAACAGGTCCACGTCCGAGTGCGGATACAAGGCCCGGCGCCCATACCCGCCCAGGGCCACCAGGCACAGTTTGTCGACGCGGCTGCCGTCCGCGACGAGATGTTCGCGGCAGAGCTCGACAATAATGTTGTCCACCAGTGCCGCCCGCTCGGCGATCGCCTTGCGGCCGTTGGAGGTGGCGGTGAACTCGCTTTGAATTTTGGCGGACTCTTCCGCGTAGTAATCGCGGAGAGAACCGATGCTGGAGATGGGCATGCTCGCTATGTTCTCGAAGGGGACGGGAACTGCGGGATCGGATCGGCTAAAGCGCGCCCTCTCCTCGTTCTTCATCCCGGATGCGGATGGCCTCGTCGACCTGCGAGAGGAAGATTTTGCCATCGCCAATCTTGCCGGTCTTGGCGGTTCTGAGAATCGTTTGCACGGCGCCATCCACCAGGTTGTACGGCAGGATCATCTCGAGTTTGATCTTGGGCAGCAGATCCACCTCATACTCCCGCCCGCGGTAGGTTTCCGTATGGCCCTTTTGCCGGCCATGTCCCCGCACTTCGCAGACCGTCATTCCCTGGACGCCCATCTCCTGCAATGCCTTCTTCACGGATTCGAATCTGGAAGGCTGGATGATGGCTTCAATTCTTGTCATCGAGGCTCGCTCCCTTTGTGAGTTGCCAAACTCTTCCCTTCATTTCTCGGAAGACCCGCGGGCTCTCCGTCCTGGGCTCACACAATATTCAACCTTACTTACTGGCGATTTGCACTCACAATCGTACTTTTTGTCTTTGTGGTCAGGAGACGGCTGAAGCCGCGTCCGTCACGGCGCCGGTGCTGCTGCTGGATACCAGACGGCGGTATTTGGCGAGGACGCCCGATTTATATTTGGATTCGGGCGCGCGCCAGGCTTCACGCCGGCGGGCGAGTTCCTCCGCGGAGACGTGCAGCTCCAGCCGATGGTTGTGCGCGTCGATGGTGATCCGCTCGCCGTCGCGGACCAGCGCAATCGCGCCGCCCACGGCGGCTTCCGGGGCCACGTGGCCCACCACCAGCCCGTGCGTGCCTCCGGAAAAGCGGCCGTCGGTAATCAGCCCCACCGAATCGCCCAGGCCCGCGCCAACGAGCGCGGACGTCGGAGACAGCATTTCGCGCATTCCCGGACCGCCCTTCGGCCCTTCATAACGAATCACCAGCACGTCGCCTGGCCGGATCTGGTTGGCGAGGATGGCGGCCATGCAAGCCTCTTCGGAATCGAACACGCGCGCCGGCCCGGTGATTTCCATCCCCTTGGAGACCTTGGCCACCGAACCTTCCGCGGCCAGGTTGCCCTTCAGAATAACCAGGTGTCCCTCGGGGGCCACCGGAGACTCCCACGGGTGGATGACGTCCTGATTTTTGGCCGGTTCGGCGGATACCGGTTCCAGCACTTGCGCCACGGTTTGGCCGGTGATGGTCATGGCGTCGCCGTGGAGAATGCCGTGCGCCAGCAGCATTTTCATCACCTGGGGCACGCCCCCGGCGGCATGAAGTTCGGTGACGACATATTTGCCGGAGGGTTTCATATCGCACAAAACCGGGACGCGCGGACGAATGGCTTCAAAATCCTCCAGCCGCAGGGGAACGTTTGCGGAGTGCGCAATGGCCAGAAGGTGCAGCACCGCGTTGGTGGACCCTCCCATGGCCATGACCACGGCGATGGCGTTCTCCAGCGCTTTTCTGGTGATGATCTGGCTTGGAAGAAGTTGCCGGCGCACTGCGGCAGCCAGTACGCGCGCCGATTCCGCGGCGCTGTCGCTTTTCTCGCGATGCTCGGCGGCCATGGTGGAGGAGTAGGGAAGGCTCATGCCCATGGCCTCAATGGCCGAGGACATGGTGTTGGCGGTAAACATGCCTCCGCAGGAACCGGAGCCGGGGCAGGCGTGCCGCTCGACCTCCAGCAGTTCGTTTCTGTCGATTCGTCCCGCGCTGAATTCTCCCACGGCTTCAAACGCGCTGACCACGGTGAGGTTTTTCCCATGGAGATGGCCGGGCTTGATCGTGCCGCCATAAACAAAAATAGAGGGAATGTTCAGCCGGGCGATGGCGATCATGGCTCCGGGCATATTTTTGTCGCAGCCGCCCACGGCCAGAAGGCCGTCCACGCACGCCGCGGAGCAGACCGTTTCGATGGAATCGGCAATCACTTCGCGCGAAACCAGCGAATACTTCATGCCCTCGGTGCCCATGGAGATGCCGTCGCTGACGGTGATGGTGCCAAAGACCTGCGGCATGGTCTGCGACTGGCGCAGAGATTCCATGGCCTGCAGGGTCAGATCGTTCAGCCCCGCGTTGCAGGGCGTGATCGTGCTGTAGCCGTTGGCCACGCCGATGATGGGCTTGTCAAAATCTCCGTCGCCGAAGCCCAGGGCCCGCAGCATGGCGCGATTGGGCGTGCGCTCGATTCCCTCGGTGACGGTTTTGCTTCTCTCGTGATCGCTCATAGGAGACCCTTGCTCTGCGGCGCCCTACGGTTTGGCGGAAACCTTGGCTTCGGCAGCTTCGGTCTTCACGGTAATCGGTTTCAGGAACGGCATCAGCCCGCGCAGCCGTGCGCCGACCTCCTCGACCAGCAGATGCTGTTCCTTGCGTCGCATCTCCATGAAGTTGGGCCGCCCGATGCGGTTTTCCTCGATCCACTTGTTGGCAAACTCCCCGTTGCGGATCTTGGCCAGGATGTCCTTCATGGTCTTGCGCGTTTCGGCGTTGATCACCTGGGGACCGGCGGTGTAGTCGCCCCACTCGGCGGTATCGCTGACGGAGTAGCGCATGTAGTTGAGGCCGCCCTGGTAGATCAGGTCCACGATCAGCTTCATTTCGTGGACGCATTCGAAGTAGGCCGCTTCCGGCTGGTAGCCGGCCTCGACCAAAGTGTCGAATCCCGCCTTCATCAACGCGCTGATGCCGCCGCATAGCACAGCCTGCTCTCCGAAAAGATCGGTCTCCGTCTCCTCGGTGAAGGTGGTTTCCATGACGCCGGCGCGCGTGGCCCCAATGCCCTTGCCGTAGGAGAGCGCCAGTTGCTTGGCCTTCCCCGTGGCATCCTGATGCACCGCCAGCAGCGCCGGGGTGCCCCCGCCTTCGACGAACACCTCGCGCACGCGATGTCCGGGGGCCTTGGGCGCGATCATGGTGACGTCGATATTGGCGGGCGGGTGGATGGTGCCGTAGCGGATGTTGAATCCGTGCGCGAACATCAGCATCTTTCCCGCCGTGAGATTGGGCGCGATATCCTTTTCGTAGACCGCCGGCTGCGTGGTATCGGGCGCCAGAATCATGATCACGTCCGCCCAGGCCGCGGCATCGCTGTTCGATTTTACAGTGAGCCCGGCGGCGATGGCCTTATCGCGAGACTGGCTGCCGGCGTGTAACCCGACGCAAACGTTGCAACCGCTATCCTTGAGATTCAATGCGTGCGCATGTCCTTGCGAGCCGTATCCGATGATGGCAATTTTCTTGCCTTGAATCAGGGACAAATCCGCGGCGTGATCGTGGTGAATCGTAGCCATATTCAGCTCCTTAGGGCCCTATTGAGAGATTTTGTATGCTTAGACGGAGTGAGAAGACTCCGCCACTGCAACGGAACCAGGCTGCTCCGGCGAGATGGCCGGCGCGGCCTCTTTTTCGTCCTGCTTGATCCCCCGGGTCATGACCACCTGGCCGGTCCGCACCATTTCCAGAATACCCAATGGGCGGAGCACCTCCACCAGCGCATCGATTTTGTCGTCGGCGCCGGTGATTTCCATGATTAACGTGTGCGGAGCCAGATCCACCACGCGCGCGCGAAACACCCGGACGATTTCCATCAAGCGATGCCGCGTCTCCTCGCGCGCCTCCACCTTGATCAGCGCCAGGCTGCGCGAAACCTTGGAAACCGCCGTGACATCTTCCACCGAGAGCACATTGACCAGCTTGTAGATGTTGGCTTCCACGCGATGAGCGGCCCCTTGATTGATCGCCGAGACGATGGTCATGCGCGATACGCCCGGCCGTTCCGTATGCCCCACGGTGAGCGATTCGATATTGAACGCGCGCCGCCGGAACAGCGAAGAAATGCGGTTGAGCACCCCGGGCCGGTCCTCGACGTAGACAACAAAAGAGTGCCGCTTGTCCCGTTCCTTGGCCGGCTCACTCATCGGACGGCGTCTCCACCAGCGGACCCGGCCGCCGGATCATGGCGTGCAAATCCGCTCCCGCCGGCACCATGGGATAGACGGAGTCTTCCTGTTCCACGCGAAAGTCGATCAGCGCCGCGCCGGCATGGTACCGCGCGGTCTCCAGTGCGGGGATCACCTGGGATCTCTTGGTGACCGTCAGGCCGGGAATGCCATAGGCGTCCGCCAGCTTGGAAAAGTCCGGGCTCAACAGCGGCGTGGAAGCGTAGCGGCCCTCGTAGAAAAATTCCTGCCACTGGCGCACCATCCCGAGGTATCCGTTGTTGATGATGGCGATCTTGACGTTTAATTTTTCCTGCACGATGGTGGCAAGTTCCGCCATGGTCATCTGAAACCCGCCATCCCCGGCGA
>Ga0302326_10024490_pt1 | contig 12265 bp, 7 predicted proteins | sample Palsa_T0_3_FD_202264 | JGI IMG/M metagenome (GOLD analysis project Ga0302326, IMG submission 202264) | Peat permafrost microbial communities from Stordalen Mire near Abisko, Sweden - Palsa_T0_3 | ecosystem: Environmental > Terrestrial > Soil > Palsa > Peat permafrost | place: Sweden: Abisko...
TCAAAAAGGGGACACTTCTAACGAGTTAACGATGGGGACATTTCTATCGAGCTTTGACATTAGAAGGTCTTCCGCTTGACGAGAGGATGTCGGGACCGTATCAATCACGAGAACGGCGCACGTGTGCCGTTCGGGCGTCGCCTTTGCCAATTGTTCTACGAGCTTGTCACGGTGCTCGTCTTCGAAATCTGCAATGTCTTCCAAAAATACGAATGCGAAGCGGAAATTCTCAAGTGGTTTCGTCGGAGCGGGGGCCGGTAGAGACTGTGGCACATGGGTGAGCAACGAGATGTCCAGTATGGTACCGGGCAAGTACCGCAGTTGTTTATCTCTCAGGGGCGTTGGTTCGTTTGCACTTTCGTATGACCAGCCAATGACGGCAGTTTCGGAACGAACGGTTATTGCGCCATGGTAGGCGCGAACAAAGCGTTGAACGAGCCATAGACCTCGCGTGCCTCTGGCATGCCGAGTTTCCTTCGTATCGCTGGTGGACCACTTGTTGAAAGCCCAAAAGAGGATGTTCTCGGATGGTTGAAGGGGCGGAGACAGTTGAGGCACTTCATCGGCATTGTGAGAAACGAAATGAGGTGCCAATCTTCGATATATCCCAATTCCAGAATCCCCAACGACAATTCTGAGCAGAGGAGACCCAGCCTGAGCAGCATAGGTAGCGAAAGGCTCAAGGGCAGCCCGGAAATGCTGTGGCTTGACGCTGTGTCCTGTTTGACTAAGCAGCAGAGCGCCAACTAGCGCATGAGGGGGACACTCAGCGCTACCTTCCGGAGCGTGTCTAGCAACATTTTCAACGAGCTCGCGAAGTATGGTCCCTACAATGGCTTGGGCGTCCGCCCTCGCGATTCCCAGGTCGGCTAAAGCCAGTACAGCAGTAGCGAACGATTCACGATGCGGGACGGTTTCGTTGCCGTCGAAAGTGAACCATCGAAGAGGAAACATTTGTCGTAGTAAGTAGTCCTTCGGCGCCGAATGATCCAGACTGTCGACTGGTTGACCTGCGGTATTCGTATTCTCAGTGACGAACTCGCTCTCAGAGGCCGCCTCCCGGTAGTTCCGCAGAATCGAGAGATAGTCTGCTCGATAGGGCACATGTTGTACGCCAATTGCGGAGATAAATCCGGAGTGCTCCATAAAGTTGAGCGCGATTTGCCTTCGCAGGATTCGGGCAGTGACGCTTTCAGCGAGAGTCGGGTTGTTTTCCCTGCGGCATTGTGCGATGAAGGCTGTCTCACCATCGGACGGGACAGAGAGGGGAAGGGCTATAGACACTTGAATTCTGTGTCGCAGCGCGCCTTCGACGATGAGAGCAATCTGCGCTAGACAAGAAAATTCTGCAAACTCAACCCGAGATAGGTTGACGAAGATTCCGTTATCCAAGGTTTCTTTGGTCCAACCGTTGGCTTCTTTGGTTGCCGGTGACGATCCTCGAAGCCGTTTTTCAACATCGTCCGGTCCCAAATACCTTCCGAACTTAAGGGAGACCATCGATATGGCACCTCTTTGTGTCGAAGATCCATTGAGACAAGGGTCACAAATTCGTAGAGCTAGGCCGTACAGAACGATCAATTGGATTCTCGACGCAGTGGGTTAGAATTGCAAGCCTGCGCATCTGGTCGTGAAGTTGTGGCATTGGTTAGTATGATCTAGTCATCCAAGCTTCGGGGGGTGGGTGGCAGCAGTCGTGAGCCAAGAAGCGTGAGCAACGTAACCATCAAAAGGCTGTTCGTGCGAATTGCGCCCACGGGACGCCAGTTCGGCCGCCGCGCTATACTCTGGCCGCGTTCTCTTTCGGGTTTCCCCTTTTGGCAATAGACGAAGAAAAACCGGATTTCGCGCTCGATATCGCCAAAGATGCAGGACGAACCCTGCAAGCGACATTCGCAGCCGCCGCTGCCGCCGGAGCCGTTGCCTTTGCTGAAGCGACCCACAGCATTCCATTCGGTGTCGGCGCTGCTCTGCTTACGCTAGTCGGCGAACTCGCAGGTCGCAGAATAAACAGCCGACTGAACGATGTGGTTGAGCACTTCACTAACAGACTCCGCGACCTCGGAGAAGAGAAGATTGACCGGGAATGGTTCAAGACCGAAGAGTTCCAAACATTGCTCTTCGAGGCCCTTCGTCAACTGCAAGTCATGCGCGACAGCGCTAAACTTAGGATGCTCGGTGTCGGATTGGCCAACAGCGGCGCAGATAATTTCAAGGAAGAAGAACGGAAAGATTTGTTCATTCGCTTCGTGCGCTCGCCTGAGCGCCAATCAGATTAAGCGCATGATCGGCGGGAGTTACAAGACTTCGTGGTACCTCTGCCACAGAATCCGCGCTGCTATGAAAGAAGCAGAGCGCCCGATGCTGGACGGCACTGTAGAGATGGATGAAACTTATGTCGGCGGTCGCAAGCGTGGCATCGGAGCAAGAGCAGCAAGGGAAGCAAAAGAAGTCGTTATCGGTATCCGGCAGCGTGGCGGCGACGTGCGATTCTTTCATGCCAGCGACGCTCATAGTTCCACTCTGGCATTTCCCCAGCTCTCACTTCGCCCGCGACTTTCTGCGACTTCTGCTGTACAATTCCTGCCTCATCAGGTGGCCGGAATCCGCGCTGCAAGCAAGTCAAACCGCCGCCTAAAGTTGCTCGGCGGAGCTAGGAGGTTCTCTACTTGTGGAACCCGGTGCAAGCGAGTCATCGACGATTACGCAAATTCTTCAGAACATAGAGCCTGGTGCAGTCATCCTTGAAGCACCCGTGCTCATGTCAGAAGGCCTCTCTCAATCCAGAACTTATTATCTCAAGGTTTCTCAAGGAATCCCGGGCGACGGTCTGAAGTCCATAGCCGGTCATAACATCTTGAAGTTATCCGCAGACGTCTGCCTGTATCAGCCTACAGAACAACAACGCGGACTAATGTGCCAGAAGCTGGCTCCTAGGTTTATGGCACAGTTCACGCCGACGCTGCATCACCTCTCCGGTGTCTTCCCATCAAAATCAGACGGCAACATCCGGTACCTGCTGTTTACCCTGCCGAATCCTGCGGGGGTTGAGTACACGAAGCCGCTTTCGGCCGTTCTCGATGGTCGCCTTCCGCGCATCGTGGAACGAATTTCGCGCAGGCTTTTCGTGGGCGTCGGCAAAGATGGCCTTGGGTTCAATCCTAATCCCAAGCCGGAACCTGCCAGGAAGGTAGGCGAGATTCTTGTCGAATGGTTGGAAGAAGGGCGAGAGAACAATGCCACTCGTCGCGGCCGGCTGGAGTCCCGGAGAAACGAGCTTATTCAGGACCTACGATCTTGGTATCTGCACGATACCGTTGTGCCTGATCCACTTTCTTTGTATCAACGGCACGATCTAAGGAATAAAGAACTAAGCTGCTATAGCGGCATATTGCACGGTGACCTCCATCCGGGTAACATCCTATGTGCCTACTGGCCCCCGGGGGCAGAACCTGACCCGGATGCCTTCTGGCTCATCGACTTTGCTGACGCTAAGTTCGGAACGCTGTTCTACGATCAGGCATATCTGCGCATGGGCATGCTGTGTTCGCTTCCCGAAACCCTGAGTGCCCTCTCGCTGCGGAATATCTTGAATGGTCTGCCAGCAGAAGACGGGGCGCTTAACGGTAATGTGCTAGCTGCCATACAAGCGATCCATGACGTTGTTTCCACTTCTGCCATCAACTCGATTGACTCAGAACGGATGAACACAGCTCGCGTTTGGACACTCGCCTGCTTTGCTGCGGGACTGAATTGGGCGGCAAAGAATTATGATGAACGAGATCGCTACAAACCCAGGCGCGCTCTTCTAGCGGCAGCGTATGAGGGGCGAACTTTGTTGTCATTGCTCAATTTACCCCCACACATCTCGCAGCCGCCCCCCACCCCTATTGACCCGACCCAAATGAAGGGATCCGCCAGACCCAAACACGGCGAGGCTACCTCGAAAGAAGCCTCTTTGTCTGGGCTACTAATTGTGAATGCGCTTCTCATGGCAGATGTACCGTGGCTCGGTATCGAGAAGATTTTATGGCCGGATACCTTTAGGAAACTGCGTAACGGAATTTCCCTATCAGCTGACGAGCTCGACAGGCTTGAACAGTTAGCCGATAGCTATAGTCTCTTTCGCGATACTGTTAACATTCGCACTTTTCTAAGACTTATAGACTCTGATCTCGACGGACGTCTTTCCTTGGTAGGAGAAAGGAAGGATTCGAGAGAAAATGCGGCGCTACGCGGGCTCATTTTGAACAAGCAGATGTTTCAGCGGGCCGCTTGGCTGGACGACGTTAAGGAGAACCTACTTAATGCATCACGCTTGAAGGAGGACGAAAGCCTCTCGTTACGAACCTGGAACTTACGGAAGGCCTACTACTACGCTGGAATCCGCCTGACGGCGCATCAAATGGCTGATGCTGCTATTGCAGAATTCAGCGACGAGCGGTGGCAGTCAGTAATAAACACTGCGCCGAGTCAAGCACATAAGCACCTGCGCGCAGCGAACATAAAGATCGCCGAGCATTTAGCTGCTGCGCTCACGCTTGAAAGCAGAGGTGGAGATGCAATTAGGATCATCGAAGGTGGCGTGGGAGGAGGCCACACAACTTTTTATATTCTTCAAGCACTCGCAGCAAAGAAGGCGCCGATTGAGTATTGCGGTATGGAACTCGTTCCTGCCTTGGCCGAGGAAGTGGACGCCATGCTTCGAGGCCGCAGTGCCATCATGGATGAACGGAGTGAACTTTTTTCGCAGCTCAAGATCGATGGTCGCCTCTTTCCCCTGTTTCGCTCGGACGGCCGCATGGTTGTCGCCGGCTCTATGGAAGATACGCTTTGCGATCTCTGGGATGAACGTAAGAGAGAACAGAAAGAGACAGAGGATAGCGGCGTCGACGCATTCGTCGCCTCGTTTGCCTTCCATCACGTGCCTAACGGCGAAGCGATTATCAAATATATAGCCAATGACGCACAGGGATTCGAGAAAACCCTCGATCGAGAGGGCGATAACAAAGAGGCCGTTGCTGAGGCCTTGGCTCAAGGCTGCACTAACCTGTACAACGTATACCGGGAAACGGAACAACTCGATTCCGATACCGAAATGATCGAGGTATTCGCCGCGCGTAGAGGCAAAATTATAGAGTCAGTTGCAGAAGAGTGCCCTCAAGCTGCGGTTTTCCTCTCCCTGATCGAGTGCGCTGCGCTGTCGCGCACTTTAGTCGACGACTTCTGCAACAACATAAGACAGTATAAAACCTATCCAGAGGACCTCCTTCGTCTCATGCTCCGTAATCCGCAGCGGGAGGTTTTGCTCACAGCGCGGTCGCTACTGAGAGATGGCGGGGTGCTAGCCGTTGCAGATCCCGACGGAACATCGGATTTTAACGCGGAGAATGCTTATCACGACCACGAGCTAACCATCGCCAACTTTCTGAACGCCAAACAGTTGAAATCACAGCTAGAGGAAATGGGCTTCGACGGAATTCGGGTCTTTCGTCTCAGAGGGAAATCTGATCCCTTGACAGAACCTGAGGAGGAGTCACAGAATCCGCTTGAACTGTTGAATACGGCTTCGGCTCGCAACTTGGGTTATATCGTATTTGCACGCCGCGACATGCGTCGGGAACGAGAGATGGCCGGGGGGAGACCGCGGTCGTATCCTGACGCAAAGCTAATGATGACAGAAAAAGACAAGGCGGCAATCCTGAAGGTCGGAACTATGCTTCGTGCCAGCGAGCCGAGTAAGGCTGGAGTGCCCGAGAGTTCTGGGCTGGGGATGATCGTTTCAAATCTCTTCACCTCTCCTGATCCCATGCCCCACTCCGGCCAGGTCTTTAGAAAATCGCCGAAATTTAGGCGGCTGTTGCATTCTTTAGGATGGCTACAGCTTCTTCCCGGTTCAACCGTGCTGGCGACTCGTCGGATTCACATTTTTCCTGCCTTGGAGCGCTCTCCCGAGCACGAACAGATCTTTATAGCGACCGACTTCCCCGAAACATCGCAAGAGATAAGAAACAACAGCGCGCGTGTGTTCTCCCACAGCGATGAAGCAAATGCCTTGAGAGCGGCTTTGGATCTGTATTTTCAGACGACTAAAGAACCAAGCCAGATCTTGGACCTTTGCTCGGGCGCGGGAACGTTAGGTATTCTTTGTGCTGCGCGCACCAGGGCTTCTGTTGTCTACAGCGTAGATTCACAGGAGCGCGCAGTCCGTCAGGCCAAAATGAATCGACTGCTCAATGGAATCGACGAAGCACGCTTGAAGATTGAACGCGCAGAAGATGGCGGTAATCCTTGGAGCTTTCCATCTAGGTCGCAACAGTTTGGACTCATTGTTGCGGATCCGCCGTTTCTGTTAAGGTCCGACAAATTTGGTCTGGCTCCGCGTCCAGATGACGGTGGCGAACTCGGGGAAGCCATAACAAGCGTGATCTTGAATGGCGCGGGGGATCATCTGGTTCGAGGTGGCAAACTGTACTCGCTTGCGTATTCCCTACTCGAAGGAGAGGAGAAGGATGATCGACCTCCGTCGTTGATGCTGAATCGGATCGCGAAGGACGAAGCGCCCAATTTGCGTGGTCAGTTTAAACCGATTGAAGGGGCGAGAGTATGGCGTTTCAGACATGATAAGCTGATTGAGAACTCATGGAATGAGGGCCGAAACCTTCGCTATCTTGTCATTCGCCTGGGCGATCCGACGCGCCCCGAAGCAATCACATTCGGATCTGCGAAACAACAACAAGACTTCTTTCATGACTACGTCCAATGGTTGGAGGGGTTGGCAACTAGGTTTGCCGGCGTCCGGTTCGTAAGAGGAGAATTCACAAAAAATGATTGATCAGAGTAGGTCGGGGAGCGATTTCGACGCATTGCCACTCGAAGAGCGGATTTCACTGCATCTACAAAGAATCGGTGCTATCGGGGCTTCAGCAGACGGTATGGGATGGACACGTCTCTGCTTCTCTGAACAAGAGGAGGAAATACATCGGTATGCGCATAGCGTTCTGAAAGAACTCGGATGTGTTATCACGACAGATGCATTCAGAAATTTGTATGGCACTCTCCCTAGCGAATCTGAAGATGACGAAAAGCCGGTGATGCTAGGCACGCATCTCGATACCGTCAAGAACGGCGGCAACTACGATGGCGTAGTTGGCTTCATAGTTGCGGTAGAGTCTGTTAGGGACGCAAAACTTAAGTCCGCAATCATTCCGCCCATAAAGATCGCGATATTCCGCGCCGAGGAGTCCACTCTTTTCAAGAAAGCGTGCCTTGGTAGTCGAGCTGCTTTCAGCGGTCTCACCGAGGCCGAACTAGGCCTTACCTTTGAGACACTGACTGGAGCTACTATCTCGCTTTTCGACAGTGTTGCGGCGGCTGGAGGATCCCCCGAACAGTTGGGTCGGCCGACCCTCGATGCCACACGATACCTCGGCTATCTCGAAACGCACATCGAGCAGGCCCGAGTGCTTGAACAACATATTGGACTTGATCGGGCAGAGGACCGGGAGCAACCTGACGCGTTTATCGGTATTGTCACATCGATTCGAGCGCCCTATCGATGCGAGTGGGAGATTACAGGAGAGAAGACCGTTTCGTTGTTCGCTAAGTGCGTCCTGGCAGTGGAAGCGGCCGCGACGTTGGTGAGCGATTGTTCTCTCGATGCCGTCGCGACGATTGGACGAGTGGATGGCTTCATCGGTGGAGCAGATAAGATAAATGCGATACCGGGCGATGTGACCGTTCCGATTCTATTAGAACCGAGTGCTATTCAGTGGAAGGACGCGACGCGGATTTGTCAACGAAGGGGCTGCACGATCGAGATCGTGAAGAGGAACTCAGCCCTACACATTCGTTTCCTGGGGACGACCGATCACTCCGGTGGTACACCGATGGGCTTGACAAATCGGCGCGATGCATTAGTCGCAGCATGTGAGGTGATCAGCGCACTTGATTCGACTCTCATTGCTCCCTGTGAACGCCTGACTTTCTACACGGACGTGCGTAGCAATTCCGTACTAACGCGTGATTTGGTTGGTGCGCTCATTGACCAAACTTTCGAGTCATTTGGCATCTTTGAAAAGAACAGGCACGGTGCACAGAGCGTCGCAGTCGAGAAAGTTCGAAGGACAGAGCGCAGCGCTCCTGTTGCTGAATTATCTCCTCAGCTGCAGAGAATAATTGCAGCGGCGGCGACCGAAGTTGGAATTGACCGCATCTATCTACCAAGCGGAGCCGGCCACGATGCCATGATGGCCTACAACGCTCAGGTCCCTACCGCAATGATGTTCATCCCTTCAATCGCCGGTCTGAGTCACACGCCATCCGAGCGTTCGAGAGTGAAGGACATCGCGGCCGCCACACGGGTACAAACGCGAGTGCTAGAGATGCTGGGCGCTGGTCCGATTGTCGAAAGCTGAGAGCGATTGCTGGTGCTGTTCAAACGCAAGTACTTAAGAGGATGCGGGAGAGCAACGCGACATCCACTAAACAATCCGAGGCTCGCTGGGATTCCAGCATAGAAGTCAAAACCTTACAGGCAGGCTAGCACGTGCTTAGTGTTCCCTATTTCGCTGAAATACAATCCCTTTGGAAGGAGAAGGGGCATAGTCCCAATGAACCGACTCTCTTGGCGAAGCTGTTGCTTACGTTATTGATTGCGTCGCAATTCCTGTCTCCCTCAATTTGCAAATACTTCTTTGACAGCTCAAGAGCCGGCCGTCGCGAGTTCATGCACGTGTATGTTGTGTTGTGGCTGGTTCTGCTGTCTTATGTCCTGCGGTCATCGAGTCCTCATGCGGCAGTGGTCTTCTGGATAATCCCCGTCTGGGAAATCGCAAGTCTGCTACTCTATCGCCTATATTTCGTCTTTGTTAAGAGCCGTCTTCGTCCTTGGACGAGTAGTTCCATAAGGAGGAGCCTAGTATTGGTCATCTTAAATATAGTTGAGATAATCATCGCATTCGCAATCCTCTTTCGTTGTGACGGAAATATTGTTAATCCGCAGTCCTCTATTCGAGGGCTCTCGGTCACATCCGCGCTTTACTTCAGTCTCACTACGATAACGACCGTAGGGATGGGAGACTTCGTGCCTACTGACGATCCGTCGCGGCTACTGGTTGGAGCAGAGATCGTGTCGGGAATGTTGATGCTCTTGCTCATCGTGCCCACCCTGGTATCAATCGTGTCGAACGAACTTCAGAAAGACCCTAAGTCAATGGGTTCCTAGGAACGTTACACTGGTCATGGATTAGGGACAGCCGACCATTGAAAAGAGTTCGAGACTATTTCAAGAAGTCAAGAAGTTGGCGTGTATCCATTCCTATTCTCCAAACGGAACCTCTTGGCAACGAGTCTACACGGATTGAGGGTAAGCGTTCGAGCAACGCACTTGTTCGAGAGGCGTAGGCCTGTGCTGAAGTGTAGGCATGAACGGAGAACAGCGGAAGCGGCACGGAGGCGACGGACAACGAGCTGAGTTTCGGCAGTTAGTGTCAGAGTTTGTGAACAGCGGTATGCGGCGGAGCGAGTTTTGCCGCAGTCGAGGTTTAAGCTTCAGCACGCTGGATCGCCATCTGAAGAAGCGGCGGTGGTTGACCAAATCCATCTTCCCCGACGCACGAGCCTCCGCCAACGCCGCATCATGCCTTGCTGCGCTTTTGCATCCATCACGTGCTTTTGACAACCTGACTTGGCCCACTTGTGCTCATCTTATTTGGCCCACCCTCGGTTGATGTTGATTCTCTGCTCGGCAACATTCAGCGTCGTTGCTGCCGGAGCGGAGACCTGCGCTGTCCGAAGGACAGCGCGTTTAGGTCGTAGCGGAGGCAGGAACGACGCTGCCGCCGCTTCGCACCCCCTTCTTCCTGTTGCGTACCTCCACAGTTCGCCGGAATCGATAGGAGTCGGTGCCGGTCTCGATGATGTGGGCGCGATCTGTGATCCGGTCCAGCAACGCCTTGCATAAGCGCGGGTTCGGGAACACCTGTGTCCACTCCGAAAACGGTAGATTCGTGGTCACGATCAGGGTGGCCCGCTCGGCCCGCTCAGCGATGACTTGAAACAAGAACTCGGCGCCGATCTCGGCCAGCGGCACGTAGCCGACTTCATCGAGCGCGATTACGTCGTAGCGCATCCAGCGCGCCAGCACGCGGCGCACCCCGTGGTGCTGCTGGGCTTCGACCAGTTCGTTGACCAAGTTCGCCGCCGTGGTGAAACGCACTCGCCGTTTTTGACGACACGCCGCCACACACAATCCCGTGGCCAGGTGCGTCTTGCCCGTGCCGCACTCGCCCATCAGCACCACCGGTTCGGCGCGCTCGATGTAACCGCCTTCGGCCAACTCCCGAATCTTCGCCGCCGGAATCTGTGACGCCTGGTTGAAGTCAAACTCCTCCAACGTTTTCATCCGCGGCAAGTGCGCGTCGTGCAGGCGCTTCTGAATCGCATGCCGGTCGCGCTCTTCGGCTTCCATCGTCAGCAGCGCCTCCAGATACCCGATGTGGTTGCGCTTTTCCTTCACCGCCTGTTCGGCCAACGAGACGAAGTTCGCGCCGATCACCGGAACCCGCAATGCCTTGCAGTACTGTTTCACACTGGCGTGTTCCAAAACCTCGGTGGCTGGATTCATCGCGCCACCTCCGTCACTTCATCGAGCAGCAAATCGTACTCGCTCATCACCGGCAGCGGACGCTCGTAGCGCTCCAGTCCGGCCAACGCGAAACCCGCCACCGGCGCATGCCCCAGTTCTCCGAAGACCAGCAGATGCCGCACCGCCGCCGCGTCCGTGCAGCCCAGATCCAGCGCTTGCTCGACGGCTTGCTGCAATCGTGACCAGCCATGCTTGCTGCCTTGTTGTAACAACTCGATCATGGTTCGCGTACCGGCCTGCTTGCCTTCGCGCTGTTCCAGACTCTGCCACAATCGGTCGAAACTCGGCGGCCAGCGGCCACTCTCGCGCCACTGCTGCAACGGCCGTGATCCCGCCAGCGCACCCGGCTTGCGCTCCAGCACGTCCAGATAATGCTCTAAGTCGAGCACCTGCCGATAGCGTTCGAAGCTGCGCTCATGCCGCGCCACCAACTCCCGCTCGTGCCAGAGCTCAACATAGGCCGGCAGCAAGCGTGCCCGCACCCGCATCCCTGGCGGCATCGGTGTCGAGTACCAGTTCGTGCGCACCTTCACGCAACTCTTGCCATCGACGGTCGGGAAACTGGTCTCGGCCAACTCGAAGCCTTCGTCCGTCAGCGCCAGCAGGTGTTCGCGTTCGATCTCCATCGCTTCGCCCACCGCCATCGGCTTGCCCGCGATCCTCCGCTCCTGATCTTGCCGACAGCCGCGCAGTAACAACGCGTTCAACTCCGCCAAGTCCGCGACGCACGGAACCGGCACCAGATGGTTCCGGCGGAAGTAGCCCACTTCGCCTTCCACACCGCCCTTCTCATTGCCTCGCGCCGGATTGCAGAACTCCGTCTGAAAGCCCCAGTGCGAGCGGAACGCGATCAGTCGCTCCGTCTCTTCCCGCTGATGCCCGCGCAGAATCTTCTTCACCGCACTCTTCAGGTTGTCGTAGCGCAGCAACTGGAAGACGCCACCAAAGTAGTGAAACGCCAACTCGTGCGCTTCCAGAAAAGCCTGCTGCGTGGCGTGATAGTAGGCCACATGAAAAGCTCCGCCGCTGGCCATTGAGCGCATCGAGAAGACAAACACCTTACACCTCTCGTCCGCCACTTCGGCCATCGCCTCATACCAGTCCACCTGTGCCTCGCCGCCCCAGTCGTAGACCTGCGGAATGAAAGTCTCCCGCCGCGTCTGCCCCAGTTCCTGCTTGCGCCGACGAACGTAGCGGCGCACCGTGGCCTCGCCCACGTTCGCCTCCGGGCGCTCCTCGCCAATCCTCAGCCAGATCCGCCGCGCCGTGTGCCGTTGCTTCTTCGGAGCCTGTTCATCGCCCCGCAGAATCGCATCGATGAACTCCATCACCGGCCCCAGACTCGGACTGCTGCGAACCGCCTGCTTGCGTTCCGGTGGAACCGCACTCGCCAGGGCTTGCCGCACCATCCGCCGATGAACCCCTAGTTTCCGCGCCGCGCCCTGGATCGTTCCCGCTCCGTGTGTGTATTCCCGTCTGATCTGCTCGAACAGTTCCACCTTCGTTCTCCTGTCCATCGGCCTCCCTGTCGGCTAAGCCGACAGAGTAGCCAATTAGTGAGTGAAGGTGGGCCAAATGTGATGAGCACGCGTGGGCCAAATCAGAATAGCGAAATCA
>Ga0302326_10024491_pt1 | contig 12265 bp, 12 predicted proteins | sample Palsa_T0_3_FD_202264 | JGI IMG/M metagenome (GOLD analysis project Ga0302326, IMG submission 202264) | Peat permafrost microbial communities from Stordalen Mire near Abisko, Sweden - Palsa_T0_3 | ecosystem: Environmental > Terrestrial > Soil > Palsa > Peat permafrost | place: Sweden: Abisko...
CGGGACGAAGAGGCCAGGCACCCAAACCCCTATGGACGGGTTGGACTGCAATGGACCCCTGTGGCCTGAAACCGCAAGTACGGCAGCATGTTCCGGGTCCAAGCGTTGGCATCCCGTGGACGGCTGTAGACACCGACAAACGGGTCGGATCAGCCTACGGATCACCACGCCAAGACCATGATCCGATCGGGTCTCTTCGGCACCGCGGGCGCGCTTATCGCTTTGATGCTCGCCGCGCCCGCACACGCGGCCTCCGTCGACAGCCGTTTCGACGTCTGCGCGGCACTGCGTAGCGGGACGAGCCTCGCCTCCATCGAAACCGCCCTCGAGGCCCGCGGCTACAGCGCACCCAACGCCGGAATGCTGCATCCAGCGACCCGAGAGAGAGAAGCCACCCGCCGTTCGTTGCAGCCGTTAGGCTTTTGCTGTGGTGGCTAAGAAGTGCGGTGCCACGCATCAGGCGGGTTCGCGGCGATCGCCGGACTGCGTAGCGGCAGTGCGGGCGCAGCCGCTCGCTCGTAACCAGGTTTATACCGACCGCATCGCACGACGGCGTCGCATTCTGAATCTCACCGCATCAATGGCTGTGTTCGTCAGTGCGGGTTTCGGGATTGTTCAAGTGTGGGCGGCACCCGAGTTGTGGTGGACCGGCGTCGTCAACATCGCCGGGGCCGCGATCTATGCGACGGTTCCGCTATTGCACCGCTTCGGCGAACTCCTGCCGCCGCTGACCTTTATCGGCACGGCCTACGTGTCGATCTTCGCGATCTGTTGGTTTGTCGGCACCGGTTCGGGATTGCAGTTCTATTTCCTGGTGGCATCTTGCCTCATCGTCTTGCAGCTCGGCGTTGACCGAATCTTTCTAGCGGCGAGTCTGGCCGCGATTGCCGCCAGTCTGGTGATCGCGCTGCAATTCCTGGTCCCCCGCGACACGGGTGCTCAGCCGGCATGGGCTTTGTCGCTCAGCTTCGTCATCACCACGATTTCGGCGTGCGTGATGGTGGTGACGACCGTGTGGTACGCGGTGCGCGAAATCGTTCGCGCCGAGGCGGCCATGGAAGTCGAGTACGAACGATCCGAGGCACTGCTGGCCAACATCTTGCCGGCCAGCATCGCCGAACGGCTGAAAGACCCTTCGCGCAACATGATTGCCGACAAATACGACGACGCTTCGGTCTTGTTCGCCGACATCGCCGGCTTCACTGAGCGGGTCAGCGATATAGCGCCGGACCGGCTGATCCGCTTCTTGGACCGGCTTTACGGCGAGTTCGACGCGCTGGTCGACAAACACGGACTGGAGAAAATCAAGGTCAGCGGCGACTCCTACATGGTGGTCAGCGGTGTCCCAGAACCACGAGCGGACCACGTTGAGGCGCTTGCAGCTCTCGCGCTCGACATGGCCGACGCTGCGAACCGCCTGAAGGACTCCCACGGCGACGCGGTCCCGCTACGAATCGGGCTGGCCAGCGGTCCCGTCGTCGCAGGGGTGGTGGGTTCGCGCCGATTCTTCTACGACGTGTGGGGCGACGCGGTCAATGTCGCATCGCGGATGGAATCCACCGATTCCATCGGGCGGATCCAAGTGCCCGAGGACGTCTATCACCGGCTGAAAAGCGACTTCGTCCTCCAGGAGCGAGGAGTCGTCGACGTCAAGGGGAAAGGCCGCATGCGGACGTGGTATCTCGTCGACCGCAATCCGGACACCGGTGCCGACGACCTGCCCGCCGAGGCACCACAGGCGGCCGGCGTCTGACGCGTTGCGCAAATGTCCCACCACAGTCGCGGTTTGTGGGAACATCCGGGAATGGAAACCACCGCTGTCCCAAAGTTATTGCCGCATTTGTGGAAGTCGACGCTGATATCCGGGCTGTTGGCGCTCACGCTGGGCATCCTGGTTCTGGTCTTGCCCGGAGACTCCCTCGTCACCGCGGCTGTGCTGTTCGGTCTCTACCTGCTGGTTACGGGCGCCCAACAAGTCATCTTCGCGTTCAGCCTGCATGTCTCCGCCGGCGGGCGGGTGCTGCTGTTCATCAGCGGGGCCGCGTCACTAGTGTTGGCGGTGCTGTGTTTCCGGCATTTCGGCGAGGGATACGCGCTTTTGCTGCTTGCCATCTGGATCGGTGTGGGCTTTATCTTTCGCGGTGTGGCAACGTCGATCTCGGCGATCAGCGATCCCCACCTGCACGGTCGCGGCTGGCAGATAGTCCTCGGTCTGATCAGCCTCCTGGCGGGCATCGTGATGATCGCATCGCCCTTCGAATCCCTGGCCATCCTGACGCTGATCGTCGGTATCTGGCTGGTCGTCATCGGAGTGTTCGAGGTCGTGTCGTCGTTCGGTATCCGCAGTGCGTCGCAGCGGGTGGACAAGGTCTTGGAAGGCGGACCGCCGAACGCGGCTTGAGCGAGTCATGACCGGATCCCCCGAGACGCCGGGCACACGCGAAAACCCCGCGGGAATAACGCAAGCCGGGCAGCCGTATGACTACCCCGACCAGTATCGGTATCAGCCCGGCCCGTATCCCGCGGGCTATCCGCCACCGCCTTACTACGGTTACCCGTCTGCGCCGGCGGCGCCAAAAAACGGGCTTGGCATCACCTCGCTGGTGCTGGCGGTTATCGCGCTTGTCAGTGTTGCGACGGTCGTCGCCCCCATCGTGCTGGGCGTTGGTGCGATAGTCGTCGGATTCTTCGGGCATGGACGTGTCAAACGTGGCGCCGCCAACAACGGCGGGGTCGCGATCTCCGGCATCGCGCTGGGCGCCTTGGCGATCGTTGTCGGGTTGGCGTTCGTCGCGATTTGGACGACAGTGTGGAAAGACGTCGGTGGCGGCAACTACATCGACTGCATGCAGAATGCGGGCTCCGACCAGTTCAAGCTGAGGCAGTGCGAAGATCAGTTTCGGCAAAACGTCGAGGACCGTCTGAGCGTCACGTTGACGCCGACACCGATTCGCTAAGCGTCACAGAACACGCCGTCGTTTCAGACCGGTTGTGCAGCAGCGGGGAAATATTTCACCAGGCCCTCTTGCACCACGGTGGCGACCGGCCGCCCGGACCTGTCGAAGAAATGGCCGGTCCCCAAGCCGCGGGAGTCGGCGGCTACCGGCGAGGATGTCGAGTACAGCACCCACTCGCCGAAATCGACCTGGCGGTGAAACCAGACCGAATGATTAACCGTTGCGGCAAAAATGCGATCGACTCCCCACGACAGCCCGTGCGTCGTGATGATCGAATCCAGCACGGTGGTGTCCGAGCAATACAGCATCGTCGCGGTGTGCAGCACCGGATCGTCGGGCAGCACACCGTCGGCCTTGACCCAGACCCGGTTGTACTCGAGTTGGCCGCCTTTATCCCGCATCACCCAGGAAGGGTCGTTGGTATAACGCCATTCGATCGGTTGCAATGCGTTGACGAACAACGGGACGGTTTCCTCATACCCGCGCAGCTGCTCTTTGAGAGACGGCACTATCTCCGGATCGGGAACAACGGGCGGTTCGACATTGTGCTCGAGGCCACGACCGCCTGCCAGGTAGGAGATCATCACCGTCGCCAGCAACGTGCCGTCCTGCGTGGCGTCGACGCGGCGGTTCGCGAAGCGACGCTCGTCGCGTAACCGCACCACCCGGAATTCGATGTCCTTGTCGATGTCGCCGCCGTTGATGAAGTGCGCGGAAAGCGCATTGGGCGGCAGAGCGCGGGTCAGGGTCCGGGTGCTTGCCACAAATGACTGTGCCATCAACAGGCCGCCGAATGTCCGCGGCGGGTTCTTACTGGGGTGGGATCCGATGAAGACGTCGTCACCGGTGGCATGCAGGTCGAGCACCGCCATCAGCTCATCGAAGTCAGACACCCGGCTTACCCTAGTTGCCCGGGTATACGCCATCTCCCACCTGCCGCGCCCGGCTAGACGTCCTCCTCGCCGATGCGGTGCACGTGAATCAGATTGGTCGACCCGACGGTGCCGGGGGGGGCGCCCGCGACGATAACCACCAGGTCTCCGCGTTTGTAACGGCCGAGCGCCATCAGCGACTTGTCGACCTGGCGGATCATGATGTCGGTGGATTTCATGATCGGGACGATGAACGTCTCGGTGCCCCATGTCATCGCAAGTTGGCTGCGCACTTCCGGCAGCGGGGTGAACGCCAGCAGCGGCAACGGCGTGTGCAGGCGCGCCAGCCGCCGAACGGTGTCGCCGGACTGGGTGAATGCGACCAGCGCCTTGGCGTCGAGCCGCTCGCCGATATCGCGCGCGGCATAGGAGAGCACTCCGCGCTTGGTTCGCGGCAGGTGCGTCAGCGGCGGGGCGGCCGTCGAATTCTCTTCCACGGCGCAGATGATTCGGGCCATCGTTTGGACCGCGACCAGCGGATACTTTCCGACGGAGGTCTCCCCCGACAGCATCACCGCGTCGGCGCCGTCCAGCACGGCGTTGGCGACGTCGGAGGCTTCGGCCCTGGTCGGCCGTGAGTGCTCGATCATCGATTCGAGCATCTGCGTCGCCACGATCACGGGTTTCGCGTTCTCCCTGGCCATTTGGATGGCGCGCTTCTGGACGAGCGGCACCTCTTCCAGCGGCAACTCGACACCCAGGTCGCCGCGGGCCACCATCACCGCATCGAAGGCCAATATCACGGCCTCGAGATTGTCGATGGCCTCCGGCTTCTCGAGTTTGGCGATGACCGGTACCCGTCGACCGACCCGATCCATCACCTCGTGGACCAGCTCGACATCCGATGGCGAGCGCACAAACGAGAGCGCCACCATGTCAACGCCGAGTTGCAGCGCGAACTCCAGATCCTCGATGTCCTTTTCCGACAGAGCGGGAGCCGACACGTTCATCCCGGGCAGCGACATGCCCTTGTTGTTGCTGATCGGGCCGCCCTCGAGAACGGTGCACACGACGTCGTCGCCATCGATCTCGCGGACTTGCAGGCAGATGTTGCCGTCGTCGACCAGAACGCGGTCACCGGGTCGGGCGTCTTGGGCCAGCTGCTTGTAGGTGGTCGACACCCGGTCATGGTTGCCCTGACAATCGGCGACGGTGATGCGCACGGTTTCCCCGTCAGCCCAGAATGTCGGACCATCGGCGAAACGCCCCAGCCTGAGCTTCGGGCCCTGCAGGTCGGCGAGCAACCCGACCGCGCGCCCAGTCGAGTTGGAGGCGGCACGAACCCGGTCGTAAGCGGTTTTGTGATCGCTGTAGTCGCCGTGACTGAAGTTCATTCTGGCGACGTCCATTCCGGCCTCGACCAAAGCTCTGACCGACTCGTCAGAGCTAGTAGCCGGGCCGAGAGTACAGACGATCTTGCCGCGCCTCGTCACGAAACGAAGCATAGTCGCGCTGGCTGATCATCTCGCGTCGGCTCGGGGTCGGACTGCGGACTAACCGGTGAGCAGCGTCGGAACCAACGGGAATCCCGGCAGGTTGCGCAGCACTGTCCACGCCAGCGCGGCGATCACGACGGCAGCCGCAGCGGGAATCGTCGACGGTGGCTTTCCGCGTCGCCTGCGGAGCAGAATCCACCCGGCCAGCACCGGGATGCCGACGAGCAGCAACACGTTGTCGTTGATCGCTGCGGCGAGGTCTCCATGCAGCAGGTCATGGATCATCCGCAGCGCACCGCAGCCCGGGCAGTTCCACCCGGTCAACAGCCGGAACGGGCAGACGGGGAAGACGGAGCCCGGGTTGTGCGGGTCGACCAGGCCGATATAACCGAGCGCGCCCGCCAGCAATGCGCTCAATCCCAGCGTCGCGTACAGGTGACGTCGATACCAGCGCTCAGCGGGCCGTGGGGCGCCGTGCTGGGCTGGAGTGGTCATCTAGTCCCGATCCGACCGCGCCGCGGTCGATTCTGTCGGCGCCGGGGTGGGGTCGGCTTCAGCCGGCTGCGGATCGACCTGCTCAGGGGCTGCGACTACCTCGACCTCGGGCGCGTCGACTTCAGCCGCATCGGCCTCTGCGGCGACGGCCTCTGCTTCGGCGTCGGGTTGGTCGATCGCCGCCGTCTCTGCCGGAGAGTCGGTCGCGTCGTCTTGGACTGAGTCCGGTTCAAGGAGCTCAGCGGCCGAGCCGCTCAGCGTCGCCGGATCCTCACGGCCCTTGGGCGCCAAGATCAGGTACACCACCGCGCCGATGAATACGAACGTCGAGGTGAAAGAGTTGATCCGGATGCCGGCGATATGGGTCGCGGTGTCGTCACGCAGCAACTCGATACCGAATCGCCCGACGCAGTAGCCCGCGGCATACAGCGCGAACAGGCGACCATGCCCGATCGTGAACCGCCGATCGAGGTAGATCAGAATCGCGAAGACCAGGAGATCCCAGAGCAATTCGTAGAGGAATGTCGGCTGGACGACCATCCACACATGTCCGGTCGACGTCCCGTCCAGTGAGTGCACGTCCACGTATCCGGCCGGGTCACGACGGTAGAAGATCTCCAAACCCCACGGCATCGCGGTCTCGCGGCCGAAAAGCTCTTGATTGAAGTAGTTCCCGAGACGGCCGATCGCCTGCGCGAGAACGAGGCCGGGTGCTATGGCGTCGCCAAACGCCGGAAGCGGAATGCCTCGACGCCGGCACGCGATCCACGCGCCCACCCCGCCGAGGGCAACGGCGCCCCAGATTCCCAGGCCGCCATCCCAGATGCGCAGCGCCGCAATCGGACCGGCACCGCCCTCGCCGAAGTACGTGCGCCAATCGGTTGCCAGGTGATACAGCCGACCCCCGATGAGGCCCAAAGGCACTGCCCACAGTGCGATGTCGTAAATCACGCCGCGCTCGCCGCCGCGAGCCACCCACCGTCGATCGCCGATCAGCAGCGCAGCAACAATCCCGACGATGATGCACAACGCGTACGCACGGATCGGCAGCAGCCACAGATGCCACACGCCGCGAGGCGGGCTCGGAAAATATGCGATGACAGTCGTCGTCATGACGTGGGAATCCTCTGGCGGACACCGGAGGCAAGTTCTTCAGTCAGTGCGCGCATCGTTGACAGGCCGTCGGTAAGGGCACTGACGAGTGCCGAACCCACGATGACACCGTCGGCATAGCCGGCGATCTCAGCCGCCTGCTTCCGTGACCGCACCCCCAGTCCTACTCCGACCGGGATGTCGGAAACCGCTTTGACCCTGCTTACCAGTTCCGGCGCGGCGTTCGACACCACGTCACGCGCACCAGTCACACCCATGATCGACGCCGCGTAGACAAATCCACGGGAGGCCTCGACCGTGGCCGCCAAACGTTCAGGCGTCGAGGACGGAGCGACCAGGAAAATCCGATCCAGCTGATGCTGATCAGATGCCGCAAACCACTCGTCAGCCTCATCGGGAATGAGGTCCGGGGTGATCAAGCCGTGCCCACCCGCCGCGGCAAGATCCCGCGCAAAAGCCTCAACGCCGTACCGCAACACTGGATTCCAGTACGTCATGACGACGGCGCGACCGCCAGCTGCGCTGATCGTCTCGACGGCGGCCAAGGTATCGCGCACTCGCACGCCACCGCGCAACGCAGCCTCGGCTGCGGTGGCGATGGTTGGCCCATCCATACCCGGATCCGAATAGGGCACACCAACTTCGATGAGGTCGCACCCCGATTCGGTCAACGCCTTCATCGCGTCGATCGACGTCGCGACATCGGGGTATCCGGTCGGCAGATACCCGATCAGCGCCGCACGGTTTTCGCGTTGACATGCGCTGAAAAGCGCTGCTAGACCACTTTTTTCACTCTGCTCGACAGTCATTATTGTCCGTCCGGCAGCAAGCCGAACCACTTGGCCGCCGTCTCGACATCTTTGTCGCCGCGGCCAGACAGGTTCACCACGATGAGAGCCCCGCTGCCCATCTCGACGCCCAGCTTGAGGGCACCGGCCACCGCATGCGCCGACTCGATCGCCGGAATGATGCCTTCGGTCCGGCACAACAGCCCGAACGCGTCCATCGCCTCACTGTCGGTGATCGGCCGGTATTCGGCACGCCCGGTGTCCCTCAGCCACGCATGCTCTGGGCCCACACCCGGGTAGTCCAGTCCGGCTGAGATCGAGTGGGATTCGATGGTCTGCCCGTCGTCGTCCTGCAGTAGAAACGAGAACGATCCCTGAAACGCCCCGGGCGACCCACCGGTGATTGTCGCGGCGTGGCGGCCGGTTTCGACGCCGTCGCCGGCGGCCTCGAAGCCCACCAGTCGAACACCGGGATCGTCGAGGAACGCGTGGAAAATTCCGATCGCATTGGATCCCCCGCCCACGCATGCGGTGATGGCGTCGGGCAGCCTGCCGGCCTGGTCCTGGATTTGCACCCGCGTCTCGAGCCCGATGATCCGCTGGAAGTCACGGACCATGGTCGGGAAAGGGTGGGGTCCGGCTGCAGTGCCGAAGCAGTAGTAGGTGCGGTCGGCGTTGGTAACCCAGTCGCGGAACGCCTCATTGATGGCGTCCTTAAGCGTTTTCGAACCTGTCTCGACCGACACCACCTCGGCGCCCAGCAGTCGCATCCGCGCAACATTGAGCGCCTGCCGTGCGGTGTCGACGGCACCCATGTAGATGACGCACTCCAGATCCAGCAGCGCGCAGGCGGTCGCGGTGGCCACTCCGTGCTGGCCGGCGCCGGTTTCGGCGATCACTCGTCTCTTGCCCATTTGCCGAGCAAGTAAAGCTTGGCCTAACACGTTGTTGATCTTGTGAGAACCGGTGTGGTTGAGATCTTCTCGTTTGAGGAATATTCGAGCGCCGCCGGCGTGCTCGCTGAGCCGGGCGGCCTCGTACAGCGGCGACGGCCTGCCCGTGTAATGCAGCTGCAATTTGTCCAGCTCGTCGAGGTAGGCCTGGTCGGTGCGGACCTTCTCGTAGGCCGCAGTGACTTCCTCGATCACCGCCATCAGGGCCTCGGCCACGAACCGGCCACCGTACACACCGAAATGACCACGAGAGTCCGGCTCGTGCTGGGTGGGTTCGGCGATCGCGGCGCTGGAACGCGGCAGCACCGGGCGCAACTTGTCAGCCATCACGAACGCTCAACGTACAAGCGGCTCATCGGGTTCAACGCCTAGCGGGCTGGTTTGGGGCACGACGGATGCTTACCCGCGGTGACCAGGTCAGCGACGGCTGCGCGAGGATCACCGCTGGTGACCAGTCCCTCGCCAACCAGCACGGCATCCGCACCCGCACCGGCGTAAGCCAGCAGGTCGGCGCGGCCGCGCACGCCCGACTCGGCAATCCGGATCACATCGGAGGGCAGGCCAGGCGCGATGCGCGCAAAGCAATCCCTATCCACTTTCAGCGTCCGCAAGTCGCGAGCGTTGACACCGATCACCCGGGCTCCGGCCGTCAACGCCCGGTCGGCTTCTTCCTCGGTGTGCACCTCGACGAGTGCGGTCATCCCCAGCGACTCGGTACGCTCCAGCATCGACTCCAACGCCGGTTGGTCCAGCGCCGCGACGATCAGCAGCAGCATGTCCGCACCGTGTGCCCGGGCCTCGTGAATTTGGTACGGCCCTATCACAAAGTCTTTGCGCAGCACCGGAATCGACACCGCCGCGCGTACCGCATCCAGATCGTCGAGACTGCCGTGGAAGCGCCGCTCTTCGGTCAGCACGCTGATGATCCGCGCACCGCCATCTTGGTATGCGCGAGCAAATTCGGCCGGGTCGGCAATCGACGCGAGTTCTCCCGCGGACGGGCTGGCGCGCTTGACTTCGGCGATGACGCCGATACCGGGCTCGCGCAACGCCGCCAATACATCGCGTGGTGCCGGCACAGATTCCGCGGCCGCCTTCACCGCCGACATGCTCTTGACAGCCTCACGGGCGGCAACGTCGGCACGGACTCCTTCGATGATGGAGTCGAGTACGGTTGCCGAACTCATGCCGTCGGTTCCTCTCCCAGGGCGCCGTCAGTATCTTCTCGGCGTCTCTGGAAGGGTAGCGAGCCTCGACGCGCGGTCGGTAACCGACCCTCGGTGTCAGGTTCGGGTGGCGACTTCTCATCCGGCGGCGACGCCGACTCACCCGGTTTATCGGTCGGGTCACGGCCCTCGTCGAGCGCCTCCCAGATCATTCGCTCCGACATCAACGCCTCGTCGGGGTCCCCGGGGTCGGACCGCGCCATCGACCGGCGCGCAGCGGGCGTCTGATACTTCGTGGCGGTACCGCCGGCCGTGGTTGCCGCACGCATCAACAACACGGCGCCGATCAAGGTGCACGCCGCGGCGGCCAGGGTGATCACCGGACCCGGGAGATGCCTCCCGCTACCGACTAATTCGCGCACTGGCACGTGCGCGAGGTCGGCTCCCCGTACGGCCACGTCCGGGATCTCCAGCGTGCTGATCGCCAGATATCCCGTCAGCAGGCTTGCCAGCGCGACCAGCACTGCGAGCATTCGCAACGCCCATCCCCGAACCGCCAACGTGGCGACGGCGGTGACCAGCAGCACCAGCGCCAGCGGAAGCAAGGCCGACGACCAGGCCGCGCCCGACAACGTGACGAGCTTGGGCGGCCCCAGTCCGTCGAAAGTTCGCAGGTCGATCCAGGTCAGCCGCGCTGCCGTCCACAAACCGGCGGCGGCCGCAACCAGGAGGAGCTGCGCCACCCGAATGGCCAGCCGGCCCGCGATGGCGGGTCGGGTATCAGCCATCCCGGCCGGCATCCGGGTTGGTCAGCGTCTCCGCGGCGGCGATGGCGCTGAGCACCGCCCGCGCCTTGTTTGTCGCCTCGGTGTACTCGTAGGGACCGTTGGAGTCAGCCACCACCCCGCCGCCGGCCTGCACATAGGCGGTGCCCTCGCGCAGCAGGGCGGTGCGGATCGCGATCGCGAAGTCGGCGTTGCCGGCGAAGTCGAGGTAGCCGACCACGCCGCCGTAGAGGCCGCGCCGGGTCTTCTCCACTTCCTCGATCAGCTCCATGGCGCGTACCTTCGGGGCACCCGACAACGTGCCGGCTGGGAAACAGGCCGTGACGGCGTCCAAGGCGCTGCGGCCCTCGGCGAGCATCCCCGTCACGGTGGACACCAGATGCATGACGTGGCTGTAGCGCTCGGTGTGGCTATAGTCCTCGACTCGCACGGTGCCGGGCACACACACCCGGCCCAGGTCGTTGCGGCCCAGGTCGACCAACATCAGGTGCTCAGCGCGTTCCTTGTCGTCGGCCAGCAGCTCCTTTTCCAGCAGCTGATCCTCTTCTTCGGTCTGTCCGCGCCATCTGGTCCCGGCGATGGGATGCGTCGTCGCCCTGCGGTCCTGCACGGTCACCAGCGCCTCGGGGCTGGACCCAGCGATTGAAAACGCTATGCCGCCTTCGTCGTTCGGCACATGAAATAGATACATGTACGGGCTGGGGTTGGACACCCGCAGCATCCGGTAGATGTCGATGGCCTCGACGTCGGTATCCATTTCGAAACGCTGCGACGGCACCACCTGGAACGCCTCGCCGCGCACGATTTCACCAACGAGGCGGTCGACGATTGCGCCGTACTCCGACACGGTGCGCTGCGCTCGATGTAGTGGCTCGGGCCTGGTGAAGGTCGCGATGGTCGACGGCAACGGCTGCTGCAGCGCGGCGGTCATCACGTCCAGCCGCGCGATCGCGTCGTCATAGGCATCGTCGACGCGCTCGTCGGTGCCGTTCCAGTTCACCGCGTTGGCGATCAACGTGATGGTGCCCTCGTGGTGGTCGACGGCCGCCAGATCAGTGGCCAGCAACAACAACATGTCCGGCAGCTCAAGGTCGTCGACAGCCAACTCGGGCAGCCGCTCCAGCCGTCGCACCAAGTCGTAGGCGAAGAAACCAACCATGCCGCCCGACAACGGCGGCAGGCCCGGTAGCGCGGCCGTGGCCAGCAACTCCAACGTGGCACTCAGGGCCTGCAGCGGGTCTCCGCCGGTGGGTGCGTCCTGTGGTACCGCGCCCAGCCATACGGCTTGGCCGTCGCGCACCGTCAACGCCGACGGCGCACCGGCACCGATGAACGACCATCGCGACCACGACCGGCCGTTTTCGGCCGACTCCAGTAGGAAGGTGCCGGGCCGGTTAGCGGCCAGTTTGCGGTACGCGGACAGCGGCGTCTCGGCGTCGGCCAGTAATTTCCGCGTCACCGGCACTACGCGGTGCTCGGCGGCCAGCGCGCGGAATTGCTCCCGCGACGTGGTGGCGGCGGCGAGGTTGGCGTGCACGCAGCCATCTTCCCAGATGGGCAGATTCCGCTCGGCGTAGCCTAACGGCCATGAAAACCGGTGACACCGTAGCTGACTTCGAACTCCCCGACCAGACCGGCAC
>Ga0302326_10024492_pt1 | contig 12265 bp, 9 predicted proteins | sample Palsa_T0_3_FD_202264 | JGI IMG/M metagenome (GOLD analysis project Ga0302326, IMG submission 202264) | Peat permafrost microbial communities from Stordalen Mire near Abisko, Sweden - Palsa_T0_3 | ecosystem: Environmental > Terrestrial > Soil > Palsa > Peat permafrost | place: Sweden: Abisko...
CAGCATATCTTTGACCGTCTGTTGAGTTGGAACCCGGGTCTCGAACAGTGGAGGCCGGAGCTTTCGATCATCCTGTCGGAAGGAACTCTTTCCGAGAGAATTCTAAAAGCTCTGAAGGGCGATTACTCCCCTGAGTCGATCAAGACCATCTACAAGAAATTATCTTCGTGCCTTGCGCAAGATAAAATGTTCGTCCCCTAAGGTTTCCTGGCTCTTTGAAGCCGAATCCGACAGGTAACGCCGGCGCTACTTTCGCTGTCCTGTTTTCCATACAACATACTTTTGCGATACGTTTTCTAATTATCTTTCCGTGGTTACCAAATTTTGTGAATCGGTTAAAGGCATGGATCAGAAGTTATTTCGGCTTCTCCCGAACGGAGACGAACGGCTTTTTGATTTTACTTCCCTTAATGGCCCTCCTTCTTTTTTCCGAACCGCTCTATCAACTTTGGTTCAGTCATCCCGAAACGAACGCCGCCAAAGACAGCCGAAGACTCGATAGTTTAATTGCCCAGTGGACCTGGAGCAAACACAACGACAGCGTGACCATCCAACCGGTTCGTTTGTTCTCCTTTGACCCCAATAAAGCTTTAGCAAAAGATTTCCGGGCACTTGGACTCGCGGAAAAACTCTCGCGGCAGATTCTCAACTATCGGACTAAAGGCGGGAAATTCAAGGTTAAGAATGATTTCAAAAAAATTTATGGAATGGACTCCGTCATCGCCAGGAAACTTTACCCCTTTATTGACCTGCCCGAACAAAGGCCAAAAAAACTTCCACATGCTGAAAAGGCACTACCGAAGTCAAAGGAACCCTTTGATTTAAACCAAGCTGATAGTGCCCAACTGGTCAGGGTTTATGGAATCGGTCCGAGGCTTTCCAGGCGAATTATTACTTATCGAAACCGGTTGGGCGGTTTTATTTCGATGGATCAACTTGCTGAAGTTTACGGATTGGACTCGGCGGCGATTGACGAAGTGAAGAAAAACTCATTTATTGATCCAGGTTTTAGGCCAAAGCAAATTAATATTAACCAGGCCGGTAAAAAAGAACTCGCTTCGCTTCCGTACATTAAATTTACTATTGCACAGGCGATCACGGCGTATCGGTATCAACATGGTGATTTTAAGTCGGTAGATGAATTAACCAACGTTGTACTTGTGGATGCCCTCACATTTCAAAAGATAAAGCCTTATCTTACCACCAAAGAGTGACCGTGGAACGGCAGGAAAAGATCAAGAAGCTGTTAACCAACTACCTACGAAGGTTGACCAATCTTTCAGGGAGCAACCGTTCTTTGTACTTGCCCAGGCTGGGCTCAGAGCAGTTTCTCGATATTCATGCGGCCAGTCAGCTCAATCGGGAGAAATCATTTTCGCTGATCGAAGCCCTGATCGGAGGAAGAAAGAAAATGATTTGCCCTGTACATGACCCCCGGATGGAAGTGTCCAACGAGGTAAGCCGTCAGTTAAAAAAACTGCAACGCATCGATCATTTTTTATTTGAAGAGCGCGGGTCATGGGATTTGCATGTGGCATGGCCCTTTATTCGGGGCAAGTTTTCGGATGGAACATTTGCTCGCTGTCCTTTGCTGTTCTTCCCCGTGGAGCTTGTTGTCGAAAATAATCAATGGCAGATCCAACCCCGTTCCGGCGCCGACATCACTTTTAACAAATCGTTTCTGCTGGCCTATTCCTTCTATAATCAGGTCAAAGCCGATGAAGGACTTCTGGAAGAAACTTTTGAAGATGTCGACCGCGACACCACCGTCTTCCGTACAGCCATTTATCAACTGCTGCAAGCCGGCGCCGTCGACATCCAGTTCAATCCCGATAATTTCCGGGATGAACTAATTTCATTTGTAAACTATAAAAAAGATGCCTTCGGCGAACATCACAAAAAGGGAGAATTGAAATTATTCCCGGAAGCCGTCATCGGGATTTTTCCTCAGGCGGGGTCTTACCTCGTACCGGATTACCTCGATTTGATTGACAATGAGAAAATCGCTGACCTGGAAGATTTTTTTTTACGGCGCAATACGATAGGTCCTTTATTCCAGTCTGATTCATCCAATTTCATGTCGCTCGTGAAAGAAGAGAAGATGTACGCTTCTTTTGCCATGGACGTATGGCAGGAAAATGCGTTGAAGGCCGTGAAACTGGGGAACTCAACCGTGGTGCAGGGTCCACCGGGTACGGGTAAATCCCAACTCATTTGCAATCTGATCAGCGATGGAATCGCTTCGGGCAAACGAATGCTGGTCGTTTGTCAAAAACGCGCAGCGCTAGACGTTGTTTATGCCCGGTTACAAAAACAAAATCTTTCCCCTTTTCTTGGTCTTGTCCACGATTTTAAAAACGATCGCAAGGCATTATATGAAAAAATAGCCTCACAGATCGAGCGCGTTGAGGAATACAAAACAAGGAACAACAGTCTGGATGCGATTCAACTCGAACGTAAGTTTTATCAAATGGGCCGCCGGATTGACCAGATCACGGAAGAACTAGAAGAGTTCAGGCATGCCCTTTTCGATGAATCGGAATGCGGCACCTGCATTCAGGAACTCTACCTTCGTTCTTCGCCGGAAGGCTCCACGATCAATCTCAAGCAGGAATTTCAACATTTCCGGTTTGATCCATCCGTCGAATTCCTGAATAAATTGAAATCGTATTCGCACTATGCCGGGCGCTTCGAAAGTCCCGATTATCCCTGGCACGACCGAAAATCATTTTCCTTATTCGAACTGAGCGATCGTAAAACGCTCCGAGGGCATTTGACCTTTATACCCCAATTTTTTGATGATCTGTCGGGTCGGTTTCGGGAGACTTTTGGGGTTCAATTCAATTGGAGCGAATGCGAAGCGCTACTCGAAAAGAAACCGGACCTGATGGAGATTCTTCAATTGACTGATACGGAAGAAAGATTCAAGTTCTTCGTACAAAAATTAGGTGAAACCGATGAAGAAACGAGCTCTTTATGGCTATCGAATATCGAACGAATTGTCGCGGAATGCTATGACGGAGAGGGACCCGAGGTTTCCGTTGAACTTCACCTCCTTGGACAATTTCAGGAATCCCTTCGGCGAAGTATGAAGGCCAGAAGAAGTCTAATCGGATTGATCCGGTGGGAATTATTCTCGCACGACAAAATATCCGTCACCCGGGCCCTGGTGGCCAACGGACTAAAAAATAAAAAAGCCGGCTTCCGAATCCTGGAACAAAAATTAGACAACCGTCTTAACCTGGAACACAATTTATCCAAGTTAAAAGCCAAGAAATGGCTCACCGAAGTTCCGGATGACTACCGCATTGCGACATTCCGGCACTGGTCGCAAAATCAGCAGCGGGCCATCGAGGCGAAACTCATTTTTAATTCCATACGCGGAATAAAAAATATTCTAAATCCGGCCCGGATGAGCCGGCAAGAGTTGGAAAATAAATTGAGCGTACTCTTTCAGATCCTGGAAGGAATACCATTGCAGCGATCCATCTGGCTTAACTACCTCACTGCCGCTCAAGTGAGCCGCCTGACCGCCGCGAAAGAGTATAGCGAAAAACTAGCCCAGGCACTCCATGAGGATTTTGATGCGTTGGTCGAATTTGACCGTCAGAAGGATTTACTCGATCACGACGAACAAACCATTATCACCAGGCTTTACGATGCCGTTCAGACGTGGGAATATACAGCATTGGAGGAACTATTTCTGAATAGCTTATGTCTGGCGTGGATCGAACACATCGAAAACAAAAATCCATTGTTACGCATGGTCTCCTCCGACAAATTAGGACTGCTAGAAACGGAACTGCATGACCTTATGGCGGAAAAACAAACCATCAGCGGAGAAATTCTTTTGCTCCGCGCGCGCGAAGAGGTGACGCGGGATTTGGAATTTAACCGGCTCAACAACCGCGTTACCTATCGAGATCTGCTCCACCAGGCGACGAAGAAGAAAAAGATCTGGCCTCTTCGCAAACTGGTGAATGAATTCGGCGACGAACTGTTTAAACTTATTCCCTGCTGGCTTGCCTCGCCCGAATCAGTCTCGGCGATTTTTCCGATGAAGGAAATGTTTGATATTGTAATCTTTGACGAGGCCTCTCAGTGTTTTGCCGAACGCGGCATTCCCGCCATGTACCGGGGCAAACAAGTTGTCGTGGCGGGCGACGACAAGCAACTTCGTCCGAACGACCTTTACCAGGTGCGATGGCAGGATGAAGAAATGGACCATCCCGACCTGGAAGCAGATTCCTTGCTGGAACTTTGTAACCGCTATCTACTAAAAACAGATTTACGCAGCCACTATCGCAGTCAATCCCTGCCGCTCATCGATTTCTCGAACCAGCACTTTTACCAGGGGCGCCTAAGCCTCCTCCCCGACCGGAATGCCGTCAACAAGACGGAGGCGTCGATTGAATACATAAAGCTTGAAGGAACCTGGCACGACAATACCAATCGTGCAGAAGCCGAACGGATTGCCGGACTCGTGCGCGACATAGCCACGCAACACCCGCAGAAATCACTCGGCATTGTCACCTTCAACGCACCTCAACACGACTTGATCCTCGATATTCTTGAGGAGAAAATGCCTGTCGCCGAAACAGGACACGGGAACATCTTCGTAAAGAACATTGAAAATGTCCAGGGTGATGAACGGGATATCATCATTTTCTCGATCGGGTACGCGCCCGATAAGAAGGGCAAACTCACTGCCCAATTCGGGAGTCTAAACCAAAACGGAGGAGAAAACAGGCTTAACGTAGCCATTACGCGTGCACGCGAAAAAGTGATTGTCGTTGCCAGTATCTGGCCGGAAGAACTGCATGTCGAACATTCAGTGAACCAGGGGCCGAAACTACTGAAAGCCTACCTTCACTTTGCACGCGATGTATCTCAAGGAAAATTTATACCCTTTGTCCCGGAACCAAGACACCCGTCCCATCACCGGTTGAAACACCGGATAAGAGATTGGAGCGAGAAAAAATTTGCCCATATCACACTCCATGAAAACGATTTGCCCACGGCTGATTTGACCGTCCATGTCGATCACCAGGCTTTGGGGATTGTTATCACCGATGATGAGCATTATCATCAAAGCATATCTGCCAAAGAAAGGCATGGCTCGTTGCCTGTATTACTGGAACAGAAAAACTGGAAATACCTGAGCTGCTACAGCCGGAAGTATTGGCAGAATAAGGAAAAATTTTTTAATGAAGTGGCAAAATTCATTACTCAATGAACAACCACGACCGTATTCAGCTTCGTGTTTCTCAAATCATCTCCACAAAAAAAAGAAAGGAAATTCTCACCCTCATTTTGGCTCAACCTGGATATTTCTCCATCGACGATATCTGTCAGTCATTGCAGGCCGCTAACGCCGAAGTCCGTCTTACCACCGTTCTGAACGTCGTGAAGTCGTTACATTACGCGGGATTTTTGACGGAAGAAACCGAAGAGAGAACTGCAAAAAAAACAGGCAGGAGTAAGAATCTTTACCGGGTTGCGAACTAATTTTACTAGCTTTCTTTTTCCAAAAAATGATTTGCATGAAAAAATTCTTCCTGCTCCTGTTTCTGATCGCTTCCGGGCCTATCTATGGTCAGGAGTTTAAAAAAAAGGCTCCTGAAGTGAAGGAGGGCGATGGCCCATTTAGTCAATTGATTATTCGCGGGGTGACCTTGATTGACGGAACGGGTGCACCTCCCTTTGGACCTGTCGATATTGTCGTGAAGCAAAACCGCATTGCAGCGATTCAAGCCGTAGGTCATCCCGGTGTTCCGATCAACCCTGAACGACGGCCAAAGTTGGAGAGCGGTGGCAAGGAGCTTAACTGTGAGGGCATGTATCTTATGCCGGGGTTCATTGACATGCATGGACACATTGGCGGAAGCCAGGCACCCATCGCTGAATACGTCTTCAAACTTTGGATGGCCCATGGTATCACCACCATCCGCGAACCGTCAGGAAGTGAATTGTCGTGGGTGCTTGATGAGCGGGACAAGAGTGCCAAAAACCTGATCACGGCGCCACGCATAAAGGCGTATATCGCTTTCGGAACCGGAAGCAAAGACCCCATTACCACCCCCGAGCAAGCCCGTTCGTGGGTCGATGACAATTTTAAGAAAGGCGCTGATGGTATAAAATTTTTTGGCGCACCTCCTCAGGTCATGGATGCGGCATTACGTGAAAATAAAAAACTTGGCTTACGGTCGGCGTGCCATCATGCCCAATTGGATGTGGCCCGGTGGAACGTGGTCAACTCGGCGCGGGCAGGGTTGACGACCATGGAACATTTTTATGGACTGCCTGAAGCCATGTTCACCAACCAGACGATCCAGAATTACCGTCTGGATTACAATTATCAAAATGAGCAGGACCGGTTCAGCGACGCGGGCAAACTGTGGAAACAAGCGGCACCTCCCTATTCTGAAAAGTGGAATGCGGTCATGGACACGCTTCTGAAACTAGACTTTACAATTGACCCAACATTTAATATTTATGAAGCCAGCCGCGACCTCCAACGGGCACGCCGAGCCGAGTGGCATGAAGAATACACGCTCCCTTCGCTTTGGGAATTTTACCAACCGAGCAACGTCTCGCACGGTTCGTACTGGCATTCGTGGGGAACGGAAGAGGAAGTGGCCTGGAAAGAAGATTATCGTTTGTGGATGACGTTTGTGAACGAATACAAAAACCGCGGCGGCCGGGTGACGACAGGTTCGGACTCAGGGTTTATTTTTCAGCTGTATGGTTTTGCTTATATCCGGGAACTTGAATTGTTGCGGGAAGCCGGATTTCATCCTCTCGAGGTAATCCGGTCCGCCACGTTGTATGGTGCCCAGGCGCTCGGCATGGAGAAAGAAATCGGGTCGGTCGAAGTCGGGAAGCTGGCCGACTTTGCGATTGTGGAAGAAAATCCGTTACAAAACCTACAGGTGCTGTACGGTACCGGCGCCATTCGCCTTACGCCCGACAATAAAGTTATCCGCGTGGGCGGAGTAAAGTACACCATCAAAGACGGTATCATTTATGATGCTAAAAAATTGCTGGCCGACGTAAAGAAGATCGTGGCCGATGAAAAAGCAAAGACCGGATATGTGATTAAACAGCCAGGGATGAATTAGAAGTTCCTGATTATTTTTAACCTAATCTCACTCTGTTGCAGTAGCTGATCTCTTCAGTGTGAAAATGCAGGGTCACAAAACATACGACAAAGCAGACACAAAGAGCACGAATCAAAACTGGAGTGCGCTCTGTTGTTCGTATTGATTTTTCTAAGATCTCTTATCGGCTATTAATGTAGTTTACTGCGGCAGCCAATTGCAAATCGACACCCTGATCGTAAGCTGCGCCCGTTTCAGGAACCCAGCTGTCCGGAGGTATCCCGACTCCTTCATAGACCAAGCCGTTCGTCGCTTTAAATGAAGCCGAGGAGGTGTACACAAACATGTATCCGTTAGCTCCGAAACTGGTTGATCCAACCGTAAACTGTCCGCCGTTTAAATAGGTAACCGGCAAAAGAGGTCCATTCGCGCCCCAGGTTGTGGTACCTATGAACTTGCCATTGGGCAATGTTTTGATGGCCAATGTGGTCAGTTCGGCGAGGCTTATAGAGAGGTGATCCGCCAATGCAACAATGGGCACTTGAATCGACACCGCTCCCGGCTGAGGTGAGACGATGGCAGGTTCCCACGGCGTATAATCCAATCGACCAATTCCGCTTTTGGAGTGGGTGTAGCCATACGTTACGGGAGTTGTGACCATGCTCCCGACCAGGTAATCCAGATCGGTAACTTCTCCTCCCCCGTTTTCGCGTACATCAATCACAATTCCTTTGATCGTTGACGGGAGGTCAGCCACCGTGGCAAAGAAAGAGTTTAAAAGAGGTGCCGTATTGGTTCCCGCCTGGGAAAATGCAAAATAATTAAAGTGGAGGTAGAGAATATTGCTCTGGATCGTTCCCATCAGAATCGTAAAGACGGTTTTCGAGCCATCCAGAGTAATGCTGTCCGTACCCGTTTTCAGGGACGATGCGTCAATGTAATTCTTGGTTACGACACTTGTAAAAAAATTAGTCGGAAGGGAATAAATACTATCGGGATATTGTTTGTCGATACTTAGTTTGCGATTGAGGGCGGGAGAAACCATATCTCCAGTCAATTCAAAGGTGAGCGTATAGTGCGAATCAATAAGTGCAGCGGTCATTGCAGTGAAATACTGCTCGGCCAGTTGGTTGTTGGCGCTACTCACGGCGGAAAGATTGGCGAACTGCGGTTGATACGTTGAATAAACCTGGTTCCAATTGGTCGGATCAACATCCCAGAACACATAATTCATATTCATCCCATTCCAAAAACCTTCAAAGACATCGCTATAACTATCTCCGGTATAATTCTGCGGCGCGTTCACTTTGGGAGCCAGTTCATTACAGGAAGTTACGCTGAAACAGAATGTCACCAGCACTATCCAGAGATATTTTTTCATTTTGAAAGGGCTTTTAGATTCACCAGGCAGCCTGCGGAAATTCCTATGGTTTGATTATAACGCTGAACCTGGTTGGTCATATACTGCTTCTGCTGGTCTGTCAGCGATTGAGTAATCCTTCCTTCCACAAACAACTGGAACGTGCTATTCAATTGATAGCTCGCTCCGGCCCCAAGGATCCAGCCAAACTCCCACCGGTTGTCCTTTGTGCTGTTAAACGCGTATTTTTCATTAAAAGAATAGGGATTGAGGCCATCAAAAATCGACGTGCCTGAGGTGGAGCCAGTAGTGACCGGATTGAGCGGGTTGGGCATCGTTCCCTTTACCCGGCCAGATAGCCAATACCCTCCATAAAATCCGGGATTTACAAATCCCTTAAGTTTCTTTCCCCCATATTGAAACCGGGCCATGAATGGCAATTGAAGATAGGTATTGGTGTAGGTTTCGTTCACACCCTGGAAAGAACCGGTCCGTTCGTACTCATAATTTTTTTTTGTCAGATTGGGGTCCGAATAAAGACTGCACCAGTCGGTCAGCGCATACGCCACAGGAATGGCCACGGAAAATCCTCCGATGGGTTGATACTCCGTGTCCGTAAGGCTTGAAATGTTCGTGATCAGATAATTCAGAGTGTACCCGGTCTCCAGCCCCAACGAAAACATCCCCCGTATTCTGTTGGCAGCGTTAGTTTGAGAATTTCCAAATTCCTGGTTTCCGGGGGATGCTTTCAAGGAATCATTTTGGGCATTTACCACACCCCACAACGCAACCAAAATGGCCACCAGACCAATGCTATATTTCATTCTTACGCCGAGGTTATCTATGGTGTTGTTTTGTTACCGGTTTATTGTGCTTACGAACGGACCAAAAGTAGCGTATTCTCCAACTTTATCCTTCCCTAAAGGAAATAAAGTGCAGCTTTTATCCAACGAAAAATATCCGATTGAATTCTATGGTTGGCTAGCTATTTGGGGAAAATAGTATCCAAACATAATGAAGAATTGCAGGAGCCCACCTATAGTAGCTGTGATGGTTAATGGGTTTTTGCACAGGAAATGCGGTTATCCGGACAGACGGTCCGCGCCGTCGATTGTACTTGTCCACTGGCATAAAATTTTACCATCGGTAACACAAGTAGAAGTCACATTTACTATTGACTCATCGTGCTCATGGAAAAAATAAGCTTGATTTCCACCCTATTGGTTGCTTTGGCCTTTTCAGCTTCTGCGCAGTTTTCAAAAGGGACGATCTTTGTTGGCCCTACGTTGGGAACAAATTCCTATCAGTCAGCGTCCGACAACCTGAATTACAGCAGCGGCAACAACAACACAAGGTCTGCCTCTTCAAAAACCTACACCTTGACGATAGGCCCTCAACTTGGCGTATTTATCACGGATCATTTAGTATTAGGAGCATCCGTCAATTACAGCCTTTCCTCAAAAAGCACCACCACGAACACGGTCTTAACCAATAGTAATTTGTTAACGGCCAACGCCAAAACATACACGTCAACCTTCACGGCAGGACCATTTCTGAGGTACTATTATTTTAAGACCCTTTCGAAGAACATGTTTTACACTCAACTCAACGGAACGCTGGGTACCGGGAGCGGTGGTTCCTCCGGAAGCGGCAATAATAATATCACCAGCACCTATCAAAGTAACGGCACGATAAACGGAATTTTCTCCTGGAATGCAGGGGGAAGCGTAGGTCTTACACATTTTTTCAACGATTTTGTGGGGATGGACATTGCCGTTGGGTATAGTTACACATCAACGGCAAGTAGTGACCAAAACAACGTGAACACAACAATCAATGCCACTGAAAAAGTTACCAGCGCTCCCAACAATTATAAAGAAACGTTATTAACCCATGGCGTTACACTGGGTCTTGGATTTCATTGGTTCTTTAAAAAGTCACCCGCTATTGGTTCCGATCAGAATTCTCACTAACCGCCAAATACAGGAATGAAAAATTATTTTTGCGATATTTGTACAGCAGAAAACAATCCTCGGTCTTTACCTTGAATAATGGAACGGAAAATTAAACGTGATCAATTTATGAGAAAAACAGTTGTTCTGGTTGTGCTGTATTTAAGCGTCCAAATGCTATCGGCCCAGCCCTTCTCGCGCGAAGATCCCACGCCGGCCGTGTCGGAACAACCCGCTAAAGCAATGGCGCCAGCGTCGGACGGAGGCTATCAGTTTACAAAGGGAACTCTTGTTTTCAATGCCGGAGTGTCGGTGGGTTTGATCGGGTATTCCGGCTACGGTTATCTTGATGGAACAGGGTTTCTCCCGGTGACATTAAGCGGAGAATACAGCCTTAATGAATTAATCGGGGTGAGCGGCTATCTTGGTTTTTATGGCCGATCGTTTGGTGGCGGCGCCGTCAAGTACAGCGTGGTGACCTTCGGAGGGAGGTTTGTATTTCATGCCACCGATTTATTGAATGACAAGTTAAAATCAAGGCTCCCCGAAAGATTGGACCTCTATGCAACGCTGATTCTCGGGTATCGGATATATTCGTGGTCGTCCAATGACGGTACACCTATACCCTCCAATACCGGGAACGTAACTTTTGGCCCGGCCTTGGGTGCCCGCTATATGCTCATTAAGAATTTCGGAGTCTATGCCGAGCTGGGGAGAGGACCCTTTGGAGTTTTTGGTACAGGTCTTTCGCTTAAGTTTTAAGGCATCTTCTCAATTTTTAGGAGCTGATGACAGCACCAATTGGTTGCCAGCCGATGGCATGCCTGCGAAATAAAATACACGTGCAGGTCACCAAGACTAACACAGTGCACTACGCATTTTAGTATTTCTATTGGTGATCTTTGTGTTTCCTTCTTCGTGATGTGACCCTCCATTTCAAGTTCTTTGTGGCTAAAGATTCGAACACTCTCGAGTCCTAAAGACTTACGGCAATATATCTCCCAAAAATTATGGAAAAAAACAAACCAGCTTAATAGAATTATACTCAGCGATGAAGACGCTCTAACCAATATGATTAATACGAAGAAGTAATCTCTTTCGGTGCGCTTGAAGTTTTTGACCAGGGGTTTAATCTCAATTTTCGGTCAAAATAGCCGGGCTGGCTTCCATGGGGAAAGATCCAGATCATCAAGTCGCCAAATCACCAAATGGCTTGTTGACTTGGCAGTCCCAGGTTCGAACTTTTTATCAAAAGATTTATAGTTGGGGACTATTTTCCACAGACCTGTCCACGAACAGGTCGTTCGATGAACCTGAGACAGGCCTGTTTTTTTTTACGAGGAGAAATGGGCACCTGCAAAAGAATGAATGAAATTATCTTATCATCCCAAGTTATTCCACTTCCTTATCCTGCTGGCCATCATAGGCATAGTAACCTATTTAGGTTATTGCACCAAAGATGATTTAGTAGCACCACAGACTACTCAACCCAAGACAACCACCCAAACTCAGTCGGTATCACAGACTCAGGTTCAAACAGCGCCGGTCAATACTCTTTATGTAAGCACTACCGGCAATGATACAGGAGACGGAAGCCTGGCAAAGCCGTGGAAAACTCTAATGTATGCGGTCACAAAAGTTCCTGCCGGCAAAGGGTACACCCTCCAGCTCTCGGCGGGTACATTCGTGGAAACCGGTCTCATTGCAGTTCCTGCAGGTGTTAACGTTACAGGCGCAGGAATGACGCAGACCATTATTAAATCTTCCAGCGCATTCTATTATCATCCTGCAAATCCCGGTTACAGCACTAATAAATTTTTGATCAGCTTGTCGGCCGCCAACCCCTCGAATGG
>Ga0302326_10024493_pt1 | contig 12265 bp, 10 predicted proteins | sample Palsa_T0_3_FD_202264 | JGI IMG/M metagenome (GOLD analysis project Ga0302326, IMG submission 202264) | Peat permafrost microbial communities from Stordalen Mire near Abisko, Sweden - Palsa_T0_3 | ecosystem: Environmental > Terrestrial > Soil > Palsa > Peat permafrost | place: Sweden: Abisko...
GGAGTCAAGGGTGTCGCGGTGAAGGCGCCGAGCTATAACCCCGGCTATTCCTACGAGGAGCCGGAGGGCAAACACACGGTCTGGTTCCTGGATGCCATCACGTTTCTCAACCAGTTGCGCGCGGTGCGCGGCGCGAAGCTGGGCGGCGTCGCGATCGATCGTCTCGGGACGGAAGATCCCCGCATCTGGGATGTCCTCTCCCTGGATAACATCTCTTCGCTCACGAAATCGGCCATCAGCAATCTCGAAAAACTCAGCACATCGGACACGGTCACAAACGTGGGCCAGGGCGAAATGGTCACCGTGGATCTCACCAGCGAGGACGGTATGCGGACGCTGGGCGCCGAGAAGGACGGCCATGTCACGGTCGAGTACAAGGATTTCCCGACCTACCCGATCCTGTATCACCAGGGCGGCGGCAAAGAGAACGAAGTCGCGTTGACCTTTGACGACGGCCCCGACCCGAAGTGGACGCCGCAAATCCTCGACATCCTCAAGCAAAGGGGAATCAAAGCCGCGTTCTTTCTGGTCGGTTTGAATGCGGAGGATTATCCGGGCCTCGTGCGGCGGATCGTCGCGGAAGGCCACGAGATCGGGAACCATACCTACACGCACCCGAATCTCTCCGAGATTTCCGATCTCCAGATCGAACTGGAACTGAATGCCACGCAGCTTCTGGTCGAGAGCATCACGGGGCGTTCGATGACGCTTTGCCGCCCTCCTTATGCCGCCGACTCCCGCCCCACCGACATCGCGGAACTCAAGCCGCTGAGCCTTATACAGGACGACCTCGGTTATCTCATCGTTTTGGAAAACATCGACCCCGAGGACTGGGCGCGGCCGGGCGCCAATGTGATCGTGCAGCGCGTCAAGGAGTTGCGGTCGCGCGGCAACATCATCCTCCTCCACGACGCGGGAGGGAACCGTTCGCAGACGGTGGCCGCCCTGCCCAGGATCATCGATTACCTCCAGGAGCGCGGCGACAAGATCGTCTCCCTGAGCGACCTGCTCGACATCCCGCGCGATGCCATCATGCCGCGCGTCCAGAAAGAAGGGGGCGTGACCCGTTTTGTCAGCGGCGCCGGCTTCCACATCCTCCACGATTCGGAGACTTTCTGCTGGGCATTCATGATCGCGGCGACGGCGCTCATCGTCGTTCGCACTCTATTGGTCGCCATCCTTGCCTACAGGCATCACGGCAAGACCGCCGGCCCCGGGGATGCCTATGCTCCCCCGCTTTCCATCATCATCGCCGCGTATAATGAGGCGAAGGTCATCAAGGCCACCTTGCGCTCCGTCACGGATACCGACTACACGGGGCTCATCGAAGTCATCGTCGTCGATGACGGCTCGACCGATGCGACATCCGAGGAAGTCGCGAAGTCGGCGTTCGTCGACAAGCGCATCCGCCTCGTCCGGCAGCCGAACGGGGGCAAGGCCGGGGCGCTCCGAACCGGTGCGGCCGAGTCGCAACACGCGATTCTTGTCTTTCTCGACGCGGATACCCATTTCGAACGCACGACGCTTTCCCGCCTCGTCCGGCCGCTCCGCGACTCCGCTGTCGGCGCGGTCTCCGGCCATGCGAAAGTCGGCAATCTGAGGACTTTCATCGCCCGGTGCCAGTCCCTCGAATATATATGCGGGTTCAATCTCGACCGCCGCGCCTACGCGGTGTGGGATTGCATAACCGTTGTTCCGGGCGCGATCAGCGCCTTGAAAAAAACCGCGCTCCTGGAAGCCGGCGGCTTCTCTCTGGACACTCTGGCCGAGGATACCGACTTGACGTTGAGCCTTCACCGGAATGGCTACAGGATCGAATATGTCGCGGATGCCATCGCATGGACGGAAGCTCCGGAAACGATCCGTTCGCTGGCCCGGCAGCGGTTCCGGTGGGCCTATGGGACGTTGCAATGTTTGTGGAAACACCGCGACCTCGTCTTCAATCCCCACTATAAGGCGCTGGGCTGGTTCAGCTTGCCAAGCGTCTGGTTTTTCCAGATCGTCCTCGTGGCCATCTCTCCCATCGTCGATAATCTCCTCATCCTCTCACTCCTTTTCGGCTGGGGCGGCGTCATGTGGTATTACTTCGTTACTTTTCTCGTCATGGATTTGTTCCTGGCAATGATTGCCTGCCGGTTGGACGGCGTGAAGCTCCGCCAGGCATGGACAATCGTTCCGATGCGCCTCCTTTACCGTCCGCTTTTGAGTTGGGTTATCTGGCGGGCGATATTCAGGGCCAGCAAGGGCGCATTCGTCGCCTGGGGCAAATTGGAACGCACCGCGTCCCTTCCCGTGCGCGTTCATGAGTAGGCCCGGCAGGAGAACCGCGTCCCTCATTCTCGCGCTCCTCCTCGCGGCGGCGTGCAGGAAGCAGGAGGCCGCGCCCCCGGGGCCGATGACGCTGGCCGTTCCCGCGCAAGGCGCTTACACCGGCGCTTTCATCGAGTTCGGAGACACGGAGGATGATGTCACGCTCGATGGCATCGAGGAGTTCGAAAAACTTGTCGGCAAGCACCAGGCCATCATCGCCTCCTCCAGCTATTGGGGGGAGCAATCCTTTCCCACCGCGAACGTGAATCTCATCTTTCGCCACGGCTCGATCCCCCTCATCTTCTGGTCTCCCTGGAACCGGCCTTACCAGGAAGATCTCGGCCCGGATAAATTCAGCCTCAACAACATCGCGGACGGAAAGTGGGATGCCTACATCGACAAGTGGGGCGAGGCCGCCCACGCTTTTGGCCATCCGATGCTCGTCTCCTTCGGCAACGAGATGAACGGGGACTGGTTTCCCTGGTCGGGCGGCTGGTACCACGGGAACCAGCCGGTCCCCGGGACGAAACCGGCGCAATACCAGGGGGCGGAACTCTACAAACGGGCGTACCGGCGCGTGGTGGATCGCGTCCGGGCCAAGGGCGGCGCCAACGTCCTATGGGTCTTCCACGTCATGAATTATTCCTATCCGCAGGATGACTGGAACCTAGCCTCCCAATATTATCCGGGGCCGGATTATGTCGATTGGCTCGGCCTCAGCGTCTATGGCGAGCAATACATGGACGACCCGTGGGAGGAAAACTTCGCCCCGCTGCTCGACTGGCCTTACGACGAACTTTGCAAGCTCGATCCCGTTAAACCCATCATGCTCACCGAATGGGGCATCGGCGAATACCCGATGCACGGCAGCAAGGCAAAATTCATGAAAGGCGCATTTGAAGACATGAGAACGAAGCCGCGCCTCAAGGCCGCGATATATTGGAACGAGCGGTGGGAAAACGATGATGAAAGTTATAGCAACCTGCACGTGAACTCGACCGTGGAATCGCTTGCGGTTTACCGGGCATACATCGGCCAGCCTTTCTGGTTGGGAAATCCGATTCTGGCGCCACGCGCGAAGTGATGGCGATGCGGGGCCGCCGAAATATTTCGCCTTTTTTTGAGCGGACTTGCATCCGGTTTGTCTGAGGGTACTCTGAGAAACCCATGAATTTTACCCGGTCCACGTGCCTTCTGGCGATCGCGCTTCTCACGTTTTCGTTTTCCGCCCGGGCTGACGTCGATCCCGCCACCGAACCCTCCGTCATAGCGGTCGGCAAGGTCTGGCCCGCCGTCGTGAACATCAACACGGAGCGGATCGTCCAGCGCACCTACGAGAATCCCTACGATCAACTCTTCAACCAATACTTCGGCGGCCCGATGCGGCCCCCGCGCCAGGTGCGCCAGAAAGTGCGAAGCCTCGGTTCCGGGTTCATTGTCGATCCCGCCGGCTACATCGTGACGAACGAGCACGTCGTCGAGCGCGCCGCCGATCTCAAGATACAGGTCACCACTTCCGACGGGAAATCGTATGCCGCGACCTACATCGCGGGCGACCCGGCGGCCGACGTGGCCTTGATCAAGATCAACAGCCCGACGCCTCTCGCCTTCATCAGCCTGAAGGACAGCTCCCCCAATATGCTTGGGCAGACAGTCCTCGCCCTGGGAAATCCCCTCGGTTATGGCCTCTCCGTCAGCCGGGGCATCCTGAGCGCCCTGAACCGGACCGTCACACTCGAGGAGACCGAATACAAAAACCTCATCCAGACCGACGCGGCGATCAACCCGGGAAACAGCGGCGGCCCGCTTATCGACCTCTCGGGAAAATTGATCGGCGTCAGTTCGGTCAAGATGGCCTACACCCCCCAGGGTGTGCCGACCCAGGGACTCGGCTTCGGCATCCCCGCCTCGGTCGTTCGTGAAAAAGTCCAGGAATTCCAGGGTGTCGCCCAGGCGAGCCCGTCCGCCAGGGTGGCGACCGTCCAGCAGACCGCGGCGCGCCGGTATTACGGCCTGAAATTGGAGGATTTGACGGAGTATCTGACGCGGATCCTCGGTTACCAATCCAGCCGGGGCGTCCTCATCGCCGATGTCGAGACTGGCAGTCCCGCGGACGGCGCCGGGCTCAAACGGGGGCTGGTCATTTACAAAGTGGGGGATCATGATGTCGCCAGTTCCAGGCAGATGGAAGATCTTTTGGAAGGAGTCACCACCGGGACGGTCGCCGACTTTGAGGTGGCCATCGTGCGGCGCTCGGGCAACCGGCTCTACCAGGAGATGCAAACCGTCAGCCTGACGGCGAGATAGACGTTGTTTTACGAATGATAAAAGTTGAAGGTCTCACAAAGCGATACGGCGGTTTTACCGCGATCGACAACATCAGTTTCGAAGTAGGCAAGGGCGAGATCGTCGGCTTTTTGGGGCCGAACGGCGCGGGCAAGAGCACGACCATGCGCATTCTTTCCAGCTTCATGCCCGCCACTTCCGGCCGCGCCTCCGTTGCGGGTTTCGATGTCTTCGAGAACTCCCTGGAAGCCCGCTCGCGCCTCGGCTATCTGCCCGAGAATGTTCCCCTTTACACCGATATGCGGGTCACGGAATATCTCAGCTACCGCGCCGCCATCAAGGGGGTGAGGGGCAGCCGGATCAAGGAACGCGTCGGGGATGTAAAAGAGCTTTGCAGTCTGAAGGATGTCGAAAACAAAATCATCGGAACCCTGTCGAAGGGATACCGCCAGCGGGTCGGCCTCGCCGATGCGCTCGTTCACGACCCGGATCTCCTCATCCTGGACGAACCGACCATCGGTCTGGATCCAAACCAGATCCGGCAGGTGCGCGAATTGATCACGAACCTCGGCAAACATCACACCATTCTCATTTCGACTCACATCCTTCCCGAGGTCGAGATGACGTGCAGCCGCGTCATCATCATCAACAAAGGAAAAATCGAGGCTTCCGACACGCCGAAAAATCTCGTTGACCGCATCCGCACCTCGGGCGGGATCCGCCTCGAAGCCAGGACGGGCGAAGACACCGGCCTGGAGCAATTGTCCAAAATTGCCGGCGTGAAGGACGTCGCCGTTGAAAATCAGGGCGACTGGAAAACGTTCCTGCTGCGCACGGAGGCCAACTCCGATCTCCGGGAAGAAGTCTCGCGGCTGGCGGGCGAGCGGAAATGGTCCGTGCGCGAACTCACGCGCAGCAAGGCCACGCTCGAAGATGTCTTCGTCGAGATCACCCAGGCGGATGTATAGCCGGTTGCCGCCGCTTTAAAGAGCATGAGAAATTTCTTCATCCTGTTCATGCGCGAGGTAAAAGCCTTCTTTTACACGCCGATCGCCTACGTGGTTCTCTTCTATTTCCTGGTCCTCACGGGCTTCAATTTCTACACCGAAGTGATGCTGCTGAATCGGGGCCCCGTCGAGATAACCGTGGTCGAAGCGTTCTTCGATACAGTCCTCTTTTGGTTCTCCTACGTCCTGCTTTTCCCCCTCATCACGATGCGTCTCTTCTCCGAGGAGTTCCGGATGGGCACCTTCGAGACCCTCACGACGGCCCCGGTTCGCGACTGGCAGGTCGTCCTGTCCAAGTTCTGCGGGGCGCTCTTCTTCTATGTGGTCCTGTGGCTGCCGAGCCTGCTCTATTTCGTCATCTTCCAATGGATCGCCCGCACCGACGCCGCGCGTTCCCCCGGCTCCTATTGGGGAGCCTATTTGCTCCTGTTCCTCATGGGCTGCTTCTACATCTCCATAGGCTGCCTGGCCTCCGTCCTTACCAAGGACCAAATCAACGCCGCGGTGATCTCCTTTACCAGCATCACCCTCTGGTTTTTCGCGGGGCTGCTTACCTTTATCTTCGGAATCACTACGCCTGCTTTCAAGGATTTCATTTCCTATATTTCCGCCGTGGAACACATGTCGGATTTCTCCAGGGGCATCATCGATTCCCGCCCCATCGTCTGGAACATCACGATGACGGCGCTCATGCTGGTGCTCACCTACCACGTCTTCCAATACCGCAAATGGAAAACTTGAAACCGCTCGATCTCCGGTTCCTCCATTGATTTTTTCCCGTGGCCGATACCTCCAAGAAGACCCCTGCCGTCAAGATCAAGCGCCTCCAGATCGGGCTGAACGTTCTCCTCCAGGTGGTGACCGTCCTGTTCATCATTTGGATGATCAATTATCTTTCCTTCAACCACTTCAAACGCTGGGATTTTTCAAGGGATAAGAAATACGCGCTCTCGGAGACCACGAAGTCTCTCCTCAAGAATCTTAAAAAGCCGGCGCACATATTCGTCTTTTTTTCCCCTAACTCGGAGATTTATGGAGACGTGGTCAACCTCCTCAAGGAAGTCCAATACGCCGCGAGAAAGAACGTCGAGATAGAGTATATAGATCCCTTCCGGAATTTTACCCGGGCGCGGCAGCTCCAGGACAAATACAAATTCGGGGCGAATGAGAATGTCCTCATCGTCGATTACGACGGCCACACCAAGTTCGTCAACGCGGCGGATATCGTCGACGTGGACAACAGCGGGGCCGAGTACGGCCAGCCGCCCAAGATAGTCGCCTTCAAAGGCGAGCAGGGCATCGCCAGCGCCCTGCTCGAGGTGAGCGAAGCCACGCAGAACGTCGTCGCTTACCTCACGGGACAAAGCGAACCCGACCTGGCCGGCGAAGAGTTGAGCAACGCCAGGACACTCATCGAGCGGCAGAACATCAAGATGTCCGCGCTCAATCTCATGAATGTCGACGGCGTGCCGAAGGAGACCAAGGCGGTCCTCGTGATGGGCCCTAAATACGACCCCTCCGAGCGCGAAATGAAGTTTCTGAAGGACTACTGGGAAGCCAAAGGGCGGCTCATGATCCTCCTGGACCCGGCTTCCTCCACGCCTAAACTGACCGCCTTCCTGAACGAACTCGGAGTCAAACCCGACAGCGACCGGGTCCTCAAGACGGTCGATCTCGGCCCGCTGGGCAAGGGGATTCTCCGCCAGGTCCCCGGCATCTTTTCGGCGGCCAGCCCGGTCACCAAGCGGTTCAAGGATGCAAACGCCCTCTTTCTCGGAGATACGGAATCGCTCACGCTCGACAACCAGGCCGCGGAGCAGGGAGGCATTCATCTTCAGGGCCTCATCCAGGCCGGCGAGGGGTTCTGGGGGGAAACCAATTACAACAGCGATAACATCTTCTTCGATCCCAAGAAGGATTACGCCGCTCCGCTCATCCTCGCCGCTTCGGTGGAAAAGGGCGCCGTCAACGACACCAGCGTCAATTCATCGCGCATGATCGTCGTGGGCAATTTCGATTTCTTGAGCGGGGAAGGTCTTACCCAGGTGAACCTCGACTTTGCCCTCAGCGGCCTCAACTGGCTCCTGGACCGGCAGGAGCTTACCGGCATTTCGCCGAAGGTCGCCAACCTGTTCACGCTCAACCTCACCGAGCCCCAGACGAGCCGCCTCCTCCTGTTGGTTGTCGTCGTCATCCCGGCTTTCACCGCGCTGATCGGCATGCTGGTTATCTGGCGCAGGCGGCACTAGCCGCCGGTGCTTGCGACATGAAAAAAATTCCATGAAGCCGCGCACAACCCTTTTCCTGCTGATTTTCGCCGCGGGTTTGTTCGCGTTCATCAAGTTTTACGAAAGCAAACAACCGGGCACCCGCGAAGCCGCCGAGAAAGGCCAGTATGTCGTCAGCTTCGACTCGGACAAGGTCACCGGCATCGACATCGCGAACAAGGAGGACAGGATCGAGCTGCGCAAGCAAGGCAGCGATTGGTTTCTCGAAAGGCCGGTGAAAGACAGGGCGGACTCCTCCGCCGTCGAGCAACTCCTGAGCGCCATCGAATATCTTAAGAAGGATACGGCGCTCGACGCCAAGAGCGACCAGATGAAGGAGTTCGGCCTGACGAATTCGCAGTTGCGAGTCAGGGTCATCTGCCCTGGCGGACCGCCGGAAATTCTTCTCGGCAACGACGCGGCCGTCGATGGCAAAACGTATCTGGGCATCGATCGTTCGAACACGGTCTATGTGGTGGACAGCTCCATCAAAGCCCAGCTTTCAAAAAAGGCGGATGACTTACGCGACCGCCGGTTGACGCCGCTGGATGGAACGCTGGTGGACAAGTTTTCCATAAAGACCGCGGCCGGCCTGATCGAGGCGGAGAAGCTCCAGGGGCATTGGCAATTGAGAAAACCGATCAACGCGCGGGGGGACGACCAGAAGATCAACGATCTCATCGCCCAGATCGTCAACACGCGCATCGACACCTTCGTTCCCGGCAATGGGAACCCGGTCGCTTACGGGCTGGAGGAACCCGCGCTAACCGTAACCCTTTTCACAACCGGCGCACAAAAACCGGAGGTTTTGGATTTCGGCAGGGCCGCGGACAAAGAGAAAGTCTATGCGCGGCTGGAGTCCCGCAACGGAATCTATCTTCTCTCCGCCAAACTGGAGGATGCGCTCGGCAAAAAACCGGATGATCTGCGCGACAGGCATCTTTTGCGCATCAACTTCGATATCGTCGATCGGATAAACATCGAACCGGCCGGCAAGGAAAAAATCGTTCTTGCGCGCAAACAGGAGAGCTGGGTCATCAAAAGCCTCGGCGACCGTCCAGCCAATAGCGCGGCGGCCGGGAATCTCTCCTCCGCCTTGCAGGAACAGATGGTGACGGCGTTCGTCGCCGATGTCTCTTCGGAACTGGCGAAGTACGGGCTCGATAAGCCCCAGGTGAAGGTCACCTTCAGTTCCTACGCTTCCGAGAACACCCCGGAAAGCACGGCGGGCGAGCGCCCGATTGAGACTGTCGCGTTCGGCAAATTCGACGGGGACAATGTCTATGCCCGGCTCGAAGGCGAGCCATTTATCGTTTCCGTGAACAAGGCGGTCCTCGATTCCATCTTCACCCACCCGGCGCAGTGGCAGGATCTTGCCATCTTCAAATTGAAACCCGAAGAGATAAGTTCCATTGACGTTATCAAGCCCGGCCAGCCCGAAATCGCGCTGGAACGCGGCAAAGGCCCGTGGAAATTGACCAAGGGCGAAGGGCCGGTCAACGAAACGAACGTCCAATCCTTTTGCAATACCCTAGCCTCGCTCCACGCGGTGCGCTGGCTGGGCTCGGGGACGCCTATTCAAAATCCCGAGCTGTCTCTAACGGTTTTTGACACAAGGAACAAGAGGCCCTTCAAACTCACAATCGGAAAAGAAAATGGCCAGGAGATGTGGGATGCGGCCGCGGAAGGCCTGCCTGGAACATTCATCCTGAGCAAGCCAGATGTCGAAGCGCTCCAGCTTACCCTCGCCGGGACGGCAAGGCCGTCTCCTGCTCCCCAACCGCTTCCTCCGGCCCCGGCGCCGTCCGCCCGATAGCCGTCCTTTAATGGGATTTGACGGTGAGGCGGTGGCTTCCAAATGGGGAAAGGATCTGGCGGGGTTTACACTGCTGGCTGTTGCGTCGGCCTGTCTTGGCCTCTTGATAAACCAGGGGCGGGAACATCCGCTGCCGCTGATCTATGTGATCAAGGCTGGTCAAAGCGAGACCGTCGGTTTGCCCGAGTTCCGTAAGATTGTGGAAAGCGAGAACGCGATAATCCTCGATGCGCGCCCCGCGTTGTTTTACCGCCGCGGGCATGTGCCCGGAGCGATCAGCCTTTCGCGCGAGCAGTTCGAAAAGGAGTACCCGAAGCGCAAGGCGCTAAACGATAAAGACCGCCTTATCGCGGTCTATTGCTCGGGGGCGGATTGCAAGGACAGCGGCATGGTGGCCGCCGCTTTGGTCAAGCTCGGCCACAGCCGCGTGCTCGTCTTTGCAGGCGGCTGGGACGCGTGGACCGGCGCGGGATTGCCCGCGGAGGCGGGGCCATGAAGCGGCTGCTTTCCAATCAGAAGTTGGGACTCGTTTTGCGGCTGATCGTGGGCGGAGTCTTCCTTTACGCGGGAATTCTCAAGGCGCGTTCTCCGGAAGCTTTCGCGGATAGCATAGCTGCCTTTCGGATACTGCCTCTCTCCTTCATCAACTTGTTCGCCCTTGGCCTGCCGGTGCTGGAAGTGGTGACGGGGTTGCTGCTGGCAACCGGCTTCCAGCTTCGGATCGGCGCGTTTTCCGCTCTTTTCCTATCCGCGTTGTTTGTGATTGCGCTCCTCTCAGCCGGGCTAAGAGGATTGAACATCGACTGCGGCTGCTTCGGCGCGGCTGCCCGGTCCGGTTCGTTGGGAATTGCTCTCGGAAGGGACATCCTGCTGGCGGCGATGGCGCTGACTGTTTATCGGCAAGCCGTTATTTCCGGCGGCCTGTGTAAAGGGACACGATCCCGGTTGTAAGCGGTTCGCATGTGGCCGCTTCGAAGCCATTTTCTTCGATCAGCCGCACCATCGCGCCGCCGCTGGGAAAGCGTTCGATGGAATCGGCCAGATATCGGTAAGCCGTCCGCTCACCCGTCAATAGCCCCGCCAGCCAGGGCAGACAGTGGTGAAGGTAGAGGCGATACGGGCCGCGCCACGGGAAGGGCGGAATGGAAAAATCAAGTATCAGGAGGTGGCCCGCGCTCTTCAGCACGCGCCGCATCTCCCGCAAAGCGAGCGGCCACGAATTCATGTTCCGCAGGCCGAAAGCGACAGTCACGGCATCGAAGGCTTCATCGGCGAATGGGAGCCGCAGGGCATCGGCGGTCACAAGTTCAGTGAGTCCCTTGGCGCGCGCGCGCCAAAGCATCGGGTAACAGAAGTCGGCGCCCACGATTCTCGCGCCGGGGAAACGGCCGCGAAGGGTCAATGCCAGATCGCCGCTTCCCGTCGCGACATCGAGGATGGCCCGGGGTGTCCACGGACGGAGAATAGCGGCAGCCCGGCGGCGCCACAGGAAGTCGAGCCCTCCGCTTAGAAGATGGTTTGCGAGGTCGTAACGGCGCGCAATCGAGGCGAAAAGCGCCCTGACGGAATCAGGCGTCTCGGTGGAACCCGTGGGCCGCAACGTTCCTTTATTGAGCGTCGGAAATTCCGCTGGCAACCAGGGGCGCGTTGAACGGATTGAGAAGCGGCGCGACCGTGGGGATGAGCGCAGCCTCGGACGGATGGATGAGACTCCCCTCCGTCGTCGGTATCAACGGGTATTCGGTCGGGAGGATGAGAGTCGCGCCCGTCCCGTTGATGAGGGAATATTCCGTCGGGTGAATAATGATGGCTTCCGGCGAAGCGGAAGCATTGATTCCGAGCCATAGCAGACCCGGCAGGACCAGCAGCCACGGCTTTAGTTTCATGCCACACAGTAGCATTCCTTCGCCGCCGGCGCAAGAGGGCCGCCTACGGCATCATCTTCCTGTGCACCCAGACGCTGTTTATGATTCCGAGTCCAAACATGACCACGAGCACGAAGGAACCGCTATAACTGACGAGCGGCAGGGGGACTCCGGTTATGGGCAGGAGCGCGACAGTCATCCCGACATTTTGAAAGAGATGCGTGAAGATCAGCGTGGTGACTCCGACGGTCATCAGCAGGCCGAGGTCGTCGGAGGAATTGAAGGCGATATACAGGCAGGTCAGCAGCATGAGGGCGAAAGCGCACAGCAGGGCGATGCCGCCCAGGAAGCCCCATTGCTCCGCGATGCCGGCAAAGATGTAGTCATTATGAACGGCGGTCGAGGGAAGAAACCCGAGTTCGACCTGGGTGTTTGGCGCTTTGAATCCCTTGCCCGCCCAGCCTCCGGAACCGATCGCTATCATTGACTGGTTGATCGCCCACGCCGACCCTTGCGGATCGATGTCCGGATCCAAAAACGCCGTGATCCGCTCCTTCTGGTAACGTTTCAAAACGAAAAATATCACGAGCGGCAGGAAGGAGATGCCCAGCAGCATGAGGGAAATGAGATACCGCAACGGCAGCCCGCCGATGTAGAGCATCGCCAGAACGATCGGCACCCAGATGATGACTTCGCCCAGGTCCGGTTGCAGCA
>Ga0302326_10024495_pt1 | contig 12263 bp, 12 predicted proteins | sample Palsa_T0_3_FD_202264 | JGI IMG/M metagenome (GOLD analysis project Ga0302326, IMG submission 202264) | Peat permafrost microbial communities from Stordalen Mire near Abisko, Sweden - Palsa_T0_3 | ecosystem: Environmental > Terrestrial > Soil > Palsa > Peat permafrost | place: Sweden: Abisko...
CCAGACGCTGACGCTCCTGGTGTCCGACCGCTACAACCGGGGCGCCGAATACGGGGCCTACGCCATTTCGACATTGTTGATGGTGGTTTCGGTGCTTGTTCTGATCGTTCAGGTGATTCTTGACGCTCGCCTCAAGCGAGCCACAAAGCAGCCGTGACAGGGAGAGTGGCGCTAATGACTGACGCGATTGTGGTGCGGGGCGCCAACAAACGCTACGGCGACTTCGCCGCGTTGGACAACGTTGACTTCGAGGTGCCGGCCGGCTCATTGACGGCACTGCTGGGCCCCAGCGGTTCCGGCAAGTCGACCCTGTTGCGCGCCATCGCCGGACTTGATCAGCCGGACACCGGAACCATCACAATCAACGGTCGCGATGTGACCGGGGTTCCGCCACAGCGGCGCGGTATCGGCTTCGTCTTCCAGCATTACGCGGCCTTCAAGCATTTGACCGTTCGGGACAACGTGGCCTTTGGGCTGAAGATTCGGCGGCGGCCCAAGGCCGAGATCGCCGAGAAGGTAGACAACTTGCTGGAGGTGGTGGGGCTCAGCGGTTTCCAGACCCGCTACCCGAGTCAACTCTCCGGCGGTCAGCGTCAGCGCATGGCGCTGGCCCGCGCGCTGGCCGTCGATCCCCAGGTGCTGCTGCTCGACGAGCCGTTTGGCGCGCTGGATGCCAAGGTCCGCGAAGATCTGCGTGCGTGGTTGCGCCGTTTGCACGACGAGGTGCATGTCACCACGGTGCTGGTAACCCACGACCAAGCCGAGGCGCTTGACGTCGCTGACCGGATCGCTGTGCTCAAAGACGGACGCATCGAACAAGTGGGATCGCCCAGCGCGGTCTATGACGCTCCGGCGAATGCGTTTGTGATGTCGTTTCTGGGCGCGGTCTCGTCACTGAACGGGATTTTGGTCCGCCCGCACGACATCCGGGTTGGCCGTAGTCCGGATATGAAGCTCGCTGCCGACGACGGCATCGCGCAGACCACCGGCGTGGTCCGGGCCACCATCGATCGTGTGGTGATGCTCGGCTTCGAGGTGCGGGTGGAGTTGACAAATGCCGCCACCGGCGGGCCGTTCACCGCTCAGATCACCCGGGGCGATACTGAAGCGCTCGGGCTGAAGGCGGGCGACACCGTCTATGTGCGTGCCACTCGGGTGCCGTCGATCCCGGAAGAAGCGCTGACGCTCAACGACACTGGAGCCGATGCACCCACCGGCGAGGCCTCGGTGAGTTCGCGTTGAGGGGTGCTCAGCCTTTGATCGAGCCGACCCGGTCGGAACTGAAATACGCAACACATCCCGCCGCGTGATTGTCCGTATACCTCGACTCGGTGGCGGGGGGCCATGCCTCGACTCGTAGCTCCGGGTCTCGGCTAGCGGTGGCTGAGAATTTCGGCAACTCCGCTTTGCAACGGTTCTCGAGTTGTTCCTGCTCGGTGTCGTTGTCTGGGAAGCGGGATAGCGAGAGCACCGCGAAGACCTCGCGCGAATGCGGTTTGTCACAGCTCACAGGCGAATTGATGGTTTCTCCGAAGCATTCGCCGACCCGCAGCATCGGACCGGATTGCAGTGTGCCGGTGATCAGCCCGTCTTTGGGCCAGGCGCTGTAGGCCCAAACCGCCCCCCACAGGATGGATATCACCATCCCGGCGATCGCCAGCCCGCGTCCGGACTCTCGACCGTCCCTGGTTTTGACCAACGCGACGATTCCGGCGATCACGCTCAGCGGCACCAGGCTCACCAAGCCGAGCAGGAACGCCGCAATCGCCCACCTGCTGACCGGGCGACCAGCGTCGGCCTGGCCCGCTTCTTCGGGATCCGTTGGCTCTGGCGAAGTCATAGTGAAGGCCACCGTAGCCCTCTAGAGGGGCTCCTTCGAACTCGGGCGCCCGCGTGGCGCGGTCAGGCCGCGATAGGCTCGGCCACCGACGCGGCGAAGCGATCCAGTACCGTTTCGGCCACCAGTCGGTGTGCACCGAGCGGTGCTGCCATCGGAATGCCTTCGGCTGCAGCAAATGTCGCGACCCGATCGGTCAGCCGCCCAGGCGCCAGAAACCACGGTGCAATCACCACGTGACGAGCACCGCGGCGGCGCAACTCGGTCGCGGCGTCCGTCAGTGACGGTCCGGAGCCGGTGGCGAACGCGGTTGTCGCACAGGCCCACTGAGTGCCCGCGACGAGCTTGTCCGCGACCTGGGCGGTGCGGGCGTTGGCCGCAGCGTGCGTCGACCCGATCGCCACCACCAGCACACCCAGTTGCGGGTCGCGCGGGCTGACTCCCAGCTCGGCCAGCCGCTCGTGCAGCACGGTGACCAGCCGGTCGTCCTCGCCGAGCACTTCGGCCTGTCGCACGGTGGCACCGCAGCTCGCGATCTGGCGCGGGATGTCGATGCGTGCGTGGTAGGCGTCGGCCAGCAGGAACGGGATGACCACCGCATCCGGCGCGACGACGTCAACCAGGCGTGGCGTACTCAGGTCGCAGAACGCGACACGCACGCGGAGGCCGGGCCGCATAAAGCGAATCTGATTCGCCACGGCGCGGGCATTGGCGGCCGATCGTGGATCGGCGCTGCCATGCGCGGCCAGCACCAGGGTTTTCACGACGCGTGCAGCCCGCATTCGGTCTTGGACAGCCCCTGCCAGCGTCCGCTGCGCGGGTCGGCACCCTCGACTGGCTTGGCCGTGCACGGCGCGCAGCCGATCGACGGATATCCTTCGTAAACAAGCGGATTCACCAGTACATCGTTCTCGTCGATGTAGTTCTGCATGTCGTCGTCGGACCACGTGGCCAGTGGGTTGATCTTCACTAGCCCAAACGCCTCGTCGAAGCTGACCACCGGCGCATTGGCGCGGGTCGGCGCTTCGACGCGCCGCAGACCGGTCACCCACGCGGAGTAGCCGCGAAGCGCCTTGGACAACGGGGCGACCTTGCGTAGCCGGCAGCATTCACTGGGCTTACGGGCGAACAGGTCTTTACCCAGCAGTTCGTCCTGCTCGGCGACGCTGTGCTCTGGCGTGACGTTGAGCACCCGCACGTCGTAGACGGCCTCGACCGCATCGCGGGTACCGATGGTCTCCACGAAATGATATCCGGTGTCCAAGAACAACACTGGTACGCCAGGGCGGACCCTGGCGGCCAGATCGACCAGCACGGCGTCCTGCATATTGGAGGCCACCAGGTAGTTGCAGGTCGCCGTGGACCGGGGCCCGCCGACGCCGCCGAAGTTCTCGTCAGTCCAACGCAACAAGTCGCTGGCACTGGCGCCTTCCAACTCTGCGGCGCCCTTCTCGGCCAGCTCGCGTAATTCGGCTTCCGTCAAGCCGCCCACCTCCTTGCTCATCTAAGGTCCGCCTCGTCGGCACGCAGCGCCCAAGTCGCGAACCGTTCATGCCCGTCGCGTTGCTTGACGAAGTTGCGCACCACACGGTCGATGTAGTCGCCGAGTTCGTCGCTGGTGACCTTGTGCTGCCGCAGTTTTCGCCCGAAACCACTGTCGAGCCCCAAGCTGCCACCGAGATGCACTTGGAATCCCTCGACCGAGCCGCCGTCGCCGTCATCGACCATCTGGCCTTTGAAACCGATGTCGGCGATCTGGATGCGGGCACACGAGTTCGGGCAGCCGTTGATGTTGACGGTGACCGGCACGTCCAGTTGGGCGTTGAGGTCCTCCAGCCGGCGCTCGAGTTCGGGCACTAGCGATTGCGAACGCACTCGAGTCTCGGCGAATGACAACTTGCAGTACTCGATACCGGTGCAGGCCATCAGGTTTCGACGCCAGTGCGACGGTCGTGACGGCAGTCCCAGCGCATCCAGGCCGGCGGTCAACTCTTCGAGTTTGTCGTCGGGCACGTTGAGGATGATCAACTTCTGGTACGGGGTGAAGCTGACCTTCTGCGATCCCGCCTGCTCGGCCAGGTCGGCGACCGCGGCCAGGATCGTGCCGGACACCCGACCTGCGATCGGCGCGACGCCAACGGCGTTGAGCCCGTTCTTCAGCCGCTGCACGCCGACGTGGTCGATCGGGCGGGTGAGCGGCTCAGGCGCCGGGCCGTCGATGAGTTTGCGTTTGAGGTACTCGGTTTCGAGCACCTCGCGGAACTTCTCGATGCCCCAGTCTTTGATGAGGAACTTCAGCCGGGCCTTGGCCCGCAGTCGCCGGTAGCCGTAATCGCGGAACAGTGAGGTGACCGCTTCCCAGACATCGGGGACCTCGTCCAACGGCACCCATGCGCCGACGCGTTGCGCCAGCATCGGATTCGTGGACAGGCCACCGCCGACCCACAAGTCCAATCCGGGACCGTGCTCGGGGTGGTTGACGCCGATGAACGCGATGTCGTTGATCTCATGCGCGACGTCCTGCAAACCCGAGATCGCGGTCTTGTATTTACGGGGCAGGTTCGAGAACTCGGGGTTGCCGATGTAGCGGCGGACGACCTCCTCGATCGCCGGCGTGGGGTCGAGCACCTCGTCGACAGACAGACCGGCCAGCGGGGAGCCGAGGACCACACGGGGGCAGTCGCCGCACGCCTCGGTGGTTTGCAGCCCCACTGCCGCCAGCCGCTCCCAGATCGCGGGCACATCCTCGATCCGGATCCAGTGGTACTGAACGTTCTCCCGGTCGGAGATGTCGGCGGTGTCCCGGGCGAACTCGATGGAAATCTCGCCGAGTGTTCGCAGCGCCGCGGTGGAGATGGCCCCGCCGTCGCAGCGCACCCGCATCATGAAGAACTTGGCTTCGAGCAGGTCGATGTTTTCGTCGCCGGTGAAGCTGCCGTCGTATCCCTGTTCACGCTGGGTGTAGAGCCCGGCCCAACGCATCCGTCCGCGCAGGTCGTTCTTGTCGATGGTGTCGAAACCGGTCTTGGAGTACTGGTTGAGGATCCGGTCGCGGACGTTGAGAGCGTCGTCGTCCTTCTTGAATTGCTCGTTGGGGTTGAGCGGTTCGCGGTGACCGAGCGCCCACTGGCCTTGACTCTTGGTGAGGCGGGGGGACGTCATTCGGCAATCTCCTTTGTGGAGCAGCCGGCGTGGGACGCGCAAATCACCGGAGGCTGTCCCGGCGGCGCAGATCCGGAAGCCAGCTGAAAGTGCAGGTGGACGGGTCTACGGCATCAAGCCGGACAGCGGCAGCTGCACACACGCTTGAAGTCGATATGACGGCGCGCCACCAACGCTATGCGGTTCTGGCTGTAGTGGGCGACGGTCACTCGACCATTGTGCCACGGATGTCGCGGGCCGCTGTTACCAGGGGGTACTTTCGCTCATGGTGAGCGAAACTCGATGGGGTGGCTGGGCCGCGACACGGGTCGTCGCGAGTGGAGGTTAGGTCGATCCTGCGGAATATTGAGACGACGTGACGGCATCCTCCGCGCCAGTCGGCCTCCCTGAATTGCAGTTGAGCGCTGGCGGGCCGTTCGGCATCTATGTGCACGTGCCGTTCTGCATCACCCGCTGCGGCTACTGCGACTTCAACACCTATACGCCCGCCGAGCTGGGCGGGGTGAACCCCGACGCGTGGCTGGAAAACCTGCGGTCAGAGCTCGAACTCGCGGCCGCCCGGTTGGGTGGACCGACCGTGCAGACCGTCTTCATCGGCGGCGGGACACCGTCGCTGTTGGGCCCGGAGCGGTTCACCCGGGTGCTGAAATCGGTGCGCGACAATTTCACGCTGGCCACCGACGCAGAGGTGACCACCGAGGCCAACCCGGAATCGGCGTGGCCGGACTTCTTCGCCGCGGCCCTGGCCGCCGGCTGCACGAGGGTGTCGTTGGGAATGCAATCGGTGTCGCCTCGGGTGCTGGGTGTTCTCGACCGGATCCACACGCCGAACCGGTCGGCGGCGGCGGCTCGCGAGGCGCTTGGCGAAGGGTTCGAACACGTCAGCCTCGACCTCATCTACGGCACTCCCGGGGAGTCCGACGACGACTTGCTGCGATCGGTCGACACCGCGATCGACACCGGCGTCGACCACGTGTCCGCCTACGCCTTGGTGGTCGAGGAGGGCACCGCGCTGGCGCGCCGGGTCCGCAGCGGCGAACTGGACGCTCCCGACGACGACGTTCTCGCCCATCGCTACGAGCTGGTCGACGAGCAGCTGTCGGCGGCCGGGTTCGACTGGTATGAGGTGTCCAACTGGAGTCGGCCGGGCGGGGAGTGCCGACACAATCTGGGGTACTGGGACGGCGGTCAGTGGTGGGGTGCCGGTCCGGGCGCGCATAGTTTCGTCGGCGCGACACGCTGGTGGAATGTCAAGCATCCCAACGCTTATGCCCAGATCCTGGACGGTGACGCGTTGCCGGTCGCCGGTTTCGAGCAGCTGGATGCCACCAGCCGCCACACCGAGAACGTGTTGTTGCAGATCCGGCTGCGTCAAGGTCTGCCAACCGAACTGCTGGACGAGGCCGAGCGCGAGCGCGCCGGCGTCGCTGTCGAGGACGGCTTGCTGTCACGTGAGGGCGAGCGCCTGGTGCTCACCGACCGGGGGCGGCTGCTGGCCGACGGCGTCGTGCGCAACCTGTTGGGTTAGGCCGCGTGCCGAGCCAGTGCTATACCGATGCGAACTTCAACATCGCTTGTCGTGATCGTCGGGGCCCGCGGAGGCGCTGCCGACCAATAGTGCGCACCGGTTGGTGTAGTGAATTGCGCTGTATGCCTGCCAATTTCATCAACATTCGGTTTGACGCACCAGCCGGCGACCTCTTTGACGTAGTTGCATCGCTCGCATAGTCCGAGCCCGTTGGCCGCGCTTGTCCCACCGCTGCCGGCCCACGGCTCCGCATGGTCGCGGTGGCGGATCGGTGCGTCGCAGTACGGTGTGCGGCATCGCTGATCCCGTAACCCGATGAAGGCGGCCAACCCCCGTGGGAACAGCCGGGCTCTGGACTCCATTGCCACCAGGGCGCCGGACGTCGGATGAGCGTAGAGCCGGCGCAACATTGCGCGCGACCGTTCGTCACTGACGGCACCTGAAACCAAACCCCGCGCAATGGCCGCCGGGATGGGACCGTAGCCGCTTACGGTGGCAGGGGCGTTGGACCCACCAAACAGCGCTTCGTCGGACAACACCAGATTGACCGCGATCGGGGTCGCCGCTGCCGCGCTTCGCCCGGTGGTCCGTTCGACGAGAGTGTCGGCCATCACCTGGCCACGCGAGCGCCCGTCGGCGCAGACATCGGCTTCCCGTCGCAGTGCTGCGTAGACTGAGACACCCTGGGCCACAGGCAATAGCGCGGTCAGATAGGTCATCGTGTCCGGCGCGGGCCGAATGGTCACCGTCCGTTCGGTTTCCGCCTTGGCGGCCCGCTCGACGACCGCATGCGGATCGAGTCGGTAACTGATCGTCTTGGCAGCCGCCGCCACCGCTGCGTCGCCCATGCCCTGCAGTTCGGCTTGGTCGCCGCACAACTCGGCATCCAAGGCCCGCCTGTCATCGACGTCCAGGCACGCGCTTTCGCGCACGATCAAGGTGGCCCGCCACTCCGTCAGCACGCCTGCCTCCAACGCGGCCAGGGTGTGCGGCATCTCATGCACCAAAGCCTTCGCGAAGCCCAGATGCCGATTACCCCGGGCGGGCGAATCGAGTCGCGCGAGCGCGACCTCACTGGCAACCCCGCGCCCACGCCGCGGGGCCGGTACACCCGCGGCGGCATCGGCGGCCCGGCGCGCCGCGTCCAGCGCGGCCGCGGCTCGGGCTTGACCGGCCGCTGCAGCGGCTTTCAAGCGTTCCAGCTCGGCGATGCGCTTGATCAGCACCGATTCCTCGCTGGCAGGATCGACGATCGTCAAGGATTCGAACATACATTCGATCATACAACGTTCTACCGACTCAAACTTGCGGCCGCGCGGACCCGCGAGTGTTCGTTGGGAACCCGGTCCGGCAATAAGCGCGGATCCACTTCCCGCCGCCGACGTTTGGTGTCAGTCTGATCGCATGACAGAAACCGACGGGTTCGTAAACCATACGGTGGCGGGTCTCGCCGAGCCGCAACCGATGTACAAGGCGCTGCGCGAGTCAACGCCGGTGTTCCGGGCACCGGACGTGGTCGTGCTCAGCCGGCTGGCCGACATCGAAATGGCGCTCAAGCACACCGAGTTGTTCTCGTCGAACATGGATGCCGTCGACCTGGGCAACATCCGGCCGCTGATTCCGCTCCAGATCGACCCGCCCGACCACGCGAAGTACCGCCGAATCCTCGATCCGCTGTTCACGCCGCGGGAGATGGCCCGACGCGAACCTGGCGTCGCCCAGTTGGTGAACGAGATGATCGACCGCTTCGCCGATCGTGGCGAATGCGACTTCCATGAGGAGTTCGCCGTGCCGCTGCCGTGCACGGTGTTTCTGCAGCTGCTCGGTCTGCCGCTGGAAGACCTGGACCTGTTCCTGGAGTGGAAGGACGGGGTGATCCGCCCGGAAGGCGCCACGGGTTATGAGGGCCGCCACGACGCCTCTGCCGCGGTCGCGCAACAGATCTACGACTACTTTGAGCGTGCGATCGACGACCACATCGCCAGCCCCCGCGACGACGTGCTGTCCTCGCTGATCGCGGCCAGGGTCGAGGGAGAACCGCTGACCCGCCACGAGATCCTCGACATCTGTTTTCTGTTCCTGATTGCCGGGCTCGACACCGTGACCGACTCACTGGACTGCTTCTTCGTTTACCTGGCCCAGCATCCCGACCACCGTCATCAGCTCGTCGAGCAACCCGACGTCCTGCCGAGCGCCATCGAGGAGTTATTGCGCTGGGAGACACCGGTACCCGGCGTCGCCCGAGTCGCGATGCAAGATGTCGAGGTGGGCGGTTGCCCGATCAACAAGGGGGAGCGGGTTAGCCCGTTGCTCGGCGCGGCGAACACCGACCCCGCCGAGTTCCCCGACCCGGACCTGGTGGACTTCCGCCGCAACCCGAACCGGCACCGCGCCTTCGGTGGAGGTCCGCACCGCTGCCTCGGGTCTCACCTGGCCCGAATGGAGCTGCGGGTAGCCATGCGCGAATTCCACCGGCGCATACCCGATTACGAGATCAAGCCCGGCACCGAGTTGAGCTACACGGCCGCGCTGCGGTCGGTGGAGTCGCTGCCGCTGACGTTCCCGGTACACACGTGACCCGCGTCGCCGTCGATGCAGATCGGTGCGAAGGGCATGGGCGCTGCTACACCTTGGCGCCGGACGTCTTCGACGCCGACGAGGTTGGGCATGCGATCGTGCTTGTTGAGGACGTCTCCGGTGAGCACCAGACGCAGGCCGCCGACGCGGAGCGTAACTGCCCTGAGGACGCAATCACCTTGTCGTGACGGTGTCTTACTTCTTGGCGCCGACGGGTGGGCGCCTCACCACGGATCCCTTGATGCGGTGCGTCACCGACGCCCACGCCGACGGCGAATAGTGCGTGGTGACTTCATCGAACCCGTCGATCCGGTGCACGGTGAGCACGCCAGTCTGCTCATTGACGGTGAGCTCGTCGTTCTCGGCCGCGTGGACCTCTTCGCCGTCAAGCAGCCGGATAACGAACACGATGCTGTCCTCTCATCAGAGCGCAGCCTCGCCCGATCCTGTGATCGGCCGGGCGCTGGACCGGATCCATTCTGAGGCGGGGGCGTGAACGGTGCGGAAACGTTGCATGACAACCAATCACGGCTCGACCGGGCAGGCTGCTCAGACCCGATGTTCGCGCCTGCCGCGGTTAAGCTCATAACCGCAAAAAGTGGCTTGGCCAGCGCTTAGGTCGCCGGGAGCGGGCATTTGTGGACGGAGTTCCCCGTCCCTTCATAGGTTAGGCTAAATTTACTAAGCGTGACCGAAGTTGATGTCGAAGCCAATCAGGCATCTGCCGCGTCACTGCCATTTTCTTTACCGGCCGACACCGCCCCTGCGGACTTGGCAGCCGAGTTGGTTGCAGCGTTGCCCGAGCGCGACGGCGAGCAATATCTGTTGTACGAGCGCGACGGCCAGTGGGTGCTGGCGATCGGCGCGCTGGCCACGATCGAAATGGACAGCAACGAACTGCGCATCGTCCGCGACGGCGTGACGCAGCGACAGGCCTGGTCCGGTCGGCCGGGGCCGGTGCTCGGTGAGGCCGTCGATCGGCTGTTGTTGGAGACCGATCAGGCCTTCGGCTGGATCGCCTTCGAATTCGGCGCCTATCGCTTCGGTCTGCAGGAGCGATTGGCGCCACAGACCCCGTTGGCGCGGGTGTTCTGGCCGCGCACCCGCATCGTCGTCAGCGACCATGCCGTCCAGCTGTTCAACGCTGACAATCGCTACCGCGAAATCGTCAGCCGGGTGCTCAGTGCGGGCCCGACGCCGACGCCAGTCGCGTGCGCGATCGACGTGGCCGCCGACACCACCGATTACCGTGGCCGGGTTGGCATGGCCATCGGCGAGATCGCTGCCGGCAAGTATCACAAAGTGATCCTGTCCCGCAGTGTCGATGTGCCGTTCGCACTGGACTTCCCATCCACGTATCGATTGGGCCGGCGGCACAATACCCCGGCGCGTTCTTTTCTGCTGCAGCTCAGCGGTTTTCGGGCGCTGGGCTACAGTCCGGAATTGGTGGCAGCGGTCCACGACGACGGCGTGGTGATCACCGAGCCGCTGGCCGGCACCCGGGCGCTCGGCCGCGGCGCCGCATGCGACCGGCAGGCTCGCGAGGATCTGGAGTCCAACACCAAGGAAATCGTCGAGCACGCCATGTCGGTGCGGAGCTCGCTTCAGGAGATCGACGAGGTTGCCGAACCCGGTTCCTCCGCGGTGGTTGATTTCATGACGGTGCGTGAGCGTGGCAGCGTGCAGCACCTCGGTTCGACGGTGATCGCCAGGCTTGACGCGTCGAAAGACCGGATGGACGCGCTGGAGACACTGTTTCCCGCCGTCACCGCTTCGGGCATCCCCAAGGCGGCCGGCGTGGACGCCATCCTGCGTCTCGACGAGAGCCCGCGCGAGTTGTATTCCGGTGCGGTAGTGATGTTTTCGGCTGACGGCGGGCTTGATGCGGCGTTGACTCTGCGCACGGTCTACGAACGGGACGGACGAACCTGGCTGCGCGCCGGGGCCGGCATCATCGCCGCGTCTGATCCCGATCGTGAATTCGAGGAAACCTGCGAGAAGCTGGCCACGCTGGCACCGCATCTGGTCGCGCGGCGCGCGGCGCTCTAGCCGACATCGGCGTCCGGCTCGCGCTCCAAGTACTCGGCCAGGATCTGGCTGACCAGTGACTCGATGGTCGATTCGATCGACGAAGCCAGGGTGGCGGTGACCGATGCGACGGCCTGGGTGCGAAATCGCACCAGCATAGTGATCAGCTCGGCAATTTCGGTGTCGGCGGGCAAGGCCTCCCGAGGCTTGATCCGGTCGGCGACGTGTTCGGCTCCTGCGCGCACCAGCATTTCGCTGATTTGGTCGATCAGCGGAACGATGTGCTCGTGCAGGTCGATTAGCTTGTCCATCTCCATGCCGTAGCCGCGGATCTCGTTGAACGCCTCAACCAGTTTCGGCCGAGTGATGGTGGCCTGCCCGTCATCGAGATGAATCACTTGTAGTTGGACCAAGCGGTCGAAAGCCTTGGTGTCGTTGATGAGTCGTTGCGCCTCGGCCAACGGCATGGTCTGGGGTTTCTCGCTGGTCCAGCTACCGACGATCGCCGTTTCCAGGCCGAGCACGTCCCCGAGATCCTTGCCCTCCTCCCAGGCGCTGAGCATTTCCCGGACGTGCGCGATGTTGTATCCGCGGTCGAGCATCGAGGTGATCAGCCGCAGCCGGGTCAGGTGGGTGTCGTTGAACAGCGCGATCCGCCCGACCCGCAATGGTGGCGGCAACAAGCCCCGGTCGCGGTAGACCCTGATGTTGCGGGTGGTGGTGCCGGCCAGCCGGGCCAGGTCTTCGATGCGGTATTCGCCGGAGCCCAGCGCACCGTGGGGATAGCGGACAGCGGCGTCGAACAGCTGCGAGACCGCATTTTCGATGACCTCCCGTGATTGGCGCCGGACGCGTTTGGGGGCGCGCCGCAGGTTCGCTAAAACGCCGGCGATGGTGCCGGTTTCAGCGCGGGGCGGTCGGTCGGGTGTCATCGCTCAGGCGGATGAGCTCACGCGCACGGCCGCATGTTCGACCGCGTCGTAATCGGCGTACTGGAAATCTCGCATCTGCCGAAGATACTGGGTGGCGAACCCCGGGTACATCGACACGTTGTGTCCGTCCTTGGTCAAATACCAACTGCTGCAACCCGACATCCACGTCGTCTTGGTGAGTCGCCGCTGGATGCGTTCG
>Ga0302326_10024498_pt1 | contig 12263 bp, 11 predicted proteins | sample Palsa_T0_3_FD_202264 | JGI IMG/M metagenome (GOLD analysis project Ga0302326, IMG submission 202264) | Peat permafrost microbial communities from Stordalen Mire near Abisko, Sweden - Palsa_T0_3 | ecosystem: Environmental > Terrestrial > Soil > Palsa > Peat permafrost | place: Sweden: Abisko...
GTCGTGTACACGTTGCGCCGCAGCGACCCGTCCTTCGTTCGCGAAAACGCGCGAAACGCGCTCAACGAACAGATCACGCTTGCGATCTTCAACACGATCGTCATCGTGTGCGCGATTGGGGTCTTGACGTCGCTTATGTTTACAGCGGCGATTGCACAGCATCACCGCGGGCAGCCTTCCGCGGTGTTTCCGTGGCAGCTGCTGGCCTACTTCGGCTGCTTCCTGATATTGATGCTCGCGAACGTCACGGTCGCCATCATCAGCTGTTTCGCCGCGCGGACGGCGTATCTCGGGCGCGTGTTTCGCTACCCGTTTGCGATTCCGTTCGTCCGCGAAGCGCTGCCGCTCGCGTAGCACGATCTCAGCGAAGGAGGCACGGGGCCCCAGAGAGGCGGTGTAACCAACGGGATATGGTCGGAGATTGTAGCTGGCATGACGCTCAACATTTTTCCGGCCGGTCGTGGAATTCACGAGTGACGTCGCCTTTACGGAAACCGTAAAGCGCATTCAAGCGGAGCGCGGTTCGCGGCGCGCGTATGCCCGGCTCGAGGAACTGCGCGGTGGATTCCGGGACGCGATCACGCCGGAGATCGCGGCGTACATCGCCGAGCGCGATAGCGCGTACCTCGCGACCGCGAGTGCGGCGGGGCAGCCCTACGTGCAGCATCGCGGCGGCCCGCCCGGGTTCATCCACGTCCTCGATACCAAGACGCTTGCGTTCGCGGATTTTGCCGGAAACCGGCAGTACATCACGACGGGGAACCTGGCGGAAAACGAGCGTGCGTTCCTGTTTCTCATGAACTATGAGGCGCGCGAACGCCTGAAGATCTGGGGCCGTGCGCGGGTCGTAACCGGCGACGAGCAACTCCTCGCGGGGCTCGCTCACCCGGAGTACGAGGCGCGCATCGAACAGGCCATCGTGTTCGATGTCATCGGCTGGGACGAGAATTGCCACCAGCATATTCCGAACCTCGTGCACGCCGATCGCGTGCAGCACGCGCTGGAAGCGCTGCGAGCTCGCGTCGCTTACTTGGAAGGCACCCTTCGCGCGTCAAACGTAGCTTTTGAGGAGTCCGATGCCTGAACGTCTGCCGCTGCCACCGTTCACCGCCGAAACCGCCGCGGTCAAAGCTCGTCTTGCGGAAGATGGCTGGAATTCGCGGGACCCCGAGCGCGTCGCGGGTGCGTACACGGAAGATAGCCGCTGGCGGAACCGGACGGAGTTCTTCTGTGGGCGCGAAGCCATCATCGAATTCTTGCGCCGCAAGTGGGAGCGCGAACTCGAATACAAGCTCGTCAAAGAGATCTGGGGTTTCCGCGAAAACCGGATCGCCGTGCGTTTTATGTACGAGAGTCACGATGCCGGGGGACAATGGTTTCGGAGCTTCGGCAACGAGGTTTGGGAATTTAACGAAAGCGGCCTGATGCGGCGCCGCGAAGCGAGCATCAACGATATAGCGATCGAACAGCGCGATCGCCGCCTGCGCTGGGATGGGGCGAGGCGCCCCGACGATCATCCGGGGCTATCGGAACTCGGCTTCTGATCGGCCGTCGGCGGCACTGCGTTTACCACGTTCGCGAGAAACTCGATCACGCGTTCCTCCGCGCGCTTGGTCGGCGTCCCTGGGCGATCGTCGAGGTGGATCGTCAGCACGCAGTGCGGCGGAATCTGTGCGGGCTTTGCGTCCGCATCCTCGAGTTCGATCGCCTCGAAGCGCGAGCCGAACTCGGCGCGCAACGTTTCGAAACGCGCCGCCGGAACGAGTTTGTCGCCCTTGAAGCGCAAGCCGATCATCGAAAGATCCTCGTTCTCGAAGCGGCCTTTCGCGCAGGCGACCTCGCCCGCTGACACACCAAGCGCCGCGTCCCTGCGCTTCGAACCAAAGCTGCTCGGCAGCGACGGCTGCGAGAGGACGGGCGCGACGACCGACGGCTCCGTCATCATCGCGAGCGCGAAGTTTCCAGTGAAGCACATACCGACGGCGCCGACGCCGCGTCCGCCGCATTCCGCATGGACGTGGCGCGCGAGCGCGCGCAGCCACTCGACGATCGCGCTCGATCGATTCGTCGCCCACACGTCGAACTCGCGGCGGACGCAGAGCGTGGTGAGGAGCGAACCGAGATAGTACGGGCGCGACACTTCTTTCCCCGGCGTTCCGAAGAGGCTCGGGAGGAAGACCGTCATGCCCGCTTGGGCTACGTGGTCGGCAAAGCGCACGACCAGCGGATGCAGTCCCGGCATCTCGTGAATGATAATCGCAGCGGGTCCCTCGCCGCGACGAAACACTTCACGCGTGCGCGTGCCGTCGTTGAAGTCGAACGAGGTGTAACCGTCGAGCACGTTACGAGATTGCCGGCTGCGCGATCTGCGAGAGGATGAACGCATCGTCGAAGGCGACCTCCCGCAAATGGTCGTAGCGGCCGGACGAGCCGCCGTGGCCCGCGCCGAAATTCGTCACGAGGTACAGTGGCCGGGCGCCTGTCGCGGTCGCCCGCAGTTTCGCTACGAGCTTCGCACCTTCCCAATACGGTACCTGACTATCGTGGAACGACACTTTCACGAGCATCGCCGGATAGTCTTGCGCGCGCACGTTGTCGTACGGTGAGTAGCGCATCATGTAGTCGTAGTCGGCGGCGACGTTTGGATTGCCCCATTCGAGGTACTCGCCGGTCGTGAGCGGCAGCGCTGCATCGAGCATCGTGTTCACCACGTCGACGAACGGAACGTGCGACACGACGGCCGCGAAGAGATCCGGCCGCATGTTCGCGACCGCCGACACGAGCAAACCGCCCGCGCTGCCGCCTTCGATCGCGAGCCGATCGCGCGACGTATAGCCGGCCGCGGCAACGTGTTCCGCCGCCGAGATGAAATCCTCGAACGTGTTGAGTTTACGCTGCAGGTGACCCGCCGTGCGCCACGCTTCGCCGAGTTCGCCGCCGCCGCGAATGTGCGCGATCGCGAAGGCGACGCCGCGATCGAGCAGCACGAGCCGCGAAACGGAAAACGTCGGATCGATCGAGATGCCGTACGAACCGTAGCCGTAGAGCAGCATGGCGCTCGAACCGTCGAGGGGAAGATCGGCGCGGCGCACGACGGATATGGGCACCGAGGTTCCGCCCGGCGCCGTCGCGTGGGTGATCTCGGTCGCGTAGCGGCCGGGCTCGAATCCGGGCACCTCGGTGCGCTTGAGGAGCGTGCGTTCGCCCGTGCGCAAATCGAGTTCGTAGACCGATGCCGGTGTGACGAACGAGGTGTACGCGAAGCGATAGGCGGCCGCGTGGAATTCGGGGTTCATCTGCCCCGAAACGGTGTGGGCTGCTTCTTCGCATTCGATCGCTCGCAGCGCGAACGTCGCGAGGTCGAGCACTTCGAGGTTGCTGTATCCGCCGCTGCGCACGTGGAGCACGAGATGGTGCTCGAACGCATCGATATCGGAGAGGAAGACGCCGGGCCGTTCCGGGACGACGTCGCGCCAGTTTGCCTCGGCGGGAGCGTCGTCGGGCGCGCGCACGAGGCGAAAATTCTCGGCGGCGCGATTGGTGAGGATGTAGAACGACGACCCGTGATGCTCGAGGCTGTAACGATGGCCTTCGGCGCGCGGCAGGATCGGAACCAGGGCTTCCAGCGGGCGATCGGCATGCAGCGTTTGCCAGTGCGTCGTCGCCTTGCTGTACGACGCGACGAACACGAACTCGCGATCGTTCGAGATCGCCGCGCCGACGTCGTAGTGTTCGTCTGTTTCTTCGTAGACGAGCGCGGCCTCGGCTTGACCGATCTCGCGGCGCCAGAATTTGTCGCGCCGTTTGCTGACCGCGTCTTCGGTCGTGTAAAAAAACGTGCGGTTATCGCGCGCCCAAACGACGTCCCCCACGCGCTCGATCGAATCCGGCAAATCCGCGTTCGTGCGAAGATCGCGCAAGTGCAGCGTGTATTGGCGGTAGCCCGTCGTGTCGAGCGAATAGGCCAGCAAATTGCCGTCCGGGCTCACTTTGTATGCGCCGATTCCGAGATACGGATGGCCCTCGGCGAGTGCGTTGAGATCGAGCGTGATCTCCTCCGGCGCTTCGATCGTGCCGCGCTTGCGCGCGAAGATGGGATATTGCTTGCCCTCTTCGGTTCGCGAATAGTAGAGATAGTCGCCGAGGCGATAGGGGACGCTCAAGTCGGTCTGCTTGATGTGCGACAGCATCTCGTCGTAGAGTTCGGTCGCGAGGCGCTCGTTCGGCGCCATCGCCGCGTGCGCGTACGCGTTTTCCGCTTCCAAGTAGGCCGCGACTCCGGAATCGCTCTTCTCGCGCAGCCAAAAATAGTCGTCGACGCGCGCCGTTCCGTGGATGTGCGAAACGTGCGCGATGGTCTTCGCGATGGGCGGCGCCGCGGTGGCCGGCGCTTCGGGTGGGGAACTCGGCATCGTGCGTACTGCGTCCTATCGAGGTGCTAGTCCCGTCACGACGCGCGTGAAGTTGATCCCGATGATGGTTCCGCCGGGCGAGTAGGTGAAGGTCACGTCGTATGCCGCGCTTGGGGTCACCGCGCGATAGGTGCGGGCGGCGCCGCCCGGTACGGCGTGGCTCCGTTCGAACGTGAAGGCGGTCGGATCGCCGGCGTCCTTGAGGCGCTTCGTGAGGTCGGCAGCCGCGGGGGACGCGATGAGCGCCTGCCTATCGGCGCTGTAGTGGCCGAGATCGAAGGTGCGGTTTTCCCAGGCCGCATATTCCGCGCGTGCTCGCTCGAGGTCGGCCGGGTCGTCGGCCGGGTCCGCGACGGCTACCGCATCGGTTGAGCGGATCGTGGCCTCCAAAGCTCGCTCGGATCGAACCCGAGCGTGTTGGCGACGATGACGATCGCTACGTGCGAGTCCGTTAGCCAGCAATTGCTCGCGTTCGAGCCCGGCGAGCCGCCGTGTTGCCAAACGATCGGGTAGTTCGCGAGCGTTTCGACGAACGATCCGCGGCGAAGTCACTCTTGCCGCCGCCGGCAAGGGGGGCAGGCACCGTCATCTCATCGACGATCGCCTTCGGGAGAAGTTTGTATCCGAACAGCGCCGCGTCCCATGCGACGAGATCCGGCGCCGATGCGTCGAGAGCCCCAGCGGCGTAGGTCGATTGCGGCGTCCAGGCTGTCACGGGCGTGTCCGCTTGCGTGATGCCGTATCCGATCGCAACGTCTGTTGCGCCCGGCGGCGGCCCGAAGCCCAGCGTCCGGAGGCCAAGCGGCAGCGCGATGTAGCGGTGGATGAAATCGGCATACGACAGGCCGCTCACGGCTTCGACGATCGCGCCGAGCACGATGTAGTTCGTGCCGCTTGCTTCGTAGCGCGTCCCGGGCGCGAAGCGAAGCGGTTTCGCTGCAACGGTGTCCAGGAGTTGCTGGGGCGTCACGGTGGCCGACGTCACGATTGGAGTGATGTCTCCGGCGAGGTACTCCGGCAGGCCGCTCGTTTCTCGCAAGAGATCCCGAACGCTCATCTCCGCGGCATGTGGCGCCTTCGGCACGTAGGTTGAGACGCGCGCATCGAGCGAGAGTTTTCCCGAATTGCGCAGCAGTTCGATCGCGGCTGCCGTGAATTGTCTCGTGATGGAGCCGAGCGGAAAGATCGTTGCCGGATCGAACGGCGCGCCGCTCGCCACGTCGCGCACGCCGAAGCCCTTCGCGTACACGATGGTCCCGTCGTTCGCCACCGTGACCGAAATGCCGGGCGCGCCGACGTTCGCGAGCGGCGTCGTCGCCGCACGATCGATGACGGCGGCCTGCGCGGGCGGGAGCATGGCGAGCGTGATCACGCGGGCTCCGTACGAGGCCTGCCGGTGCGTCCCTGGCGACTCTCAGAAATCTGTAAGCGCACGGTGGTATCGTTGACGGCATGTGGCCGAAGATTACAATGCTGGCGCTCGTTGCCGGTTTGCTGCCCTTGGGCGCGTTCGCACAATCGAACGACGCTGGCGGCGGCCCTCCGCCCGATGTCGCGGCGAAGCTCGACGCGGCTCGTACGGATGCGAAGACCGCGTCTCTCGCCGCACTCGGCGACGACCATCGCGCGAAAGCTCAGGCGATCGTCGATGCGTTCGATGCGACCGGATCGACGTTGACGATCGCGGCGGCCTCGTCGCAGATCGACGCCGTGCTCGACAAAGACGAATCGCAAGCGGTCCTCGAACAAGAGCAGAAGATGCGCGACGCGATGCGAGCGGCGTTTGCCGATTCCGGCGGCCCGCCGGGCGGCGGAAATGGGGGACGTGGCGGTGGGCGCGGCGGCTTCGGTGGTCGCCGCCATGCCCCGGACGCGGGGCGCTTCCTGTTATCGGTCGACGCGACGCAAGACCGCTACCGCGAGGCGATGCGCGCCGAACGCGGGCCCTAGCCGCCTAGCCGCGATCGCTTACGCTGGAACGTAGGTTTTGGAGCCGCCGGCACGCGCGACGGCTTCGGCGATCATCTCGTCGGCGATCGCTGGGTTATGCCAACGCGCCTGGGCGCCGGGTGCGAGCGTGTCGATGGGGTCGAAATACACGAAGTGCGCGCCCGGCTTCACGCTCGGCGCCGAGTAGACGACGATGCCGTTTTCGCGATCGTAGTAGTCGAAGCTGTGCACGTCGCGCTTTCCGCCGCCGCCCGGCGCATCGCAAATGAACAGCGGCGTATTGAAGCCGGCGGTGGAACCGCGCACGAACTTCTCGATATCGACCGAGGTTTGCACGGTCGTGCGCAGATCTTCGACGCCCTTGACGAGATCGTGCATGTAGACGTAATAGGGGTGCACGTTGATCCAGCTCAGGCGTCGCACGAGCAGTTGCATCGTCGCGGCATCGTCGTTCACGCCGCGAATGAGGACGCTTTGATTGCGCACCGTCACGCCGCGCTCGAAGAGCAGGTTCGTCGCGCGTTCCGTGATCCAGCTGATCTCGTTCGGGGAGTTGAAGTGCGTGTGGACGACGACTTCCTTCCCGAGCTTGCGCCCCTTATCGACGACGCCGACGAGCGCATCGGTCCAGGCGTGATCGGTGAGGATCTTCATCGGCATTACCGCCGGGCCTTTGGTCGCGAAACGCATGCGGCGCACGTGCGGGATCGCAAGGAGCGCTTCACCGATCGCGGTGACGTTCTTGGGCGCGAGTTGATACGTGTCGCCGCCCGAGATCACGATGTCTTCGAGTTCGGGACGCGACGCGATGTACGCGAAGGCGTCTTGCCACTGCTTGGGCGTCCTCGCGAGCGAGACTTTTTCCACCACGTCGGTGTCGCCGCCGATCGCATACGAGCGCGTGCAGAAGCGGCAATAGACGGGACACGTGGTGAGCGGTAAGAAGAGCGCCTTATCGACGTAGCGGTGCGTGAGGCCCGGCACCGGAGAATCTTCGAGTTCGTGCAGCGAGTCGAGCGTCAGGCGCGGATGATCGGGTCGCAGCTTGGAGGCGACCGGCAAGAATTGCGTGCGGATCGGATCGCTGTAGGGCTTGGTCCAGTCGACCGACGCGATCATGTAGGGCGAGACGCGCACGGCCATCGGCGCGCGCCGAAAGCCTTCGCGCACGTCGTCGTAAAACGACGGCTCGACCACGTCTTTGACGGCTTCGAGCAACTCGTCCACGGACTTGACCGAGTTCTGGCCCTGCCAGATATGATCGAGAAACGTCGCCTCGTCGATCTCGCGATACTTGGGAATCGCGCGCCAAAACTCGCCCTGCCGAACATTGCGATGTTCGAAAGCTTCGGGCCCCGCCGCCGGCTTGATCTGCGCGTCGCGGCCGATGGCCCCATTGATGGTCGTGCTCATATGGTTTTTTCCCGAGAAGCGTAGCGTTCCAAGAAATAGTCGCGCAGCGCCGGATAGTCGCGCAGCGTCTGGAGGGCAGTTGCCGCGTGGCCTTTGGCGTAGCCGTTGCCGACGATCATCGTCACGTCCTTGCCAACACCTTCGGCACCGAGCGCGGCTGCAGTGAACGAGGTGCACATCGAAAAGAAATAGACGGTGCCGCGGTCCTTCGTGACCAGGATCGAGGCAAGTTCCGTGCCGCACACGTTGACGCAGTTGATCGTCACGTCGGCCAGCTCCGGAAGCGCCTCGGGAATGGCTGCGAGGATGCCGAGCGTCTGCCGCGCGTCGGCCTCGACGAACGCGTCGACGAAGCCGTGCTCCACGAGAAAGCGGGCGCCGGGCGTTTGCGCGTCGGGCGCGATCCCGACGACGCGCCCCATGGGTCCCGCCGTCTCGCGCGCTTGCACGCAGGCGAGCACCCCCGATTTCCCATCGGCGCCGAGCACCGCGACGGTGTCTCCCGGCCGCACGAGACGTCGCACTTGCGCCGGAGCACCCGCGACGTCAAGGACCGCGAGCGCGACATCGTCGGGAAGATCGTCTGGTAATTTCGCGTAGAGACCGGTCGCGAACAAGATGGCGGTGCCCGTCATCCAGATGCGCCCGGTCGCCATGTCGATGCGGTGGATCGATTCGATGCGGAGCGGCGTCAACGTCAAAGAGACGAGCGAGGCGATCCGGTCTCCGGGAGCGACGCCCGCGATATCCGTAAGGCTCGTGCCGACCGTGCGCACGCGGCCGATGAACATGCCTCCGCTGCCGGTGACGCGGTTATGGTGTTTCCCGCGTTCGGCGACGAGCGCAAGCACGTAGGCGGCAACCGCGGCTTCGTCGCCGGCGCATGATTCGACGATTTGGCGAAACGAGGCGGAATCGATATTGAGCGCTTCGACATCGCACAACAGCTCGTTCTCATAGGCGACGGGCGTCGCGTCGAGTCTAAGTGCCGCCTGCGGTAATGCTCCGGCGGGCTCGAGGACCCGGTGCGTTCCGAGCGGGCAAAGTTTCGTGACGATCATGGGGCGCTCGTCGCCAACGCGTCGAGCGCGATACCCGCGCGTTCGAACGGGGTGGAGAGCACGATCGTGGTCTTCGTGCGGCCGATCCCCGGCACGACTTTGAGTCGCGAGAGGAAATCGTCGAGGTGCGCGGTCGAACGCGTCAGCACTTTGAGGACGAACGATTCCTCGCCCGCGACGCTGTGAATCTCGAGGACCTCGGGCAAGGCCGCGACTGATGCGCTGAAGCGCTCGTACTCGACGTCGGCCGTGGTGTAGGCGCTCACGAACGCGATGAGGCCGAGCCCGAGCATGCGCGGCTCGAGGTGCGCGGTGTAGCTGCGAATGTAGCCGCGTGCTTCGAGCCGCTTGACGCGCTCGTGGACTGCCGGGGGACGGAGCCCGACGAGCACGCCAAGCTCCGCGAACGTCGACCTGGCATTGCGCTGCAAAGCATCCAGCAAACAAAGGTCGGCTTCGTCGAGATCGACTTGGAACGAAGTGTGGCTCTTCTCGCCATTTGATGCGCGGTTCATTCGGTGAAAATAGTATACCGCAGCGCATCCGTTCGGCGCAACCCCTCTGCGCTGGACGATGAGACGCCGCCTCGCTCGACAAAACGGGCTGGATGATTCGTCCGGCGCCCAGCGCCATCGTCGCACTCCTGCTGGCGCTGCTCGCGACCGGGTGCGCGCGCACTGCCGGTGCCGGCCGCGGACCCGTCGTTCGGTTCGACGTTGCCGCGGATCCGGCGAATCTCAATCCGCTCTTCGCCCACGCCGACGCCGGGAACGTAGAAGGGCAGCTGGCCCATCTCGCTTTCGAGCCGTTTTTCGATCTGGACGCCGCCGGCGATCCCGTGCCGGAGCTCATTACGGCCGTGCCGACCGTGGCGAACGGTGGTATCTCGGCCGACGGACGAACGCTCACGTACCATCTGCGCCCGAACGTCCGCTGGAGCGACGGCGTTCCGCTCACCGCGCGCGACGTGCTCTTCACATTGCGCGCGATTCTCGACGCGCGCAACCCGCTCGGATCGCGTGAGGGGTACGATCTGATCGACGACGCGCGCGCCGTTGGCCCCTACACCGTCCGCTTCCACCTCAAGGTTGCTTGGGCGCCCGCGGTCGCGACGTTCTTCTCGTACGGGACGAGCCCGCAATACGTATTGCCCGAACACGTGTTGGCCACGCAGGCGCCGCTCGATCGTGCAGCCTTCAACGCGGCTCCGAGCGTCGGCGATGGGCCGTTTCGCTTCGTCTCGTGGGAGCACGGCGATCGTTTGGAGTACGCGGCGAATCCGCGCTATTGGCGCGGCGTGCCCGCGATCAAACGCATCGACGTGCGCATCGTCCCCGACCCCGGCACGAACCTGACGCTGCTGCAGTCGGGCGATCTGGATTTCAACTTGATCGCGCCCGCTCAGCAGACGATTTTGCTGCGCAGCACGAGCGGCCTCTCGTATGCGTACGCGCCGACGGCTTTGATTGCCGGGATCGCGCTCAACCTCGCGCACCCTCCGCTCGACGACGCGCGTGTGCGGGCGGCCCTCGCGTACGCGATCGATCGCAAGGGCATCTCGACGAGGGTAACCCTCGGTCGCTACCCGGTCGCGCAATCGGACCGGCCCCGGTTTTCCTGGGCGTACGACGTGGCCGTCGCGGAGCCCAGGTATGATCCCAAAGCGGCCGATCGCGCCTTCGATTCGGCGGGCTGGCGCCGCGGACCGGACGGCATGCGCCGCAAGAACGGCCGGCAACTGGCGCTCACCTACGTCCAGTTCCCGGAGACCCAGACGGGCGTGCGGTCGGCCGTGCTCGTTGCGCGCGAACTCTTCGAACGCGGGGTCGACGTGACGATCAAGTCGATCTCGAACGCGCAGCTCTTTTTGCCGGCAGCGGACGGTGGCATCCTCGCGAACGGGAAGTTCGACATGGCGTACGTCCCCTGGGCGATGGGGGCGGATCCCGACGACCGCTTTCTGCTAGGGTGCCGGGACGCCCGGAAGAACTATATGCACTATTGCAGTGCGGAGGTCGATCGCTTACAGACGCAAGCGGCATCGGAGCCTGATCGGGAGAAAAGAAGGGCGGCATACCTCTCGATCGACCGCCGCGTGGCGGCAGACGTGCCCATCGTGTACCTCTTCAACCCCACCTACATCTACGCTTACGGCTCGCGCCTGCGTGGCTTCGCGCCGAACGCTTTCGTTCCGACCTGGAACGCCTACGCTTGGAGACTGAAATGATCGCCGATCGCCCGACGCTTTCCGAACTCGATATCAACGCCGTCTTCGAGGAACAGCGCCGCCGCTACCGCGCGGCCCCGTTTCCCTCGATCGAATCGCGCAAAGCGAATCTCGATAAGCTCGAGAAGGCGATTCGCGCCTATCACGACCAGCTGCTCGACGCGCTCGTGGCCGACTTCCGCAAATCGCACGATGAAACGGAATTCACCGAATTCGTCGTGACCCTCGGCGAGCTGCGCTACGCGAAGTCGCACCTGGCCGGGTGGATGCGGCCGCAGAGCGTGGAATCGCCGTTGACGCTGTTCGGATCGAAGGCGGAGATTCGCTATGAGCCCAAGGGGGTCGTGCTGATCCTCGCGCCGTGGAACTATCCGTTCTATCTTTCGATCGTGCCGATGATCGCCGCGCTCGCCGCGGGCAATCGCGTGTTCCTGCGACCTTCGGAAAAAGCTCCGGCGACGCGCGACGTGATGACGAAGATGCTTACGGAGATCTTCCCCACGAACGAGGTCGTCGTCGTCGGCGGCGAAGTCGAGACGGCCGAAGCGCTGCTCAAGCTGCCGTTCGACCACATCTTCTTCACGGGCAGCACGCGCATCGGCAGAGTCGTGATGCGCGCCGCGGCCGAGCATCTCACGAGCGTGACGCTGGAACTCGGCGGCAAGTCGCCGTGCATCGTCACCGAGCACGCGGATATCTCGTTCGCAGCGGGCCGTATCGCGTGGGGCAAGTACCTCAACGGAGGTCAGACGTGCGTCGCGCCGGATTACGTGCTCGTACACGAATCGGTCGAACGGCCGTTTCTCGATAAGGTTGCCTCGAGCATCACGAAGATGTACGGTGCGACCGACGCCGAGCGTGAGAAGACGCCCGATTTCTGCCGCATGATCGACGACGGCCATTTCTCACGCATCAACACGTTGCTCGAAGATAGCGTGCGCGGCGGCGCTAAAGTCGAAGTCGGCGGCCAGACGGATGCTTCGCAACGCTACATCTCGCCGACCGTCCTCTCCAACGTGAGCAACGACGCGCCGATCATGTCGGAGGAAATCTTCGGGCCCGTGCTGCCGGTGCTGACGTATCGCACGTTGGAAGAGGCACTCGCGCTCATCAACGCGCGCCCGAAGCCCCTCGCACTCTACGCGTTCACGAAAAAGCCGGGCCAGGTCGACACGATCCTGAACGGCACCTCGGCCGGAG
>Ga0302326_10024500_pt1 | contig 12261 bp, 9 predicted proteins | sample Palsa_T0_3_FD_202264 | JGI IMG/M metagenome (GOLD analysis project Ga0302326, IMG submission 202264) | Peat permafrost microbial communities from Stordalen Mire near Abisko, Sweden - Palsa_T0_3 | ecosystem: Environmental > Terrestrial > Soil > Palsa > Peat permafrost | place: Sweden: Abisko...
CGGGCGGTGGAAAGAGGTGCTAGCGGCCGCAGAAAAACTCGCCCGACTCGACCCTGAGCATCCCGACCCTGGTGGGATCGTCTCCGACGCGCAGGCCAAGATCGGCGACGCCGCGCTCGCCGAGCAGTATGCGCAGGCACTCAAGCACCTCGACCGACACCGCTGGCAGCAGGCAGCTGAGCTGTTCACCGCGATCGAGCAGCAGCAACCCGGCTACCGCGATGCCGCAGCGTTGGTCAAGGATGCCGAACAAAAGCGCCAGCTGGCCGCCTGGTTTGATCAGGCGAAGGCTGCCGCAGGGCGCGAGGACTGGGACACCGCGGTCACCGCTTTGGAACACCTGTGTGCGGTTGATCCGGCCTATCGAGGCGCGGGTGCGCGGCTGGAGCGCGCACGATCAGCACGGTCACTGACTCACGAACAACAGCGCGAGATCATCGACCGACTGGAGCGGGCGCTTGCCTCTGCCGATCCGCAGGATCGTCAGGTCGCGCGACACCTCCTGGACAGGTTCAGCGCAAGACAAGACCTTTACCAGGACATAGCCGAGACCGTGGCGCAGTGGCGCATGGAGTTGCCAACCATACAAGGCGTACAACGGCCACACCCACCGCAGGTCCCAAAGGCCGCCCGATACAGCGGCTGGGTTGCGCTCTCGCGACGTTTACCCTCAATACGTTTTGTCGTTGCCGTCGCGGCTGTTGTCGTCGCGGTGGTGCTTGTTGGCGTCCTCAGCGCCCGGGATTCTGGGTCGATCTCAACGCCGGCAACGTCAGAGACCAAAGCGCCCATAGCGTCCGAGTCCAAAACGTCGGAGTCCCCGGTCGATCCGTCGTCACCAGCGAGTGGCAGCGCTGTTGCACAAGGTGCGCTGCAAGGGTTCCTTCTCAGTGCCCAGCAGATCAACACCGCGATGGGGGCAAGCGGCATGACGGTCACGGGATACAGCGTCGTGATGTCTGACCGTAGCGCGACAATTGAACCCAAGGAATGCCTGGGCATCGATGGCTCCGCGCAGGCCAGGGTCTATGCCGGCAGCCATTTCACGGCCGAGCGCAGTCAGACACTCCAGGAGGGTTACAAGTACACGCCTTTTGTCGAGCAAGCAGTGGTGGTATTTCCCTCCGCCGAACAAGCCAACGCCTTCTTCACCACGTCAGCCCAACAGTGGCCGGCCTGCCATCAATACGCCTACACCTGGCCCAAATCGCAGTGGACCGTGGGGGCGATATCCAACACCAACGGCACATTGAGCACCCTCGCAACTCAACAGAACGCCAACCCTCCCAGCGGGGGCTGTGGGCGGGCGCTGGCGTTAAGAAACAATGTCGTCATCGACGTCACCACGTGCAGCGCCAATCCTGCGGATTCGGCCGTCACCATCGCCAACCAGATCGCCGCCAAAGTACCGAGTTGATGGCGCCGCCGGTTGAGGGTTACTTGCGCGCAGGGATACGCGTGAGCGGCGATCAGGTGTACTAGCCCGAAAAATGCCCAAGGTGAGTCCGGCGGCCGACGTTACCGGCCGAAGTCGCCGAGCCGGGTGTCGTTGCGCGCGTGTGTATTTCGAATGCGGGCTCGAAATCAAGCCCAAGAGCGGGAGTGTTTCGATCCGAAGATCAAGGTACCAATGTGTCTCCGGCCAGATCCGCTCGCCCGCACGACTGAACTGCGATTGGCATGCGCCGGGGCTGGCAGAGATCTGCCGGGCCGGCTCCGACAGGCTGACTACTACCGTATGCGGCATCAGCAGACGACTTGACTAGGCCTTCGATTACCTGCTCGATGTTGCGTACGGAAGCGAAGGTCCCCTTCTTGAGCACTTCATCGGGGAACTCGATGTCGAATGCATCCTCAAGCCCAAGCATGACATTGACCGACGCAAACGACGTCAGGCCGAGCTCGTAGAGATCGGCCTGATCGTCCACATCGCGTGGATCGACCTCCATGCCGCCATGAGCAGCTAAGACGTCTCGAATCCGGTCCTGCATTACGCTTCTCCTCACATTCCTGCCGGCACCGCCTATTAGCCAGTGTCGGGTCCAGCAAATTAACCAACGTTGGGCGACACCGGGCGCTTCTCGGCTAACACCGTGGGCGGAACGTAGCTCCCGGTCGCCTTGAGCCGCTTGCGAGCGGCGCGGCGGTAACTGTAGAAGTCCGAGATAATCGCGGGGCTGCCGTACAGCCAGTCCAGGGGTTCTCGCATGTCGTCCACGTAGCCGATGGCGTAGGAGCCGCGCTGGTAGCCCATTAGCCTGAGCAGCCCCTCAGGGAGGGTGCGGGCGATCTCGGGCGGGCAAGCGAGATACTGGTTTTCCTCTTGGCGCAGCCAACCGAGCGAGTAGCCCACGTTCATTCCGATCCGGCTGGTGTTGGTGGTGTTGGCGCCCCCGCCGTGGAATATCGAGCCGGTGTACAAGAGCACCGAACCCTTGGTCATGACCGCTGGGCAGGACAGGGCGGGATCCACGTCGTCAGGATCGTCTTCCCACTGGTGGCTGCCCACCACCATCCGTGTCGCACCCATTTCTTCGGTGAAGTCGGTTACGGCCCACATGGTGGCGACTTCGGCTTCGAAGCCCTTCGGGAACTGGTAGCGATCGAACGACCACTGGTCCCGATGGATCATCTGCGCCGGCTCACCGGGCGCGATGGTAATCAGCTGGGTCAGGTCGATCTGGAAGGTGCTGGCGTGGTCGCCCAACACGAGATCGAGCGTGTCGATGACCGTCGGGTGGGTAATGAGTGAGCGAGAGGTCGGCGAACGGGCGATCAGGGCGCCGGTACGTCGGGTGGTTTCGCCCAGGAAGTCAGTGTTGCCTCCGCTGGTGGCAGCGAGGTGCGGCTCGAGCTCGGCCCGTATTTGATCCATTGTTTCCGAAGATGCGAGGTCGGCAATGACCACACACCCGTCTTCGTTGAGCACCCTCGCAATGTCTGCCGGCGACGAATCCGAACCGACCGTCTGTACTGCTGCTGGCGGTAAATTCGAACTAAAAGTCTGTAATGGCGCTACCATGATGCATACTGTACATGAAATAGTATCGATATAAGGGCAATCCGCTGAACGTGGGTCGGTTTGGCATGTGCCTTCCGTGACCCCGAGCGGTGTAGATGGTCCATAACAGTTCGCCGTTATCTGGCCTCGTCGGGACAGAGGTATCCGCTTTTTGAAGGCAGAAAGTAGCGGCGAAGCGACGGCGCGAACGACAGGGCACACAGCACCGGACCGGCGACGCTCAAGATGGCGAAGGGGGCATACATCAGGACATGCTTCGTGCCGCCGCCGAACGGCGCCGAAATGAAGTCGGCGGCGAAGGCGTAAGCGATGTAGGTCATGCCGACCGTGCGTAATACGGTCCACTGCGTGCGACCGAGTCTGCGTTGCAGTGTCGGAATCGAGAACATTGCCAGCACGTAAAGCACCACCGCCGGCGGCACGAAGAAGACGAACACCTTCATCGCCGGTGTGGCGCCAATCCAACAGAGCCAACCGACTAGGCCGAGATGCACCAGGTGGGCGGCGGCGAAGGCGAGGCCGAAATCGCGGCCATGGCGCCGAAGGAACTCGGCGGCGGGGGCGATCAGTAGGGCGAGACCGCCGCTGGCATAGGCAAGCGAGAACAAGAGGAACGAGAAGCGGGCGGTGATCTGCAGGGCTTGGTCGGTGCCCGGCTTGCCGACGCCAAAAACCGCCAGCACGATCGCCGCGAGAACGGCGTTCGCAGCGAAAGCCAATCCCATCCACCACAACGTCTGGCGACTGACCTGCTTACTGCGTACCGGCACGGCTCGACCGGTAGCGTCGAGGGTTCCGAAGATGACCACGAGTGGCAACTTACCAGACTGGTAGTATGGCGTAAACGTCGAATTCAAGCTTTTAGTATGTGAACTCTCGATTCACGTGTATGCTCCGTATCATTTCACTTCGCGCCGCCGCGAACCGGGGCCGCGCAGGAGGTCAACAGCGGGGGCGGCGCCTGACCCCGAGGGGCGACAGCGCGGGCCCTCCCGTCAACTCCCGCCGCCGGAACCCCCCGCCGCCAGGGGCGTCAGGCCGGCCTCGGCCACCAGCCGACGTTCGTCCACCTTGCTCGACCGGGTGAGGGGGAGGTTCGGCACCGGCTCGATCCGGTCGGGCAGCATCGAGGCCGGCAGCAACTCGGCGGCGGCCCGACGGATGTCGAGGGGCGATCCGAGACCCTCCCCGGTCACGAAGGCGGCGATGGCCAACTGCCCGCCCTCGTCGTAGGCCACGCAGACGGCGGCGGTCACGCCCTCGAGGCGGCGCAGGGCCTCGGCCAGTTCGACGAGGGAGATGCGCACGCCCATCCGCTTGATGACGCGGTCGGCCCGGTCGACGTAGACGTAGTCGCCCTCGTCCGTGCGGTAGACGAGGTCACCCGTGCGGTAGACGGTGCGGCCGGCCAGCACGTCGGTGCGCAGCACCTCGTCGGTCAGCGCCGGCGCCCCCCAGTAGCCGGTCATGAGCTGCGACCCCCCGATGTGGAGCTCGCCTACCTGCCCGGACCCCTCGACCAGCCGGCCCTCCCCGTCGACTAGGTGGAAGGTGACGTCGTCGTGGGGGCGACCGATGGGCACGACGCCGCGAGCGACCATTTCCGGTGTGAGCTCGACGTGGGTGACGGCGATCGTCGTCTCGGTGGGGCCGTACCGGTTGAAGACGCGGACCTGCGGAGCGGCCGCCCACAGCGCCTCCACGTCGGCGACCGAGCACGCCTCGCCGCCCAGGGCCACGACCGACAGGGTGGTACCGCCCAACTTGCCCACCTGCGGGCTGGACAGCAGCACCCTCAGGTAGCTGGGCGAGAAACCGGTGTAGGTGATGTCCTCGTTGGCGACGGCGTTGAAGAACGTGCGCGGGAACAGCAGGGTGTCGCGCGGTCGGATGACCACCGACCCGCCCGCGTAGAGGGTGGGGAACAGGGTCCCGAACGATCCGTCGAAGTGGAACGGCGAAACGCACAGGGTACGGGTGGAGACGTCGATCCCTAGGGCGTCCACCGCGGCCGTCACCGCCGCCGAGAAGGCGGCGTTGCCGATGAGCACCCCCTTGGGCGTCCCCGTGGTGCCCGACGTGTAGATGGCGTAGGCGGTTCGGTTGGGGGCGGGGACCGGATCGGCCCGCTCCCCGGCGTCGACGGTCAGCTGGGCCACGGTGGCCACCGGTGTGGGGGCCAGGGCCGAGGCCGGCGTGACCCCGTCGTCCGGGCTGTCGGCAGTGACCACGAGGGCGGCGGCGCAGTCGGCCACGATGGACACCACCCGGGCCGCGGGGTCGGTGACGGCCAGGGGAACGAAGAGGGCGCCGACCCACATGGTGGCCAGGGCGGCCACCACGAAATCGACGGAGTTGGGCAGGAGCAGGGCCACCCGGTCGCCCTCGGACACCCCCTGCGCCGCCAGGGCGTTGGCCATCCGGGCCGCCGCCTGCCGCAGGCCGCCGTAGTCGAGGTCTCGCGCGAGGTCCTTGACCGCTGGGTGGTCCGGATGGCGGAGGCCCCGTTCGACGATGGCCACCAGGACGTCCGGTGGCGTCAACCCCGGCCTACGGCCGGCCGCCGCCCGGTCCCCCGCACCAGAGTGCCCGGCAACTGGCCGGTGGGCTCGCCGTCCTCGAAGGTGACCTGGCCCCGCTTGACCGTCCAACGGTAGCCGGTGGCCGCCTGCAGGAGGCGGCGCCCGCCGGCCGGCAGGTCGGTGGCGATCTCGGGAGGCCGGCACTCCAGGCCGTCGAGGTCGATGACGTTGAGGTCGGCCAGACGCCCGGGTGTGACCACTCCCCGGTCGAGCCATCCGAAGTGGGCGGCCGGGCGCTGGGTGATCTGGTGGACCACCTGCTCGAGGGGGATCCCGCCGTCGTGACGGCGGTCCCGCCCCCACAGCGAGAGGTAGGTGGTGGTCATGGACCCGTCGCAGATCTGCCCACAGTGGGCCCCGGCGTCGGACAGGCCGAACAGGGCTACTGGGTCGGTGATCATGGTGTGCACGTCGTCCAGGTTTCCGTGGGCGAAGTTGAAGAGGGGCGTGTAGATGAGCTGGTTGCCGCCCCGCTGGAGCTGGATGTCGTAGGCGTACTCCCGGGGGTCGACCCCGGCCCGCCGGGCGTGAGCCCCCAGCGAGCGGCTGGCGTCGAGGTCGTAGTCGACCGGGTCGTCGAGGACGTACATGTCGTCGAAGCGCGCGAAGAGGGCGTACCCGGCGAAGGCGTCGGGCCCCGAGGTCAGGGCGGCGTGGCCTGCGATGATGGCGCGCCGACGCTCGGGGTCGGCCAGGGCCTTGAGCCGCTCGGCGAGGGGGAGACCGGCGATGCGGGCATAGGACCGGGCCGGGGTGAAGACGTTGGCCGACGCCTGCAGGCCGAGCAGCACGCCGATGGGGCGGGGGGCCACCTGGGCCTTCACGTCCAGGCCCTCCCCCTGCAGCGAGGCGGCGAGGGCCATGAGGTCGCGCCACCGCTCGGGGGCCTCGATGTCCTGCTGGACGGTGTAGCTCACCGGTCGGCCGCTGGTCCGGGCGAAGGCGGACACCAGGTCGAACTCGGACCGGGCGAACTCGTCGTCGGTCGTCCGGTAGCTGTCCGACAGGAACTGGAAGACGCCGGTGCCCCGCTCGGCCAGGACCGAAGCCAGGGTCATGAGCTCGGGCTCGCGGGCCCGCAGCGTGCCCAGGTTTTGGCCGGCGCTGGTGCGGTGCCGCTCGGTCCGTGACGTGGAGACGCCGATGGCGCCGGCGTCGAGGCCCTCGCCCAGCAGCCGGGCCATGGTGGCCAGTTCGTCGTCGCTCGGGTGCTCGGCCGGGTCGGCCCCCCGCTCGCCCATGACGAAGGCGCGCAGGGCGGCGTGGGGCAGGTGGGCGGCCACGTCGATGGCCCGGGGCTGGCGGTCGAGGGCGTCCAGGAACTCGGGGAACGATCCCCAATCCCATCGCAACCCCTCGTGCAGGGCCGTCCCCGGGATGTCCTCGACCCCCTCCATCATCTCGATGAGCCAGTCGTGGCGGTCGACGGCCACGGGGGCGAAGCCCACCCCGCAGTTGCCCATGGCCACCGTGGTCACCCCGTGGTCGGAGGACGGGGCCAGCTGGCTGTCCCAGGTGGCCTGGCCGTCGTAGTGGGTGTGTGGGTCGACGAAGCCGGGGGTGACCAATAGGCCCTCGGCGTCCAGCTCCCGTCGCCCGGTGCCCACGTCGTCGCCGACGGCGGTGATGAATTCGCCCTCGACGGCCACGTCGACCCGCCGCAGCGGGCCGCCGGTGCCGTCGGCCACCAGGCCGTTGCGGATCACCAGGTCGGATGGCACGGGATCTCCTTTCCTCGCCGCCGGCCGTCGCTCACCCGCTGAGCGCCCAGCGGCGCAACGGCCGGCGGGAGCCGCTCAGCTCGTCGTACTGCTCGTCGGTCAGGGCTAGGCCGGTGGCGGCGCAATTCTCCTCCAGGTGGGCCACCGAGGCCGTGCCGGGGATGGGCACCATGACCGGTGAGCGGCGCAGGAGCCAGGCCAGGCACACCTGCGTGACGGTAGCCCCCACCTGCCCGGCCACCCGGTCCAAGGGCCCTCCGGGGCGGGATAGTCTGCCGCTGGCCAGCGGGGCCCAGGGGATGAACCCGATGCCGTTCCGCTCGCAGTAGTCGACCACGTCGTCGGCTTGGCGGTAGGCCATACTGTACTGGTTCTGCACACTGACCACGGGCACAATCCGCCGGGCCGCCTCAATCTGGTCGACCGACACCTCGGACAGGCCCACCTCGGCCACCTTGCCCTCGTCGCGGAGCTCCTTCAGCGTGCCGAACTGGTCGTCGGCCGGCACGGCCGGGTCGATCCGGTGCAACTGGAACAGGTCGATACGGTCCACCCCGAGACGGGCCAGGCTCCCCTCGCACTGGCCGCGCAGGTAGTCGGGACGGCCGCAGGACGCCCACTCGCCGGGTCCGGAACGGGTCAGCCCGGCCTTGGTGGCGATACGGAGCGAAGCCGGGTAGGGGTGGAGGGCTTCACGAACCAGTTCCTCGGCCACATGGGGTCCGTACGAGTCGGCCGTGTCGAACAGGTCGACACCGAGGTCAACGGCCCGGCGCAGGACGGTCAGCGCGCCCTCGTGGTCCACGGGCGGGCCCCACACCCCGGGACCGGGTAACCGCATGGTCCCAAATCCAAGGCGGTGCACGGTGAGACTCCCCAGCTGGCATGTCTCCGGGTCGTCGACCATCGGACCCTGCTTTCTGCGGCTCGAATAGACTAAATATCGGCTAAGTGCCTACATTGTAGTCTAATAGTATGTAATCTCGACTTCAGGTGTAGTATCGGTATACACCTACCCTCGCAGTCCAGCGTCGGCGTAACAACCCCCGTCGGGCGGCCAGCGCGGGTCACCGAGGGACGGACCACGACGCGAGAGGATGGCGGGCCATGCCGGTCGAGATCATCGGAATGGTAGGCACGCGCGACGCCTCGGAGATCAAGGGCCCTCTGGTCGACGGCCCCGTGGTCGACTGGATGGATGGGCCCGTGGTCGACCCCGACTACCTGACGGCCATCGCCCGGGCCCACGACGACGCGGGCTTCGACCGGGTCCTGATCGGCTACGGGGCCGTGAGCCCCGACGGCTGGGCCATCGCGGCCAGCGTGCTCCACAGCACCCGCCGGCTCGGGGTGCTGGTGGCCCACCGTCCCGGCGTCGTCCAACCGATAGCGCTGGCCCGCATGGCGGCCACCATGGACCAGCTGACCGGGGGTGGCCGCATCGCCGTCCACTTCATCACCGGGGGCGACGAGGCCGACCAGCACCGTGACGGTGACTTCGTCCCCCACGACACCCGGTACACGCGCACCGGCGAGCTCATGTCCCTCCTGCGCAGCTTCTGGACCGAGGACGCGGCCTTCGACCACGAGAGCGACTTCTACCGCTACGAGGACGCCCTGAGCTCGGTAAAGCCGGTCACCCCCGGTGGCATCCCGTTCTACTTCGGCGGCGCCTCCCCACCGGCCATCGCCGTGGGCGCGGCCCAGGCCGATGTCTACGCCTTCTGGGGGGAGCCCCGCGATGCCGTGGCCGCCCGAATAGAGACCATCGAGAAGGCGGCGGCGGAGGCTGGGCGCACCCTCCGCTACAGCCTCTCCCTGCGCCCCATCATCGCCAACACCGAGCAGGAGGCATGGGAGAAGGCGGAGTGGATCGCCGACGAGACGGCGGCCCGCATCGCCCTGGCCAAGGAGCGCATAGCCATCCACAAGGAGACCTACACGGGCCTCGGCGGCGCGAAGAACGCCACCTTCTCGGTGGATCGGAAGACGGAGGGCACCAGCTCGGTGGGCCGCAAACGGCTCATCGAGATGTCGACCGGCCAGGACGTGTACGACGAACGGCTGTGGATGAAGGTGGCCAACCTGACCGGGGCCGCCGGGAACTCGACCGCCCTGGTGGGCACGCCCGAACAGGTGGCCGAGGCCATGCTCCGTTACTACGACCTCGGCATCACCACCCTGATCCTCAAGGGGTTCGACCCGCTGCCCGACGCCGTCGAATTCGGCGAGAAGCTCCTGCCCCTGGTACGGGCCGGGGCTGACCAGCGGGACCGCGCCGGGGTGCGCTGAGGGCACGAACATCTTGGAGAAGAACTGCCACCGCCGTTCCGACTGAGGAACCGATTCAGAGTGCGGCCAGCACCCATGCGGGCCGCACACCCGTGCGGGTGGCTCAGCCGGCTCGTCCGGCCATGGCCTTGGCAAGGGCCTGGTCGATGTCGTCGATGATGTCGTCGATGTGCTCGATCCCGATGGACAAGCGGATCGTCTCCGGCCGGATACCGGCCTTCACCAGCTCCTCGTCGGACAGCTGGCGGTGGGTGGTGGAAGCCGGATGGATGGCCAGCGTCTTGGCGTCCCCAAGATTGAGCAGCCGCTTGACGAGCTGGAGCGCGTCGAAGAAGGCCAGTCCCGCGTCGTAGCCCCCCTCGGCCCCGAAGGTGACGATGGACGGCACGCGCCCGTGCAGATAGCGCTCGACCAGGTGGTGGTAGGGATGGTCGGAAAAGCCGGCGAAGCTCACCCAGGCCACTCGGGAGTCGGCGGCCAGGTAGTCGGCCACGGCCCGGGCGTTGGCCTCGTGGCGTTCGAGCCGCACGGCCATCGTCTCGAGGCCCTGGAGGAGCAGGAAGGCGTTGAAGGGGGAGATCGTGGCGCCGCTGTTGCGCAGCTGGGTGGAGCGGGCCCGCACGGTGAAGGGCCGCTCGGGGAAGTCACGGGCGAAGACGACGCCGTGGAAGGCGGGCTCGGGCTGGTTGAACATGGGGAAGCGGTCGGGATGGTCGGCCCATGGGAACCGGCCGCCGTCCACGATGGCCCCACCGAGGGTGGTGCCGTGGCCGCCCACGAACTTGGTCAGCGAGTGGACGACCACGTCGGCACCGTGCTCCAAGGGCTTGAGCATGAGCGGCGTGGCCACCGTGTTGTCCACGATGAGAGGCACGCCGGCCGCATGGGCCACAGCGGCCACGGCCTCGAGGTCCACGATGTTGCCGGCCGGGTTGCCGATGGTCTCGCAGAAGACGGCGCGGGTGTTCTCGTCGATGAGCGGCGCGATCGACTCGGCTCGGTCGTCGACGGCGAAGCGGGCCTCGATGCCCAGGGTAGGCAGCACATGGGCGAAGTAGGTGAAGGTGGCCCCGTAGAGCTGGGGAGCCACCACGAAGTTCGAGCCGGCACTGGCCACCGTCAGGATGGCGTAGCTGACGGCGGCCATGCCCGAGGCCACCACCAGGGCCGCCGTCCCCCCTTCGAGGGCGCAGATGCGCTGCTCGAGGACGTCGACGGTCGGGTTGTTGAGCCGGTTGTAGTGGAAGCCGGGCGTCTCCATGTCGAGCACCGCGCCGGCGTGGGCGGCGTCGATGAAGTCGTGGGCCACCGTCTGGTAAATCGGCACGGCCACGGCCCGCGTCCCGTCGGGCGTGTAGCCACCGTGGATGGCGATGGTCTCGTCGTGCATGGACTCAGGCGCTCCTCTTCGGGATGGTGCCCAACAGGTTGGCGTAGAGACGCAGGGCCGCGCCCCGCCACGGCCAGGAGGCGTGGGCGGCGGCCTCGGCGAAGGGGAAGGCGGCCACCAAGGCCGGGTCCCGCTCGCCGCCCACCACCCGCTCGTGCAGCCGGCAGAGCCCGTCCCAGTCCTGGCCGGCCACGCAGTCCCGGGGGAGGCAGGGCAGTTCGTCGCACTCATGGCCGGCGTAGCGCCGCACGTCCCGGACGTACTCGCGCAGGAGGCTCGAGGGATCGTACTCGGGATGGGCCTGGACCAGCACGACATCGGATCGGCCCACCGTCTTCGTGACCACGCTCCACCCCACCTCCTCCGACTGCAGGGCCACAGCGTAGCCGGCGGCGGCCACCGCTTCTGCGGACACGGCATTGAGCCGCGAGTGGGGCAGGACGACGGTCCCCATTTCAGGCATCCCGGCGGCCAAGGGGTGGGTGGGGTCGGCCTCCTGAGCGAAGACGCCCGTGCATTTGACCGGCAGGGTGGTCCGTTCGACGCCGTCGAAGACGGCCAGGGCGGCGTGGGCCGACAGGCAGGACAGGACCATGGCCGGCACGTTCTCGCTCCCCCACCGCAGCAGGTCGCACAGCTCGGACCAGTAAGGCTCGTCCTCGATGCAGGACTCGATCGGGTTGGAGCCGGTCACCACCAGTAGGTCGGGGGGATTCAAGATGAGGTCCTCGGGGGGACGGTAATCGGCGGCGATACGGGCCCGGATCCGCTCACCCCGGGGCACCCCGGCCATGGTGTGGCGGGTGACGACGACCGTCTCACACCCGGACCCGGCGTCCAGCAGGCCCGCGAACTGTCGCTCGGTGGCGTCGAAGGCGGCGTCGGGCATGTTGTTGACCAGGGCGCACCTCCACCGCACCGGTCCCTCGGCCCGGTCCTGCGCCACCCCCGAGTCGAGGTCTCCGGCCAGTCGAACGTCCACCGTCATCTCAATGCCTCACATCGGAGTAGGTGACGGTGACCTCCTGGTGGAGGAGCCGGTAGGCCGTCTGCAACTGCTCCTCGTTGTCCGTCGAGCCGACCACCGCAACGATGTGATTGCCGGAGCCGTCCCGCCAATCGAGGGCGGCCCCTGGGCCCTGGTGGACGCTCACCGTGTCCACCACGGCGCGGTCGCTGAAGTCGTTGATGCCCTCGATGGCCGTCACCGTGGCCGATACGGTCGGCGGCTGGAGGAAGAAGCGGTAGCCGATG
>Ga0302326_10024501_pt1 | contig 12261 bp, 8 predicted proteins | sample Palsa_T0_3_FD_202264 | JGI IMG/M metagenome (GOLD analysis project Ga0302326, IMG submission 202264) | Peat permafrost microbial communities from Stordalen Mire near Abisko, Sweden - Palsa_T0_3 | ecosystem: Environmental > Terrestrial > Soil > Palsa > Peat permafrost | place: Sweden: Abisko...
TAGCCGCGGGATCGTAACGGAAGATGCCGATGTGCCCCTTTCGTCCGGAGAGGAAGTAGATTTGTCCCGCGGCGTAGACGGGATTGAAATCGGACGCAACCTCGTGAGGAATCTGGACGGAGTCGAAGGTGGGAAGCGAAGTGATCCAGATGACGCCGGCACGGCCGCCGCGGTAGTTTCCCCAGGAGACGAAGGAGGTGTAGTCGAAGCCGAACGCCGGCGGCAGGGGTGTGTAGGCGATTTGCGATCCGTCGGGCGAGTACTGCCCCTGGTAGGCCATGGGCAACGGCAGCACAGTGGCGATGCCGCCCCTGACGGGCACGGTATAAAGCTGGCTATAGCGGCTGGCGGACTGGCGGGTGGAGCGGAAGACAATCTGCTTGCCGTCGGGGGTCCAGGCGACGGCTACATCGTTCGCGGGGTGATAGGTGACGCGGTAGGGAATGCCACCGGTGGCCGGAATGGTGAACACGTCGGTGTTGCCGTCGTAGTCCGCGGTAAAGGCGAGCGTGGCGCCGTCGGGCGAGAAGATGGGAGCGGTCTCAATGCCCACGCCAACGGTAAGCCTGGTGGCGCGGCCGCCCTCGCGGGGCACGGTCCAGAGATCGCCGGCGTAGCCGAAGGCGATCAAGTCGCGGCTTAGCGCGGGACGCTGGTAAATATGCGGCTTGGGCGCGGCTTGCAATGCGGCGGAAGCAATGGCGAGGGTTGAGAGCAGAAACGCGGCGGCTGCCAGGGGATGGATGGGACGCACAGAAACCTCCGGAGGTGAGCGGCAGAGACGTGTTCATCTTATCTGGTGGCGGGGCGGTTTCGTCCTCAAAAAAGAACACCCCTTCATCACAATCTCCATCATCTGTCGACTAACCCCCCGGGGGATAACGGCCCAAATCATTCCTGACTCCCCAAGCGTGCATCAGACGGAGTATCGAGGTTCGGCGGCGTTGAGGCGATTTCGGAATGTGATTCTGGTGATTTTAGGACTTCTGTTGCCGTGGGGAGGAGAGGCACGGGCTTATTCGCTGTTGACGCACGAGCAGTTGATTGACCTTACCTGGAAGGACTCGATTGTCCCGCTGCTTTTGAGCCGTTATCCGAATCTGACGCCAGCGCAGCTCGATGAGGCGCGGGCTTACGCATACGGCGGATGCGTGATCCAGGACATCGGCTACTATCCTTTCGGCGACTTGAATTATTCCAACCTTACGCACTATGTGCGCACCGGCGACTTTGTGATCAACCTGTTTCGCGACGCGCAGAACGCGGATGAATTGGCCTTCGCCATTGGCGCGCTCTCGCACTACATCGGCGACACGGTGGGACACTCCGAAGCGACCAACCTCGCGGTTCCGGTCGAGTTTCCCAAGCTGCGAGCCAGGTATGGCCCGATGGTGAGCTTTGCCGAGGGCGAGCGCCAACATGTGCAAACCGAGTTTGCGTTCGATATCAACGAAATCGCGCATCACCGTGTGGCTCCCATTCATTATCTGCGGCACATAGGATTGGAAGTGCCCGTGAAGCAGCTTGCGCTGGCTTTCTACCAGACGTACGGCGTAGGCGAAGACTTCACCGGCACCCGCGGCCGCCGCGTCAACGTGCGCGCCTATCGATTCGCGGTGCGGAATTTCATTCCGCGCATTGCCTATGCGGTCACGCTTCTGCACCGGCGGCACGAGCCCGCAGATCCGAAGACACCCGACGCGGTTGAGATCGAGAACCAGGCGTTGGCGGTGGCCAGCGCGAACGACTGGCAAGCTTATCGGCGCAAAGCGGGCATCGGGACTTACGCGTTGGCTGGGCTGCTGTTCGTAATCCCGAAGTTTGGCCCGCTGAAGCTGGTTGCAGTGAAGGGGCCGACAGAAAAAACAGAAGCGGATTACTTGCACAGTGTGGTCATGTCGACGGCCTCATTGCGCCAGACACTGGCCAGCTTTACTCCTCCTGGAACCGCGGCTCCAAAGGCTTCGGAAGGTGCTGAGACAAACGGGCAAGCAAAACTTGTTCCGGTGGGCGCTCCGGCCGCGGCTCTGGCTGCAATTGATGGAAACGCGCAGAAAGCAGCGCGCGATCCCCACCATCCGCTGCCGAATCGCGACCTGGACACGGGACGTGTTGTGCAGCCTGGCGGTTACTCGTTGACAGATTCAACCTATGCCCATCTTCTTCACTTGCTGACGCGGCAGCCCACGGTTCCAATTCCGGAGGGCATCAAGGAAGACATTCTGGCCTATTATTCCGACCCGGAAGCGCCCATCACAACGAAGAAGAACCCGCAGCAGTGGGCGCAGGCGCAGGCCGATCTTGCCATCCTGCAGACCATGCCGACAAGCCCGTGGCCGGAACCTTTTCAGACCTATGGGACGGCGCCCGACAGCGGCAATTAAGCAGCGCAGAATTGCGGTTGTTTAAGGACTGAGCAGGCGCGCCAAGGCCGCTTCCCGGAATCGGAAGGCCGCGTGCAAGCATCGAACAGACATGATCCTATCGGCGGCCCAGCGCATTGGGAAGCTCTATGTGAACCCGGTGCCGACAAAGGTCGGCGGACTTTCTACGATATTCAAGGTGGGCCCGCGTTTTTTCATCGGAGCCTCATCGCGCTCTCCGCAGCGGGCGTTGGGGCCGTTTAAAACCGACAGTAGAATCTACCAATCGAGCCCGGCATCGGGGTTGCGCGTCACATGGTTCGGGCATTCGTCTTCGCTGGTCGAAATGGACGGCGTTCGGATCCTTATCGATCCGGTGTGGGACGAACGCGCCGCGCCCACGCAGTGGGCCGGCCCCAAACGCTTTTTTCCGCCAACCATTGCGCTTGAAGATTTGCCGCCGATCGACGTTATCCTCATCTCGCACGATCACTACGACCATCTCGGCGAAGGCTCGGTGCGGCGGCTTGCGGCAATGGAAGTCATGCGGAGGGCACGATGGGTTACGGCGCTCGGAGTGGGGGCGATTCTCAGGGGCTTTGGAGTTGACGGGTCGCGCATCTCGGAACTCGATTGGACCGATCCGGTGAATATCGGCGCTGTGAGCATTACGGCGTTGCCGGCGCGCCACTTTTCCGGACGAAGCCTGTTCAATCGATTTGAAACACTCTGGGCCTCATTTGCTTTCGTCGGTCCAAGTCATCGCGTTTACTACGGCGCCGATTCGGGTGAATGGCCGGGGTTCCGAGAAATCGGCGAGACGTTTGGCCCGTTCGATTTAACGATGCTTGAGATTGGAGCGTCCGATCCGCTCTGGATCGACATTCACATGGGCCCTGAGGGCGCGGTGCGCAGCTTCCGGGCGCTTGGCGGGCACGGCTTGTTCATGCCGATCCACTGGGGCTTATTCGACCTTGCGCTCCACCCATGGCAGCAACCGATTGAGTATGTTGCCGCTGTGGAAAATCTCAGGTTGTGGTCCCCCACGCCGGGCATTCCGGCCGAGGTCGTGCGAGACGAAGAGATTCGCTCCGGCTGGTGGCGTTGAGTTATCAGGTGCGGGGATTGATTCCGGCTGATTCCAACGGTGGGAAGAATCAGCGCCGCGAAGTCTCGATCAGGCGTAACATACTTCCATGAATCGTCTCGCTGCAGCCGCGCTGATGGTTGTCGTGGTGGTTCTTCCGGCGTGCGGGCAGCGGTCTTCGCGCCATGGGGGGTCTTCCGGCCATAGTACGCCCGCGTTTCGTGGCAGCCCCTCGCGAGGATTCTCCGGTGTTCGAGGAGGCTACACTCCTGGACGGTCAATTTCAGCGCCGCGGACATCCCCGCTTGGCGGTTCCAGTGCCTTCAGGCGCCGTCCACCATATCGCCCGCCGTATTCGCCTTCCAATCCCTCTCCGTATCCAGGTGCATGGCGCTACCGCAGGCCGTATGTGTCGCATTACGGCGCGGTTGTTCCATACGGAGTTTCTGGCTGGATACCCCCGTACTACCTCGGTTTTCCCTACGATATCGGGGATGACGAGGCCTCAACTTCCGCAAACCCGGCTGAGGATGGTTACGATCAGCAGGCCGATGAGGAACAGGCTCCGCAATGGCCCACTGTGTACGATCAGGGTCCGACTATGCCCGTTTATGCGCAGCCAACTTCGTCGGCGGAGAACAATGAGGCGGTGATGCTGATATTCAAGGACGGCCGGCCGCCGGTGCAGATTCATAACTACCTTCTGACCAGAGATACGCTCTACGTTGGGGACCGGCATTCCAGCCAAATTCCTGTCGATCAACTTGACATTCCAGCGACGGCGAAAGTGAATCGAGACGCGGGAGTTGATTTTCGGCTGCCTGGGGTTACCAGGTAGAGAAGGATCCCCCATCCCAGGGATTTTTCAAGAGCGGGGTTGTCTTTTCTCAATCATCCTCACTCGATTTTTCTTCGATTAATTCCCCGGAGGCGGGGGGTAAGAAAGCCGCCGAATTCCGAGCTGACCTTATCAACTCATACTGCGCGTGACTGCTGAAATTGGCATGGTTGGCGGAAACGGCCAGTTGCAGCTGCTCTTTCAGGGCGCTGCTATACTCATGGCAGTTTGGAGAATCCCGCAGATTATTCAATGGATGAGGTCTCCAATCCGGCCGTGAAGATGGAACCGGGGGATCGCGGGCAGGCGCCTGCGACGAGCCGGACATGGGGCGGCTTCGATTTATTGGAATTGGTTGGCAGGGGCAGTTTTGGCGAGGTTTATCGTGCCTGGGACCCTCGCCTGCAACGGGAGATTGCGCTCAAGCTTCTGCTGCCGCGGTCGGTCGGCGACGAAGCGCAGTTCGATGTTTTGCTGCGCGAAGCCCGCGCCCTGGCCTCCGTCCGGCACCCGAACATTGTTCCCATCTATGGGGTCGACCGGCACGACGGCCAGGTCGGCTTCTGGACCGATTTCGTGCATGGCAAGACCCTGGCACTGCTGGTGCGCGAGCAGGGGCCGTTCGGCTATCGCGAAGCAGCTTTGATCGGGCTCGATGTTGCCAAGGCGCTGAGCGCGGTTCACCGCACGGGCTTGCTGCATCGCGACATCAAAGTTGAGAATGTGATGCGCGAGGAGGGCGGCCGGATTTTGCTCATGGACTTCGGCCTGAGTGCTTTGCCGCAGTGGCAGGGCGAACTGGCGGGAACTCCGCGGTACATGGCGCCTGAGCTATTCGCTGGCAGCGAGGCCTCGGTGGCGAGCGACATTTATGCGGTCGGAATCCTGCTGTTTTATCTGGTCGCGGGACAGTTCCCGGCTGAGCGCGGCGGGGACGGAAACAAGGCGGGCGCGGAGTTGAGCGGCGATGAGCCGACGGCTGCCGCGACAAGGCTGCCTCAGTCGATGCACGGGTCTCGCGGATTTATAAGAACTATCGGGCGGAGTGCGACTGCCAGCCGGTCGCTGCTCGATTACCGTCCCGACATTCCTGAGTCGTTTGCGCGGGTGGTCGATGCGGCGATTCATCCGGACCCGGCGAAACGCTTCGCCAGCGCAGGGGCCTTATCGGCTGCGCTTTCTGAGGTGCTGGGTTCTCCGCTCGGCGGCGACACTGCGATCACGATGCAACCGGCGAAAGCCAAGCGGTGGCGAGCGTGGCAAACCGAGGCGCTGGCGGCTGCGGTTTTGATCCTGGCGGCGGGGACATTCGCTTATCTGCGGCACAGGAGCGCATCGCCTGGAACGGCGCAAAGCCACGCTGCTTCGCCGGGCGTGAACGACGAGTATCTGAAGGCGGACGGTCTTCTGCTGCGTTATGACAAGCGCAAAAATGTGACCGATGCAATCGCGCTGTTGAGCGATGTGTTGAAGCAGGACCCAACCTTCGCGCTGGCGCAGGCTGGCTTGTGCCGGGCAGATTTCCTTCAATATCGCGTGACGCGCGCCGCGGGCCTGCTGGACCAGGCGCGTGCAGCCTGCAATCGCGCCATTGCGATCGACGCAAACCTGGCTCCTCCTTACATCACGCTGGCGCACATCGATGCCATGGCGGGCAATACAGCGCTTGCGACCACAGAGGTGGAAAAGGCACGGCAACTGGATCCGCGCAGCGCCGAGGCTTATGCGGCGCAGTCCGAGGTGTTTGAAGCTGAAGGACGCAGCACAGACGCCATCGCGTCCGTCCAGAAGGCCATCGATCTTGCGCCGGATGATTGGCGATGGCAAGTGGCTCTGGGCAACTATTTCTATTCTGGCGGGAAACTTGAAGATGCGGCGGAGCAATATCGCAAGGCGGTGGATTTGACTCCGGATAATTCGAATGCGCTGCTTGATCTGGGGCTGGCTTTTCTGCAACTGGGCCGCTACGACGACGCACTGAGCAATTTGCAGAAGTCCGCGCAAATTCAGCCGAGTTTCTTTGCGTACTCGTCGCTTTCAGAGGTTCTAACGGCAAAGGGAAAATTCTCCGATGCGGTCGAGATGAGCAGGAAGGCTCGCGATCTCAATCCAACCAACTATGTTGCCTGGGGTAATCTCGCTTCAGTTTATCTATTGAGTCCGGCTGGCCATGACGAGGCGATGAGGGCTTACAGAAGAGCCATCGAACTGGCGGAAAACTCACGCAAGGAAACACCTGACTCCGCCCAGTTGATTGTCGACCTGGGAGCTTATTACGCAGATACCGGCCAGGCGGATCGCAGCCTTCCGCTGCTGCGCCAGGCGATTGCCCTCGCGCCCAGTAATCCCAGCGTACTCTTTCGCGCGGGGGATGGTTACGAGATTTTGCACCATCGCGACGATGCCATTCGCCTAATTGCGAGGGCTTTGGCGCTTGGCTATCATGCCAATCAACTGGAGCGGAGCCCGGAGCTTGCGTCTCTTCGCAGTGATCTCAATTTCAAAGATGCGCTGAAGTCGGAACAGGCGAAACTTTCACTGGACACGGTTGGGAAAAAGCAGTAGGTTTTCCATTATGCCAAACACAAAAGTAGTGATTCGCGATGAAATGGGACTGCGGGTTCCAAGCGTCCCCAAAGTGACCATTGCCGCTTCGGACACAGTGACCTTCACGGTTGACGAGGGCGCTGACTCCGCACTCTACTTTTCGTCCGAGACCGCTTCGATTCTTTCGCCCACGCCTGGCCCACGGGTTGACGTGTCATTCGGTCAGAGCCTCACCTATACGTTTTCGACCCCTGGAAGCAGTGCTTATGGGGTAATTACCCAGGCGCCTGGGGATTCGGCCCCGAATCGATACAACTTCGGCAGGCCATCAGACCCGCCAGTGCTGGTGATTCAACCTGGCGAGGGTGCTGTTTTTTCAGGGCCCGATAATACGCCCATCCCCTGAGAGGTTTCCGGGGCGCTTTCCGGCGCGGCATCGGCGCCGGAAATCAGGCTTGCAGGAGAATCTGCTGAAGCCGAGAAGGATTCTCTTGTTTGGTTGGCATCGTCTCAAGATCTCCTTCCGTACAGGCTTAACTGAGTTGTATTTCAAGGTGAATAAATGAACGATCCCGAAGCGCTTTTGACATTCAACGGCATCAACGGCTCCACCGGCCGCTATGGCATCGAGCCAATGACGGCCGACGCGCTATCGCGAGCCATTCAGGGCAAGCCGCCAGCGACCGCGGAGGAGCTTGCGGACCTGGAGCGGCGCAGGCAGATGGACACGATGGCGAATTATGCGCCCAAGGAGGGCGTCGATCCAAAGAAGCTTGAACAAACCGGTTGGGGCGCGGTGTTTGCCTTTGGAGCAGATCCGGCGATTTATGAAGCGCTCTCTCCACTGCTCAAGATGCGCAAGCAGCAGGCGGGCGAGCGCTACCGCGAGTATCTTGGCCCCGACGCGTACCGTCCGGGAGAGGACAAGAACGGCTTCCTCATGCGTCACGGCGCGGCGCCGGGGCCGGTGGATCCGACCAAGGTTCCCTATTACCTGCTTTTTGTCGGCGACCCCGATACGATACCCTTTCGCTTCCAATATCAAGTGGACGTGCAGTACGCAGTGGGGCGCATCCACTTCGATACAGTTGCCGAGTATGCTGCCTATGCGCAGTCAGTGGTGGCTGCCGAAAACTTCACGATGGCTCTGCCCAAGCGCGCGGCCATTTTCGGCGTGGCGAATACAGACGATGGCGCGACCCAGTTGAGCCACAACGAGCTGGCGATTCCCCTGGCGGATTGGGCCGAAACCCAGGACGGCTGGACCGTTGAGAAGTATCTGAATGACGATGCGACCAAGACAAAACTGGCATCGTTGCTAGGCGATGCGCCGGCGTTTCTTTTCACGGCCAGCCACGGCATGTTGTACAACAACGGCGACCCGCGGCAGATGGCCCAACAGGGCGCTTTGCTTTGCCAGGATTGGCCGGGTCCATCGTATCAGGGTTCCATCCCGGACAGCTTCTTCTTTGCCGGCGACGATGTTGCAAGCGATGCCAAGATTCTCGGCACCATCGCCATGCATTTCGCCTGTTTTGGCGCGGGCACGCCGCACCTGAGCGACTTCTCGACGTCAGGGCCGCCGCCCGCCATCGCGCCGAAGAGCTTTCTAGGCCGGCTGCCTCAACGTCTGATCGCTCATCCGCGCGGAGGGGCGCTTGCGGTTATCGGCCACGTGGAGCGCGCGTGGGGTTGTTCGTTCCACTGGGATAAAGCGGGCAGCCAGACCGAGGTCTTCAAGAGCACAATCAAGAGGCTGATGGAGGGCCACCCGGTTGGCTCCGCGCTGGAATACTTCAATGGCCGTTACGCAGAGCTGGCTTCTGACTTGTCCACCACGCTTGAGAACGTAAAATACGGCGGCAACGTCGATCCCTATTTGATCTCAGCGATGTGGACGGCCAACAACGATGCGCGCAGCTATTCGGTTATTGGAGATCCCGCTGTCCGCCTCATGCTTGCCGACGAATCGAAGCCGGCACGCCGGTTTGTTTTGGAGGTTCAATCTTTGTCCGTTACCCCCGATTCCGCTCCTCCGCCTGCAACCCAGGCTTCCGAGGCTGCTTCTGCGCCGCAGTCTTCCGCGTCACCGCCCTCGCCGCAGTTTTCCGTGCCTCCACCAGTGAATCCAGCCCTCGTCGATTATGGCGTGATCGACTCGGTACGTGGTGCGGCCGCGTCTTTGCAGGAGGCGGCACAGAAGATCGGCGCGTGGCTCGCTGACTCATTCCAGACCGTGACCAGCGTGCATGTCAGCACCTATGTCAGCGATAACATTACTGCTGTTCAGTATGTCAACGGTGTATTATCCGGCGCTGAGTTGCGCGCCGTGACCATTGCCAACCTCGACGGGAATACGGTGGTCTGCGTGCCTGAGCAAGATGGAAAGGTGGACGATGCATTGTGGAAGATTCACTCCGATACTTTCGACAAAGCGCTTGCCAACCGCGTTGAATTGCTGAAGACGGCAGCGTCAGCGATTGCCAGCCTGGTGCCGGGGGTGAAGTCGCTGTGACGGTGACCGATGCGCAACTGGCAGCGGTGCTTCAGTTGCGCGGCGAGATTGAAGGCATCGACGGAACGTCGCGCACCGCTGCCGCCGTGCAGCCGGATTCTGCGATGAGTTATTCGTTTGGGATTTTCTCCAGCCTATCTCCGTTTTCCGGCGCCGAACAGACGGTTGCGGAAATTGTTACTTCGATTCAATCGACGCTTGCCAAGCTGGCTCCGATTGCAACGATTGAGACTTCGAGCGATGGACTGACGGTAAGAAGCGTGATCAACTATACCGGCCGCATCGCATCTGTGTGGAGTAGCTCAGCCTCTTCTGCGGCTGCAAACACACTGGTCGATGCGCATCTCGCGTCACTTCAAAAGGCATATGCTCTCCGCGCGGCTTTTGCGGGTGCAATCGCAGCGGCGGGCAGCACAATGGTGTCGATTTCGCTGGCCGTGGCCAACCCGCTTACTGTGCTGCGTGCGCTGGCCTCGGCACGGGCGCTCAAACAGGCATTGGATAGGCTGGCAGCGGCGGTCGAATAGCCTGCGGCAAAAGTCAAAATTCCAAGAGACCCAGCCCGCAGGGGCTAACCCGCATTTCTGACAGACGGCGCGACAACCCAGAATTCAAGGTCTGGCAAGGCCTCTGAGGGCCGGGAGGCCCTCAGAACAGCCGGTCTGGAGACGGCGCTACGATTTTCGGCGGCCCGCGAGAAATGCGGGCTAAAGCCCATCTTTTTTTATCAATCATTTGCGGTACGACTAAAGTCGCGCCCTTTCAAAACCTGGCTTTCACCACGAGCTGTTATCGTTACTCCGCGCCCGTGTAGCGGACCTCTACCAGCGTGCAATCGTCCTGCGCGGGATTCGGGGCGTGAAACTTCTCGACACTGTCGAGAATCGCTCCAATATCCCGATGACGGTGCGCGGCATCGCTCAATCCGTCATAGCCAAAGAGCTCTCCGTCTTTATTCTCCGCCTCGGTAATGCCGTCGGTAGCAAGCAGCAGCCGCTCCCCGGATTGCAATTGGTCAAAGGCGGAGGAGTAACTGGCCTCGGCAATCAGGCCAACGATCAGGTTGCCTGCTTCGAGCAGCCGAACCTCCGCGCCCACAATTGACACAGGAAGGACGTGGCCGCAATTCAGATATTCGATGCGGCCATCGGGAAACAGCCGGAGCGCAATCATGGTGGCGTACTTGCCTACATTCCGCGTATACAGAAACTGGTTTACCATGGCCGCTATCTCGGGAAAGCTTTGCCGGGCAAGCAACTGGGCGTGGAGGATGCCCTGCAAAGTGGCCGCTACTATGGCGGCTGAGACGCCTTTGCCGGAGACGTCAACAACGGTCACGCATACACAATCCTCAAGCGCCACCACGTCATAGAAATCCCCGCCAATGGCAAGGCATGGAAGGGTCTTGGCTTGAAGCTCAGCGTAGGGGAGCGCCGGCAATGCAGCAGACATCAGGCCGCTATGAATTCTGGCCGCGATGAAGAGTTCTTCACGAGCCTGGCGGGCCTTCTTCTCGTCTTCAGCGAGCAGCGCGTTGTGCAAGAGCGCCGAGGCTTCCGTGGCAATCGTGTCAAGGAGCTGATGATCCACTTCACTCAGCGAACCGGGCCGGATCTGGCTGTCGAGATAGAGCAGCCCGATCAGGTGGACAGGCTCATTCGGAGTGACGCGCTTGCGCAGCGGAATGCAATAGATGCTGCGGATCTTGTTGGCCATCACGCTGGACCATTCCGATGTTCTCTGGTCGGCTAGCGTGTCGCTTACGGAGAACTTCATTTCGCTGTCGATGGCTCTGCGCATGGCCCGATGCGAAATGGTTGAATCCTCATGCCCAATTTTTCCATCGGGGCCCAGGCCCTGCGCAAACCGCATTTCGCCGTCCTCGAACAGGAAGACGAATCCCCGCTCGACGCTTGTAAGCTGCAAGGTGAGTTTCAGAAGGACGCCGAGAATGTCTTCGATAGCTCCTCCCTCATTGAGCTGGCGTGCGGCGCGAAGCAGCCAATTCAACTGCTCGATCTCTCGCGTCTCCGAGTGAGCCTCGCCGGCAGGAATCCGAAAGCTCTCCATCGAAGAGAGCAGGTTGCCGAATGTGCTTTGGCCTGTGCCGAGTGCGGTCAGGTCAGCCTTCGCGGTATGAAAGCGCAGCTTTGGGCCATGCAGAGAGCCCATTTGCAGCACATCGCCAGGCGCCAGGACCGCCCGATCCACGCGCACGCCGTTGAGAAACGTGCCATGAGTGCTCTTTTGGTCCAGAACGGCGTAGCTGTCTTCATCCCGCTCAATTACCGCGTGCCGTCTCGAAACCGCAGGCTCGTGCAGCACGACATCCTGACCTGGAGAGCGGCCAATCGACGTGGAAGCGCGATCGAGAACGATCGTGTGCTGTCCGTCCGAATCGGAATAGCTGAGGGAGCTGGCCGGCATCGCAAGAGATCCTATTGCATTACATTAAATGAAGAACATCCCCGAAAACTGAAATGGAAGCTGGAATCAGGGTGGGGATGGGCGCGGATACAAGATAATCAGGGGAACCGGTCGGGGAGGCGCAGGCACGGTGAAAACCGGCTCGCTTGCCCACCCTTTCCGCAGAAGAAAGCGGTGCCCAGAGGGCGCCCAGATGGGGCACGGAGGGCCTTGGTGAAAACGAAAATCCTCTAAGAACCTGTCTAAAAGCCAAGTTCAAGGGTGGCCGGTTGAGGTTTGTTGCCTCCCACCCATTCGGAAAAAACGCGAATGGATGGGGCACGATGCGTTTGTGCCAGGTTCGAGGTGGGCAAATAAGAGTTCTTAGAATCTGTTTAAGAACTCGTCCGGGCGGTAGGCCGGGACTTCAGTCCAGGCACAAAGGTAGCCGAGTCAGCGCGGGCTTTAGCCTCTGAGGTTTAGCTTTTGGAGGCAAAAGCATGCC
>Ga0302326_10024503_pt1 | contig 12261 bp, 11 predicted proteins | sample Palsa_T0_3_FD_202264 | JGI IMG/M metagenome (GOLD analysis project Ga0302326, IMG submission 202264) | Peat permafrost microbial communities from Stordalen Mire near Abisko, Sweden - Palsa_T0_3 | ecosystem: Environmental > Terrestrial > Soil > Palsa > Peat permafrost | place: Sweden: Abisko...
CGCCAGTGTAACGCGAGCGTGACGCGGAGTAACCGCGTGACGATTCGTAGAATCGCGGCACAGAACGCGGGTACGAAACCGCGGGCCGGTAGTATCCCTGGGGCCCTGCGTAATAGCTGGGAGGCCACGCGTAATAGGCCGCAGAGCCGGCGTAATAGTTTGCCGGTGCGTAATAGCCGGGTGCTCCACCATAGCTTGGCACCGGTGGATACGGTGCGGCTGCCGGGCCCGCTGAAGAGGCCACGGTGAGCGGCAGCGTCGCAAGCGCCGCCGCCGCTCCGATGATGTGGCGCCCCAGAATCCAGGGAAAGAAGGGCCCGAACGCAGCAGCGGGTGTCATCGGTGCTAATGCAAGCGCGGCCACGGCGAGCGCTGCAAACACTGGCTTCTTGAGTCTGAGCATGTCTGATCCCCTCTCGCCGTGTGGAACCACCTGCGTCAACAGTACGCGCCTCAGAATCGCAACGCAACGGTACCGTTGCGTTTATTCCAAATCAACTGCCTAGCTCGAGCCAGTGCTCGGGCACGTTGAGAGTCACTCCGGCGCGCGCACCGTGATCCCGCGGCCATTTTTCGACAACACGAGGAACCATGGGCGCCGCGTGTGTTGCCACTCAGAATATTGAAACGCCGCCGTTCATGTGCGCCAAAGGGGAGACGCATCAGGCCGATCGGGTTCCCTTTCGCCCAGTACTAATCGCACTGCGCTATAGTTAGGCGCTACGAGAACACGAGCCGCAGGCGGACGATGAGCTACATTGATGGCAATCTTCTTCCAGGGGAACGGGTCGTTTATCGGACCCGACTTCACTGGCTGCTCTTCATGACACCGGTGCTTTTCACGGTGATCGCGTTATTGCCGATCGCCTATTTCCTGGCCACTGGAACTTGGAATCACTACACCTGGATTCCCGTCGCCCTGGCTCTGCTGATCCTGCTGGCGACGTACATCAAACGACAAAGCTCCGACTTCGCTGTGACCAACAAGCGCGTCATGATGAAAGTCGGGGTGTTCAATACGCGTTCCATCGAGCTGGTACTCAACAAGGTCGAAGCCATCGCCGTAAATCAAAGTTTGATGGGACGAATCTTCGGCTACGGCGACATCGTAGTAACCGGCAGTGGCGGCACTAAGGAGGCGTTCTCCAAAATTCAGGGGCCACTGGCTTTTCGTCGCGCCGTGCAATCGGTCACTGACGTGCCCTCAAGTCCGGCGCCGACGGTTGTTCCTGCGGCCGGGCGGGTCGAATAGTCTTCCCGATCTCCGGCGAATCGCGAACCGCCGGCACCGAACCTGGACGCGGCGTTTACGAGGAGCTGCAGGTAGCTTCTTTCTGCAGCCATGCCACTACCAGGTCGATCACTCCTTCATCGAACGTACTGCCCTCCTCATTGAAGGCCGCCCGTGGCGATACGTACTGCTGCAGTTCTTGCGAGGCACGCGGCCGCACGGCGCCAGGCGAGTTGGCATTGACGAGCGCGGCTACGCGGTTGTAGCCGTCGTGGCTCTTTATCCAATCCTGAGGGGATATGTATTTCGCCAACCAGCGGCGCTCACCATCCGTTGATAAGATGACATCACAAGGGGAGGATTCCAGGTGGGTTAGGGTTGTACTGTCGGTTCCGGTTTCGCGCTGCACGCTGATCGAATGGTCCCTAGCGTTCGCCGAGAGTGTCTTGATCGCGCCCTCCTTGTGAAACGCGTCGATTTGATAGCGAGTGACTGACGAATCGATTTATTGCACGAGTTACGCACTGGGTCGGAGTGAAATGCCGAAATGAATTCAGAAACTTTAAAGAAAACAATCGCGGCATTGCACCAAGAGCTGGGCCGGGCTTCGGCGCTCGATGAGAAGTCGCGTCAGCTTTTGCGGGAGATAATGCGCGACATTGAAGGGCTTGGGCCGTCCTCGGGTTCCGCGCCCGACACGTTGCACCGGCATCGCCTGGAGGAACTTGCAGTCGGATTTGAGATTGAGCATCCGACGCTGGCCGCCGTGCTGCGCCAGTTGATGGATCTGCTCACGAAGGCTGGCCTATAGATCGCAGTTCGCCGGTCGTCGAAGAGCGCTCGTATCGGCGCGTCGGACCAACGCAAGAAGACGCGCCAGGGTTGGACTGAGGTGGCCGGATGTGAAAACTACGAACAAGTCAGGGGCAGATCAAAGCCCCGCCCGCCGCCAAGATGTGCCACCGCCCCGAGGTGCGTTCCGCCACCCCGCATTCACGGTGATTTGGATCGCGACGGTAGTGTCGAATGTCGGAACCTGGATGTACAACGCGGCATCCGGCTGGCTCATGGTAGGTCTCGATCCCAATCCGCTCGTCGTGTCCTTGGTCCAAGTCGCGACCAGCCTGCCGATGTTTCTGTTCGCGCTGCCCGCCGGGGCGCTCGCCGATGTCTTCGACAAACGAAGATTTCTGATCGTCGTGGAGGGGGCGACCACACTGGTATCCGCGATATTCGCCGCTCTGGTTGGATTTGGTCACGTTACGCCCGTCCTGCTGTTGTTCTTTATGTTTCTCATCGGCGTCGGCGGCGCGCTGACCGCTCCAGCCTGGCAGGCGATCGTGCCTGCATTGGTACCTGCGCAGGACCTCATGCCGGCAGTCGCGGCCAATAGTGTCGGCATTAACATCAGCCGCGCGGTGGGGCCTGCGCTGGCCGGCACCACCATTGGCCTTCTAGGAATTGCCGCGCCATTCTGGGTCAATGCGATCAGCAATCTCGGCGTCATTGGCGCGCTGCTGTGGTGGCGCGCGCCACATGCATCTTCCAGTCGTCTGCCGCTCGAGCGTTTTTCAAGCGCCATCGTGACCGGAATCCGCCACGCTAGGCACAACCGACACCTGCGCGCGACCTTGGTCCGCGCGGTCGCCTTCTTCTTGTTCGCGAGCGCCTATTGGGCGCTCCTGCCGCTCGTGGCGAGAAACCGGCTAGGCGGTGGGCCGGAGCTCTATGGCGTCCTACTCGGCGCGATTGGTGCAGGTGCCATTGCAGGGGCGTTCATACTGCCTTGGGCCAAGGCGAAGCTTGGACCGGACCGAATGGTCGCTGCGGGGACCATCGGTACCGCCGGTGCGCTCGCCTTGTACGGACTTGCTCGTGGCCCAGCCGTTGCGCTGGTCGCAAGCGCCCTAGCCGGCGCGTCCTGGATTGCGGTCCTATCGAATCTCAATGTATCCGCCCAAGTGGCATTGCCGAATTGGGTACGCGGGAGGGGCCTTGCCCTTTTCGTAACCGTATTCTTCGGCACCATGACGCTCGGCAGCGCCCTCTGGGGAGAGGCGGCAAGTGCCGTCGGCTTGCCGCTGGCACATTTCCTCGCGGCGGCTGGCGCCTTGGTCGCAATACCACTCACGTGGACAAGAAAGCTGCAGACGGGTGCTGGCGTTGATCTCACGCCCTCCATGCATTGGCCCGCACCCGTAGTGACCCAAGACATCGACCGCGATCGGGGTCCCGTTCTCGTAACCGTTGAATACCGACTCGCTGCCGACAAGGACCGTGAAGCACTGCTCGCCGCTCTCGAGAAGTTGTCACAGGAGCGTCGCCGCGACGGTGCTTACGAATGGGGGGTATTCGAGGATGCCGCCGAGAATCTATTATTTCTGGAGACGTTCTTGGTCGAATCCTGGCTGGAACATCTTCGCCAGCACGAACGCGTGACCAATGCTGATCGGGTGCTGCAGGAGCGTATCGGCCAATTGCTCACAAAAAAGCCGGGGGTCCGGCATTTCATTTCGCCTCTGCGCTAACGCTTTAATCAAACAAGGCTTTCGAACCGCGGCACCGAGCGCAGCCCAAATTAGTCTCGATAAAGTGCCAGCGTTCGCTCGACACCATCAACAGTGCGAGACAATCGTCCGAAAGGAGGAGGCGTTTGATCATGAGATGTTGCGGCCGTTCAACGCTGAAGTCGCAGACACGTTTCAAGAATTCACACCTTCCACGTTTTCTCTGCCTTTGCGTTTCTACTGGCTCGCCAGTGAGTGGTTCCGCGCTTGCCGTACGGCGCGCGTCAGATCCAAGGCTTATGTTCGCCGCGACCGCACAGTCATTCATTCATCGGAAAATGCGGTAAGGCTCTGACAAATCAGCTACATTTGTGTGCTTGGTACCAATCATCGCGGTTGATGCACGACTGATTTTTCATTTGTCGTCTGGCCGTAAGATGCCGCAAGGAAACACTCCCGACTATGCCAAACCGCGACCTCATAACGTATCGAAGAAGAGGATTGCGATTTTGGCGCTCCCGCGATCGAGTTTTGAAGGACGGGGAATCCACCGCTCTTGTGCGATCGAGACCATCCAGGCATTCGATCTCCGAGCCAACGCGAACACAGGATTATTTCGTCGCATGGAATGCTGAGCGGCTCGGTATAACGATCGCGCAAAGCCACGCTCGCTACGTTCAGTCATGGAATGCCATTCCCAATGGCCACAGCGGACGCGCCTTCGGTAAATTTCATGGTCACTGCTACGATGTCTTCAAGGTGTTTGCCGATGACGGCCCAAACGAAGTCATGGATGCTTATAAAGTGCATGGATATGTGCATTTTTTGACCATGCTTACTTACCCCGAACCGCTGTGGTTTGATGACGATGCCATCGTCAAGCGGTTCCGTGATCAAAAGGAGATCTCAATTCTGGATTTTGGCTGTGGCTTGGCACAGCAATCGCGAACTCTAGCGGAGTATTTGCGCGCCAAAGGCTTGCAGGTTCGCCTTACCCTTGCGGACATCCCCACAGTGCGCAAGGACTTCTTGATTTGGTGGGGGAACAAAACTGGCATCCCTACAACGTTTCTCGAATGCACCACTTCCCGCCCCATTCCAGAACTGCCGTCCATCGACTTGTGCTTTGCGCTGGAATTTTTTGAACACGTATATGATCCGGTTGGGTACTTTGCGCACATCAATCGGGCCATGGCCGAAACCGGGATGCTTGTTACCAACATGGGCGATCATCACAATGATTTCATGCACGTATCTCCGAAACTCGGTGCGCTGCGTCAAGCCGTTCACGCCAGCGGCTACCAGGAGATCCTTGCCAACTTTATTTACCAAAGGTCAAAATCAGGCCAGTAACCAAGGCTTGCGGATTCGGCGACTCCGGTGTTCAGGCTACGACGCGTCGGATTCTCGTTGCGTTCAACTTCCGCTATATGATCACTCCTATAACGAGTAAGCATTCATGAATCTTTTGCTAGCGATAATCTACTTGGCCGCGGCTGCGTCCGCGTTGGCCAGTCCCACGAGTTCATTTCGAGGCGATGAACAGCACAGCGGGATCTACGCTGGAAGCGGCGTTCCGCTGATCCATGGGCTCAAGTGGAAGTTCAAGACGAACGGGCCCGTGGTGTCGTCGCCAGCTATCGCACAGAATACAGCATACGTTGGCAGCAACGACCATTATCTCTACGCCATAAATATCGCAGCTGGGACTGAACGCTGGAAGTTCAAAACCGGGAGCCGCGTAGCGTCGTCTCCCGCGGTCTACGCCGGACGCGTGTACTTCGGCAGCTATGACGGCAACATCTATGCGCTCGACGCCCAAACGGGACAGCTGCGCTGGAAATTCAGTTCCAAAGGAGAGCATCGCTTCACGGCAATGCACTTGCATGGAATGGATCCGGCGTCGGAGTCAATGCCGGATCCCTTTGATTTCTATTTATCATCGCCAACCGTTGCTCAGGATACAGTCTACGTTGGCAGCGGCGATGGCAATGTATACGCTCTTGACGCTGCATCCGGCGCATTGCGCTGGAGCTTCAAGACGGGAAATGTCGTTCATGCGTCCCCCGCGGTTGCCAATGACACCGTTTACATCGGCAGCTGGGACAGCTTTTTTTATGCCCTGGACGCAAAGACGGGCAAGGTGCGCTGGCGCTTCAAGACAGGTGAGGATGCCGCGATCTTCAATCAAGTAGGCATTCAGTCCTCGGCGATCGTCGCCGGTAAGCTAGTGTATTTTGGCTGCAGGGATTCGAATTTGTATGCGCTCGACGCGACGACGGGCGCCAAGATATGGAGCTTCAACAACAAGGGTTCGTGGGTCATCTCAACGCCCATCGTTCTTGATGGAACGCTGTATTTTGCCACCTCGGATTCTGGGCTTTTCCATGCCGTAGATGCGAAGACCGGCACCCCGCAATACTCGCTCAGCTTTAACCATTGGCCGATGTTTTCCTCGCCAGCAATAGCCGGCCGCGTACTTCTAATCGGCTCGCACGCCGGCACTTTGATTGCGATCGATCTCGATAAGCACGCGACAGCGTGGACTTATCGCACGGAGGGAGCGCTTCGCAACGCAGCAGCGTACACACAGAAAAATGGCGACCCGGATTACGCTAAGGCTTTCAGCGACAATTTCTACGACGATCTTGTCGTCGGCGTCTCGCGGATGATGAGCGTAGGAGCCGTGCTTTCTTCCCCTGTCATTAATGACGGCATTGTTTATTTAGGCAGTACCGACAGCAATATATACGCCATTGGTTGAATCGAACGTCCCTCAGAAGGTCTATAGGTATTCGAGTCCGGACCGACGACTCGCCGTGGTGACGAGCGACCGGCGTGTCAGAAGGTTTCTTCGCGCGAGGGCATCACTCGGGTCAAGCCGCGAAATAGTCGCCGCCTGATAATCCGTTAGCCCCACCGCCATAGTGACCTATGGCCAGCGAGTCCCCAGAATTTGGCAGTAGTTGGACGGAAGGTTAAGAGCGCGGTGACTCAAGTCTCAGAAATCGCTCGCAAATAAAGTGGCGGAGAGGGTGAGATTCGAACTCACGTGCCGGAATTACCCGACCATCCGATTTCGAGTCGGCGCCGTTGTGACCGCTTCGGTACCTCTCCGCCGAGGGCCTGATATTCTAGCTGATGATCAGCGTACGGGGTGACGATCTGCGAGCGAGCGGCCTAAAGTGTGCAGTCCCATTCCACGTCAAGGCGATGGCGCTCTTCGCTGCATGGCTGGTCGCCGCTTGCGCGCCGCAGCCTCCGCCAGTAGCCCGGATCAGGGCCCGCGGTGTAGTGCGAGTCGTGACACTCAACAGTCCGACGTCTTTCTATCACGGAGCCCAGGGCGAAGAAGGATTCGAGTTTCAACTCGCGAGCCTCTTTGCGCGCGACATGGGCGTGAAGCTTCTTATGTATCCCGTGGCCGACGCGCGGGCGATGCAGGCGGAGCTCGCTGCCGGTCGCGCCGACATCGCAGCGGCGCAATTGACCGCAGATGCCGGTTGGTCACGCGTCGGTGAAGCATCCGTACCCTACGATCAGATTCCGCAGCTCATCGTGTACCGCAAAGGAAAACCGCGCCCCCACGATACACCGCAGATCGAATCGTCACGACTTGCGGTGCGGGCCGGAACCCCGCAGGAACGCATGCTGCAGCGCCTAAGAAAAACTGTAGCGCCTAAGTTGAAGTGGATCTCAATTGCTTCGACTTCCGCAGATCCCCTCGAAGACGTTGTGGCCGGGCAGGCCGACTTCGCGCTCGAGGACGCACGGGAGTTCTCCTTTTCACAGCATCTCTACCCGGATACCGATATCGGATTCGCTCTGCCCGAAACTCGCCCCACTCAATGGATCGTGCGCCGCGGGGCAAACGATCTTTTATCGCGGGTCAACCAGTTCTTCGCATCGCTGACGCGCACGGGGGACATCGCCGCGCTCGGGCGCGAAACCTCCGGCGATACTCGCCGCTTCGAATACGAAGAATCGCGCATTTTTCACGAGCACGTCGTCGACCGACTGCCGCGGTATCAGCCGTGGTTCGCGGAAGCTGCGACACAGACCGGCATTGACTGGCGTCTGTTGGCCGCGATCGGCTATCAGGAGTCGAAGTGGAGCCCCAACGCGTCGTCCGGGGACGGCGCACTCGGTGTAATGATGCTCACACCCGATACGGCTGCCGCCATGGGGATCACGAACCGAGCCGATCCGCGTGAGAACATTCTTGCCGGAGCTCGCTACTTTGCCTCGGTGCGCGCCATGATTCCACAAAGGATTCCCGAGCCGGATCGTACATGGTTCGCGCTGGCAGCCTATAACGTGGGCTTCGGGCACCTCGAGGATGCGCGCATCGTCGCGCAAACGCGCGGCTTGAATCCGGACTCGTGGACCGATGTGCGCGCAGAGCTACCGCTTCTCGCCGAAGAGCGCTGGTACACGCGTGCCAAGCGGGGCTATGCGCGCGGCTGGGAGCCAGTGCAGTTTGTTGATCGCGTAAAGAGCTCTTTGACCCTCCTCGAGTGGCAGCCCGGTGGAAGCGCGGCCGCGGCGGTCGTCGACCCGGAGGCGCCAGGTGCCTCTGGAGCTCTCAAATAGCCGTGGTAATACGTCGCGCGCTGAAGAATCGATCAAGCTGCGCCGCACAATCTTCCGCTAGCACTCCGCCGAATACGTCGACGCGATGATTGAGACTCGGCAGCGTGAACACATCAATGATACTGCCCGCTGCGCCCGCGCGCCGATCCCACGCCCCGAACACAAGGCGGCGCACGCGGGCGTGCACGATAGCCGCAGCGCACATGATGCACGGCTCAAGTGTTACATAGAGCGTGGTATCGTTGAGCCGGTAATTGCCTAGTGCGAGACCCGCGGCGCGCAACGCCGTGATCTCCGCATGCGCAGTAGGATCATGCGAAGAAATGGGGCTATTGGCACCCGTGGCAACGATGGTTCCAGCATGCACCAGCACCGCACCGACTGGGACTTCTGCATTGGCTTGCGCTTGAGCTGCAAGCTCGAGCGCGCAGCGCATAAATGCAACATCAGAACGCGGTGCAGGTCCGCCGCCGGAGCTCATGAGGTGGAAGTAGCCAGAAAACGCGATTTCATGAATTAGGCTTGAGAAGACTCTCTGACATGAGATTCAAGCGGGTATTGAGGCGGTCCAGACTCTGCGACCAGCCCTCTTGCGCCCCCTTGAGATGTGGCACACCTGCTGCAGTTGTTGTAAGAACGTGCGCCTGCACTGTCAAGCGCGTCTTGTGCCCCTCGGCGGCAAAGGTCACGGTATGCAAAACCTCGAAGAGTGGCTGACCGTTCTCATCGAGCGCCGAACTCTTAAACACGAGCCGCTCGGGCGCAACAACTTCCTGATAGGTACCGATCATGGGATATATGGTGCCGTTTGGCGCGCGCATGTGAATGCGGATTGCGCCTCCGGAACGGGAGCTTACCTCGCAGACGGGATTCGTGAATCCCTTCGGGCCCCACCACTGCCGAAGCTGCTCAGCGTCCGTCCACACGCTGAAGACGAGCTCGCGCGGCGCATCTAACAGGCGGGTTACGAGCATGTCGGGAACACCCAGTGCCTCATTCGGGCTATTTTTTCTTGCGGCCATTTTGTTTCCCTTTCTTTTGCAAATCATGCAGATAGTCGTCCAAGCGATCGAGGCGCCGTTCCCAAACATGTTGGTATTCTGCGATCCAGCCGGCAGCGGCCTTGAGCGGCGCCGCGCGCAATCGACAAGGGCGCCATTGCGCCTCGCGACCGCGTACGATCAAGCCAGCACGCTCCAACACGTGGAGGTGTTTCGTGACTGCAGGCAGCGTCATATCGAAAGGCTCGGCAAGCTTACCGACTGAAACCTCGCTCGAAATGAGCCGCGCAAGAATCGCCCGACGCGTCGGATCGGCAAGAGCTGCGAAAGTTACGCTAAGCGAATCCGGTCCCATAAGTATTTAACCCTTTAGTTATGTAACTACCTGGTAAAATACAATACAACAGCGAAGCACGTCAAGGCGTGGCCATCGCACGGCGCCGGGCAGCGCTTTTCCGGTTATTCAACGGCGCATGCGCCGTCAGCGGAAATCGAAGCGCGGGCTTGAACGAGTGCGTTGCCATTGGTGCCATAGCCGGCTCCTCTCCTTGCCGCGCCTCGCGCTCGCATGAATTGACGCTGAAAACCTCCTCCAGCAGTCACGGCTGTGTCCCGATTGGTGTAGTGGGACGCATAAGCCGCCGTGGGACGGCTGCGCCCGTACGGACGCGAGTAACCGTTCCTCCGACCGTGATATGGCGCACAGCTCTACGAGGGGAGCATTTGTTAGATTGCTCTGTTGACCAGACCGGAGTTTTATCATCGGCCAGGTTGACCGCAACACCCCGCAAGCCAAGGAATCGTGGCGCCCTTGAAAGTTCAAGTTTATCGCCTCTTTGGCCGTGCCACCGAACCTCAAATCCTGTTCCCGATAATTGCCGTTCTTCTGCTTACCGTCATCTGGACTTCGACCTTCGGAATTCTCAGAGTCAAGCGCGCCGCCGCCGAACATGCCGCGGCAGTGTCGAGCCGCGACCTGTTGGGCACCTATGAGGCTCAGGTAGTACGTGCACTGCACGAAATCGATCAGACTCTGAGCCTCGTCAAATATCTGCACGAACGCGGCGGCGGGGTACGCCTCGCCGCGCTGCGTGACAAGGGATTATTGCCACCCGATCTGCTCTTCATCGTCAGCATCGCTGACCATGCAGGCGTCCTCGTCGACAGTACGCGCCCAACTCCCGGACAGAACGTCGCCTCGCAGGACTACTTTCGAGCGCAACAGGACAAGGACAGCTTTTATATTGGGCACCTGTTGCACGGTCCAACGGGAAACGCGAAGCTGCAGTTCAGTCGCAGATTAAGTGCGCCCGATGGCCAATTCGACGGCGTCGTAATGGTCGCGGTCGACGCGGACTATTTTGTGAGCGCCTACGATGCGGTGCAGTTTGGGCAGCAAGGCGTCCTCGGCTTGCTCGGAACGGACGGTGTGTTTCGCGTACGGCGTAGCGGGGATGCGGTGTTCTCGGGCGACAGGATTACCTACGCCGCCGTGGTACCGGCGTCTGATGCAGACGACAAGGAAGCAACGGTCTCAATCAGCAGCTGGGACGGTGTGCGGCGCTACACGAGCGCACGCGAGTTGTACGGCTTTCCGCTTGCCGTGCTCGTAGGTTTATCGGTAGATGAACAGATCATCGCGGCGCAGAGCGATCAATTTGTCTACCTCTGGTGGGCTCTGCTCGCGAGTGCTTTGGTGGTCCCCCTAACAGGCATATTGGGCTACATGAATTGGCAGCTTGCTCAAAGTCGTCTTCGGGAAGCCGAAACCAAATTGGAGCTTGCGCAGCGCACCGAGTACCTCGCCTATCACGACGGGCTGACGGGGCTTCCCAACAGAAGTATGTTCAGCAAGCTCCTGATTCAGAGCATCAGCGAATCACGTCGCAATGATAGAAATCTCGCTGTGGCGTTTCTCGATCTCGACCGCTTCAAGCAAATCAATGACACGCTCGGGCATGAGGCAGGAGATCAATTGCTTCAGGAGGTCGCTGCTCGGCTTCGGAGCTGTGTGCGCGAGAGCGATACGGTCGCGCGCCTTGGAGGCGACGAATTTGTAGTGGTTTTGCCGGCTTTAGGGGACGGCAAGTACGCTGCGACCGTGGCACAAAAGATCCTCGGTGTCGTCGCACGTCCATTTATGCTCATCGGCCAGGAATTTCGCGTCACCGCGAGCATCGGCATTAGTATCTTTCCACAAGATGGACTTGACGAGCAGACGCTGACCAAAAAAGCCGACATTGCGATGTATCAGGCGAAGGAGGAAGGCAAGAACAACTTTCAGTTCTATTCAGAGAAATTGAACGCCAATTCTCTCGAGCGGCTGACACTCGAATCCAGTCTGCGGCACGCCCTCGAGCGCAAGGAATTTAGGCTGCATTATCAGGCCAAGCGAGATATTGTCAGCGGTCGCATCACCGGCATGGAAGCCCTCCTGCGCTGGCAGCATCCGGACCTTGGTACGGTTGCGCCAATGCAATTCATACCGATCGCTGAGGAAACTGGCCTCATCGTGCCCATTGGAAAGTGGGTGCTCAGAACGGCGTGTTTGCAAAACGTCGCTTGGCAGAATCAGGGCCTGCCGCGATTGAGCATCGCCGTCAATCTGACGGCGCGCCAATTCGCCGATGAGCACCTGCTTGCCGATGTGACCGCCATTTTGGCCGAGACCGGCATGGATCCACACCTTCTAGAGCTCGAGATCACCGAAAGCATGCTGATCCACAAAGTGGAGGACACGCGCCGGATCCTGGTTGGACTGAAGGCACTTGGAATCCGTATCGCCATCGACGACTTTGGAACCGGATATACATCGCTCGCCACGTTGCAGCGATTCCCACTCGATACGATCAAGATCGATCGCTCCTTGATTCGTGACATCGCGGGCGCCGCCGAGGATACCGGACTCGCGGACGCGATCATTGCAATG